>Ga0334722_10001630_pt1 | contig 27498 bp, 22 predicted proteins | sample C3_bottom_MG_FD_207210 | JGI IMG/M metagenome (GOLD analysis project Ga0334722, IMG submission 207210) | Sediment microbial communities from Yellowstone Lake, YNP, Wyoming, USA - C3_bottom | ecosystem: Environmental > Aquatic > Freshwater > Lake > Sediment | place: USA: Wyoming | collected... | reverse complement strand
CTCGAACGACAGCGCCTTCCCGTCCTTGGTGAACTTGGCGGCGTTGGCGGCGTAGAAGGTCCGCAGCTCGTCCTCGGTTCCCGGCTGTACCGATTCGAACCGCCGCTGCAGGAACTGCTGCACGCGAAGCGTGTCGCGCACGAAACGCTTCGCGCCCTCGTCGTTGAACCCGAGCGACGCCAGCGCGGCGGCCGGCGTCGCCCCGCCCGCGGAGAGCCGCTTCGTCACCTCGCCGTACATCGCCTCGAACTGCTCGGCCGTTGGATCGCCGAACTCGTACCGGTTCGCTTCGTCGAGCACGAGCTGACGGTCCACCAGCCACTGCATCGCGGCGGCGATCGGATCCTTCTCGCCCTTCGTCTCGACCAGCTCGAAGCGGATCGCGGCCTTGGCGTCGGAGAGCGTGATCACGGTACCCGACACGACGGCAATCACGCGGTCGAGCAGGTCGCGCGCGGCGAGTGGCGTCACGGCGCAGGCCGCCAGCGTCACGGCGACCGCGACCGCCATCGTCCAGCGCTTGTCCGGCTGTCCACGCACGCCAGCGCGATCGGTCATCATCCCTCCGGCCATCCTAGAACGCCTGCCCGATGCTGATGTGGAGCGCGGTCCGGCTTTCCCGGTACGTGCCGAACGTCTGCAGCGCGCCGAGCTTGAACCCGAAATCGATCCGGAGCGGCCCGACCGGCGATTTGTAGCGGATGCCGAATCCCATCGAGCCGCGCAGCTTGTTGAAGCCGAAGTCGTTGACGTCGCTGAAGACGTTGCCGCCGTCGATGAACCCCACTACGCCGAGATCCTTCCACAGCGACACACGCGCCTCGAGATTCAGGATCAACTCCGCGTGGCCGCCGATCGGCGTGCCGCCACGGTCGAACGTGGCCGGCCGCCCGAGCCGGTCGGCCTGGAATCCGCGCACGGTGGTGTCGCCGCCCGCGAAGAAGCGCTCGCTGGCCGGCAGGTCCTGCACCGTCACCGTCTGCGGCTGTCCATCGGGTCCGGGGACCGGGTTCCCGTTGCCGTCGGTCACAGCCACGTCACGGGGGAAGCCCGAGCCGACGCCGAGGCGAACGCCGCCAGCCATCACGATCCGGCGCGCGGTCGGCAACTGCTTGAACATGAAGAACTGCGCGAACGTCTTGGCCAGGCCCACCTCCGAGCCGAGCGGGCGAAGCGCCAGGTCGCCGCTGAAGCTGACCAGCATGCCCGTGCTCGGATCGAGGGCGTCGTCCCGCAGGTCGCGCACCATGGTGGCGGACATCTTGGACAACCGGACCTGCGGGAACACGCGGTCGATCAGCGGCCGGTCGACCGGGTCGATCTGATCGTCGAAGATCTCGTTGCTTTCGAACGAGTACGTCCCGAGGGCCCGCCATCCGCTTTTCAGGCGCTCCGAATAGTCGACGCGGGCGGACCGGTGCTTGTACCGGAAACTGGTGCGACTGCCCTGGTCGAACACCGCCGACACCTGGAAGTCGCCGGGGCCGCCGGCAAAGCGCGGCTCGCGGTACGACCCGATCACCCGGTACTCGAGATTGTTCAGCGACACGTTGACCGGCTCGACGGGCGTCGCGGTACTGGTCTGGTGGCGAAACGAAACGCGGCTGTACAAGTTGACCGAGCGGTTCTTGCCCCAGAGGTTCCGTCTCCCGAGTTCGATGAACCCGCGGGGAGCGAACTCCACGGTCTCGACCTTCTGAAACTCCAAGCCGCCGCCGTACCCCAGCGACGTCGCCTCGGTCTCCTCCACGGTGATCAGCACATCGCTCCGCGTCTCCTGCCCGTGCTGGACTTCGGCAATCGTCACCCGCCGGAACAAGCCCAGCGCCGCCAGCTTCCGCTGGCTCTGGCGGACCGCTTCGTCGCCGAGCGGCTCGCCCGACCTGATGTCGAGCTCGCGGCGGATGGTCGGCTCGCCGACCCGATCGTTGCCGACCACGAGGATGCGGTCGACCATCACCTGCGGCCCTTCCTGGATCACGAAGCGGACGTTCACGCCGGGACCGCTGTCGGGCGGCGGGACGTCGACGCGCACCCGGACTCGACGGAAACCGCGGTTGAGATACGCGGCTTCCAGCCGGTCGCGGTCGGCGTCGAGCGTGGGCTGGTAGTACGGCATGCCCTCGCGCACGGTGACGACGCCGCGCACCTGCTCTTCGGTGAGCTGCTGCCGGCCCGCAAACGTGACGGACGTGACCGTCATCTGCACGCCCTCGGTGATCGTCAGGGTGACGGTCACCGCGCGTTCGCCTTCGGCCGCATCAGTAACGGTCTGGCTGGACGTGATGATGGCGTCGGAGAACCCTCGTTGCAGGTACGCCGTGCGCAGCGCGGAGACGTCCGCGTCCAGGTTCGCCTGCACGAAGGGCTGGCCGCGGCCCATCTTCACCAGCGGTTTGACCGCCGCGGCCGTCGCCGCATCGCCGCCGACAATCGCGATGTCGTCGGCCATCCGGTAGAGCGGCCCCCGGCGGACGTCGAAGAGCACATGCAGCCGGCCGCCCGCGGTGGACACGGTCGATTGCGCCGCGGCGTCGCGGTAGCCCCGTGCCGTCAGGTAGTCCTTGATCCGGCGCTCGGAATCCTCCAGCAGATCCTGGTCGATGGTGCCTTCCTTCTCAATGGGCACCAGATCCGTGCGCACGGCCACCGGCAGGGGATCACCCGAGAACTCCACGACCACCAGCGGACCGCGTGTCACGATCAGACTGAGGTCCACCGCGTCCCGGTCCGCCGTGACGGTCGCCGACTGTTCCACCTTCGCCTGGTAGTAGCCGCCCTTCCGGATGGCCGCGAGGTACGTGTCGATCTTCCGCTTCAGGTCCGCGGGTTTGTACACATCGTCTTCTGCCACCGCCAGCGCTTTGCGAAGCCCGTCGACGTCCGACTGGGGATCCCCCGACAGTCTGAGCTCCCGAATCCGGGCGCGCGGCCCCGCCTCGACGTCGAAGATCAACTCCCCGGCGTCCAGTTCCGCGTCGGTCATCGGCGCCGGGCGGACCGTCGCCTTCAGGAATCCCTCGCTGTTGAGATGCTCCTCGACCGTGCGCGCCACGTCGGCGCTGCGGCCGATGGCCGGGGTCTGGCCGAACCGCTCGGTGACAACTTCCTTGAGCGCCGAGTCCGCCTGCCCGAGCGTTCCCCTGAACACCAACTGCCGCACGTCCTGCAGCGGTACCAGGATGACATCCACGCGGACGCCCGTGCCTTCCGGCTGGGCCTCCACCCGGACGTCGAGGTAGCGGCGGAGCCCCATGACGTGCTGCACCGTCTCGCGCGCGGCCTGCATCGTCAGCACATCGCCGAGGTGGATCAGGAGAAGGCTGTTGACCTGATCGTCCTGGATCGGCTTCCCCGCCACCGTGACGCGCAGCGACGCGACGGTCTTCCCGAACACGGTCTCCGGCGCCTGGGCGGCGGCTGGGCCGCCGCCGGCCAGGCACAGCAGCCACGCGACGAGCGCCGAGGCGGCGGCCCTCCGCGGCCTCACTTGAACACCCGCCGCACGCGCACGTCGAGCGCGTAGGTCTTGTCCTCGTTCTGCGTCAGGATCCACGACAGCCTGTCGGACTGGTCGAACTCGAGCAGGATGATCTGGTCGTTGGCCGTCGACGTCAGGCTGCGTGAGTATGTCAGGTACACCCGGTCGGAAATCCGCTTGCCAATCGTCAGCCGGGCGCCAGGCGCCAGCCGAGATGTCTGCTGGCTCGGATCCGTCAATTGCGGGGTGATCTGAAACGTGTCGAGGCCCACCGTCTGCTCGACGGCCTTCCCCACGGTCGAGGAAATCGGGCTGGCCAGCAGCCGTGCCGCCCGCGACTGGATCACGGCCTGCTGCGTCTGGTTCGGCGCCTGGATCGCCCGCAGTTCGGGATCCTGCGTAAACCGCAGGTCGCCGAGCAGCATCCCGACGATTTCGACCTCGGGCAGCGGCGGATCCGACGAGAGCTGTGGTTCGATGCTCTTCCCGTAGCCCTTGAACTGGAGCGTGACCCGGTAGGTCTGGCCTGGCGTGCGGGTCCGCGTTTCGGCCTCGATGTCGAAGTAGGGGTCGATCTTGCCGGGATTGATGAAGTCGAAGGTGCCGTGCGTCACGACGTAGCGGCGACCTTCGAACCAGACGTCGCCCTTCTCCACTTCCACCCGGCCGCGGACATCCGGCTTGTCGATCGTCCCGCGGATCGTGAGATCGGCGTTGGCGCGCAGCCGCGCGACGTTGTTGTCGACTTCGAGCGACGAGGGCGCCAGCACCCGCACGTCGAGCCGCAGCGGGAAGCCGAGCGGTGCCGTGGCCGACGCCATCCCGCCGGCGCCGCTTGCCAGTTCCAGGCCGCCGATCTCCACCCGCTTCCAGTACACGGCGCTCTTGATGGTGACCGTGCCGCTCAGCACCGGGTCCTCCATCTTGCCGCGCAGCGCCAGATCCGCATCGACGAGCGACCGCATGCCGACCGGGTAGCGCCACTGCATCGACTCGCCGGTGGCCGTGAGGTCGAACTGGGACGGTGTCACGCCCTGCAGCAGGATGCGGCCGCCGAACCGCACGTTGCCGCCGCCCATCTTCGCCACCAGGTCGTCGACGCGGATGCTGTTGTCGGTGAACGTGATGCGCCCGTTGATGTCCTCGAGGGCGTGCGGCAGCAGCAGGTGCCGGAGCCGCCCGTTCTCGATGACGGCGCTGCCGGACATCTGCGGGCGGTCGAACGAGCCGGTGACGGCCGCGCGCAGTTGAGCGCGGCCCGATCCGCGGACGTTTCCCGAGAACGCCTGCAGGATGCCGAGATTGGCGTCGCCTTCCGCGCTGAGTTTCACCGTCTTCGCGGCGAGATCCGCGGACCCGGTGATGCCGAGCCGCGTGTTCTCGCCGGCGAGATTGAACCGGTGAATCACCAGGCTGTCCTGGGCGAGCCCGATGTCGATCGGCCCGTCGTTGCGCAGGTCGTAGTCGAACAGGCTCAGGTCGACCTTGTCGATCACGGCCCGGGCCACCAGGCCGTCGAGGTCGCCCAGCGTCCCGCTCAGGCGGGCCGTGCCGCTCACCACGGCCCGCGCGTACGGCGAGACGTTCGACGCGAACAGCCGGACGTACGGATCGAGCGACGCGTCGTTGACGCGCAGCGTGATCTCGCCCGGATACGTGGCGTAGCGGCGATTGACGCGGCCGACCATCGACGCCTCGAGCCGCGACGATCCGGCGCGCAGTTCAAAATTCACGTTCTCGCCGCGCATGCCGATCTTGCCGCTCACCTCGCCGAGGCCCTCGTCGCCGATGTACACGTCGCGCAGCCGGCCGTCCACGTCGAACTCGACGCTGGCGAACGGCCCGCTGCCCGAGGCCGTGAACTCCAGCATCCCGCTCAGCGCCGGCGCCGACGGGAACCGCAGGGCATCCACCGACTCGACCGGGATCTGACGGCCGTCGGCGCTGAACGAGTACGTGCCGGCCCACGTGATGTTCGCCGCCCCGCGGATGGTCCCGGTGGACTTCCGGATCTCGACGCCGTCGAAGCGACAGCCGGAACCCTCGAAGCGGAGCGAGGCCGACGCGCTCTCCAGCGTCTCGCCGTACGCCGACGCCGGGGCGATCGTCGTCCGCCCGAATCCAAACGGCCGCCGGTACGCGCCGTAGAGGTGGAACTCGCCGGAGAGCTTCCCGTCCATCGGGTACTCGTCCAGGTCGAACGCATGCCGGAGATCCGGCAGCGGCCAGTTCGTCACGGTGAACCGCGCGTTGATCTCCTCGCCCTTGTCCTCGCGCGGGAAGCCCATCGAGAAACGGCCGTCGACGCGCAGTTCGGCGTCGCCCTTGCGCACCACGGCGTCCGCCAGGTCCGTGTAGGCGTTCTCGACGACGATCCGGCTCCGGGCGGTGCCCCAGTTGGTGTCCCACGCCTTCAGGCCCTGGCCGCGCACCACGCCCTCGACTCGCGGCTTCGAGATCGCCTTCAGCAGCACACCGTCGAACGTCCCCATGCCGCCCATCTCGATCGGGGTCGTGCGGGAGCCGAACGTCGTCATGATGCCCGCGAGCAGCCGGTCGCTCTCCTGCCAGTCGCGGCTGGTCACGTGGAACGGGAGGTTCGACCGATCGCCGTACGCCGTCCGTCCCTCGAACTCCACGAAGGTCGTCGGCGTGGCCACGCGGCTCTTCCCGAAGTCGAGCCACTCCGGCCCGTACGAGTAATGGAGGTCGCCGCCGATGGGCAGGTGGTCCAGCGTCGGGAACGGGTCGCCGTAGACGTGAGCGTACGACCGATCCGGCAGCCTCGCGGGAAGCGTGCGGCCCTGCACGGTCGCGCCCGCCGGCGGCGCGACCGCGACGTCCCCGAATCCCGTGTGCCCCGCGAACTGGCCGATCGGCCACTCGAGGACGTTGCGGCCCGTGGCGCGCCCCGCCAACCGCAGCCCCGCGAACGTCATCGCGTCCGAGAACTCCGCCAGGTCCACGTTGTCGTACGAGGCATCGAGCCGCGCCGCGCCCGGCGTGGCTCCGCCGAGCGGGTTCATCAGGTAGGTGTAGCTCGCCGTTCCGCCGTAGAAGCGCGAGTTGGCCTTCGGTACCTCGAAGCGCCACGGCGTCCACGCCAGCGAGCCCTCCAGTGCCGGGAACCGGTAGCGGTTGATGCCCGCCTCGTCCGAATAGAAGTTGCCGGCGACCTCGTGCCCGCCCTTGAAGAGCCGGAACTGCCCCTGGAACTGCATCGTGCCCGACAGCGAGAACCCGGCGTTCGCCCAGAAGATCTCCCGGATCTTCGGCATGTCGATCGTGGACCGGATGTTGAACCGCATCTCGGGCCAGTGCGACACGTCGGCGTAGCCTTGCACGATGGTGTCGGCGCCGTACGTCTTCAGGTCCATGCGATCGAGCCGGACCTTGCCGCCCTCGATCTTGAACCACGACATCATGCCCATCGACATCGGGACGAACTGCCCGACCGTCACGCGGCCGCCGGACGATCGCGCCGTGCCGCGGTAGCCGACCAGCTTCATCACCGTGATGTCGAGGTTGCGGACGAGCGTGCTCCAGTTGTGATGGTCGTCGAAGAGGAACTGGCCGCGGAACGCGTGGACGTAGCTCGCCGTGACCTTGATGGCGCTCTTGCCGCCGCCACCGCCCCCGGTGGGCAGCCGCGGGAAGTTGTTGCGGTCACCCGGCCACGTTTCGACGGCCATCGTCCAGTCCGAGAGCTCGACGCTCTCGATGATCAGTTCGCCCCGGACGAGCGCCCAGAGCGGCATCGACACGACGATGTCTTTGGCTCGGAAGAACGGCTCGTCGGTCGGCTTCAGGCCTTCGAGGAGGAGGTCGCGAACGACGAACCGGCCATCGAACAGCCGGATCGACAGCCCGCCGATGTGCAGGGGCCGCCGGAGATAGCTGGAGCCCGCCTTTTCCGCACGCTGCCGGAACGCCGGCCCGAGTTCCACGCTGAAGCTGGTGACAATGCCCGCGGCCAGGACCGCGAGCGCCAGCACGGCCGCCCGGTTGGCGTGCCGCAGCGACGCGCGGGCCAGGGCTCTCAGGTTCATCGGTGCACGGTCCCTACTCGACCACGACCAGCAGGCGGCCGGCCTCGACCGACGTCCCCTCGCCGACGGCGATGTCGGTGACACGGCCGTCTTTCGGCGAGCGCAGCTCGTTCTCCATCTTCATGGCCTCAATGACGATCAGGCCCTGCCGCGCCGTGACCTCGTCACCCACCTTCACGAGCAGCTTCACCACCTTGCCCGGCATCGGCGCCAGGACCTGCTGCGCGCCCTCGGCCTGTGCCGCGTCGCCGTCGCCCCGGCCGAATCGTCGGGTGCGCGCCAGCGGGCACACCAGGACCGTGCCGGCTGCCAAGTGCACGTGCAGGTCGCCGGTCGGGCCGGCTGGCGACAGTCCGACGGTGGCCGTCGCGTGGCCGTCCCCGGGAAACACCAGCGACCACGACCAGGCTTCGAACGCCGCGGCATCCACCGTCATGGTCTCGCCGTCGATCGTGACACGGTGCCCGCCCTCGACGGGTTCGGCGGAGACCGTGCGCGTGCGGCCGTTCAGGACGAGTTGCAGATCCATGTCGAGCTCGGCACCCCTACCCTAGCGCAGCCCCTGCACGCGGGCCTGCAGCCGCCACCGGCTGACGGAATCGGCACCCGACGGCGGCACGCCCGGAGCCGTCGCCTGCTGCGTCAGCAAATGGATCGCGGCCGCGGCCAGCGCCACCCGCTCATCCGCCTCCGGCACTTCGCAGAACGGCCGGCCGTTGCGCTCGGCCAACGCGCGATCGATGAACGTGGTGTCGAACCGCCCTGCCCGGAAATCAGGATCGGTCATCAGCCACCGGAAGAACGGGATGGTCGTCCGGACGCCACGGATGTCGTACTCGTCGAGCGCCCGCGTCATGCGCGCGATTGCCGTCGGCCGGTCCTCCGCCCACGCGGAGAGCTTGGCCATCAGCGAGTCGTAGAAGACCGGGACGTCCGTGCCAGCCACCGCGCCCGTGTCGTCGCGGCGGATGCCAGGCCCCGCCGGCGCGCGCAGGTAGGTGAGCCGGCCCGGCGACGGCATGAAGTTGTTGTCCGGATCCTCAGCGATGATGCGGCACTCGATGGCGTGGCCGCGTGGCGTCAGGGCCTGTTCCGGGTCGATCGTCAGGCGTTCCCCGGCGGCGATGCGAAGCTGCCAGTGGACTAGGTCCGTCAGCGTCACCAGTTCCGTGATCGGGTGCTCGACCTGCAGACGGGTGTTCATCTCGAGGAAGTAGAACTCGCCGTTCTCGTCGAGCAGGAACTCGATGGTCCCCGCGTTGGTGTAGCCCACGCGCGCCGCGACGGCGGCGGCCGATGCCGCCAGCGCGCGCCGCGTCTCCGGACTCACCGCCAGCGACGGCGATTCCTCGACCACTTTCTGATGGCGGCGCTGGATCGTGCACTCGCGCTCGACGAACGGGATCACGGTGCCGTGGTGATCGGCGAGCAACTGCACCTCGATATGGCGAGGCCGCATCACGCGCCGCTCGATAAACACCGCCGGGTCGCCGAACGCCGAGAGCGCCTCGGATCGCGCGGCCCGCAGGCTGCCGGCGAGTTCTCCGGGGGCCGTGACCGTGCGCATGCCCTTGCCGCCGCCGCCGGCCACGGCCTTGATGAGGATCGGGTACCCGATGCCGTCCGCGATGCGGGCCACGTCGGCGTCGCTCAACCCGGGACCAAGCGGGTCTTTCGTCCCCGGCACCACCGGCACGCCGGCGTCCATCGCCACCGCGCGAGCGGAGGTCTTGCTGCCCATCCGATCGATCGCTTCCGGCGTCGGTCCGATGAACGTGATGCCCGCGTCGCGGCAGGCCCGCGCAAAATCCGCGTTCTCGGCCAGGAAGCCGTAGCCCGGGTGCACCGCGTCCGCGCCGGACCGGCGGGCGACGTCGATGATCGTGTCGATGCGCAGGTAACTCTCGCGCGGAGGATTCGGGCCGATCGGGTACGCCTCGTCCGCGGCGCGCACGTGGAGCGACGTCCGGTCGCACTCGGAGTACACCGCCACCGTGCGCAGGCCACGCTCGCGGCACCCCCGGATGATCCGCACGGCGATCTCGCCGCGATTGGCTATCAGAACCTTGCGAAACGAAGCAGGCATCCCATGATTATTCTAGCACTTAGGCCGGATTTACAGCGGGATGTTGCCGTGCTTCTTGGCCGGGTTCGTGTCCCGCTTGTTGGCGCACGCGTCGAGCGCCGAGATGATCTTCCGGCGTGTCGTGCGCGGCAGGATGACTTCGTCGACGAATCCCCGCTCGGCCGCGACGTACGGGTTGGCGAACCGCTCGCGGAACTCGGCGGTCTTCTCCGCGCGCCGCGCCGCCGGGTCTTCCGCGCTGGCGAGCTCGCGCCGGTAGAGGATGTTGACGGCGCCTTCCGGACCCATCACCGCGATCTCGGCCATCGGCCACGCGTAGTTGAAGTCCGTCCGGATGTGCTTGCTGGCCATCACGCAGTAGGCGCCGCCATACGCCTTGCGCGTGATCACCGTGACCTTCGGCACCGTCGCCTCCGCAAAGGCATACAGCAGCTTGGCGCCGTGCCGGATGATGCCGCCGAACTCCTGCACGGTGCCCGGCAGGAAGCCCGGCACGTCCTCGATCGTCACGAGCGGAATGTTGAACGCGTCGCAGAACCGCACGAAGCGCGCGCCCTTCACCGACGCGTCGATGTCGAGCGTGCCGGCCAGATGGGCCGGCTGGTTGGCCACGATCCCCACCGTCCGCCCGCCCATCCGCGCAAAGCCGACGATGATGTTGGGGGCGAAGTACTGGTGCACTTCGAGGAAGTACCGGTCGTCGGCAATCGTATGGATTAGATCCAGCATGTCGTACGGCTGGTACGGCGACGCCGGCACGAGCGTGTCGAGCGATTCGTCCTCGCGCGTCGGCGGGTCGTCCAGCGATCCCCGCGGCGCGTCATCGAGGTTGTTGCTCGGCAGGAACCCGAGCAGTTCGCGGATGAGCGCGATGCACGCGCGATCGTCGGCAACGGCGAAGTGCGCGACCCCGCTCTTCTCGTTGTGCGTCATCGCGCCGCCCAGCTCTTCCTTCGTCACGTCCTCGTGCGTCACCGTTTTGATGACGTCGGGCCCGGTGACGAACATGTAGCTGGACCCCTTCACCATCACGTTGAAATCCGTGATGGCCGGCGAATACACCGCGCCGCCCGCGCACGGGCCCATGATGGCGGAAATCTGCGGCACGACGCCGGACGCCAGCGTGTTGCGCAGGAAGATGTCGGCGTACCCGCCGAGCGACACCACGCCCTCCTGGATGCGCGCGCCGCCCGAGTCGTTGAGGCCGACAATGGGTGCGCCCATGCGCATCGCCAGGTCCATCACCTTGCACATCTTCGCGGCGTTGGTCTCCGACAGCGATCCGCCGAACACGGTGAAGTCCTGCGCGAACGCGTAGACCGGCCGGCCGTCGACCTTCCCGTGGCCCGAGACGACGCCGTCGCCCGGGATCAGCTGGTCCTGCATCCCGAAGTCGCGGCAGCGGTGCGTGACGAGCTTGTCGAGCTCCTCGAACGTCCCAAGGTCGAACAGCTCGAGCATGCGCTCGCGCGCCGTGAGCTTGCCGGCCTCGTGCTGCCGCCGCAGGCGTTCGTCGCCGCCGCCGAGGTCCGCCAACCGCTCGAGTTCCGCGAGCCGCTTGAGACTTTCCTTCACGGTTCCGCTCCTGACGTGTCTCTACCAGTCACCCAGTCCGGGAGTGGTTACGACTCCGTAACCACTCCCGGACTGGTCGGCGGTTACGACCGATCACGGACCGGGTTCGTCAACTCGCCCACCCCCTCGACCTTCACCGTGACGGTGTCGCCAGCCGTCAGCGGTCCCACACCCGACGGCGTCCCGGTGGAGATGACATCGCCCGGCAACAGGGTCATCACGTTGCTGATGTACTCGATGAGCTCGGCGGCGGCAAACACCAATTGGTTCGACCGCGAGTCCTGCCGCTTGACGCCGCTCACCCATCCCTCGACGCCGAGGTTGCTCGAGTCGAGGCCGACGGCAATGCACGGCCCCAGCACGGCGAACGTGTCGAAGCCCTTCACGTGCGAGTACTGGTAACCCTTGTTCTGCATGTCGCGCGCGGTGACGTCGTTGGAGCACGTCACGCCGAGGATGTAGCCGGCGGCCCGCGACGCCGCCACCCGCGTGGCGCGGCGCCCGATCACGATGCCCATCTCCGCCTCGTGGTGCACGCTGCCCACCCCCGGCGGCAATTCGATGGCGTCGCCCGGCCCGATGACGGACGTCGACGGCTTCAGGAACAGCATCGGTTCCTTCGGCAGCGGCTTGCCCTGCTCGGCAGCATGATCCTTGTAGTTGAGACCGATGGCCACGATCTTCGACGGCACGACCGGCGCCAGGACGCGCACCGCCGGCCCGAACGCGATGCCGCTGCCCTCGGCGATCCGCTCACCCGCGGTGTACGCGCCGAACATGTCTCCCGTCAGCAGGAACAGGCTGCCGTCGCGCGCGACGGCCTGGCGAACCTCTCCCTTCCACTCGATTCGGTAAATCCGTTCCATGCGGCAAGCTCCTAGCGGGCCGTCTCCTCGACCCGGTTCGATGCGGGACTCCTGTTGGGCGGCGTGGCCTTGTCGACGGCGACCACTTCATACACGTAGCGGACGCCGGGCGCGACGGTCGTATCGCGATATGTCGTCTCGGTGATGGGCGTCGTGAAGAGCGGCGTCATCGCTCCCGGCGCGCCCTGTCCGCGCAGCACGATGTACCCGGCCAGGTCCGCGGCGTCAACCGCGTTCCAGATCAGGCTGATCGCGCCCGCGCTCGACACCGCCGCCAGCGCCGTCGGCGCGGGAGGCGGCTCGGTGTCCTCCGGGACGATGCACGCGACCGGTGACGGGAGGCTCTCGACAACGGCAGGCGTCGCGCGGACTGGCCCGGTCGCCGCCGCAATCGGCGCCCCAACCGGAAACACCATCGCCGACGTCCCGGCGGTGTTGACCGTCCGAACCTGGTAGCAGTACTCCTGGCCGTATTCCAGCTTGATGTCGACAAAGACTGGATCCGTCAGTGGCTTGTCGTTCAGCGGCAACGGCGACTCGACCGGCGCTCCGTCCGGAGCGGACGGCTGCTGGTCGCGGCGCACGCGGTACACGTTATAGAGCGGCAGCACCGGCAGCAGTGAACCGCGCGGCGCGCTCAAGAGCGGAGCGAGCTTGCCCGATTCGAACTCGGGAACCTCGACCGCTGGCGTGGCGGCGGCAGTCGCCGGGACCACGACCGTCCCCGGGGGCGGAGGTGGAGCCGGTGGCGCCGGTGGCGCAGGCGGTGGAAACAGCAGGAAGAAAGGCGGCCACACTGGAACCGGCACGAGGATTGGCGAGTTGATCCACCGTGGCGCGCCGTCCGGGACGGCCCAGGACACCTCGAGACCGGTACTCTTCAGCGCAAGGCGCGGTTGGCCGGGCGGTGGGGGCACGACGTCGAACGGCACGGCAAACCTCGGCGAAGGCGTCCCGCGCACCCCGCGGTGGTTCACGGAATAGACGAGGTAGAACCGTCGGACCCGCTGCACCTGCGGAACGGGGCCGGTCATCGGCAGATCGAGTGGAGTAGTCCACCGCGACGGCTCGTGCGGCACGATCGGCGGCGGCCGCAATTCCCTCCGTAGTTTCGTCGGCTGCATCGTTTCCGGCGTCAGGGCCTCGGTGACGGTTACCGTCGTCCCCTGCTCCACACCCGGCTCGACGGGGCGCGGCTTGGCGGCGGCCCTCTTCGCCTTCTCGGGGTTTTCGCGTTCTTCCTTGGCTTCGGCGGGATCCACTGGCTTGGCGACCAGGACCTCGCCGACCAGCGTCATGTCCTTGTAGTCCATGCCCTCGACCTCGTGGTCCGCCGTGTAGGCATAGACCTCCACGCTCCGCAGGTCAGCGGGGCCCGTCCGATCCGTGTTGATCGTGGGGACCGTGAAGCGCACGTACACCGTGTCGCCGGCCTTCCGTACCGTGAGGTCGGCAGGAACCGCGGGCGTCTTGACCAGCGGCGGCAGCGGCGATCCCTTCTTGCCGCAGCCGGTGGCCAGGACGGCGAGGCACACGGCGGCCGCGGCCAGCGTGACGAGGCGCGCGGACGCACGAATGCGGCCGCCCCGGTGCGGCAGGCTGGAAGTCGGGATCGACGGCGTGCGTGTCACAGGATGTACCGGCTCAGGTCTTCGTTGGTCGCGATGTCCGCCAGCGTGGCGTCGACGTAACTGGTATCAATCGTAATCGATTTCTCGAGCAGGTCGGGCCCGTCGAACGACACCGCGTCGAGCAGTTTCTCCATCACCGTGTGGAGCCGACGCGCGCCGATGTTCTCCGTGCGCTCGTTCACGAGCGCGGCCAGTTCGGCGATCCGGTCGATGGCGCCGTCGGTAAAGGTCAGCGTGACGCCCTCGGTGGCCATCAGCCCCACGTACTGCGTGATGAGCGCATTGCGCGGCTCGCGCAGGATGCGGACGAACTCGTCGCGGCCGAGCGCGTCGAGCTCGACGCGGATCGGGAAGCGGCCCTGCAGCTCCGGGATCAGGTCGGACGGCTTGGACACATGGAACGCGCCCGCCGCCACGAACAGGATGTGATCGGTGCGCACCATGCCGTGCTTGGTGTTCACGGTGGTGCCCTCGATGATCGGCAGGATATCGCGCTGCACGCCCTCGCGGCTCACGTCCGGGCCGTGGCCGCCCTCGCGGCCCGCGATCTTGTCGATCTCGTCGACGAAGATGATCCCGCTCTGCTCCACGCGATCGACCGCCGTCCGGTCGATGGTCTCGGCGTCCACGAGCTTCTGCTGCTCTTCCTGGATCAGGTGCGCCCGCGCATCCGGCACCTTCATGGTGCTCGATCGCCCGCGCCCCTGGAACAGGCCGGGCAGCATGTCCTTCAGGTTGAGGCCGAGGTCGTCCATCGACGTGCCGCCGATGACCTGCATCATCGGCATCGACTGTTCGCGCGTCTCCAGTTCCACCGTGCGTTCGTCGAGCTTGCCCTCGCGCAGCTGGGCGCGCAGCCATTCGCGCGTCTGCGCCGCGTGCTCGTTGCGGGCCGCCGTGTCGTCGCCGGCCGCGGGGGGGCGCGCCGGCAGCAGCAGATCCAGCAGGCGCTCCTCGGCCTTCTCTTCGGCCGTGGCCTGCACCTCCCGGTAACGCTCGTCCCGCACCATCGCCACGGCGATTTCGACCAGGTCGCGGATCATCGACTCGACGTCGCGGCCCACGTAGCCGACTTCCGTGAAGCGCGAGGCCTCCACCTTCAGGAATGGCGACTGCGCGAGACGGGCCAGCCGGCGTGCGATCTCCGTCTTGCCGACGCCCGTCGGGCCGATCATGAGGATGTTCTTCGGCGTGACTTCCGCCGCCAGCTCGGCGGCCAGCTGCTGCCGACGCAGCCGGTTGCGCAGCGCGATCGCCACGGCCCGCTTGGCCTTGTGCTGGCCGATGACGTACTTGTCGAGTTCCGCGACAATCTGGCGCGGAGTCAGGCCGCCGGACAACGGGTTGAGAGACGCGGGCAGGTAGAAGGGCACCGGTGCTAGAGCTCCTCGAACGTGAAACGTGTGTTCGTGTAGATGCAGATGTCGGCGGCAATGGCCATCGCGGCCTCGGCAATCTGCCGCGCGTCGAGCGACGTGTGGCGGGCCAGCGCCTTGGCCGCGGACACCGCGTACATCCCGCCCGATCCAATCCCCACGATCCCGTCGTCGGGCTCGATCAGGTCGCCCGTGCCGGAGAGCAGGAACGTATCCTTCGCGTCCGCCACGGTCAGCATCGCTTCGAGCCGCCGGAGCGAACGATCGGTGCGCCAATCCTTGGCGAGCTCAACGGCCGACCGTTCGAGGTTACCGCGGTACTGATCGAGCTTGGCCTCGAACCGGGCAAACAGCGCAAACGAGTCGGCGGCCGACCCGGCGAAACCCGCGAGAACCCGGTCGTTGTAGAGCCGGCGGATCTTGCGCGCGCCGTGCTTGACGATCGACTGGCCCAGAGTGACCTGGCCGTCGCTGGCCATGACGAGGCGGGCCTGGTGGCGGACGGTCAGGATCGTCGTGGCGTGAATCATGGCTGGGCAACCTCTGTCGGGAGCGCAAGACACGGGCGTTGCTGCGGCGTCGGTGACCTGTGCGGGCAGTCTACCGAACGCCCGAAAAGACTGTCAAGACAACAGGATACGTCCAAGATGCGTCTGCCGCGCGAATGGGGCCTGGCCCCATGCGGGCGGCCGACCCAAGGGGCCTGGCCCCATGCGTGTGTGGCTGCCAGGGGACGCTCTGAGCAGAACGGTGACACCGACGCTGGACATCCCGAGCCCGGAGGCGTAAATTCTGGAGTGATTTCAGGCGGGACGTCTGGCAACGGAGTTGCTTGATCCGGGTGGGGGCGTACCGGCGGCAAGCTGCCGCCGCGCGAACCGGGAGGGGGCACACATCATGGCTCGGCTTGGAACGCTTGGGCTCGTCGCGTCCGTGGCGGTGCTGCTGGTGGGAGCCGCGGGGCTCACCGCCCAGGAGCGACCAACACCGGCAGCCGGTGGAGGCCGACCCGAAGGGGGCAGCAGCCCACCGCCGGCGGCTGCGCCCGCGCCATCACCTGCGGCTTCGGGTGGTTCGGTTGGAGGCGGCTCTTCGATGGGGTCGTCGTCGTTCTCAACCGGCGGCAATGCAGGCGGCGGCAATTCGGTCAGTTCGAGCAGCTACTCGGCCGGCAGCAGCGTGCGATCCGGCGGCGGCCCGCGCGAATACACCGCCAGCGGCGAACTCCGGCGGCCCGGCGCGGGAATGCGCAACGACGGCACGTCGGTGGACGCCTCGCCGTGGTACTCGCGGCCTGTCACCACCAACCCGGTCACCGGCGCGTCGTACGAGCGGCCGTCGAACCCGATTATCGGCGGTGGACATGTCGTTCCAGGCACACCCGGAAAACCGCCCGGCAGAGGCGCTGGCCCCGGGCATCCCGGCGGCGGGAATCCACCCGCTGAAGGTGGCGGCCGCGGCGGTCCAGGGCACCGGCCTGGCCAGCCTCCGCCCCACTATGGCGGCCAGCCAGGCTACGGCGGCGGGTACCCGATCTACGGCTGGGACGAGGGCTACTACGACTGGGGATACGGTTGGGGCTACAACACGTGGTACGACCCGTTCTGGTCCAGCTCGTACGGTAGCTACTACGGCAGCGGGTACGGGTCCGTCGCGCCTGGGATCCCGATTCGCGAGCCTGGCGGTCTGCACCTGAAGGTGAAGCCGGAAACGGCCAAGGTGTATGTCGACGGGTACTATGCGGGAACCGTGGACGACTTCAACGGTATCGGCCAGCGGCTGAAGATCGAGCCGGGCCCGCACAAGATCGACATCGTGGCCGACGGGTTCGAATCGATCTCGTTCGAAATCGCCGTGATTTCAAGCCAGACGATTAACTACCAGGCCGACATGCAGCCCATCCGGTAGAATCGGAACGTGCTGCGACTGGTTGCGGCAGTCTCTGCCGCCTACGACTTCCTCCTCGGGGCCGCCCTGCTCTTGGGGCGGCCTCTGCTTGTACAGTGGTTCGGCGTCCCGGCCCCGGTGCCGCCGATCCATGCCGACCTGAACGGCGTGTTCACGCTGGCGATTGCCGCCGGCTATCTGCTGCCGTATCGCGATCCCGTCCGCTATCGGGCGTACCTGTGGCTGATGGGGCCGTACCTGAAGGGCGCCGGCTCGATCCTGTTCGTCCTCGACTACCTGTATCGGGGATCGCCGGCGTCGTTCCTGCTCTTCGCGGCTGGCGACGGCTCGCTCGCGCTGCTCACGCTGTGGGCGCTGCTGCGGACGCGGCGTGACTCGATCGCGACGTAGCCGCGGACCTTCAGGTCCGTGTGTGACGGGGCGCGGGTCTGAAGACCCGCGGCCACGTACGTCCCGCCGTCTCTACCGCCGCTGCTTGATCACCTTGAACACGTAGTAGACGGGCACGCCGATGGCGATGATGATCGCCCCGTAGAGCGACGGCCCGGGCCGGCCCATGATGGCGTTGAACATGATCACGAGCGAGGCCAGCACGAAGATCGCCGGGGCCACCGGGTAGCCCCACGCCCGGAAGGGCCGCGCTTCGTTCGGGTTGCGCCAGCGCAGGACGAAGACCACGCTCACCGCCACCGCCGAGAACAGCAGCACGGCGAAGCCGGTGTATTCGGCCAGCTGGTCCTTGGTGTTGGTAAGAATCAGCAGCGCGCTCCACACGGTCTGGGCGATGATCGCGACCCACGGCGTGTGGAATCGGGGGTGGATCTTGCCGAGCGCCGGGAAGAACGCGCCGTCGCGTGCCATGGCGAAGTAGACGCGCGGTCCCGCGATCGTCATGGCGCTCAGGCTGCCGAGCAGCACCACCACGGCCAGGGCACCCAGCAACTGCGCGGCGACGGGCCCGATGAGGCGATCCGCGGTGAACATCGCGATCTCCGACTGGCCTGCGCCGCCGATGCTGGCGATCGGCACCGCATAGAGATAGAGCGAGTTGAGGCCGAGGTACAGCAGGACGACGGCCACCGTGCCAAGGCCCAGCGCCTTCGGCACGTTGCGGCTCGGATCGCGGATTTCCTCGGCGACGTAGGCGGCGGCGTTCCAGCCGCTGTACGAGAACATCACAATGATGAACGCCAGCGACCAGTTGAACGACGCGCCTGCGGGCGCGCCCGTCTGCAAGTTGGCGAAGCTGCCGCGGCCAAGCGCCAGTCCGACCACCACGAACAGCGCCAGCGCGCCCACTTTGACGCCCGCGAGCGTGTTCTGCACGAGGCGCCCCGGCCCGAGGCCGCGGATGTGAATCAGTGCAAGGCCGATGATGGCGGTGAGCGCGACGAGCGTGCGCGGCGAAACCACGAGCGGCAACCCCGGAACGGGAATGGTCAGCAGCGGCGTCGCGTCCGCCGCGATCGGGACGAAGCGCCCGAGGTAATCCGCCGCACCGAGCGCCCCCGCGGCGATGGCGCCGGCGAACCCGGCAACAAACGACGTCCAGCCGGTCAGGAACGCCGCGAGCGGGCCATAGCCCTCGCGCAGGTAGACGTATTCACCGCCCGAACGCGGGCGCAGCGTGCCCAGTTCGGCGTACGCCATCGCTCCGGCAAATGCCAGCAGGCCGCCGCCGAGCCACACCCCGAGAAACCAGAGCGGGTGCGGAACCAGTTGTGCTATGAATGCGGGTGTAATGAAGATGCCGACGCCGATGACGTTCGAAATGACGATCGCGGCGGCGTCGATCGGACCCAGTCGGCGTTCGAGTTCCTGTGCGTGCGGTGATGGCTGAGACACGCCCGCATTATATATGGTCAACCGTCTTCGCCCGGCGGTTCCTGCGCTCGTGTGGCTGGTCTTCATGACGGGCCCGCCGGCCGGCGATCAGCAGCCGCCGCGCCCCGTCGATCCCTATGCCACGATCCGCCGGGACATGGTGGCCGATCAAATCGCCGCGCGCGGCGTGCGGAACACCGCGGTGCTCGCGGCGATGCGCGACGTCCCCCGCCATGAGTTCGTCCCACCCGGCGATCGGGACTCCGCATATCTCGACTCGCCGATTCCGATCGGCCTCGGCCAGACCATCTCACAGCCGTACATCGTCGCGTTGATGTCCGAACTCGCCCGGCCATCTCCCACCGATCGCGCACTGGAGATCGGCACGGGATCCGGCTACCAGGCCGCCGTGCTCTCGAAGCTCGTTGAGCGGGTGTTCACGGTGGAGTTGCTCGAGGAACTGGCCGCAACCGCCCGCACGCGCCTGGGCGCGCTCGGATTCGCCAACGTCGTGGTCCGCCAGGGCGACGGGTACCAGGGCTGGGCCGAGCACGCGCCGTTCGACATCATCCTCGTGACGGCGGCACCGCCCGAGATCCCGGACGCACTGGTCGCGCAGCTCCGCGCCGGCGGACGGATGGTGGTGCCCGTCGGCCCGGTTGGGGCCGTGCAGAATCTCATCCTGCTCGAGAAGGACAGCGCGGGACGGGTCAGCCAGCGCAGCACAATCCCGGTGCGCTTTGTCCCGATGGTGAAGAAGAAGTAGATCGCGCCCGGCTTACTGGGTCAGCAGCTGACGCCTGACCGGCAGGTCCGCCACCTTGATGAACGGGCTCGCCCCGTATTTCGCGAAGACCTCGACGTGCGCGTCCCGCATTTCCTTCGCGACGAGCATCTCGGCGCGAGGCTTGAGGCTGGTGAACCCCCACGTGCCCCGGACCGTGAACGGCTTGCTCGTGCCTCGTGGCGCAAGGGCGTCCGCGCCGTGCAGGACGAGCATCGAGGAACCGAGTTCCTCGGATTCGCCCGTGAACCGGAACACGCTGAAGACCTGGAGCGAATTGACGCGGTCGGGGCCGGCATTGGTCACAGTGAACGACGCGCTCGGGACCAGCTTGTTCATGCCGCCCACGACGCCGGCGTCGTACCAGCCGGTCACGGGGTCCGTGATCTTGATCGCCGTGGCGACGTCGATATTGGGCGGCGCGCAGCCGGCCAGCCCGAGGACGGCGAGCAACGTGATGGCACGCGTGGTTCGGACGGCACGTCTCATGGGACACCTGTCGTCGGCCGGATGCCGGTCTGACGTCTCAGAAGCTTAGGCACCGGGCCGGGGCGAAAGGTTCCACTCTATCTCAGAACTCGCGGATCTCGACCCGCTTGCGGACCTCTTCACGGTTGATCCTGCCGGTCCGAAACGCCTGCAGATCGCTGCCCTTGAGGCGGATCATGATCGTCACCGATTCGCCGGCGTCGTCGTTGCCCAGCGCACGCGCCGCGTTGTCGCGCGCCGCCACGGTCACCGATTCGTCGGGCGCCACGCTAAGCGCCTGGCTGTAATCGAGCATCGCATCGACCAGCGCGTTCTTGACCGCATTGGTATACGCTTCGCCCGGGTCGGTCATGGCGTCGGGAAGGGCGGCCGCTGCCGCCTCCGCCGGGGCCCCCGCCGCAGACGCAGGCGTCACGGGCCGGCTGCCCGGAGCCGCCGCGGCCCCAACGACCGGGGGGCCATTGGGATCCGCGGTGCGCGAATACGGCGCCACCTGGATCTCGATCCGCCGGACGGCCTGCTCCACTTCCTTGCGTTTGACGGGGTCGGCCACGCTTTTCGCCATGTCCCGGAGGGTCTGCAGCGCGACGTCGGTGCCACCCGCCTCGCGATCGAGCATGCGCCACGTCCACACCACGCTTTGCCGCATCGCGGGCACGTCCACGACGAAGAAGACCCCGTAGCCATCGAGCTTGAAGCCGCGGGCCCTCGCCGTGCCGCTCATCAGCAGCATGTCGGGCGCCACCGCCCGCCACTGCCGCGTCATGATCTGCGCGCCGCGCTGGACGGCGGTTTCAAGCACGCTCTCCATCACGGCGATCTGGTAGCGGGCGGCCTCCTGCGGATCGACCTTGGCGGCGGCCGCGGCCGTTCCGGCCGTCCGCGATGCAGGCGGCTGCGCCTGCGCCAGCGCAGGCGCGACGGCAACCGTGCTGCAGGTCGCGATCACCAGGCCCTGAATCCATCGTCGAGCGCTCACGTCGTTCCTCCTGACCACTACTGCTGCTTCTGCGACACGCGCACGAGGTAGTTGAGCATCTCGCGCTGCTGCGCCACCGCGGCGCCCGTCCGCCCTTCGAGCACGCCGAAGTTATCCACCACGCGCGCGTAGTCCGCGCGACGCTGCGTATCGATGTCGCGCACAACCTGGGAAATACGCACCGCCATCTCGCGCTGCTGCTTGGTTTCGCTGGCGTTGATCAGGTCACGCACACGCGTCATGAACTCGTCGTCGGTCATCGCGCGCCGGCCGGCGGTCGAGGCCGCAACCACCGAGGGCGATCCGTCGGACACCGGTCGGCCGTACTGTTCTTTCATCCGGAGCTCGAAGGCGGCGAACTCCGCCCGCCAGGGCGCGTCGGATGGCGTCGCTGCGGCCGTCGAGACCGGCGTCGCCTGCGCGGCGGACGCGGCCGCCGTCGCGGCGGCCGGCTTGCTCCATCCCGCCCGGACACTCACCCCCTGCTGGTCGTAGTGCACCTCGAGCCCCGAAATACCGACCGCCACGCCGACGAGGAGCGATGCCGCGGCAAACTGCGCCCACGCCGGCATCTGCGGGATCGCGAACCACGGCCGCCGGATCGGTGCGGGCGCTGGCACCGGAGCCGGCCCACGCACGATACGGAAGTCGAGGACGGTTTCCGGCGGCACCCACCCGGCCAGGTCGCCGCGCACGTCGCGCATCTCGCGGACCTCGCGCGCGCAGTGCTCGCATGTCCCCAGGTGTGCCTCGAAGTTTCGCCGTTCGCCCCCATCGCCCTCCTCGTAGAGGTACGACATCAGGACGTCGACGTTGCCGCAGTATCGTTCGTCGCTCATGATGACCCACCAGCCAGCATGCTGCCGGTCGCGCCGCGCTTGCCCAACTCGCGCCGGAGCACGCTCAAACCCTGATACAGTCGCGTCTTCACCGTGCTCAACGGGCATCCCTGCAGTTCCGCGATTTCCTGGAACGTCAGCCCGTGGTATTCCTTCAACAGGATCGCCGAGCGCTGCTCCTCGGGGAGCAGGCTCATCACGCTGGCCACCAGCCGGCTCATGTCGCGCCGGCCTATGGCGTCTTCGATCGACTCCGTCGGGCTGGCCTCGGCGGCCGCCAGGTCGGAGATATCCACGTTCTCCGGCGCCTGCACGAAGGGCGCCCGGCGCTCACGCCGGATCCAGTCCCTGCACAGATTCAGCGTGATGCGGTACAGCCATGACGAGAACTTCGCCTGGCCCTTGAATCCCGGCAGTGCCCGAAACGCACGGAGGAACGCTTCCTGAACGACGTCCCGGGCTTCCTCTTCACGCCCGATCGTGCGGTACGCCAAGGCGTAGATCGGCCGTTCCCATCGGAGGATGAGCTGATTGAAGCTGTCGGTGTCGCCCGCCACGCTGCGGGCAACCAGTTCTTCGTCGGTTACCGTCATCCTTTGGCGTCCGGGTCCGGAACCCGGGCCCGGCGTGTTTCCTGCCCGGGCCGCTTCATCCAACCACTCTGTTAGACGCACGAGCGCGTCGGGAAGTCTGCCGGCGGCGGCGCGGGCGGCCAACATGTTGATTGTAAGACATATAGAGCCGCCGTAGGCGATAGGCAGGAGGCGCTAGGTGCCAGGCGACAGGCGTTCGGGTCGGGCAGCGTGACCCCGTATTTCCCTGACGCCTCTCGCCCGGTGCCTAACGCCTTCTATTGACGTGCCCGCCGGAGTAGAATCTCGCGCGTGGCCACCGAACCATCAACGCCTGCCTCCGTTGCCAGCCTGCTCGCGCGGGCCGAACACGAACCGGACCTCGCCCTCACGCTGGCCCAGCTCGCCGGGGCGGCGGCGGCGGCCACCCGGGCTGTACTGCTGCAGATGGAAGCCGGCACCCGGCGGCTGAGGCCGCTCGGGGCAGGCGCCCAACGGGCGATGGCAGACGACGTCTGGATCACCACGGGCGATGCCTCCGCGCTCGTTACCGAGTTGTTCGCCGCGGGCCGCATTCGCCAGTTGCGACTCGACGCCGAGGCGCCGGCCGAACTGTCGACCCGGCTGGGCACGCCAGCCGCCATCCTCGCGCCGATCATCTACGCGGGTCATCCGATCGGCCTGCTCGTGCTCGGCGTACCCGGCGTGGTGCCCGCGCTCGAATGGGCCGCACGCGTCTCGGAATGCGCCGACGCGATTGCCGTCACCATGATGGGCGCCCTCCTGCGTCATGAAGCGTTCCGGCAGCAGGCGCTGCTCGACCTCGTGGTCGCCCTGGGCCGCAGCGGATCGCCCACGATCCCGGTCGATCGATTCGAGGCATTCTGCGGCGACATCGCCCGCGTGATGGGCGCGACGGGCGTCGAGTTCTGGCAGTTCGATCGCCAGGGCCGGAAGATGGATCGCGTTGTGTCATCGCTGCCGGGCGGCGACGAGAGCGTCACGACGGCCGCGAGCCTGGCCGACACGGCCCGCCTGGTGGGCAACGCCCTTCGCGAACAGCGGCCTGCGGTGGTGCGCCCGTCGGGCGCCGACGCGGATCGCGGCGCGACGGTGACGGTGCCGATGCAGGGCCGGCGCCGCGCGATTGGCGTGCTCCTGCTCGTCGGCCTGCGCGTCCCGGCCGGCGGCGAAACGCGCACGCTCGATGTGCTCGAAGGACTGGGCCACCAGCTCGCCAACGTCATCGAAAGTTCGAACCTGCTGAGCGACATCCTGAGGACGCGTCACGAACTCGAGGACACGTTCGATTCGATGCGCGACCTGGTCATCGTCTGCGGATCGGACGGGCGCATTACGCATGTGAACCGGGCGCTCATCAGGCGCGTGAATCGGCTGCGAACCGATCTCGTCGGGCAGCCGATCACCACTCTGGTCGGGCAGCCGCTGATCGCCTGGCTGACATCCAACGAGGCGTCGTCTGTCGATGGCACCGCCACACGGACCATCGAGCTCGAGGACCCGGCGCTCGGCGGGACGTTCCTGATTACCGTGACGCCGCTCGCGGACAAGGACCCGGGCCAGCCTGGCCTGGTGATCGTCGCCCGGGACGTGTCCGAAGAACGCCGGCTGGGCGCGGAACGCGCGGCACTGAGGGACCGGCTGGCTCGGTCGGAAGCGATGGGCCAACTGGTCGCCGGCATAGCGCACGAGCTGAATAACCCGCTCCAGGCGGTGCTCGGCCACATCGAACTGCTCCAGCGCTCGCATCGGCTTCCTGCGCAGCTGGCCGGCGGCCTGCGCCAGGTCTATCGCGAGTCCGACCGGGCGGCGCGCATCGTGCGCAACCTGTTGCTGCTCGCCGGGTCGGGACAGGTGCACAAGCGGCCGCTCAGCGTGAACGCCGCCATGCGACAGGCGATCGCGCTGCGGGCGGCCGCCCTGAAGTCGGCCCGCATCAGGGTGATCCGCACGCTACCCGCGACGGTGCCGAAAGTGTCCGGCGATGCGCTGCTGCTCCAGCAGGCCTTCCTCAACTTGCTCATCAACGCGGAACAGGCGTTGGAGGGCAAACCCGGACAGGTGGAGGTGCGGTCCAGCTACTCCGCCAAGCGACGCCAGGTTGCCATCGAGGTGCGGGACTCCGGATCGGGGATTTCCCCGGACGTGCTGCCCAAGGTATTCGACCCGTTCTTCACCACAAAGGAGTCGGGCAGCGGCCTCGGATTGGCGATGGCCATGCGGATCATCCGCGAGCACGGGGGCGAGATTACCGCGACGGCCAGGCCGGGTGGCGGGGCCGTGTTCACCGTGACCCTTCCCGCCACGTTGGCCGCCAAACGGTGATACAGTAGGCACCGCCAACGAACATGGATGACGTCTTCCTCACCACCGAAGAAGTCCTGGAGTACCTTCAGGTCAACCTTCGCACGGTCTACCGGCTGATCAAAGCCGGCAAGATTCCTGCGGTGCGGGTCGGCCGCCAGTGGCGATTCCGCAAGACGGACATCGACCGGTGGCTGGGCAGTCAGGGCACGTCGCAGACGTACGCGGAGACGACCGTTCCGGTCACGCCCCCTGCGTCCGGCGAGCGGACCGCCACGTCGCGCCGGCCGCGCGTTCTCGTCGTGGATGACGAAGCGTCGATCCGCGACATGATGTCGAAGACGCTGGCGTTGGCCGAGTACGAAGTCGATGAGGCCCCGGACGGCCGCGCGGCGCTTGGTCTGCTCCGGACGTCCGCGTTCGATCTGATCATCACGGACCTGAAGATGCCGGGGATGGACGGCCTGACGCTCATCCGCGAAGCGCGGCGCCTGGCGCCGGCACTGCCGGTGATCATCATCACGGCGTACTCCACCGAGGGCAGCGCCATCGAGGCGGTCAACCTGGGTGTGGCCGGTTACCTCACCAAGCCGTTCCGCATCCAGAAAATCCTGCAGGTCGTCGGGAAGGCGCTGGGAGAGTAGGCGCAAGGGAAAAGGCTAAAGGCGGAAGGTTGATCCGCATCCCTTTCCCGCCTTCCGACTCTCCCCTTTCCCCTTCCGCCTTCAGCCTCTCCCCTGTCCCACCCCCACACTTCCCGTAGCTCCCTCCCCAACTTCCGCTACGCCTGATGTTGCAGGATTGGACAATTGGATTGGTCCAATCCGAGACGTAGTGTCCAGGAATTACCACGGCTGCGCACGCCTTCACACGCCGCGACCCGTCCGATCCGCCTGGCACGACGGTTGCTCTGGATGGTGGCGTGAATGACTTTTAGATAGTCTCCGTGGCATATAAACGTCACCAATGTCATGCTGACTTTCGGTCATTAGAGCGCTAGAGAGAATGAAGCACCACATTCGCTCCTACTTTCCCGCCGAGGCGTACATGACGCCGGGCGACGTCCGTCAGCGGCTTCGCGTCAACTCGAGGACCGTTTACCGGCTGATGGGAGAGGGCCAGTTGCCGGCCGTGCGGATCGGGCGGCAGTGGCGGGTTCACCCGAGCGACTTCGACCTCTGGCTCCGTCGGCACTCCACCGCCCCCGCCGTCATCGCTGACCCGGAATTGGACGGTGGCGCGCAGGGCCAACCTCACCAGATCTCCGCCACCACGCGTCCGCCCACAGAGCCGGATGTCTAAGACCAAGGAGAAAGACGATGAAGACGAAGCTGTTTGCGATTGGATTGACGATTGGCGCGGTTGCGCTGGTGCAGACCCTTTGGGCCGCCAGCACAACGAGCAACGTCACGGTGTCCGCCACCGTATCGGCCACGGCGAAGCTGTCGGTCGGCGCGGCCACGTTGACCTTTCCCAACTCGGACCCGGACACGGTGGCGAGCATCGCGGCCACTGAAGGCGCGGTCAGCATCTCCGCCAAGGCGAAGACGGGCACAGCCGGCGCCGTGACCCTGACCTTGCTCTCCGGCACGGACCTGACGAGCGGGAGCGACACGATTGATATCTCGAACATGACCTGGACTGCGAGCGGTGCGGGCTTCGTGGCGGGCACCATGAATAAGACGACGGCGCAGACCGTGGCGTCGTGGACGGGTTCGGGCAGCCGCAGCGGGTCGCAGACGTTCGCGCTGGCCAACAGCTGGGCTTACCCGACGGGCAGCTTCTCGGCGACGGCCACCTACACGCTGACCGCTCCGTAGGCCTTCCGCCATCAGTTCCCCCGCCACCAAGTCCGGGAGTGGTTACAGCCCTGTACCCACTCCCGGACTCGGTTTTGGCCGCGACACTCTGCCCGCCTCTCTCGCCTGAATGTCTTCCGCGACCTGGAATTCCGCTCAGCACGCAGGAGCCGGAGAAAATCACTCCAAATGCTCTAAAGTCGTATTATGTCGTTCCGATAACACTATTGAACGTAATTAGTGGTTCAGATTATGTTTCTGGACCCGTTCTCATGCGGTCGGCCACCGAGGCGCACATCCTCGGCGGAAGGCAATCAGACATCGGATGTGCCCGGCTACGGGGAGTAACCGGCTTTGAAGCGGAGTACTTGTATGAAAAGCAGACTACTGATCCTGGGCGCGGCGGCCCTGGCCGTCGCGGCCATCCAGCCCCTCGTGGCCGCCACGGCCACGAGCAACGTGACGGTGTCGGCCACGGTGTCGGCCACCGCGAAGCTGACTGTCAGCGCTGCCACGCTGACCTTCCCGAACTCGGACCCCGACACCGTGGCGAGCATTGCCGCCACCGAAGGCGCGGTCAATATCACCGCCAAGGCTAAAACCAGCGCGGCCGGCGCCGTCACGCTCACCCTGCTCTCCGGCACGGACCTGACGAGCGGCAGCGACACGATCGCGATCTCCAATGTGACCTGGACGGTGAGCGGCGCCGGATTCGTGGCGGGCACGATGAACAAGACGACGGCACAGACCGTGGCGTCGTGGACCGGCTCGGGCAGCCGCGCCGGCACCCAGTCCTTTGCGTTGGCCAACAGCTGGAGCTACCCGACCGGCAGTTTCTCGGCGACGGCCACCTACACGCTGACCGCCCCGTAGTCGGCTGACCACGGTCGAGTCCGGGAGTGGTTACGGCCCTGT
>Ga0334722_10001629_pt1 | contig 27509 bp, 34 predicted proteins | sample C3_bottom_MG_FD_207210 | JGI IMG/M metagenome (GOLD analysis project Ga0334722, IMG submission 207210) | Sediment microbial communities from Yellowstone Lake, YNP, Wyoming, USA - C3_bottom | ecosystem: Environmental > Aquatic > Freshwater > Lake > Sediment | place: USA: Wyoming | collected... | reverse complement strand
CAGCGGGCATCGGGACAGGACAGAAAGGAGGCTGCGGTTGCCTGAAGCATCCATCAAGGGGCCGCTCCTGAATTTCAACTAAAAAAGGTATTGACTCGCATTAAGACGTTGTTTCTTCTCTGTGAATTTTGCGCCTTATGTGGCCAACTGCCGTTTTTAGGTTCATGTCCCCGCCAGCGGGGGATAATTGCGTCACCCCCCCCCCTCACTCCTCCCCCAGATGCCTGTCCACATACTGCGCCAGCACCTCCTGCATGCGCATGGGCGGCGGCGTGCCGAAATAGCGGCAGATGACCGCGTGCGCTATCTCGTGCGCCAGGATCCGGTCTGTGATATTTTCGAGCGAGACCGCGATGCTCAGGGTCGTGTGCGAGTAAAAGGCCGCGGGCGCGTTGCCCATAAGGCCCAGGCCGTGGTAGGCGCGGTCGAGCTCGGCCTGCGAACGAAAGATCCGGATGCTGAAACGCAGGCCAGGGGGCCGCATGTCGAGGAGCCTCTCGACCATGTCCACGATCCTGTCCACCCGGCTCTTTGCCAGCAGCGGGTTCTTCTCCGGATTTTCGCTCAGGAAGCTCATACCGCTCCCGATGTTTCTGGTGAAGGTGAAGAGGTCCCTGTCGTTCGCGTACCGGAGCTCGGCATAGGATGTCTGGTAGACTTTTCCGGTCTCTGCAAAGAGCGCGGAAGGGAGGGTAAAAAGCAAAAGGACCCCGAGAACGAGCGCAGTGCGGAAAGCGCGGCCGTGCGTCCTATTTGGTGTGAGAGGTTTTGAAGTGGTTTGCGGCATCCTGTAATTCCAAGAGGCGTTCGGCGATTTCGCGCAAGGGACGCTCAAGGTCCTTCTTGAGCGAGGGATGTGAGGCCGAAAGCGTGTGGAGTTCGCCCGTGATCAGTGAGAGCTCCGAGGCCCGGTCCTTGATCAGGCCGACCTTGTTGTCCATGGTCCGCGCGAGCTCGTTGATGCCGTCGGCGAGCTCCTTGAACTGGTCTGAATCCCGCAGCTTGAAGCGGTGGGTCAGGTCGCCTTTGTCGATTTCGCTCAGGACCTTCTGGAACCGGAAGATCGGGCCGGCGATCCGGTGGGAGAGATAGATCAGGCCCAGGATGCCGAGGAGGCCGGTGACAATGATGACGCCGATGGTGGAGATGAGCAGCATGGGAAGGAAAAAGTCGGTCGTCTTGAGGAGCTTGAGTTCCGAGCCGTCGTACCCCGTGGTCAGGGTCCCCGTCGACTGATACAGGAAGAGGCCCAAGGCGGCGACGGCCGCGAGGACGATCAGAACGAGGAAGCGGATCGCGAAATCGACCTGGAACTTCCTGTTGATGAAATAGCTCTTGCGCCGGTAAGGCGCTTTATCGGGCTTGGTCGGCATCCGTTAACATGCTCCTGTTGATCTGGATCCTGGAGGTTCGCTTCAACGTCTCCAGCCAGTCCGCAAGCGCTTTCTGGCGCTTCTGCTCCAGAAGCGACGTCCTGATCCTGTCCCGCACTGTTGCGAGCGGGGGGAGGGCGGTCTTTTCCTTTTTTAAGACCGACACGACGGTGAAGGCCCCGTCTTCTTCGAAAATCCTTGTCTCTCCCGCCTCCATGTCGAAGGCATGCCGGAGAGTTGATTGCCGCACATCGTCATAGAAACAGGGTCCCACGGTCTCCGCGCAGGCCGGCGGCCGGCCCTTCTGCATCCTGTCCTTATAGTCCTCGGCCGTTTCCTTTGTGTCCGCCCGGGCCGCGCGGATCACGGAGCGGTATTGCAAACGCGTATATTCCTGCTTGAGTTCGTCGTCCGTAATGTACAGCGTATCGGCCCACTCCCTGTTTTTGGCGTCGATCAGCTCACGGATGAGTGTCTGTTCCCAATAGGTCTTGATCGTCCGGACGAACCGCTCGTCCTGTGACAACCCGCGTCTGACCGCCTCCTGTACCATGAGCTTGCGCTCGATCATGGTTTTGAGCCGGTCCTCAACGTCCCGCGACGTGAGCGGGGCTTCCGGATGCTGCTTCGCGGAGCCGGCGACCTCTTTCCGGAGTTCCGCCAGGGTTATCCCCGCATCGTTTACCGAGGCGACGATGTTCTTGTCCTCATGCTTGCTTCCGCAAGACATCGTCAGCAGCGTGGTGAAAAAAAACAGCGGGATGATATGACGCGACAGGTTCATATTTCGGCTCCGTGAGAACAAGTATATCAGGAACGTGATAAGCTGGCAAGCGAGCAAGCTAGTAAGCGGGAAAGCTGGTAAGTCTGTAAGCCTGTTCGCCTGCCAGCTTGTAAGCCTGCCAGCTTGTCAGCTTGTCCGCTTATTTCTCCGGCGCGGCCGGTTCTTCGGTCTTTGCGGGCTGCTGCTCTTCGGCCGGGGCTGCCGCGGGCGCGGGTGTTGCGGTCCGCGGCTCGCTGGTTTTTTGTTCGGGTTTGTCCGGGACTGTCTCTATCTGCCGGGTCCGGCCCGGAGCAAAACCCGGGTCCAATTCGTAGGCTTTCTCGAAGTTCTCCCGTGACTTATTCCTGTTATCCCCGTCGCCCTGCCTGCTTTTCATATAATAGGCGTACCCGAGATAATAATATGACTCGGCATCGGGATAGATTGCGGCGGCCTCCTCGAATTCGCTTATTGCGGCGTCATAGCTTTTTGCCTTGAGAAGGGCGACGCCTTTTTCCACATGCGTTGAGGCGGCCCTGGTGTCGAAGAGCTCATTCTGCGCGTGACTCACTGCCGGGACCCCGCCGAGCATCATGGCAAGGCTTATTGCGATCATTTTTACCCGATTCATGGACGCCTCCCCTCTCGAATCTCGGAAATGTCAAAATATAACCACAGAGGTCACAGAGAACTGATTGAATCTATGGGAGATAAATATCGTTGGCCTTCCTCCCCCTCTGTGATCCTCCTATTACCATGCTTTTATAATTTTCTTGACTCTTCAACCATGAGAGCGCTGAGTATAACTAACATTGAAAGCAAGGCTTAAGGCGTTCGGGTTCCCCCCAGAACTTTCCTCAGTGCACTGTGGTTTCATCTTTGCCTCTCCGGTTTTCATAAAACTTTTGTAACTATTCACCTACTCTCAAATAGGCACTCAGCGCCACCCAAAAGGTCATCCCCGAAGGGTTCTATCCCCGATTTAAGCATTCGGGGACGGATCTGGTTTTACGGTTTTTCGGAACACCATATTCCCGATTACGTCCTCGGGAATGACAGGATAGGGAAATTGGTGTTGCAAGTGACACTAAATGTGCTGAATAGTTACAAACTTTTAAACACTATTCGAACCGCAACAACAATATCACAGGTTTACAACCGCTGTCAACAAAACTGTAGGTTCCCCGAGTGATTCCGGACATAATTGTCGAATGCAGAAAACAGCGCGTAATAAGGCAAAATGCGTGATTTCCGCATGAACGACAGCGGAACGTTCGACAATATTGTCAGCGAGGTTTTGTAACTCCCTGACCCGCACAGAGCAATTCCCCGTGAAAACAGCACGTTCACTGTTTGGCATGGCAATTGTAATATAGCAGGCCAAAGCAAGAACAATGGGCGCTGTCATCCCTCTTCATCCTCCCTACCCCGGAGGTTACCCCTGACAGTGTCCATTGTTCGGGCTTCTTTAGCAGCAAGGAGGATAACATGTTTTTCAACAAAAGCGGATACAAGAACATAGGTCCCGATGAACTGAACGAAAAGATGAACTCACGGGATGAGTTTCTGCTGCTTGACGTGCGTACTCCGATGGAGCACGCGGGACAGGCCATCCCGGGGTCTTACCTGATCCCGGTGCAGGAACTCGCGAACCGGGTCCAGGAGCTTCCGAAGGACAAGGAGCTCGTGGTGTACTGCAGGGTGGGAAACCGGAGCAGCTATGCGAGCGCCTATCTGGCGCAGTTAGGCTACAACGTAAAAAATCTTGAAGGCGGGATCATGCAATGGAATATGTCGGGAAATGTTTCAATGGCGAAGGCGTAGAGGTGAAGAACCTGCGCTGCAAGCTTATCATCGCGGCTGTGTATGTCTTCTTAATGTTCCTGCTGACGCTCACTGTGGCGCTCAACAGTTACGCCGCGGAAAGCCTTACGCTTGAGCAGGCGATCGGTCTGTCGATCAGGAACAATCCGGGGCTCAGGGCGGCCGATGCCCAGGTTGATGCTGCGAGCGCGGGCGTGGAAAGAGCTCTGTCCGGGTTCCTGCCCAGGGTGACGGTGACCGAGACCTGGAGCAAGACGGACAGCCCCCTGATGGCGCTCGGCACAAAGCTGAACCAGGAACTCGTGACGCCGGCGGACTTCAACCCGGCGGTCATGAACAACCCGGACCCGGCTTCGAATTACAACACAAGGTTTTTAGTCATGCAGCCGGTATTCAACGGCGGCAGGGAATATATAGGCAGAACGCAGGCAAAACTGGCGCACGAAGCTTCTCTTCAGGACAGGGAGCGGGCGCGGCAGGAGACACAATACAACGTCATCAAGGCGTACTACGGCCTGCTGCTCGCGAAGGAATACCGCAAGGTCGCGGCCCAGTCGCTTGAAACGAGCGCCGGGAACGCGACCCTTGCCGAGGCGCGTTACAAGGCGGGCGCAGTGCTCCAGTCCGATCTCCTGCGCGCGAAGGTGCAGTATGCGGAGGTGAAGGAAATGGCCACCCGTTCCGAGAACAACGTGAAGCTGGCCATGGCCGGGCTGAATTTCGCCATGGGAGTTTCGCAGGGCTCGGAATATGATATCAGCGGGACTCTTTCCCCGCAGGACCGGAAGGTTGAAATGAACTCCCTGATCGGAGAGGCGGAGGCCGGAAGGCCCGACCTCCTGTCCATGGGTCTAAACAGAAAAAATGCGGACGCATCCGTAAGCATGGCCCGCGCGGACTATATGCCGAGCCTGAACCTCATGGGCCAGGTGGACTGGAACAGCGGGAAGATCGGCGGAGACGACGCGAAGAGCTGGGCCATGATGGCCGTGCTCCAGTGGAACCTCTTTGACGGCCTGGCGACCCGGTCAAGGACCAGGGAGGCCCTGGCCGCGAGCGGCAAAATGAGAGCGCTTGAAGAGCAGACTCGCTCGGCAATCCAGCTCCAGGTCAGACAGTCCTACTATAATATTACAGCCTCGCTCGACCGTATCGCCGCCATGTCCTCATCGGTGCGGGAGGCGGAGGAAGGTTTGCGGATAGTTCAGAGGCGGTACGAAACGGGCATGACTACTTTCGTGGACGTGCTCGGCGCGGAGAGCGCGCTCATTCGGGCCAGGACGAACGAGCTCCAGGCGCTCTATGACAACAATATCGCCCAGGCCGAGCTGAAGCTGGCGGTGGGGACGTTGTAAAGGCAGAAGTTAGAAGGCAGAATACAGAAGTCAGACTAAACCACTAAGGGAGACCGTCATGAATATGATAAACATAACTGAGAAAATTAAAGCACTCGACAAAAGAATAATCTATGGAGTTTCAGTAGCAACAGCCCTGGCGTTTCTGGCCGCGGGCTACGCTCTTTTCGGCAAGGACGACAGTTATGCGAGTGTTCCGAAAATTGAGAAGCCCGTGAGCGTAACGACTGTGACGGTCGAACCTGTAACCGTGGACGCAGTGGTGTCCGCGGCGGGAACGCTCAGCTCCCGGAATACCTCGGTGCTTTCGAGCAAGGTCATGGGCAGGGTGGTCGAGCTCACGGTGAGCGAGGGAGACCACGTGTCCCAGGGGAAACTGCTCATGAAAATAGAGAGCGGCGAGATAAGCGCCCAGGCGTATCAGGCGCAGGCCGCGTACAACAATGCAAAGCTTCAGTACGACCGGATCAAGGGCCTCTTTGACGAGAAGGCCTCGACGCGGATGGAGCTGGACCTGGCAACGCTCGGGCTCGAGTCCGCGCAGGCCGGGTTAAACGCGGCCAAAGCCATGGAAAGCTACACGAACATCACCGCGCCGATCACGGGCCAGATCATGGAGAAGCGGATCAATCTCGGGGAGATGGCGCTTCCGGGACAGCCCATCATCAGGATCGAGGACAACAGGAACCTGAGGCTGGAGGTCACCGTCAGGGAGCAGGACCTTCGCTTTGTGCGGCCGGGCAAGGCCGTGACCGTCCGGCTCGACGCTGTTCCCGGCAGGGACATCCAGGCAAAGATCGCCATGGTTGTGCCCGCCTCGGACATCAGGACGCACTCTTTTGTGGTGAAGATAGATATTCCCGCGGACAATGGCCTGATAACGGGCATGTACGGCAAAGCGCTCTTCAGCACCGGAGCGCGCGAGGCGCTCATGGTCCCGCGCACGGCGGTGGTCGAGATGTCCGGCCTCTCCGGCGTGTATGTGGTTTCCTCGGAAGGGAACGCAATTTTCCAGATGGTGCAGCTCGGTGAACTCCGCGGAGACAGCGTTGAAGCGGTGACGGGTTTGAAGGCCGGCGACAGGGTGATCGTGAACAAACAGGAAGCCGGGATAGACGGCAGGAAAGTCGTGACGGCGGGGAAATAAAATACGGAATGCAGAATTAGTAACTAAAGAATCAAAAAATTCTCAAAATGGCAAGAATATTTCTCGCAAAGGCGCAAAGGACGCCAAGAAAGCATAAACCTGCAAAGAGCAGTTCAGCCACAAAAAGCACATAAAACACAAAAAAGATCAGGCAGTTCTTTGTCAAAAGCGACTCACCAGCAGGTGATTTTAAACCAAAAAAGATTTTGACTCAAGGTTCTCTTTGCGCTCTTTGCGCGCTTTGCGAGAGGCGCATTTAGAAGTTGCCTTTTGGTTCCGGCTTGTCCGGGTTAGGATTAACTCATGAAACTGAATATCAGCGGCAAAATAACCCAATACTTCATCAACTCCCAGCTGACCGTGCTGCTCATGGCGGCCACGGCAATACTCGGGCTCTTCGCCCTGTGGTTCACACCTCGGGAGGAGAACCCGCAGATTGTCGTGCCGGCGGCCAACGTTATGGTGATGCTGCCCGGCGCAAGCGCGAAGGAAGTAGAAGAGCTGGTTTCCAAGAAGCTCGAAGCGAAGCTCTGGGAGATACCGGGCGTCGAGGACGTCTACTCGGTCTCGATGAATTCCCTGGCGGTGGTCACGGTGAAGTTTTTCGTGGGCCAGGACAAGGAGCGCTCGCTCGTGAAGCTTTACGACAAGCTCATGTCCAACATGGACGTCGCGCCTCCGGGCGCGTCGCAGCCGCTTGTGAAGCCCATCGACGTCGATGATGTGCCGATCGTGGCGATCACGCTCTCGGGCGCGCCGGGCTCGCCCTATGACGATGCGCAGCTCAGAATAGTGGCGGACCATGTGCTTGACGAGCTTCGGAAGGTGCCCGGCGTGGGCAACACCGTCGTCCTCGGCGGCCGAAGCCGCCAGGTGCGCGTGACTCTCGACCCGATACGAATTTCCGGCTACGGCCTGTCGCCGCTCCAGATCGCCGGGGCGATATCCAAGTCGAACGCGAACCTCATCTCGGGCGACTTTGAGCAGGGCGGCAAAAAGCTTACGCTCGAAACAGGCGGGTTCTTTGCCGGGGCGGGCGACGTGAAGAGCGCCGTAATCGGCGTGGTGAACAACAAGCCGGTTTATCTCGGCGACGTGGCCGAGGTGTCGGACGGATTCGAAGAGACGGTGAAGCTGACACGCATCGCTTTCGGCAGCCGTGCGCACGAGGGTGTCGCGGCGGAAACCAACGGAGCGGGAGTTCGTCCCGCGGTGACCGTGGCCATCGCCAAACGGCAAAAATTGAATGCCGTCAACATATCGAAGCAGATACTTCTGAAGCTTGAGGAATTGAAAAAGACGCAGATCCCCCCGGGGATAACAGCGACGATCACGAGGAACGACGGCAAGACCGCTAATGACGCGGTGAACGAGCTAGTATTCCACCTGGTGGTCTCGATCATCGTGGTGATCATCCTGCTGTTCGTCACCCTGGGCTGGCGCGAGGCTGCCATTGTGGCGCTCGCGATACCGCTTACGCTCTTCATCACGCTCGCCATAGGCATGGTGCTGGGCCAGACCATAAACAGGATAACCCTCTTTGCGCTGATCCTCTCTCTGGGGCTGCTCGTGGATGACGCCATCGTGGTGGTGGAGAACATCCATCGCCATTACAGGCTGCAGCAGCATTCGCGGCTTCAGGGCGCTATCATGGCTGTGAACGAGATCGGCATGCCCACGATCCTCGCCACTTTGACGGTGGTGCTGGCCTTCATTCCGATGGCGTTTGTCACCGGGATGATGGGGCCCTACATGATGCCCATTCCATTCAATGTGCCCGTGGCAATGGTCACGTCGCTCTTCGTGGCGTTCATCGTGACGCCCTGGGCCAGCTACCGGCTGATGAAGGCAGACCACCATGGCGACAAGGCGACACCACTTGAGGAAACGACGATCTACCGGATGTATAAGAAGGCGCTCGAACCCCTGCTCGTGAATGCGACGAAGCGCAGGGTCGTGCTCGGCGTTATCCTGGCGGTCTTCTTCATCACGATGAGTTTCCCGCTCTTCCAATTGGTGAAGTTCCGCATGCTGCCGAAGGCGAACAAGAACACCTTCCTCGTGTCCATCGATATGCCGGCGGGCACGGTGCTCGAGAACACGGACCGCGCGGCGCGGGCGGTGGGCGATTATCTCCGCCGCATTCCAGAGGTAAAGGACTATGAGACCTTCGTGGGCACGGGTTCGGTCATGGATTTTAACGGACTGTTGCGAGGCGGGGCCTTCAGAGAGGCGAGCCACTTTGCCGATGTCCGCGTGAACCTGATCGACAAGGAAGAACGTAAAACCTCGAGCGAACAGCTCGTGCTCAGGATTCGTCCCGACATCACCGGGATAGGACGGGAATACGGCGCGAACATCAAGCTTGTCGAGGACCCGCCCGGTCCACCGGTGCGCGCCACGGTCGTGGCTGAAATCCACGGCCCCGATTACAACAAGCAGCGGGAAATCGCCGCGGACATCAGGGCGCTCTTTGCGAAGACAGACCAGGTCGTGGATATCGACGACAGCGTCAAGGAGAAGCAGGACAAGTATCAGCTGATCGTGGACAAGGAAAAGGCCGCGCTCATGGGCGTTTCCACGGAGCAGATCGTCCAGACCCTGCGGCTGTCGGTGGCCGGCATGGCGATCTCGACCCTGCACCGGCCCGAAGCCATGGACCCCGTTTCCATCATGCTTCGTCTGCCGAAGGCGGACCGGACCGGACTTGCGGACCTGGACAAGGTATTCATCACGAGCATGCAGGGCAGCCAGGTTCCGGTTTCGTCACTCGTTACCGTTGTGCCGGCGGAGATGGACAAGGCCGTTTATCACAAGAACCTGGAGCCGGTGACGTATGTGTACGGAGAGATGGGCAGCAGGAGCCAGGTATACGCGGTCATCGACATGATGAAGCAGCTCCATAAACATCCGCTGCCGGAAGGGTATACGATCAAATGGGACGGCGAGATGAAGTTGACGCTCGACGTATTCCGCGACCTTGGCGCGGCCATGGGAGTGGCGCTCATCGCGATCTACCTGCTTTTGGTGGGCCGGTTCCGGTCCTTCACCATCCCGGTCGTCATCATGGCGTCGATCCCCCTCTCGATGATCGGCATCATGCCCGGCTTTGCCATGACGAACGTGTATTTCAGCGCCACGTCGATGATCGGCGTGATCGCCCTCGCGGGAATCGTGGTCAGAAACTCGATCGTCCTGCTTGAATTTATTCTGGATAAAAAACAGGAGGGCCTGCCGCTTGAGCAGGCGCTGATCGAGGCGGGGGCCATCAGGTTGCGGCCCATAGTGCTGACGGCGGCCGCGGCCATCCTCGGGTCGGCGGTGATCGTGACCGATCCCGTCTGGTCCGGCCTGGCCCTGGCGCTCATTTTCGGGATGCTCGCGTCCACGGCGCTTACGCTGGTGGTGGTCCCGGTGTTTTACTACATGGTGGAGAAAAAAAATTGGGAAGCGGCTTGAATGGTTAAACCGGTTTAAACAGTTTAAACGGAGAGGAATAGATCATGTCAAACACATGCGTAAGCGTTTCGTGCAGGGACTGGATCAGCACGGTAACTATAAATAATCCGCCGAACAACCATCTGACCAGGGATGTATTGTCGGAACTTAACAGGGTCGTCAGCGAAGTTCACGCATTGCAGGCCGAGCTCAGGGTGGTGCTGTTCACCGCGAAAGGGAAGAACTTCTCCGCCGGGATGGACTACCCGGCCTTTGTGAAAATGACGAAGCAGGAGGCCGGACACTTTGCCGAGGTGGGATACAATCTGCTGAAACACATCGAGTCCATGCCCGTCCCGGTGATAGCGGCGGTGAAGGGGGAGACCACGGGCGCGGGGCTCGGCCTTGCTCTGGCCGCGGACATCCGTATAGCGTCCACTGACGCGGTCTTCTCGTTCCCGGAGGCGCGGTTCGGCGTTCCGCCTATCTTCGGTTCGTCCCAGAGGCTTTACAAGACAGTAGGCGTGGGCCGCGCAAAGGAGCTTCTTTTCACGGGCCGCGCGGTGGAGGCCGACGAAGCGCTCAGAATCGGGCTCGTGAATATGGTGGTCCCGCCGGATGCTCTTGATGAGGAAGCGGAGCGGCTCGCCGTCAGGATAGGCGGCAACAGCCTCAGTTCTCTACGCTCGATCAAGATGCTGATCAACTACGGTTTGAACGAAGGATATGAAACCGGCCTGAAGGAGGAAGTGACCGCCTTCAGCGAGGCCTTCAATCCCGACACGCAGCAGTGGGAGAGGTTGTCATAGAACGAAGGCCGCGAGGGCATCGTTGCTACATCAGACGTGAGCACCTTGGAGGAGAAATGGAAAAATTGGAGAAACGGGGATAAGACATTTTGCAGTTACAACAGATTAAGCGTCTCAAAATAGAAACAACATAATCAAACTGTCATTCCCGAAGGTTTAATCGGGAATCTGGTGTTAAAACCATATCCCCGATAGATACGTTCGGGGATGACGCAATGTTTTGTGTCAATACTATTATGAGGCCGTTAATAGATTAGTTTTTAAAACCAAGACGTAAAGGCTTCGATTCGAGAGGGTGGTGTGGAAATGGGTATTAGTGCATGGCATATCATGCGGGAGAAGATCAGCGTGGCGCCCGACGCGACGGCGCGGGAGGTGGCGATGAAAATCATCTCCTCGGGGCTGGCCGCGATGCCCGTAACGGACGACGCGCAGGAGGTCCTGGGGGTGGTGTCGGAGAACGCCATTCTGGACGCGATACGGGAAGGCCGGGACCTGGAGGACATCCCGGCATCAGAGCTTATGGCGCCCGCGCCGATCATCGCCGAGGCCGTCACCGGAACAGACGAGCTCATCAATCTGCTTCTCAAGAGCTGCTGCTCCATCGTGGTGGTGGTGAAGGACAAAAAGTACGTGGGTGTGGTGAGCCGGCACATGCTGATGGACATCTTCACCTCGCCGCACTATTCACGCTTTGCGGCAAAGGAACGGAAGTCGCCGTTCGCCTGCAAGTAAACCGCGTGAGAAGACCCTTTTTCTCGCAGTGAGAATAGCATTAGTAACTGAAGAATCAAAAGCTTCTCAAAACGGCAGGAAATTTTCTCGCAAAGCTCGCAAAGCCCGCCAAGAAAGGCCGAATCCCTGGTTTTTAAAAACCGGGACTTAAGATTTTCTTTGCGTCCTTTGCGAGCTTTGCGAGAGATGCCTTTTAGTTTTGGTTCAGGTTCCGGTTTGACGCCCTAAGGAGGTGACGACATGTACATAGCTGATGCAAAGACCTGGTATCTCGAAAGGTTCATCCGGCTTCTGTCAGGGAGCTTCGTGTTCGGGAGCGTGCTCCTCGGGCACTTCGTGCATCCCGGGTGGTTCATTTTTACGGGCCTCGTGGGCTTCATGCTCATAATTTTTGGCTTGACAGGGTTTTGCCCCATGAGTATTATACTTCATGCGTTCGGTGCGCGGGAACGCTGCAAAGGTTAGAAAGGAGCAAGAAAAATGCCGTTTTACGAATATGTTTGCGAGGCCTGCGGAAAGGATTTTGTGCTCCTGCAGTCCATGAACGCAAAGGCGGAAGATACTGCTTGTCCGTACTGCGAAGCGAAGAAAGCGAAGAAGAAGATTTCCAAATTCTCATCACTCGGCGCGGGTGACCACGCGGGTTGCGGCAGCGGGGGGAATGCCTGGGGCGGCGGCTGAGGCGTGTAAGTGGTCCGCCGTGCGCGGATCGTCAAAAACAGAGAGAGCCTGAGAGTCATTAAAGATTCTCAGGCTTTTTTGTGCATCATAAAACACGCGCAGATAAACCGCGCGCGAAATAACAAATAAATTAGATGCAGTCGTAAAAACTAATATTTTCACACGAAGCCACAAAGCCACGAAGAAAGACACATTGAAAACATTATAGCTTCTCTTTGTGGCTTTGTGTGAGACAGGACTTTTTACGAGACCATCAAATTTCAACAACCAAATCGGTAAATTCCAATATGTCCAAAGTCTCCCTGAAAACATTTCTCCATACCCGGTACTGGTACGCCTGGCCGGTCCTGGCGTTCATGCTGGTCATGAGCTGGATGCCGCGCCGTGCGCTCTGGGTCCTGGGCAACGCGCTGGGGGCCCTCTTCTCGCTGTTTCCCTCCCCGATGCGCCGCGTGGCGTCCAGAAACCTGGAGCTGTGCTTCCCGGACATGGGGACGCGGGAACGGCGGCGGCTGATGAGGCGCTATTTCCGGCTCAGCGGCTTTGCTGTTGTGAGCCTCGGTGTCGCGTGGTGGGCGCCGAAGTGGCGGGTAAAGCGGTTCGTCGCGCTCCGTAACAGCCATCTTATCGAGGACGCGCTCAAAGACGGAAAGAACATTATTCTGCTCGCACCTCATTTTATCGGGCTTGACATCGGAGGGTCCCGGCTGTCCATGAGCGGTGATTTTGTCAGCATGTACAGGAAGTCGAGAAATCCCCTTCTCGAATACCTCTTCCAGCGGCGCAGCCGGTTCGGCGCGCCGGTGGTGGAGCGCACGGCGAGCCTCAAGTCGATCCTCAGGTATATCCGCGAAGGCCGGCCGTTCTACTATCTGCCGGACCAGGACCTGGGCGAGCGAGCGAGCGTGTTCGTCCCGTTTTTCGGCGTCCCTGCCGCGACCGTGACCGCCCTCGGTCGCATCGCGCAGAGCACGAACGCGGCGGTCATCCCCTGTATCACGCGCATTCTGCCGCATGGCCGGGGGTACGAGATCTGCTTGTATCCTCCCTTGAAGAATTTTCCGGGCGAAGACCCACTAATCGACGCGAGACGGATGAACGAAGAAGTCGAGAAGTGGGTCCGAGAGATGCCGGACCAGTACATGTGGTCGTACCGCAGGTTCAAGACGCGACCGAATAACGAGCCGTCGTTTTACAAATAAGAAAGTTCAAAGTTCAGGGTTCAAGGTTCATAGAACAAAGTAACGGCGGAGTGTTGAGTCCCAATGGAGGCGAATGATGGTTGCGAAGAGATTTGAAGACTTGATATTCTGGCGGAAGTCCAGAGAATTGACGAAGCTTATCTATGCCGCTACCCGGAAGCCGGAATTCAGGAAGGATTTTGGTTTGAAAGAACAGATACAACGCTCGTGCGTCTCCGTAATGTCAAATGTTGCAGAGGGGTTTGGTCGTGGGGGTAACAGTGAATTTATTCAGTTCTTGTTCGTCGCAAAAGGGTCCTTATCAGAAGTAAAGTCACAACTCTATGTTGCGCTGGACTTAAACTATATCACAAGCGCAGAATTCAAGAAGGCATATGAAATGACGGAAGAAATATCACGGCTTATCAATGCCTTTATAAAGAGCCTCAAGAATGGGGCGAAGAGGGGATTAAAAACGGACTAGAAACGTCCGGGCCTTGACTCTGAACTCTGAACCATGAACTATGTATTCTGAACTCTGAACCCTGAACGCTGAACTTTCAACTCTTAATATGAACTGGCATTTCATCGACTCCGGCCCCAACCTCGGCGCTTATAACATGGCGGTTGACGAAGAACTGCTTGCGCGCGCGCAGGCAGGGGCCGTTTCGCCGGTTTTCCGGCTCTACACCTGGAATCCGCCCGCGGTGTCGCTCGGCAGGTTCCAGAAGCTCGAGACCTCGGTGGATGCCGGGGCCTGCAAACGTCGCGGCTTTGACATCGTGCGTCGCAGCACCGGCGGCCGCGCAGTACTTCATTATAAAGAGCTTACCTACAGCATTATCGGGCGCGTTGATGATCCGCTCTTCCCCCATGATGTGCTCGGCACGTACAAGGTGATTGCCGCGGGTCTTCTCTCCGGGCTCAGGAACCTCGGTCTGCCGGCGGAAATGGTTTCGCGCACGGGCAGGCATGCGGCGCTTGTGCAGAAAAGGGCAAAAGATCCCTCCTGTTTTTCCTCTCCCTCGTGGTATGAAATCCTGGTGAACGGAAAGAAGATAATCGGCAGCGCCCAGAGAAGAGCCTCCAGCGCGTTCCTGCAGCACGGATCGATCCTCATGGATTATGACCCGCTTCTGGAGGCCGAGGTTATTCCCGGCGGCCGTGCCGGGGACGTGGTCACCAGTATTAAGCGCGAGCTGGGGCGCGAGGTTCCGCTTGAAGCGGTAAAGGCGGCATTTCTGAACGGGTTTGTTGAAGCGCTGGGGATTGAGTTTACGTCCAACCCTGCCTGATCCCAAGCCCGGCCTCGCCCGCGATGCGCCAATGAAAGAAAAATGCGGGGAAAATTGCAATTTTGACTTTAATATAGTAATCTCGAAGGTAGCGTGATTCAACAGACATCCCGGCGCGCGGGGCGGAGGAAAAACAGGATGAACGAGGCGGAGAGAAAAAAACACTATATCCTGATCGTGGAGAAAAATATCGACGACCGTTTTCTGACGAGCATGCTGCTCCAGCGGTTCGGCTATAACACCTTTGGAAGCGGCTCGGCCACGGAAGCGGTGGAATTCATGCTGGTGGCTCCGCCCGCGGCCGTCTTTGCCGAAGCGGGAGCAACCAGCTCCACTCTCGTTTACAGGATGAAGAAGGCGCCCGGATTCGCCGATATCCCGGTAATTTTCATGGCCGCGCCGTCCGACTCCGCACCGCAAGACAGCGCCCTCGGCGCCGTTATCAGGAAACCAATCAATGCCGAAGAGCTCTATCGGGTCATCCAATCGGTCGTGGAAAAGACCCCGCGCCGGAACATCAGGATTGCCACCTCTCTGCCGGCGAACGTGGAAGACGCCTATGGCGGCAAGGGTGAGCTTGTCACGGTGCTTTCGGAGAACGGGATGTTCATCCGGACGGGCGAGCCGAGGACCATTGGCAAGATCGTGCCGGTGACCTTTGAGCTCAGGGGCAGGACCATACGGCTCGAAGCCGTCGTGCTCTACACCACGGAGCTCGGGGAGGGGCCGTTCAGGGAGCCCGGCATGGGGATGAAATTCACGAAGCTCGGCCCCGAGGACACGGCGCTGATCAGGGAGTTTATTCTCGCGGACGTCCATGAAGAGCTTGCGCCGAAAAAGCCCGAAATATTCTGAACCATACAGTCTTCATATTTACCTTTACCCATAGCTTCCCGCCGGGAGCCTGAGGAAAAAGACCATGTACGGTATGATGCTGCGGATAGTCCTTTTCCTGCTTGTGGCCGCTGGTTGCGCATTCAGCGGCGAGCTGCATGACTTCACGAGCGACGGGTGCAGTCTTTTCCCGGACGGAAACTTCAAAGACCGCACATTATGGTGCGATTGCTGCTTTGACCACGATATTGCATACTGGCAGGGGGGCACGAAGGAAGAGCGCATGCGGGCCGACGAAGCGCTTCGGGATTGCGTGCGGGAGCGCACCCTCGACAAAGAGCTTGCGAACGTGATGTTTCTGGGCGTTCGCGGGGGAGGGCACCCCGCATTTCCCACGTGGTATCGCTGGGGGTATGGCTGGAAATACGGAAAAGGATATGCTCCTCTCACGGAACAGGAGAAGCAGCAGGTCAGCAACAGGCTTGAGGCCTACCATGCAAAACAGTCCTCCGGATACTGCGGAGAAAAGCGGAGGCAACGGATCAAAGAAGGCGGGTTGTCTCCGGAGCATAAATAACGTCAAAGTCGAAAAAAGTCCTGTCTCACACAAAGCCACGAAGTCACAAAGAAAAGCGGAATCATCATATTCGTTTCAATCAACGCCCTGTTTATATTCGGCGTCCCTTTCGCCAGTAAGCAATGTCTCAGACGGCAAGACCGGACCCGGGAAGCCGGAAGAAGCAAGTTTATATTGCAGCTCCTTCTGGATGAACGCTCTGATCGCTTTTTTAACATCTGCCGCGAGATCGGTATACCTGATCCCATACAGGTTTTCCTTCGCTCCGGCGGGTTGAGAAATGACCCTCACCACCTTGCCGTGGGCGCCGACCCTGGCGCCGTCCGGGAGATAGAAGGAACAGGAAAGCCCTTCACCCACGGCAAGGTCCAGCGCCGTCCTGATGCGCATGCCCGTGACGCTGATGTTGTCCATGTGGCAAAGGAACGGCTGGTTCCTGAACTTGCCTTCAACGGCCACGTTGAGGAGGATCCTGTAGGACTGCCGGGGTTCGACCGTGAGAAATTGCCGGACCTTTTCGTGGAGCAGGGCGGGATCGACGGGCATCGACAGCACTGCATTGGCGCCGCATTTCCGGCAGTGTTCCCGAAGAGCGACGTTGTCCTCGCAAGCCATGATGACGAGGACTTCCTTGAGTTGTTTTCCCCGTCTGATGATGTCGAAGATTGATTCGAGACCGGCGCCGGGCAGGTCGCGCTTCGTAATGATGAGATTAACGTTCTCCTCGATATGTATTTTGAGCAGCTCGTCATTCGTGGTTGCCGTAAAGGTCGCGATGTCCGCGCGGTCGATAAAGCTCTCCCCCGGCATCAGCAACGGTTTCAAGTCTTGCGCGATCAGCACTTTTTGCATGGTCCCTCCCCTGCCCGGCGTTCGACCTTTATAGAGTATAGCGTATTTCCAGCCCAAAAATAGCGCATTATGCCGTCGGCCATCCACCGTCGGCCATCCGCCTTGACAAATAGAACGGATTTATATAATCTGTAATCGAGAAACAGGAGCATAAAAAAACAGGGAGCAGGACAGTGTCTGAGGAGCATGATGATCTTTTTGACCAATTGTACCGGGACAACCAGGCAAAGGTATACCGGCTGGCTGTTGCGCTCAGCGGCAATGCGCATGACGCAGAGGACATAACGCAGGAAGCCTTCTTCCGGGCTTTTCGTTCCTATGACAGCTTCCGCGAAGACAGCTCGTTTTTCACCTGGATCTATCGAATTACCGTGAATGTCTCGAATGATTACCTAAAGCACCGCGCCAAGACGCCGCTCAATTCGCTCACCGAGGACCAGGGTTATTCTCTTGAGGAAATCATCGACCCTAATCCCGCCAACAATCCCGAGACCGAACTGCTTGCTTATCAGGTCAGGATAAAGTGCCTGCACGCAATGACGGAATGCCTGCCCGCGGATCAGCGAAAAGTCTTTTGCCTGGCTATCACCATGGGCCTGCCGCACAAGCTCATTGCCGAGATTCTGGAGTGCTCGGTAAGTTCGGTTAAAACAACGCTTCACCGGGCGAAGAAAAGATGGTACGGGTTCATGGAGGGCAAGTGTCAACTGATCAGGAAAACCAACACCTGCAATTGTAAACAGTACGTCCGCTTCGGCCTTTCGAAAGGCTGGTTTTCAAAAGGCGCGTCAGTCAAGCTCCGTCCCCCGGTAACCCGGGCCAGGGACGAAGTCCTGGAGCTCCAGGCCTTGCAGGATTTCTACCGGGACCTTTACCCCCACCGATCCGACGAAACTTTTGCGCAACGGGTCAGGGACGGCATCCGGAACAAAGAATGGTCGCTTTTTTCCTGAGTTACCCGGAACCTTTCGAGAAGAACTGCGAGCAGAAGGCGATTGTTCCGGATTGGAAAGGCTTCAGGAAGAACGTTGTGAAGCATTACGCGGCCTGTCCGGATTATCTGAAATATACCGAAGAGCTTCGGCATTAATATACAAAGCACCCGAAGCATCAATAGGTCGGGGGATAGTATGAAACTTACTACTATTATGGCAACCATGCTTTTTGTAATGTAAAAAATACTTGACATGGTGTTAAATATATTGTACATGTATATAGTAATTAACATTTAATAAAGATTAAAGGGCAAATGGAGGCCAATATGTACGATCGGGAAAAACAAAGCCTTGTATCTTTGATTACCATGGTCCTGATTCTTGGGTCCTATTCCCTGTACGTATATCATAAATACATAGCGGGGAATGTCGATATTATTAATGACTTCAAATTCTGGGGAAAGGCCTACCTGATCTTAATCCCGGTGTCAATTGCGGCGCAGATCATCATTCACATTATATTTTTCACCATCAATAAGATTGTAACCAATGAGGGTGCGCCCGCCATTACCGATGAACGGGACAAGTTGATCGAGTTGAAAGCCATAAGGATTGCTCACTGGACGTTCATCGCAGGCTTTATACTGTCAATGGGCTCGCTGGCGATGGGGGTGCAACCCTGGGTGATGCTCATTGCTCTTATATATTCGGGGTTTATCGCAGCCATCGCTTCGGAAACGGCCAAGATTTATTTTTACTGGAAAGGGTTTTAACATGAGCAAATGCTCCATCAGCAATAACATCCGGAAGTTTCGCTTTCTTGCCGATGAAATGACCCAACAGCAATTGGCCGATAAAACGGGTGTGACACGACAAACCATCATGGCCATTGAAAACGGGAAATACTCACCTACCCTGGAATTGGCTTTCCGCATTGCCGGGGTTTTCCAGACACAACTGGAAGAGGTATTTTCGTTCGACGACAAAATTCAGAGAGGGAAAAAATGAAGTCAAATCACGCGGTAGTCTTTTTGATGATTGCATTTATGGCGGCAGCGGGCTGTGCGTCGGCATACAAAACAGTTTTGCCGACGCCGCCCGATAACTATCAAAAACTGGGCGCGGCCAAAGGGAATGCATGCGGTTCGATGATGATCCTCGGAATGGCCTATAACTTTATCCCGATACCGATGGCGGAACTCCCATTCTACCGCGGGACTCTGAATGAGCGTGTCGAAAACGCGTACCAGAATGCGATTGACAGCGTACCCGGCGCCACCGCTTTATTGGACGTGACGATGCGGGAAAACTGGTTTTGGTGGGTGCTCGGCTCGACGAGATGCGTAACGATCACGGGGGTGGCGATCAGATGAATAAGACCTTAGCGATAATGCAGATTCTTTTTATACTGTTTGCGGCCAGCGCGGGCTGCGTAGGGACGCCGGTTACGTTCAAATCAATGCCGGACAACAAGTATGACGCGACGAAGGGCCGGACAATAACAGGCAGCGCGTGCGGTTTTCAGTTGCTGTTCATTATTCCGATCAGGATCAACGATCGCTATGAACGGGCATACGCTGAACTACTCAATGACGCGGGGCCGGGTGCTTATGTGACCGATATAAATGTCAGCGAACGCTGGAAGTACGGGCTTGTAGGAACTGCGTACTGTACCGATCTTAAGGCAACGGCTTATCCGCAGCTTACTGCTGCAATAAACTGAAGAAGGGGGAGAAAAATGAATACCTACAGAAAAACCGCAATACATGTAGGAGTATTGTTTCTCATCGCGCTCTTCTTTAATATTATCGCTTCGAATATTTACGACCTATTCTTAATGCTCCGGACTACCTTGTTACTGTTTATCCCAATAAAATTCCGGTGAAGATAGGAATACTGCTTGATTTCATTTGTGCTCCTGCCATGATTTTGATTCCCATTATGCTCTTCCCTCTCTTTAAAATGCTTGATGAAAGAATAGCGCTTGGGTATGTTGTTTTCAGGTTACTCGAGGGAAGCCTTTTTATCTTACTGGCAATCAACTCACTGTCACTTATCAGCCTAAGTCAGGACTACATAAACTCAGGGGTTCCGGGCGTTTCTTACTTTCAAGCCCTGGGTAATTCGATTCATGCAAGGATAGAATGGACCACGCTGCTCTATATTATCGTTTATACGTTAGGCGCTTTTATGTTTTATTATTTATTATATGCAACAAAACTCATTCCTCGATGGTTATCAGGTTGGGGTCTTTTTGCTGTCGCAGTGTTGTTAACAGGCGCCCTGTTGCAAATGTTCGGTGTGTTAGGCGCCGTGCCGCTGATGAAGGTTATGCCCTATTTTGCGCCGCCCATAGGCTTGCAAGAACTGGTAATGTCGATATGGCTGATAGTCAAGGGATTCAATCCGGCTGCAATCAACAAGTGAGAAGACCATGCATACAGACAGAAAGACGGCGATAATTTCCGGGCTATTATTAATAGCCGCGGCGGTTGCCGGCGTCCTGAGCCTGGCGTTTACAGGAGCTGTAAATGAGCAGGATTATCTGATCAAATTAGCTGAAAATAGAACCAGCATGATAATCGGGGCGCTTCTTGAGTCAATTATGGCTTTTGCATGCGCGGGTATTGCGATCTGGCTGTATCCGGTGTTGAAAAGGTATGATGAAGCCCTGGCTCTCGGGTCTGTTGGTTTCAGAATTATCGAGGCCGTATTCTTTATTGTTGCCGCAATCGGTCTGCTATCATTATGGACGGTAAGTCAGGAGTATGTAAAAGCAGGAGCAACGGCGGGTCCCCATTTTCAAACCGTGGGCGCTTTATTGCTCACAGTCCGTTTTTGGGCAAGCTTTGTGTTTGCGGCAATCGCCTTCTGCCTTGGAGCCCTGATGTATTATTATATATTCTATCAATCAAGACTTATTCCGCGATGGCTGTCAGGCTGGGGTCTCATTGCGATCATCTTGCATCTGGCCGAAGTCATCCTGACCATGTTTGCCCTCGTCAAGCCATTATCGACGATCCAGTTTGTTATGAATCTTCCGATTTTCTTGCAGGAAATGGCACTGGCAGTATGGCTGATTCTTAAAGGATTCAATCCGTCCGCAGTCGTTTCCAGGTAAAGGAGAAAAATGAAAATCATCACACTTATATCAACCCTGCTTTTGCTCGTGCTGAACTCCGGCTGCACTGCGAGAAACGCCTACGAAGGGCTGCGAATGCAGCAGGATATGGAATGCCAAAGCCGTCAGGGGGCCGACCGGGATGCGTGTGAAAGGAGGTCAGGGATGAGCTACGATGAATACCAGCGGCGTCTCAAGGAGCGGGAAAAGGAGAAGCAAAGCTCCGCGCCGTGATACTGGATTTAAAACTGTTTTAAACGTAATGCCGCCTCAACGCCCGGCAGCGTCAATTGCCTGAATATTTTGTCCATCTCATCCGCCGTATACGGCAAATCACGGTCAAGCCACCAGGTCATGAGAGACAGGAACGAACTGACGATCCAATGTGCGGTCAGTTCGGGCGGTATCGGTGGTTTCTTCCCGCTTTTCATGGCTGACGAAAGATGCTCGCGCACGATGGCGGTAAGATAGGCATGCGCCTGCGTCATGATCATCTGGCCGCTTTGCTTTCCGACCATTGCCTTGTAATGACCATGGTTCTCCCCGGCATGCCGGAAGAGTTCCAGGCTCAAGCTGAACTCCCCGCCTTTCGCGTCTCTCTTTCCCGCCATAAGCGACTGATGCCGCTCTTCCAGCATGGCCCTCAGATGATCAAACCCGCTGAGAAATAGTTCGTCCTTGTGCCGGTAATGGGAGTAGAAGGTCGATCTGCCGAGATTTGCCTTGTCAAGGATGTCCTGCACGGTGATCTTTTCATAGCCCTTTTCCTGGATCAGCGCCATGAGCGCGTCATGCAGCAGCTTGCGCGTCCGCTCCACGCGGCGATCTTCTTTCTTCTTCTTTATCATCTTTTTCCTCTTTTTAATGAACAGTTGATGTCAGTTTGTTCGGTAGTGAACAAGTCGGCCCACATTGATTCTTGACGCGCCCCCCAATAGCACCTATCATGATAACGAACACGGTGTTCGCTAATGAATATAATATCCACAAAGGGAGGATGAGTCAAATGAAGAGTGAAAATAAAAAATCCGGTTCTGAGCTTATCAAACTGCGGGGTCTGAACAAGGAATTCACATCGCCCGGCAACACCGTCAAGGTGCTCGACACTATCAACCTGTCGGTAGCTCAAGGCGAGTTCGTCGCGATCGTCGGCAAATCAGGGAGCGGGAAATCAACGCTGCTTAACATGATCACCGGCATTGATCGCCCATCATCCGGCGAAGTTATCGTCAATGATACGGCAGTGCATCTCCTTCCCGAGGGGCCGCTTGCCGCGTGGCGCGGCCGCACTATCGGCGTTGTGTTCCAATTCTTCCAGCTTTTACCCACCCTCACCGTGGTGGAAAACATCATGCTGCCGATGGATTTCATAGGCGTCTATCCGGTCAATAAGCGCCGCGAGCGGGCGCTGGCGCTTCTCGATAAGGTAGACATCCTCGAACAGGCTGACAAGCTGCCGTCGTCCTTGTCAGGCGGGCAGCAGCAACGCGCGGCCATTGCACGCGCGCTCGCAAACGATCCTCCGTTGATCGTCGCGGATGAGCCGACGGGCAATCTCGACGGTCATACGGCCGGAGAGGTGATCAGGCTGTTCTCAGGTCTTGTCCGTTCCGGTAAAACGGTCATCATCGTGACCCATGAGCGAGACGTGACCACCTTTGTTGACCGGGCAATCGTACTTTCCGACGGCGGCATCGAGAGGGAATTGAAAGGGGCGCGCTCACAAAACACATACGACGCGCAGGAGGTGACCCATGCTTAGTCCTCGTTGGCGCAAACTTCTTGGCGATCTTTCTGAAAGCAGGCAGCGCACTGGAGCAATGGTGATCGCCCTGGCAATCAGCATTTTCGCGGTCGGTACGATGCTCGACAGCTTCTCGATCCTGACGCGCGAGATTGCGCGGAATTATCAGGCCACGAATCCGGCTTCCGCGACCCTCGAACTTGCGGGCGTGGACGACGCGCTCGTTGCAGAGGTCCGCAAATTCCCGGGTATAGCAGACGCGGAGGCGCGGGCCACGATCCTCTCGCGCGTCAGGGTGGGCGATGATTGGGCGCGACTGCTGTTGTTCGTGATCAACGACTTCAATGACCTGCGGCTCAACACGTTCGAGCGCGAAGACGGCGCATGGCCCCCGCCGCGGGGGACCATGCTGGTGGAACGTTCGTCGATCAAGGTCCTCAAAGCCAATATCGGTTCAACGCTTCTTATCAAAACGCCGCATGGCGCCCCGCGCGAAGTCACGCTGTCAGGCCTGGTCCACGACACCAGTTTGGCGCCGGGAGTGCAGGAGCAGACGGTCTACGGATATATCACGCGCGAAACCCTCGGTTGGCTAGGTGAGAAGCCGGTGCTTGATGAACTTCGTATTCGCGCTGCTGATCATCCGCTCGACCGTACCTCGATAGATACAACGGCACGCAACCTGGCAAGCCGGCTGCAGACGATGGGCCGCGCTGTGAGCCAGATTCAAGTGCCGCAGCCCGGACAGCATCCGCACCAGAGCCAGATGACCGGGGTCCTGTTTCTGTTCATATCCTTCAGCCTGATGGCGCTCGTGCTCAGCGCTATTCTTGTCGCAACCCTGGTCTCCGCCATGCTGGCGAGGCAGATCCGCGAGCTCGGCGTGATGAAAGCGATAGGCGCGACTTCCAGGCAAATAGCCGCGATCTATCTTGTGATGGTGGCGCTGCTCGGTATAGTCGCAACCGCATCGGCAATGCCTCTTGCCCTGCTTGCAACACGGATATTCTCGGATGCCATCGCAAACCTGCTGAACTTTACGATCATAAGCTACCACGTGCCGTTTTGGGCGCTTGCAATGCAGCTCGCATCGGGAATTCTGGTTCCGCTCATTATGGCAGCGTTTCCGATCATGCGCGGCGTCCGTGTGACCGTGCGCGAAGCGATTAATGACTACGGCTTGAAGACCGACACCTTCGGTCAAAATCGTGTGGATTCCGCGCTTGCACGGCTGCAGGGGCTTGGTCGCGCGTATCTTCTTGCGCTCCGAAACATGTTCAGGCGACGAGGACGGCTTATCCTTTCGCTGGCGCTGCTTGCAGTCGGCGGCGGAATGTTCATGACCGCGCTGAACGTCCGGGATGCATGGGAAGTGTATATAGGCAGGATATACGCAGACCGTCATTACGACGTTCAAATAAAGTTGAACGATCCAGTGCCGGCAGCTACCCTTCGCTCGGCATTACAGAATGTTCAAGGCGTCGCCAAAATCGAGACCTGGGGATACAGTGAGACCACCCTGGCTGAACCCGGCATGGTTGATATTGTCCGGAGCTATCCCGACGGCGGTCACGGCAGTTTCGTGATGGTGGGCGCGCCGCCGGAAACGACCATGGTAACGTTCCGGCTCCTGGCCGGGAGATGGCTGCGGCCGGCTGACAGTGATGCAGTAGTGATTAACCAGATGGTCCGCAGACTGATACCCGGTGTTAAAATCAACGACACGATCAGCTTGTCGCTGGGCAAGAGAGCGACAACGTGGCGCGTCGCAGGCATTGTAGAGGAAATAGGATTTCCAGCTGCAGCGTATGTGAACGAAACGGCCTACGCCAAAGCAGCAGGTATGATCGGCCGCGCACAAATGATCCGGATAACGTCCTCGGCCGCAAACCAGTCCGAGCGCGTCGGGATCATCCGGGCTATTGAGCGGGCGCTCATGGCCGCGGGTATAAGTGTGCGCGAAGGACTGCCGCTGGCAGTACTTCGAACGGCTGTCGTGGCGCATGTCAGCGTTCTGGTCAAGACGCTCATTGCGATGGCCGTACTGCTGGGGTTGATCGGCGTTCTGGGGCTGGCCTCCACCATGAGCATGAACGTGATCGAACGGACGCGCGAACTGGGGGTCATGCGGGCGATCGGGGCCGCGCCAGGGACCATCATGCGCGTCATCATCAGCGAAGGGGTGTTTATCGGGGGTCTGAGCTGGATATTCGCGGTGATGCTTTCCGTGCCCTTGTCTCTGCTCGTCGGTGGAATCGTAGGCACGCTGTCCTTCAGGGTCCCCCTGTCCCTGACCATTTCTCCGTTCGCAATGCTGCTTTGGCTCGTTGTTGTGCTCTGTATTTCCGCGGCCGCCTGCGCGTGGCCGGCCTTGCGCGCGGCAAGGCTGACGGTCCGTGAAGCGCTGGCTTATGGCTAAGGGGGCCGTGCAATTTATCTCGACACAGCCATGGACAGCGTGAGCTGATTCAAGGGAAAGAATATTTGCTAACGAAACGACCATGGCGATTTCACTTTACAAACTGGACGGGATTTTGTTACTCTTCCCCAAACCGACAGTGGCGGGTAACGCGTTACTTGAAGAGTTTAGCGGAATGAAGCGCGCCGCAGAAGCTCAAGAAGATTAGAGCCGCATATTTCCGGGAACTTTTGTTCTTCAGCCGCGTATCTCTTTAGTAAGACGGGCAATTACGCGCTTACGGAGTCTCTGTGGAAGATATTGACATCATAAAACGGGTTCAAAGCGGCGATTTGGAGTCATTCTCTCTCCTGGTGGAGAAATACCACAGGCGTCTTTTGAACTTTATCCATCGGCTGGTCGCCGACGATCGGATCGTGGAAGACATCGGGCAGGAAGTGTTCGTGAGCGTGTATAGATCGATCAAAAATTACGACCTTCAGCGCGGCACGCCGTTCTCGGCCTGGCTTTTTATCACCGCCAGAAACCGCTGTATCAGCGAATTGAGAAAAAGCCGCAACAGATCATTCGTTTCTATCGACGAAGCGGATATTGTTGCCCAACAACGGTCTCCGGAAGAAGCGGCCGTCGACCGGGAGAGGGCACAGGCGATACAGTCCGCACTGGAGCAGCTCCCGGAGCCGTACAAGAGCGCGCTCATCCAGAGTTTACGGGGAAACTCTTTGGAAGAGATCGCTTTGGAGGCGGGGATATCGGTCGGTACGGTGAAGTCGAGGCTCTTTCGGGCAAAGGAAAAGATGCGGTCGTTCATGAAGGCGCATTTCGGAGGGAACAGCTATGAAAGAATTTGAGCCGTCGCGGAATTTCGTGTCAAGGGTGATGCAGGACGTCCGTGCCTATGAAGCATCGAGAAATCCGGAAGCATTATGGTCGCAGATGTTCCTTTCCACGCGTTTTGCGCGCTATGCCTTATCAGCTGCGGGCGGCCTTCTGGGAATCGTCAACCTCGTCAGGATCTACCTCACGCTCTTTTCCCCGGTTGTGTGCAGGTAAGAGCACAGTGGACGGGAACCTTCCTCGTGTTGTTGCGTATCTATGAGCAAAACAACAAAGGAGGCATCAATGGACAAGGAAGAGAACACTATGGAACGGAAGAAGTGGCTTGCGTCAGTTATGGGCATGACCATGCCGGGCATGGGCCAGATATACAACGGAGAGCTTATCAAGGGCATAAGCTTTCTGGCCATATTTCTCGCGCTGTTCGTGACGGGTTTTCGGTGGATGGTCCTGCTGCCGGACAGGTGGTTGATCTTCGGCGCGCTGGGAACGATCAGTATGGCTGTCGCTGTTTTCGTCATGGTCATTGACGACGCCCATCGAAAGGCGGAAAGCCTTGGCGCCGGTTTTCAGCTCAAACCCTATAATCGCTGGTATTTCTATCTGGCCGCATGGCTGCTCGGCTCGGTTCTGGTCTCGGGATCAGTCTATGGCTACGTTAAAACAAATATTATCGAAGCCTATAAAATCGTTGGCACGAGCATGGTCCCGGTCGTGCTCCCCGGGGACAGGGTCTTCGCGGACAAGACGGCGTACAGCAGGATGGCGCCGAAAAAGGGGGACATCATTCTCTTCGTGTATCCCGATGACCGGAGCAAGATCCTTATCAGAAGAATTGAAGGAATGCCGGGCAATGAGGTCGTTCTGACGAACGGCAAACAAGAGCGCGTGCCGCATGGGATGATCTATGTGCTGGGCGACAATCAGGGACAAAGCATCGACAGCAGGGAACTCGGGTTTATCCCGCTCAAGGACGTCATCGGCAAGGTCCGGCAGATATATTACTCCTCGGGAGACGACGGCGTCCGGTGGAACAGGATCGGCATGGCGCTCGGGGGGGAGTGAGCGGAAACCAGAACAGCCGGGAGAAAATATACGTATGACATACCTGAGGCGGGTTTTATTAAGCGCAATAATTCTGGTTACCTGTGTCGGATGCGACCAAGCAACCAAAGCCATTGCCAAAGAGCATTTATCACCAGCGCAGCCGATTTCTTTTTTGGGAGACACTTTTCGTTTGCACTATATGGAGAACAAGGGCGCGTTCATGAGCCTTGGCTCCACCATGCCTGAGGAACTTCGCTTTTGGCTGCTGATCGTCTTGACGGGAGTCGCAGTTCTTGGGATGCTTGTAATTGTTCTTACGCTTCGTGATCTCGGCCCTGCTGCTGTTACAGGACTTTCGCTTGTCATCGGAGGCGGGATCGGCAATCTTATCGATCGGATAGGCAATAACGGATTGGTCATAGATTTTCTGAATATCGGCATCGGCGGTTTACGGACGGGAATATTCAACATTGCGGATGTGGCGATTACGGCTGGAGTCGTGACGCTCATTTTTTTCGGCCCCGGTTTCAGACAATTGCACG
>Ga0334722_10001628_pt1 | contig 27526 bp, 26 predicted proteins | sample C3_bottom_MG_FD_207210 | JGI IMG/M metagenome (GOLD analysis project Ga0334722, IMG submission 207210) | Sediment microbial communities from Yellowstone Lake, YNP, Wyoming, USA - C3_bottom | ecosystem: Environmental > Aquatic > Freshwater > Lake > Sediment | place: USA: Wyoming | collected... | reverse complement strand
GGCGAAATCTTGAAACATGCAGTACCGAGAGAGGTCCTTGGCCTCATCGGAGACACTCGGCCCATGCCGAAGAATCAGGGCGATACCGTTGTTTATCGACGGTGGCTGCCGGTCAATGCGACTGCTGCAAGCCCAAACACCTATTTTGCCAACGGTGCAGGCGACAGGGCCACAGCTCTGGCCCAGCAGCACATTGCCAACGAGGGCGTGACGCCCAACGCGGAGACTTTGGTTCCCCAGGATATTACCATCACACTGAATGAGTACAGTGTTTTGTTTGGCTATACCAAGCGCACCGCCGATCTGTACGAGGATGATGTCCCTGGCGCAATGAAGACTATGGTTGGTGAGCGGCTGTCCTTGGTCCGTGAGTTGGTTCGTTTTGGCCAGATTAAGGGCGGGACCAACAAGTTTTATGGCGGAACCGGGACTTCTCGCGCTACCGTAAACGGCAAGTTGTCGCTCAAGATGCTGCGAAAAATCACCAAAGCTCTCGATCTTCAGCACACCGACAAGGTAACTGAAATCCTGTCTGCTTCTCCAAAGTTTGGCACCTCGGCAGTAGCGGCCTCATATTTTGTTTTCATTCATACCGATCTGAAGCCGGATGTTCGCGATTTGCCAGGGTTCACCCCTGTTGAGAAGTACGGCACCATGCAGAGTGTCAGCCCGTATGAGTTCGGAACTTGCGAAGAGTTCCGTATCATTGCCTCACCCGAGTTGGTTAGTGTTCAGGATTCCGCAACCAGCGTTGATGCTGCCACCTACGGGCTGACCAGCACCACGGGCTCTTATCCTGACGTATATCAGGTGGTTATCTCTGGTCGCAACGCCTGGGGTGATGTTGCCCTGCGCGGCACCAAGGCCATAGATGTTTACGACCTGAAACCTGGGCAGATTGACAAGAACGATCCTACCGGCCAGCGTGGTTATGTTGGTGCTTCCTGCTATTTCAACGCGGTGTTGCTGAATAGTATGCAGTGTGCGGTGGCAGAGGTTGGCGCGTCTGTCCTGACGGACAACTAATAAGTGGGGCCTACGGGCCCCTTTAATCAAGGAGTACTAGGATGGACAATTTAACAACCGTTGCGTCGCAAGTTACTGACCCATATGCGGAAGTAGCATTGATCCAGGCGCTAAGGGGGATTTACGATAGATACCGATGCCAGATGCTCGTTGCGGCTGGGTTGGTAATTAGTGCAACCACCGCCAATGTAAAAACAGGCGCAGCTATTTGTTACGGGCTTGTAAAGGGCCATCATGTAACCATTGCGGCAGGTGTTGATATGCCTGTTCTGGTTGGTTCTGTCACCAATGCCAAGTTCAACGTATATTGTTTTTTTGCCAATAAAGCAGGCGCAAGTCTGACCGCGGCAGATATGACGGTCAAAATGGGAGCCGAAGCTTCTACCTTGTCCGGTGTTAGGTTCCCTTCGTTTCCAGAGGGGAAAACCTTGATTGGGTATGTAATCATCAATCCGACCGGTACAGGTAATTTTGTGGGTGGCACAACGCCTTTGGGTGACGCCACCGTAATTCCCAACGCAGTTTATATTTCCCCGATTGGTCCGTTTGACCCATCAGCAACCTATTAACAGGAGCAACAACAATGAACATGAAAGATATGGCTGGCCTTACCATAGCCTGCAACAAGGCGGGGTTGTCCGCTGGCACCACCACCACCATTTCTATTGCTAACGCCACTCCGTACTGCATCAACGGCAAGGCTTACATCAAGGCTATTGCAGCTAATGGCGCTGCCCCAACCACTGATGCAATGTCCGCCCTTGCATTTCGCGGGGTGAAGGCAAACTCTGGCAGTGTGTTCGCCATTTGTCTTGATACATCCGGCGTTATTCAGGCGGTGCAGGGAGAGATTGTTGCCCTGGATGCCGCTGGTGCATTCGCCGACGTCCCGGAAATTTCCGGGGTGCCCGACAATGTTTGCCCGATTGGATACCTGCTCATCAAGGCTGGATCGACCGCTGATGCGGTTACTGGCTGGCTAATGGGTTCTTCCAATACGGCATCCGTAACTGGCATCACCTATACATGGGTGGATTGTATGGCTCTGCCGAATCGTCCGCAGATCGCATAACGACTGAATAAGGCCTGAGCGGTCGGGCCACTTATTAAGCAGAGCGGAGGCCCTGTTTACGCCTTAATCGGTGTAGGTAGGGCTTTTTTATTTATCATCATAAACGAGGGTTTATATGTCACGCAAAGAGATTCACACCCCGGACTTGGATACTGGCCAGCCAGCAGACATCATGCTAAAAGACGGCACCATTGCCGTTGGCCAGAACCATGTTGAGACTGTTAGCACCCCGCTAACCCCCAGTTATGCCGATGCTCTTGCATTCATGGAGGAAGAGATTGAGATCATGGTTCATGAGTCAACCGACCCGAATGCGGAGAATCCTGTGCTGGTAGGGAATGGGGGTATTTTTAAGGCGTTCTGGAGAGGTGTACCGACCAGAGCAAAACGCAAGTTTGTAGATTGCCTGTGCGTTAAAACAAATTTTGTTACCACGCCGGAGATTGTCAACGGCGGCGGTGAGCGCGCTTATTCTATCCGGCAGCGGGCGGCGTTAAAGTTTCCGTTCTCAATTATTGAGGATCGCAACCCTAAGGGCCGGGAATGGATTGGTCAACGTTTGGCAGAGGTAATCTGATGTCAACTACCGCCAGCTAAAGCCGGTGGTGTCAACCTTAAGGAGTGAAATATGAACTTCCTGCAACTATGTCAGCAAGTAAGACAAGAGGCAGGCATTGCCAGTAATGGGCCATCTACGGTAGGTTCGCAGACCGGAGAAATGAAGCGGCTTGTCGATTGGGTTGCGCAGGCATGGGTCGAGATACAGGAGGCCAGGAACGATTGGGAGTGGATGAGGCAATCGATTTCTTTTGATACTGTTGCCGGACAGCAGATATACGCTCCGTCATTAGGGATGGTTGCTAGATGGAAGGAAGATTCCTTTCGTTCCTTTCGCGCCAGTGCGGGGGTTGGCACCGAGATTTTTTTAGCAAATTGCAATTACACCACGTTTCGCGATTATTATCTGTTTGGCTCAAGACAGTCTTTGACAACCAGTCCCGTTACCGTTTCGGTTATGCCAGACAAGTCATTGATTCTTGGGCCTATCCCAGATGATATTTATACGGTGCGTGGAGAATACTACAAGGTCCCACAAACATTAGCATCTGACACGGATGTCCCAGATATGCCAGCTCGGTTTCATTGGGCCATTATTCATAAAGCCCTGATGAAGTACGGGTCTTATGAGGCCGCAATGGAAGTGATTCAGGAACAATCTGGACTTTACAGTGCTATGTTTTCCAGGCTCGAAGCTGAGCAGGCCCCGCAGATAACCGTGGAGTTGGGTTTCTGATGAGAATATCATCCGGCAATAGAAGGAGCTCAAACGGTATTCGGGTTTTGATGGACTCTATAGTTTGTGCAGGCGGGCTTGACCTTATCACACCCACCCTTTCACTCCGGACAGGGGTGGCCAGTGATGCGGTGAACTTTGAATGTTCGCCGACAGGTGGGTATGCCCGTATTGATGGATATGAACGATATGACGGGCGCACTTCGCCAAGTGATCCCAGTATCCCAACGGTGATATTCTCGGTAACTGCGATCCTGTCGGTGCCGACGGTGAGCCATACAATTTCCGGGCCTTCTGGCACAGGGGTTCTCGCCTATTTGTCAGGAACAAACCTGACATTGGTGCAAACCACAGGGACGTTTGCTATCGGAGATACCGTCACAGATGCGGGGGTAAGTGTTGGTGTAATATCAGCGATAAACGTGCTTCCGTTGTCGGGTGAGGACGTTGCCAGAACACGGGCAGCAGTTGCCGACATTTACCGTGCAGATATTGGTGCGGTACCAGGGTCGGGGCCGGTGTGCGGTGTAGTCATTTACAACGATGCAGTCTATGCCTGGCGAAATAATACAGGCGGAACAGCAAAGAACATTTACAAGTCAACCTCTTCCGGCTGGACACAGGTAACGCTGTTCAATCAAGTGTCATTTACATCCGGGACCGGTGTGCCGACAGAGGGAGCAACACTTACTCAGGGGGCAGTAACTGCTACTCTAAAACGGGCGGCGTTGAGGTCGGGGGCTTGGACCGGTACGGCAGCGGGTATCTTCGTTATTGGTACCCCCGCGGGCGGTAATTTTGTCGCTGGTGCAGCAACCATTGGCACAACCACGATAACGCTCTCTGGGGCGCAGACCGCCATTGTTATCCCTGCGGGTGGAAGAATTGAAGCGGTTAATGGGAATTTATCAGGCCAGGCTAACACTATCCGTATATATGGAGCTGACGGTGTAGGAACAGCTTTCGAGTTTGACGGGGTTGTTTATGTGCCAATTCCTACTGGTGCTTCTGTTGATACCCCCAAGCATGTGGCTATCAATAAAGCTCGTCTTTGGGTATCTTTGGGGTCGTCCATCATGTGTTGTGCCCCCGGGCTTCCTTACGATTGGACAGCGATCAACGGGGCGGCGGAGATTGCCACGGGGGATACAGTCACGGCCATCGGCCCGTTGCCTGGTTCGTCAACGATCCAAGCCATGTCGGTTTATGGAAGGTCCACCACCTCTATTCTCTATGGGTCCAGTGCAAGCGATTGGAACTTAATCACTTTTAATTCTGGGTCTGGGGCGGTCGATTACACCGCGGAAGATATGGGGCAGACTTTGGCTTTTGATGATCGTGGGGTAGTGTCGCTGGACACCTCTCTGCAATTTGGCAACTTTACGCAAACTACGCTCACCCATAATATCGCGCCGTTCATTGATGACCGTGTAGGTAAGGTGTCATGCTCAACCCTGTGTCGAACCAAGAGCCAGTACCGTGTTTTTTTTAATGATGGATATGGGATCTTTGTCACCGTGGTAAACGGTAAACGGATGGGTTCCATGCCAGTGTTTTTCCCAAACGATGTAGTATGTGCGACGGAAGGTAAAAACTTGGCAGGAACCGACATTTCCTTTTTTGGTTCGTCGAACGGGTATGTGTATCAATTAGAGCGGGGTTCTTCTTTTGATGGGGCCGCGATAGATTCTAGTCTTTGTCTAAACTACTCTTCCGCCGGAAGTCCTCGGTTCCTCAAAAGATACCGGAAGGCATCGGTGGAGATTGTGGGGACATCTTTCCTTGAATTTAACTTCGGCTACTACCTGGGTTACGGTTCTGGGGAGTATGCCCAAGCGGTAGATGTTGCGAAAGGCATGTTCCTTTCAAAGACAAGCAGATGGGACCAAGTCACCTGGGATAGTTTCTTTTGGGATTCCACAGGATTATCAACCACCGAGTGTGAAATTTGCGGGACGGCTGAAAATATATCTTTGTTGTTCTATGGGCATTCTGCGGTTACTATGCCATTCACGATCAATTCAATTCTTGTTCATTACAGTTTCCGTAGAGGAATGAGGTAAAATTATGTCACTATATACCACACCAGCAACACCTGCATATACCCCGACAGCCGCGCCTACTGCTACCCCGGATGCATCATTGGCACAGATCAATGCTATTCCTCAACCGAATAATGTCCCTAGGGCCATCACCAGCAATGAGACTGTGGCTGGTCAAATGAATGGCTTGCTGGCTCAAAACAGTCCCTATCTTCAAAGCGCGGTGGCGAACGGAACGGCCTTTGCTTCGGGGCGTGGCCTTGTAAATAGCTCTATTGCAGCTGGGGCGGCAGAGAAGGCGGCTATTGATGCCTCGGCCCCGATTGCCGCACAGGACGCTTCTACCAGCGCAGCGGCTGGTCTAAGTAGTCAGAATGCGGATCAATCACTTAACCAGACACGGTATTCGGGTTCGGTTCAAGCTGTTGGTGCGAGCCAGGCGGCCAACGATCAAATGGGTTTACAGGCCCAGCATCAAGCAGCAACAGCACAGTTGCAAACGTCCCTCAAGCAAATGGATGTCGCGGTTGATATGGACAAGCTGGATTCGTCCAATAGGGCGTCGTTTACGAGCGCGGTTGCTCCTGTAATGCAGCAATACCAAAGTGCTTACGAGAATATCCAGGTTCAGCCGGATAGTGTTTTGAATGCAGGTGCAAAAGCAAAGGCGCTATCTGATCTTTCCGCTTTGTATAAACCGCAACTCACTTCCATGGCCAATATCTATTCGTACCCGTTGACTTGGCCCAAGACTCCTGGGTGGTAAAAAGCGATGCGGTGCGATCTGTCAGACATATTGAAGGTGAGCCGGGTGCTTGACGATGATTCTGTGCATATCCCGGTGAATGGATTCCGGTGCCGCAGAGAAGGAGAAACGGCTTGTGGCCTACTGTCTCATCCTGGGATTTTTGTCCTGATGCCAAACGAGGGCAGTGTGTTTGCCTTTGTTCCTTATAACGAGCATCTTTTCAATGTTCATTTAGGGATATTGCCGGAATATCGGGGAAAGGTGGCTATTGCTGCCTGTAAAGATGCTTTTGCCTGGATGTTTGCGAATACCGATTGCATCAAGATTATTGGTTTGGAGAGCGTGAAGCACCGGGCGGCGATTCGGTTTATTACTTCTCTGGGGGTTGATCGGGAAGGAACTCTAAAGGGAGCATGTTACCACAATGGGGTTTCTACCGATATGGCCGTGTTCGGGTATTGCAAGCCATGCGCATAGCCTTCACCTACTATCCCCTGTATATCAGGTGGAACCATGGGGCGGCTGTGTTGTCGGCATTGTGCAAAGAGGCCGGGATCGAAACAGAGATTATTCCGCTCGAAGAGGGCTTTACCGGTCGGGGCTTTGATTATGTCTGCTGCTCGTTTGTCACAGTACATGATTATGAGCGGTCTATTCCGATCATGGCAAGGATTAAAGTACCTAAGATTGCTGGCGGAGTCTATGCCAGAAAGGGCGGCAAGATCGATGGTTTTGATTATGTCTGTCGGGGAGAAGGTGAAAAGCTGGTTGATTTCTTCTTGTCTGGCAGTACGGAAGTATTTGACCGGCAGTTGCTCGACGATAATATCAATATTCTCCCGGATTATTCCGGGTTGACTGGGCATGAGTTCGGACGAGGTGTGCCGTTCCTGGCAGGGAAAAAGATGATCCCCTACTCGCACAGTAGGGGCTGCCCATATCGGTGTTCATTTTGCGAGGTGCGTAACTTACCGCAGAAGGTCCGGGTTAAGACCAGCATCCGGGACGACCTGGAGATTCTGAAGCGGCAAAGTCCAGATATGTTCTATTTTACGGATGAGACTTTGCCTTATTACATGCGGACCTGGCGGGATCAGTTTCAAGATAACGATGTTCCGTTCCTGAGTTTCCTGCGGGCAGATGTGCAACCTGATCACCTGAGTTTTCTGATTGACCACGGTCTGAGTGCTTGCGCAATCGGGGTCGAGTCTGGGGATGAGGAATACCGAAACAATATCTTAAAAAAAGGTGTCAAGGACGCACAGATATATCGGACGGTTGACCGGCTTGATAAGGCCGGGGTTGACAGAATCATGCTGTTTATGCGTAACACTCCAGGGGAGACAGATGCAATGAAAGAGAAAACCTTTGAGATGGTAGAAGCCCTTGGTGGCTATCCAATGATCTTTGAATATGAGGTGCTATAATGGGCGCGACAATAGGGGCAGCGATAGGAGTAACGGCAGCGTTTGGGGCTACGGCAGGTTTCGTCGCCGGTAGCGCCCTTATCGGCGCGGCGGTGGGCGGCGTAACCTCAGCTGTGACCGGCGGGAATATCATTAAGGGGGTTATAACCGGCGGCCTGGTGGGCGCGGCTGGCGCTGGAATTTCAAGTGCGTTCGGGGCGGTGCCAACTGTCGCTAGCGGTGTTGGGGAGGCAGGGATGGGAACAGGGACTGCATTGACCGAAGCGCAAGCGACAAGCAATTTTCTAGACTCTGGTTTACCGACAGGCGCCTATTATACAGACGTGATGGCGGGGTTTGGTGGTGGTATCCCGGTCGTTCCGGACACAACCACCAGCTTCTTAAAGAACCCATATGTTCAGGGTATGGGCGTTAAAGCGGTGACAGACGGAATGTTTGGGGTAGCAAAAGGATATGCTACGGCAGACCAAGCCCAGACCCAAAGAGATTTTGAGGCCAACATGCGCGTTGCTACCCCCTCTGCATCTACACCGACTCCAGGGACGATAGGGACGAGGATGGATTCAACGAGCCTTGCAAACGTAGCCGCCAGTCCAGAGTTGGCCGGGTCCACCTATAAAACATTTAGCGGCGACCTTACGCAGAACCTCGCAATCCCACAGGTGAAAGCATGATACCTACTCCGAATGCGCAACTAACCCCTGCTTCTTCTCCTGGGCTTATCGGTCAGAATATGGCCCCAGTTCCGCCGACAGGTCCACCGGCACAACAATCCGCGGCGTTTAGGCAGGTTTCTCCAAGTCAGAATACTATGAAGACAGATGAGGCAATATACAAGGCAAAGGGGTTAGAGCTTCTAAACTCTGACCAAACACAGGGCGAGTTTATGACTGTTCTAAAAACAGGCGATCCGGTGACGGCATTAGTCAACGCGCTCCTGCTTGTTTTGCAGAAACTTGATGCGGCTCAACGGGCATCCGGTACGGATGTGGCCGACGCGGTGAAACTGCTTGGGGCCGAAGAGTTTTTCAATGACTTGGTTTCCAAGGCAAAAGCGGCCCGTATTTTCACTTTAGATCAAGCTCATCTCGAAATGGCTTTCTCCATTGCGGTGCAAGACTACATCAAAGGGGAGGTTGCGGCGGGCAGGATAGACCCAGCGAAGCTCATGCAGCAAATGCAACAGAGCATGGCTAAACTCCCCCCTGCACAGAGACAGGAAATTACCACGGCAATGCAGCGCATCCAGAAAACCGCGCAGAACTATAAAGGGGGACAGTAATGGGACTCTTGGGTCAGATGGTTGCTGGTGGTGTAGAGGGCGCAGCGCATAGTGTTTCCGAAACGATTGATAATGCAAATAAATTTGACGCCATGGCGCAACTTGAACAGTGGAAGGCGAAGCAGAATGAGAATATAGCCAGGCTTAACAACCAGTTTCAGACAGAGCGGGATACCACGCAATATAACCGACAGGATGTTGGTGTTAATGACTCTGGTGTTGGTGTTTCCAGGGCTGACGCGGCAAATGGAGCCCCTGTGACTAATGCAAAGGTGTGGGAAGCTGGCGCTGGGGAACGGGCGCAGTATGCCAACAGGCCTGTGGCTCAAGATACCTCGACGGGAAAATTCTTCTTCCCTGGCGATGATATTCCTTCAGGGGATAATATCCATAACCTTTCTGCGGATCAGGCAGCAGTAGCCCAAGCACAGCTTGCTAAATTGAAGGCAGATGCCAATGAGTCCAACGCAAAGGCTTATGCTTTCTCCCAAGGCTACAGGGGAAGTAGGGGAAGTCTAGACCCGTCTGCGCGATACCAACAATTTCTTGATATGGGAATGTCGCCAGAAGACGCAAGGTCGGCTGCGGCGAACGGGCATACGGCGGGTGGCGCTAATGTGCCCACGGTAAGCACCGCGCTCCAGACAAAATGGACCAACATGGCAAATGATATTGCTGACGCTTATAACTCTGGCAACACGGCAAAGGGGGCGGACACTCTTGCCCTTCTAAATCAGGAGCTTGCAGCACATAAGCAACCACTTCAAACTTACAAGATAGACACAGCCCCAACACCCGCACGGAGTGGGCTTCTGGGATTAGGGTCGAAGGACGTGAAGGACGGTACCGGGCATTTCGCCCCCTTCCAGTCTGGAGCCAATACAGGGAGCGCGTCGCCTGCCCCAGGAAACGCAAAACAGGGAAAAGATGGGAACTGGTATGTCCCAGACCCGAATCGTGCAGGAAAATACTTGATGTACCAACCTTGATGGGGGATATTTAATGCCATTTGTTCCGGTAGATCACGACCCGTTTGCCTCGGATAATAATATCCCTGTTGCCTCGGATAATAATTCTTCGCCGTCTTCCGCTAAATTTGTCCCGGTAGATTACGACCCGTTCAGCACCAAGAATGACGGTTGGCGCGATAAGCCAATGACTGCGGGCGAGAATGTCACCGAGTATGTTGAAAAGCCTCTTAAGAGCGTAGCGGCAAGTCTTGCCGGGTCTAGCGGGATGTTGGCCTTGCCGTTTGCCTCTGTCATTGATGCGGTGCGCGGGGATCATGCTCTAGCAGACCAAGTTAGTTCGTTTATCGAGCAGGCGGCAGACTACAAGGACCAGCAAGCCGCCAGTGACAAGGTTGGCAAGATCGGTAGATTTGGCCGGGCGGTGGAAGAGATTGCCCCGTGGGTTGTTGCTCCAGAGACTATGACTCCCGCGATGATAGCAGACTCAGAAATGCAATCCGGTATCTCAGGAGTTAGGGCCGGTCATGATACAAACACTGCCACTGTCGAAGCGCTCAAGGGGGGTTTGGAAACTGCGGCACTGATGAAGGCACCTATGGCTGGGGATACGCTGCTTGGCTCAATAGGGCGAGGCGTGGCGGCCAATGCCGGAATTGGGGTAGGCGGGCAGATTGCCGAAAAGGAAATACTTCGCGCAGGAGGTTACGATAAGGAGTCGGACAGCATCGACCCGTTTTCTCCAGAGAGCCTAGGTCATGCTGCCGCAATGGGCGTGTTGTTTGGCGGCCACCAGTACTTCGGGCAACGTAGCGCGGCGAAAACTATTACTGACGTAGTAAACACTGGGCTTGACACCGGGGAAATAAACCACGATCAGGCAACACAGTTTGTCAAAGATCAGCCGCTCCGGGATTCGTTCAAGAAACCCATCCTTGACGCTATTTCCCAGAGAAAGATTGTAGATGCACAGAACGTGGATGACGCGATTGCTGCGGCGCAGGATGTGGTCAATTCTTCGATTGTATCGAAAGATTCCCCTTTCCCAGACAGTAATTCTCCTGATTTTACCGGCCCTGACTTCAAGCAATCTCAGGTGAATATAGAGTCGGTTGATGGTGTCCCGGTTGATACCCCTCAAGTACTTCTTCCAGCTCCGGAAGGAGTGATATATGGTGACGGGTTTACGGCACGAGATGTCCAGACACCGAACACGATTTTGCGACCAAATAGCGATTCTGTCAGGGGCGTGGACCCGGAAGGAAATTATGTGGCCGGGGTAAATCAGCGACCCAATGTCCTGCTTGCCAAGGAATACCAGAACGAGAAAGGCGCAGTGCTGGCACTGAAGAGCAAGTCAGCAACTTTGGCGACGGATGATTACGAGGTGTTCCAGAACGATGCCGGAAAGTTTCAGATCAGGTCTAAGCCGGTTGACCAGATTCCGCAAGATAACAACTCTGCCCAGATTGATCCTTCCATGGGAGAAATCCCAGCGTACACCCCTAATCCTGACCTGATCCCTGCCGAGATCAGTCCTGCCATATTACAAATGGAATCAGACCTTAAATCTGGGGCAGTTGGCAGGGTAACGAACAATGGCCTCACGGGGAACGAGCAAGAGATCACGGGAAGATTTCCCAGCACGAACACGGACTGGTTTAAGCAGTCAACGGTTGCCGCTTACGACAAAGAGAATGGCACCGATTATGCCAAGTCAGTAAACAAACTCAACGTCCTATCTGCAATCAATAAAGTGAGAGACGGAAAGGCGCTGAACAAGTCTCAGGCTAAGGCGTGGGATTACATGCAGGTTCAAGCGCGCGAGTTAATGCAAACAGGCCCATCTTTAAAGCTTCATCAATCCGCTACGGACATGGAGCAACGCGGATTTGATCTTGTTGGCCAAGATATTCCTGTTGGCGAGCTGCGCCCTGGCGACAAGGTTGTCCTTAATGACGGAGAAGAATATCACCATTCCGGGTATGACCGTCAGGGGAATGCCGTTCTGGATGGAAAAGAGACGAAGATTCTTAGCCCGTTCGACATGCTGCCTGTAGATGGTATTAAGCGCGGGAACGGCGTCATTCAGCGGGAAGACGTGAAGTATGACCCGGCCCATGTCCCGATCGGGATGGATAACCCTGATCTGGCCCTTGAACATTTTGAGAAGGCCATACCCAAAGAAGACCAGGCGGACATGGCGGACGTGTTTTCGGTAATCCGAAAGAATGGTCTGCACCGTACCGTGTCTTTCCCTCAGCAGCTTTTCAACCTTGTCGGGGCGATGTACGAGGGAAGAACCGGCAAAAAGCTTGCTATTTTGGGAGGCAATGCCGATAATATAAACAAGGAGGCCACCAATGAACTCAATACAAGAAGGGTTTCGGAAAGCGGAACAGGCATTGAAGGAAATGGAGGCGTCAGGAGTACCCCCGGAGCAGATCAATGGGTTGCGAGACCTGTTGATGAAGCCGGTGCCGGACCTGCCGGAACCGAGCAAGCCGCAGTAGCCCCGTCCCCCACTGAGCCGGTCAGCACTACGGCTCCCGCTACATCCGCAAAAATCACCATAGAACCCCAAGGCGAAAAGTCCATCATCGTCAAGGGCGACACGGCAGAGATCCGCGCCAAGCTGGAAGCGGCAGGGATCAAGGTCAAGGGTCTCCCCAATCCCAAACGTGGCGGCTTGACCTTTGCCAAGAAGCATGAGGCGGAGATCGGGAAGGCGCTGGAGCTTGGCGAAAAAGTAATGTCCCGTGAGCAGATTGCACAGCGGTATGCGGAAATTATGAAGGAACGAGCTGGGCATGACGGCATTCCTTCCGACATGCACTATCGTCTTGCCGATGCCATCCTCAGCAAAGACGCCTATGCGCTTGAGCACCTTTCCAATGGGCTGAACAAAGGGGCGAAGCAGGCGTTTACCGATGCAACAGGGGTGACTCTCCCCAAGCAACAGGGCGCAACCTGGAAGGCAATAAGGGAGTGGGCTGGAGTCTCTGACTCCCAAGATGATGTGAACAAGAAGAATGCTGCGGCGTGGAGAGAGGAAAAGAGAATCATAAGTAAGCATGGGGATAAGAACGCCGCCGAAGCAAAAGCGATGGTTGGAAGGAAATTTGCGGAAGGGCTCACTGTCGTTAAGAAAGTTGGCAAAGAATTGTGGTGGGTGAACCCGGAAACGAACCAGGGCTACAATCTCAGCGCAAAGGGTATGGCGAAGACCCAAGATTTTGTCAAAGCCTATATCGAATACCTTGGTGCGAAGTCTGCGCTGGAGAATAGTGTCTCAAAACCCGCAGCAAATGAGACACAAGCTGATTTGTCTTCCAAAAGCGAGACGCAAAAGGAGCCGTGGCAGATGACCGCAAAGGAATGGAACAGCGCGGTAGAATCCACACGGCCAGAGGTAGCACAATCACGGCCAACCAAAAATGATAAATCCACCGCTGTTTCCAACGGAATAAAAGGAGAAGTCCTGCGGTATGGGGTGGCAGAAAATGCAGCGGAGCGACTTCGTGCGGCTCAGCGGGGTGAGATTGATTTAACCCCAGAAGAAACCGACAAATTATTGGAAAGGGTCAATGCCAGAGTAACCCATAAAGATGTTATCGAAAAGGCTTTGGCAGAAGGGAAGCCCGTACCCGCCGAAGTCCTTGCCGACTATCCCGATCTCGCACAAAAGGAGACCCCCCATGTCCAGACTGATAAGGTTAATACTCCAGTGGTGGGCGCAGAAAAGCCCGCCGTCACTCCGGCAGATAAGGGAGGAAACAAAGCGTCTGAGAGCGGAGGCCTGACCGAGAAAGAAAAAGCCCTTGACGCCTTCCGCCTTGCCGAAGCAGAAAAGGATTTGGCCAAGGCGGAAGGCGTGCCAGAATCGGCCATTAGGACAAAGGAAAGAGCCCGGCTGATAAACATCCAAGACGCAAATGCTATTGTAAAGGCGGCAAAGAGCAAGATCGGTTCGGAGGAAAGAGCAGGCAGCCTGTGGAATGACTTCACCCATGGGGTGGACCAGTTGTTCGAGCAGCAGGCCAAGGATCGGCTTGAAAAAGCGACAAATGCCCCCCTTGGTTTGTCAACCCAGGATGATATGGTTGGCGAAAAACAGGAAGCCGTTGCGTTGCCACCAGGGCGGTTTGGCCGTGAAAAATTAACCATCACCAAGCGAGGCCGGAAGTGGTTTGAGGCAACCCGTGATGGCAAAAACTATCCGGTAAAAGTCGAAATAAATGAGACAAGTGACGGGTGGGAGATCGGGCAGACATATTCGGTCTCCGCGAATGTCGAAACCAACTCATCAAAGTACGGAACAAACACAACCATATACCCATTATCTGACGCGCAGGAGCAGGAGTCAAGAAGACAATCGGCAATCCCGGAAATTAAAAAATGGCTGGCGTTTGTCGAAGAAAAAGCACCTGACTACGTTTATCAGAATGGCGTTGATAAGTTGAAAAGCCTTGGGATTAGCGAACATCCCGAATTGCAAGATAGGCTTGACGCTGCCGTTGATTCGGTGAGGGCGGCAAAGAAAAAAGCAGAGGCGGTAAAGGACGAAGCAAAAAAAGCCGAGGCATCAATTCCAAGAATATACTTGAGCGTCCCATACGAAGACCGGGCCATCGCAAAACTGAACGGCGCCAGATTTGACGGAGACAGGTCGCAATGGTATGTGACCGGCTCTGTCCCTGATGGACTGAAAAAGTATGGGCCTGACGGGCCTGGGGGGAGTGGCGTCTTGCCAGATGAGCAATTTCACCTTGGTGGCGGTCAAGGTTACGGCTGGCGGGAGATGCACCCAGGCGAGACAATGCGCAACCCCCGCGACGATGGGCCGAAGTACGTTACTATCATCTCTGCATCCAAGAAGTATTTCCGGCATGACGGCATGTCATTCGGTGTTGGAGACGAGCAAGGATATGTTTTTTCGGCGATAGCAAGGGAGGCAACCGAAGAAGAATCCGCCCAGTTGCGGGAGGATGAGGCGGCAAGCACGGAGAAAAAAAGAGCGAAGACAGCACTACAAGGAATATCCGCAGAAATCAAAAAGGATGGCGAGCGGCCCGATGGCTTGAATGTCCCAGATGGCACCAACTACGCTGACACGCAGAACATCTATGGTGGCGGGGAGTGGTTTACCATTGGCGATGAGTATATCTGGTACGTCAAAAATAACGGGATGGATGGAGATAATTGGAGCAGCAACAATGTCCGCACCGGGGGGGCTGGCGGTATTGGCTGGCGAGTTCCATTTAACGGCAATCTGGCGGAGGAAATAAAAAAGGAATCAGTAATAGCATATCCAGACAAAACCAAAGGAACCGACAAGGGCGCGCCGCTATATGCCAAGACCACCACCCCCTCTGGCACTACCACGGATCAGGTAGCGACAGAACTCCGAACCTTCCTCAAGCGCGGATATGACAAGCTGACCACATCGGGCAAGTTGCGGATCGTGCAGAGTGTGGATGAGTTGCGAGGTGATGGAGCGTTGAAAAGTGCCGCGTCTCGGGTTCTTCCCCCTGGGTTATACCCTGAATCTTTAGGGAGTGTTATTAAGACCACCACACTTGCCAAGCTTAAAAGCCACCCGGACTACGAAGCGGCGAAGCGTGGTGGGGATATTGCTGCAGCCCAAAGGCTCGTTAGAGACACAGTTACCGATAGGCTGCTGGCGGATATTAAAGCAAAGATCGCCCAGGGCGAAAAGGTGTACTTCGTGCCAGTGGTCCACAAGGAAGGGCCGCATCTGAATATGATTCCTATTGCGTATGCACAGTTGCTTGCGGAGCGGACTGGAGGGGAGTACTGGCTAGACACTACCAAAGAGTCCGGCGCACACAATACTGGAGCGTCACAGAAGGCCAGATTCAGCAATGAGCAAATGTTCGCCGGGAAAACCCCGAATGACGGCCAGATAGTTGTTGTTGATGACAATTTTACATCAGGCGACACATTCAACGCGCTGGTGGATAAGCTGTCTGGCGACGGCAACACGCCAGTCGCGGCGGTAGCGTTGTCCGCAAGCCGATACCAGAATTGGCTTTCTGCGCCAGAAGGAAAAATTCAGGCCATGCTTGACAAGGCAGGCATAAGCGAGGTAGAGTTTGAGCATGAATTTGGATACCCCACAACATACCTCACCGGAAGCGAAGTCCAAGCCTACATCCTCACTGGAGGCAAAGGGCTCGCTGGCCTCAAGTCACTCTTCCCTCATAAAGTTGGCGGAAGAGGCGGCAATCAAAATGGGATCAGTCAAGACTCCGAGCGGCGGCTGGATAACTCCCAAGAAGTAAAACCCCTCTATTCCAAAGACGGCAGCATAGCAGGCACCTACGATCCGCGCATCCGGCAGATAACCCTTGTGGCCGACAACATCAAGGCCGGTGACGCCGAATATGTCATGCTCCATGAAGGGCTGCATTCCCTTATGAGAGAAGACGCCATTTTCACCAAGCAGCACGACGCCATCCTTGACCAGTTCGAGAAGCTGAAAGCCACTGATTATCGGGTGCAGGACGCTTTCCGCAGGGTTCCAAGCGATACCGCCCCAGAGATGGAGAGGGAAGAGGCTCTTGCATACTTCATCGAAAATAAAGCCAACCACGACACATCCCTGTTCAAAAAGACCATAGCCAACATCCGCATGTTCCTTATGCGCATGGGCGTATCGATGAAGAACCTGACTACCGATGATCTGGTGGCGTTGGTGACGCAGGGAGTACGACGCATGGGGGATAAGGCAACTGCCAAAGAAAACTTGACGGTTGGCGAGAGTTCACCATCACTGTATTCCAAGGAGCAGATAATCGAAGCGGCCAAGACAATCTACTCCAAGCTTGAACAGGCTACCCGGTTGCACTTTATGGGCATGAAGGCGCAGGGGGTGATGAACTTCCTCGCCAAACAGGGCGTGAAAAAGACAGAAATGGATGCTGTTGGGCTGCCTGAATTTCTTGCCGCCAAGAAGCCGACGGACAAGGTGACGCAGGCCGAGCTGGTTGATTTCGTCAAGGCCAATACGGTTGAGCTTAAGGATGTGGTGCTGGGGGATACCAAATTAGAGTGGAAAGCAATCCCGGATGGCGGCGGAGGCTTCAGGGTCTATATAGGAGACGAGCAAGTAGATTCAGTTTATGGCGTAGATACCGCTGAAGAAGCTATATCTCAGGTAAAAAATAGCCCCAATCTCCAAAGCCTGTTGGATGATTACGCTATAAATGATGAAACCGGAACCCACTTTTCAACCTATCAAGAGCCGGGAAGTGTTGAGGGATCGTACCGCGAGATGTTTGTTACGGCCCCTGGTGCAATAAAACCACCCCCCCTAACAGAGGCTGATATTTCTAAGGCGCAAGAGTGGTTTGCTATTCCAAAAACCACGTGGGAAGGGTTATCCAAAGAGGAGAGAGAGTCTTATGCCCTTGAGATGCAGGGAGAGAACAGAGCCGGATGGCAAGACGGCCACTCACAATATCAAGACTTGAAAAACCCCATCGTCCGCATCCGGTTCAACGAGGTCAACGCCGACGGCAAGCGCATTTTGAGGATTGAAGAGATGCAGGGTCCTAACCCCGCCAACCAAGAAAAGATGCCCGCCTATCTCAAGGACAACATCTACCAGCTAGGCGTGAAGCGTATCCTGGCCTATGCCAAGGAGAACGGATTTGATGGGGTGGCTCTGGCGACCAAGCCTGGCCGCAGCGCGGGAGAAACTCAGGCTGATAGGTATTCGTTGGAGAAGCAGATAAGCAAGGTAGAATATAGCAAAGAATATGAGAACGAATGGGACAAGGCCGCAACTGCCGTTAATAAAGCCGTGAAGGATGGCCTGTCTGACACAGATACCAACAAGCTCAGAGACGTGCGTGATTCGCTTAAACATCTGTCTGGTAGCAAAGGAAAGGCAACTGGACGATATAATGTAAGTGCCTTCGACAATGGCAAGAATAAGATATTCGCAGAGGAGAACGTAGCAATAGGTCGCGTCGAGGAAGTGATAGGGAAAGAGCTTGCCCAAAAGATAGAAGACAGCAATAGGGAATCAGGAACACTTTCTGGCCTTGATTTGAGGGCCGGTGGCGAGGGACTGAAAAAATTATACGACACCCAGCTCCCCGCAATGCTTGAAGCGTATGGCAAGGGGAAGATGGGGACGGCGGATGTCGTTCTTGAAAAGGGAGGCATGAGGCCGCACCCAGATGGGATGATGGTCGAGACAGGGGAGGAGCGCGCTTCCATGCCCTACCTACCCATAGGCCAGAACACCCCGGCCAGCTACCCACTTTTCTCCCGATCCCGTGAAGACCTTCTTTCGGAGATGAAAAAGTATGCCTCTTCTAAGCCGGAAGCGCCAAAGACCGACGACGAGATTACCAGGCTGAAAGATAGGGTTATCAATTCGGCCAGTTCGTCGGTGGCAGCCAAGGGACTCTCTGCGGCCTACGATGGGCTGAAAGCTTTCTCGTACCCTGCAAGTCGTACAGACGATGCTGCGGTGGCCGCCTCAGTTCTCTTGGAGCAGATGGGCAAGAACTTCCACCAGACGGCAGAGTTCAAGGGTAAGCTGAACGAGGTTTCCAAAGAGTATTCAGATGCGACAACCAGGGCCGGGAAGATGCTTGATCTCATGCAGACATCCACTGGGGTACTGGCAGACAAGACCTTCAATGCAATGCCCAAGGAAGAGGGTTATGATTTTATATCCAGGATTCAGAACGGGAAAGAGCAAAAGACTCCAGAGTTGCAGGCCATAGCCGATACCATTTCCGGGATGTTTGATTCGACATGGAAAGAGGCAAATGAGGTGGTCCCGGATTCAACGGCGTATCGGGAAAACTATTTCACCGGCATGTGGGAAGATGCGGATGCGGTTGCAAAACATTTTTCTGATCAGAAGAGCTTGGAGGGGAGCAAGGCTCATACCAAAGCCAAGATATTTGACACGATTGATGATGGTATCAAGGCCGGATTTGTCCCGAAAGGAACCCCTCTGGATATGGCATTTGCTAAACTTGCTGATATGCAGAAGTTTATTACCACGCACAGGGTATTGCAGCAAATGACCGAGGATGGGACCGCTGTGCTTGTGCATGCCGGAGAAGATGCGCCTCCAGGTTATACCCTTATCCCTAAGCCGTATGGCGTGGCAACAAAGCAGGACGGCAAGAGTTACCATTATGCGGCCAAAGAAGATGTTGCCCAGGTTTTCACCAACTATCTGTCAAAATCGCTTTACGAAAACAAATATGTTGGGCCGATCTACACCGGATACATGGGTGTGGCAAACGCACTAAACCAATTCCAGCTTGGCGTACTCTCCGCTTTCCATGCCGGGTTCACCGGAGGAGAGTCAGTAATTTCCCACTTCGCGCTTGGGGTAAAAGCTCTTGCCCGTGGCGACATGGAAGCGGCAGCAAAGTTCATGCTGCAATCCCCATCGGCTTTGTGGAAAAATCCCATGCTTGGCGATAAGGTTCTCAGGGCTTTCCATGGGCAGGATGTAATCGGGCAAGAGATTCCCCAAATTGTCAAGTGGCTTGAGATGGCTGGGGCACGGGATGCGGTTGATAATCGACTCCGTACTTCATCTACGGATAAGATGCTTAAAAATTGGAGCAATGGTGAAAAGCTCTCGGCCATTGCTAGGTCCCCTTCGGCGATGGTGGAGCAGATGGCTAGGCCAATACTCGAATGGCTTGTTCCGCGGCAAAAGTTCGGAGTGTTCTCTGAAATGGCGCAGGAGTGGAACCGGGTCAACCCGAATGCCAGCCATGAAGAGATGCGGCTGGCCATGCAATATATATGGAACCGGGTTGATTCTCGCTTAGGCCAGGTGGTCTATGAGAGGTTGTTGGCGCATAACGTGGCTAAGAATGTTGTGCAGGCACTTGTCCGGGCTCCTGGATGGACAGGCGGTACGATTGTTGAGGTCGGTGGTGGATTACATGATTTTGCCAAGGTTTTTCAGGCAATCAAGAATGGAGAGAAGCCGGTAATGACGGACAAGATGGCCTATACCATTTCCTTGTTGACGGTTACTGGCCTGGTGAACGGGTTAATGACCTTAGCCCTGACAGGACAGCAACCGGCTGGCATGGACTTTTTAGCCTTTAGAACAGGGAAGACTGACGAGCGCGGGAACCCGGAGAGGTTTCTTCTGCCAACCTATGCCAAGGACATTTACGCCTATTTCAATAAGCCTGGAACAACCCTGCTGAATAAGACGCACCCTCTAATTTCGCTTATGGGAGATATTGCGAAGAACCGGGATTATTACGGCACCCAGATTCGCGACAAACAGGACAACAGCTTTGCGCAGGCGGCAGATGTCGGGAAATATGCGGCTAAGGCATTTGTCCCATTTTGGATGAGGGGAACGCAAAAAGCATACAGCCGTGGCGACTCTTTGCCAAGTATGCTTGGTCCGTTAATAGGAATTATGCCTGCTACCTCGGAGTTTACCAAGACCCCGGCGCAAAAGATGATGTCGGATATTAACAACGAGAAACCGCACGGGACAGTAACAAAGGCAGATTTCGACCGGCGCCAGCTCAAATATGAGTTGGAACTGAGAATGCGAAACAAAGACAATTCCGCTTGGCAAGAAGCCCGAAATTATGCTAAGATAGGGAAGCTTACTTCAAAAGACCTGCTTTCTATGCAACGTGCGATCAAAACTCAGGCGGCGCAGCAGCAGTTTAAGCGGCTGGGGATACAGGACGAGTTACGGGTTTTTTCAGTTGCAACGGACGCAGAGAGACGGTTATTCCGGCCCGTGCTGGTACAGCATAGGGATAAGCTAAACGATCTTCCTCCCGAACAGGCGACAGAACTAAGGGGCCAACTACAGGAAGCATTGAGGCCCAGATGATAGACGAAATCGTTATCCCGATGATAGAGATAGTTTTTGTACTCTTTATCATGATGGAGATAAGGGACTGGTTGCGGCCTAAAACGAAAAACAAGTAAAAAAAAACAAGTGCCGATAGTTCGGTGCGATTTATTAAGCGGAGCGCAGGCCCTGCTTTGACCATAACGGTCAAGGTGGGGCCTTTTTTCTGGAGGGTAAAAAATGACAACGTATTATTCGCATGGGACTGCCCCGGCATTTAACGCACCTGGATCTTCGGCGCAGATCAGGGCCGAATTAGACAGCATAGCCGCTGGCTTTACCACAGTAAACACGGAGATGATCACCAAGCCCTCTAAGGCTGGCGACATATACAGTGGCAATCATAACTTCACGGGGGCAAATATCACCGTTCCCACACCAGTTGCAAATCAAAATCCCACATCGAAACAGTATGTTGATACAGCAGTAGGTTCCGCTGCCCCTGTAGCCGCTTGGGTATCCGGTGCTACATATACAACGGGGATGGTTGTCTTTTCTCCGATAAATTTCCAGTCTTATAGGCATATTACAGCAACAAGTTCGTTAACCGTTGATCCTGCTAACGACGTAGTCAACTGGATTGCATTAACAGTGAGTCTTGTGTCTCCGAATTTCACAGGAATACCCACCGCTCCCACGGCGGCAGCTGGAACAAGCACGACTCAACTTGCAACCACCGCATTTGCAACCACGGCTGATAATCTTAAAGCCAATCTGGACTCTCCAGCTTTTACGGGAACCCCCACTGGCCCCACGGCGGCGGCGGGAACAAACACCACCCAACTTGCAACCACCGCATTTGCAACCGCGACTGTATTCCCCGGCTTCTTCAAGCTCGACTCTTCCACCGTGGCCTTCGCCAAAACCGCGGCTGGTACCATCTCCATCAAGGCAGGCACCAAGGTCATCATGGTTGCCGGGGTGGCGGTAATCATCGCCGTTGACACAGCCGTGGTCATGCCCGCCCTCACCGCAGGCACCGACTATGCCATCTACGCCTGCACCGATGGCACCGTGAGGGCCGATGCCTCGTTTACCGCACCCACCGGGTACACCACGGCCAATAGCCGGATGATCGGCGGTTTCCATTATGGCTTGACTGCCCCAGGCACTGCTGTCGGAATTGCAACGGGATTCTCTAATATATCCACTGTAACGAGGAGTGGAACAACGACAACTTCTAGCGCGGTTATTACCGGGTTAGCTTCTACCTCTGATTTGCATAAAGGCATGACGGTAACTGGCACAGGAATCGGGGTATCGGCTGTAATTACATCCGTAGATTCGGCGTCGCAGGTGACTTTATCTGTAGTATCTACTGCTAGCGCAACAGTATCTTTGATATTCACAAACACTGGCATGATCTGGACTCAGGCGGATGTTGACCTGATTGCCGGGATCAATGCCTTTTCCCTTTGGGATCTCAAGTGGCGGCCACTCTGTGACCCCAAGGGCATGGCCCTGGTTGCAGGCCGCACCTGGGTGGATATCTACTTCTGCGGCACCAACCACACCACCAACGGCACTAGCAAGGCAGGCACGGATATCGCCTCCGGCACGGTGCTGCCGAAAAAACCGCTTGAGTTTGGCGGCAACGGCACAGTCACCTATGCGACCCCAAAGTGGGGGGATTTTATCGAGATCGCCGCAGCCTATAAAAAGCGGTTGCTGCGCGAGCAGGAGTTTATCCTGGCCGCATTCGGTGTAACGGAGAATCAGTCCATCGACTCCACCGCCGCCACTTATCCCACTACTCAACGCAATGCTGGGTACACTAGCAAATATGGGTTGGAGCAGGCCAGTGGCCATCACTGGATCTGGGGCGATGATAGCAGTGCATATCAAGATGTAACAGGTGCTGCCTCTTATAAGGATATCAACGGCGGGAGAGGACAAGTTTACACCTTTGGCACCTATGGCCTTGTGCGCGTTATCTTGGGCGGCACTCGGGCGGTCGGCGTCAACTCTGGCTCACGGTGCTCCAACTGGGGCAACTACCAGGGGGGCGTGAGCTGGAGCGTTGGCCTCCGTGCCGCCGCCGATCATTTAATGGTACCTTAGATATGTTTCCACAACTGTCTATGGCAAATTCTATGTGCGTGTCTGGGGCTGATTTTAAATTCTCTTGCCACCAGAGAAGCATTTTCACACTCAGCAAAGCGGGATCTTATAGCCAATACTATTTCCTCCGTTATCTTTGCCTGGCTATTCGCGCCGCCTTTTTGATTCCCAGGGCGGCGTGTACCTTGTGCAAGGAAGTGCGCATTATTTTGAGCCACGGTGGACCACTCAAGATTGTCGGAAAAATTGTTTTCTGGGTTGCTATCTTTATGATGCACAACGGGAAGAGCATTGGGATTAGAAACAAAGGCTTCGGCTACCAACCTATGGACAAGTCTCGGTGCTTTCTTGCCAGAACCATCAGACAAATAAACTCTAAAATGACCTCCGCTTTTCATTTTATACTGGCGCAACTCTATTCCGCCACGCATAGTTATGCCCCCATTTTTGCCAACCTTGGATTTTTTGGGAAGGCTAAAAACATTTCCATTATCGCTTATTTTATATCTGCCCTCAAATCCAATAACATCTTTCCATGTTTCCATACCCGCTCCTTTTGTTTTAAGTGGAACACGGGTATATGATACTACATAATTAGGAGCAAACCAATGACGAATTATTATCACCCGCAAACCTTGGAACATATCAGAAACCCCTTGCCAGCCGTGGCTGATTGGGCTACCTCAACCAGCGTGCCGGTGCCACTCTACGATCCAACCATTGAAGCGTGCCGGTTTGTGTCCGGCGCCTGGGTGGTGGTAGTTAATCCTTTACCTTCGAAAATTGAGGCAAAACTTGCAGAGTTGGAGGTACTATATCAGCAGAAATACTATAGCAACGTCGATGCGCTTTTCCCCTCTGGGATAAAAACAATTCAGCTACGGAATGACAAGGATTTTTCAATTTTCAGGGATATAGTTTATGACGCAGTGGCGATGCGGGCGGCAGGCCAAGAGTCGGCTCTGGTTGAGTTTCGCACAGAGGACAACGTGACACAAACACTTCCGGCCTCTGAATTTATCCCTGTTGGCCTTGATGTCCTTGCGGCAAAGAAGGCACTCTGGTCGGTTAGAACCTCCCATAAAGACGCTATTTTATTGTTGACAGAAGAACAAGCGGCAACCTATGTTATTACAACTGGTTGGCCGACGACAAACGAGCCTTATTGGGTACAGCAGGAGAAAAACTCAAAATTTTATAAAGCGCAGATCAGACGAAGGGCAGAAAAGTTACAGTCGGCAGGTCTTTTGGTTGAATCATTAACGATACTTAAAACAATAGGAGAATGACATGGCAAGAATCACTTACAGTCCAACAACGATTGGTGGTAAAATGGTAGCCGAGGGGGTTGATTATATCAGGAAGGGCCAGGAAAAACTTGAAAGAGCTGTTGCTCTCATGAACAGTTTGACCGGCGGAGGCGTGACCACATCCGCATTGGAAGCAAGTACGGAATTTGGAGTTGCTTCAACTTTCGGCGACGAATTTTATGCTGCCGTAAATACGATGAAGGTTAATTCACTGGTTATTACCTCGGCAAGCATTGGCGATATTGACATGGGGGATTAAAATATGGCAGGATCACCGAAACCGAAAGGCGCACCACCGAGCAGAGACCCCAGGACCGGACGGTTTAATTGAACTGGCTCCTTGGCCTCATAGCTATTGCGGCAAGCGAACACCTAGCGCATGGGTTTTTATCCAATGACGCAACGTGGGAGCTTGCCCTTGGCGCGAAGTATCTTTCTCTGGCCGTCGTCCTGCAACTGCTTCTCGCAGAGACAAAGCAACGGCCCCTGCTGTTTCGCTCCTTTATTGCCCTGTTCTGCATAGGGGCATGGGTTGACTTTTCCGGGCATGTCGTATGGCAGGTTGCACGATTTGATTCATCCGTTCCGATCTTGGTTTGCTTTTCTATGTGGTTTATCCACACGGCGAAAAGAAGCTACTCCGTGCAGAGCGACCCGCTCAATAATAAGAATGTCTTTATATTATTTCACAGACCCAAAAGCACATGGGGCGTAATCAAGGCGTTAGTGGGCCTCCCCACTGATTCCGTGTCGGTGTATGCTAATGGTCAAGCGTGGTCATTCCGACGCAACACAGGCGACTTTGCGCTCTATTCTATGGGTCATTCTGTTTTATCTGCCAATATCGCGGTTGACACCGGACAAGCACTTACCCCAGAGATAGAGGAAATGCTTGACGATCTGGTGGGTGAGCCGCGCTTCCCTGGAACAAAATGCGTCTGGACTATCCGGCATGTGCTGGCCAGACTGAACCTTAAACCAAGATGGCGGGAATATCTACCGGGGCTGTATGCGATGAGGGTTTTAAAATGAATGTTTCCGAAATGACCAAGGATGAATTTATGTCTATGCTCAAGGACTTGCAGGTAAACCACCTTGAGCCTAAGTTTCGGGAAATTGTACAGCACGAGTTACAGATTGAACGTACAGCGTTCTGGATACCAGCAGAGCGGCACTACAACGAGCATAACCACTTGGCGAAGTGCATTATTTTAGCAGAAGAGAAAGAAGAGAACCACGCTTTTGTGTCCCGGTTTAGAAAACGAGGTAGCAAGGCCGGGGAGATCGCGTTTTATCTGTCTGTTGCCGCTGTTTGTGTATGGACAGCCGCAACATTCTGGGACGGGTTTGTTGCCACCATGCAAAAGATGTTTAAGCACGGAGGGTGACATGACAGCGATACCAGACGATCCTTGCTCTATCTGTTGCCACGAAACAAGGAACGCTCTTGCCGCAGTGGTACACCTTGCAAAGCACGTTATGGCGGAAAACCCTACCATGGGATCTGTGATGCTGGATGCGGCGATAGACCGGCTTGAGAAGCACTTAACACGTTGCGCTGATATTATGGGGGAAACACCATGCTTGTGACTTTGATTTCTTTTTTAGGAGGTAGCGCATTCCGATTGATATTTGGGGCGGTGTCTGATTGGTTCACGAAAAAACAAGACCATCAGCACGAAATGGACTTGCAGCGGTTACAGTCCGAGCTTGAGGCCGCGCGGCACACTAGAGACCTTGAACGGATCAAGCTACAGGCAGACCTTGGCGTAAGGGAAATAATTGCCCAGGCTGACGCAATAGAAAAGAAGGTAATGACGGATGCCTTCCTTGAGGCGGTAAGGGCCACCAACACTGTGACCGGGATAAGGTGGGTGGATGCGTGGAATCATATAATCAGGCCTTGTGGAGCGTCTATATCGCTTCTTGTATGGGTTGTGGCTATGGGCGTGACGGGTTTTATTTTAGATCAAATGGATTGGGCCTTAATCAGCGCATTTCTAGGTGTGTTTGTTGGTGATAGAATCCACACCAGGAGCAAGCTGTGAACGATCTTGCCGAACTGTATGTGCTCATAAAGAAGTTTGAAGGTTGCCGGTTAATGCCCTATTGGTGTCCTGCTGGAAAACTCACATGCGGATATGGGGCAACCGGCCCTGGTGTATTCCCAGGTGTGCCGTGGACACAAGCACAAGCAGACCAGCGGCTAGAAGATGATGCGGTAAGGTTTGTGGCTGGAACCCTTGCCCTTTGCCCAACCCTACGCGGTAATAAATTATGCGCTATTGCTGACTTTGCTTACAATCTTGGCCTTGGCAGGCTGAAAGCGTCCACATTGAGAAAGCAAGTAAACGCCGGGCGCTGGCAATCCGTAGTCGCAGAATTAAATAAGTGGGTATGGGCTGGCGGCAAGAAATTAACCGGCCTTGTGTTGCGCAGAAAAGCAGAGTCGGTATTGTTGACACGTTAGGTTTCGCGGCCCCTCTCCCCGCGAATGGTGCGCCCCGGACTTTTCCCCTCCGATTAGTCGCGGGGCGCGGTTTTGTTTACGCGATTTTCCAGCAGTTTTTTCTGCAAGCGACGATGGATGCAACCGCCTATTGGACATTTTCAGGCTTTATATTTTGGCATGTCAGCCTCGTCGAACTAACATCGCCCCACAGGCAAATTTCCGCTCCATCAAAATTTATTTCGATCTTGTTTAGTTTTGCTAAGTTGCGTATTTTAACCAGTTCTTTAATCATTGTTGCCCTCCTTTTTATGCTTCATTCTCCACGAGGTAAACGGTAACACCCCCGCTTCCAATTCGAGTAGTAACCACAACGCCGTTCTTCTTCGCCCATTTCGAGACGCATGATTTGATGTTCCCGATCCGCTTTGCATCGGCCTTGTAAAACTTCTTTTTCATCTTGAGCAGGTCCGCGAATTTGTACACGGTTTTGCGGCCTGTTTGCTTGGGGGGTATGTTCATTTATCGTCCGCCAATGGCTTTAATTCGTCACCGCAAAATGGACAATACATCCAGTCCCTACTACTATAGCAATTTGATTCGTCGTTGGCCTCTGCGTCTGACCATTCTTGACAATCACAGTTCATCCCGCGACCCTCCTTATAATTTGCAACGCATACCGAATGGTAATGGCTTTGCCGTTTATGTATCTGATTAGGTCGATGATGGCAATCCCCCAACTGTCCATGGCGTATCCCCTGTTGCTTCTAGTACAGCGTCAGATATTTTACCGCACATCCGCTGGAGGTATTGCCTGTTTTCCTCGTCAACAACTTGCAACCCCGAACCATGGCCGGTTGTGTACATGTTGGCAATAAGGGAAAAACTGAAATCATCGGAGTCAATGTTTACCATCCCGTTTTGGCATGTCACTGTAAACCTCA
>Ga0334722_10001627_pt1 | contig 27532 bp, 25 predicted proteins | sample C3_bottom_MG_FD_207210 | JGI IMG/M metagenome (GOLD analysis project Ga0334722, IMG submission 207210) | Sediment microbial communities from Yellowstone Lake, YNP, Wyoming, USA - C3_bottom | ecosystem: Environmental > Aquatic > Freshwater > Lake > Sediment | place: USA: Wyoming | collected... | reverse complement strand
CACGGGCATCCCGGCGACGTGGAAGAGGATTGGCCGGAGCCCCCATTCGACTCCTGCCGTCGGCCCGCCGGGATCGCCCGAGTAACTCATGTCCTCTTGGCCCTTCGACTCACAAGGCTCGACGCGTCCGTTCGCTCAGGACCTCGCGCTGAGCGAGCGCCCGTGTTGCTTTGCTTTGGAAATCTGCGCAAACCCTCGGGCCAGTCTGATCGCTTGGCCAGAAAGGCGCAGCAGTCGTCGTTGGTCGCGCAGCCGTACAACTTGAGACCCGAGCAGAAGCCGCACGCGCCAGCTGTCTTGAAGAGCGCCACCATCACGAGCGTGATGTAGCCAGCCCGAGGCGACGTGTAGAGCAAGACCGCGCAAAGGCCTGTCATCAGCGCGCCCAACCCGTGCGCGAAGCGCATCGCGCGTTCGTCCAGAACCTCGAATCCGCCAGGCCAGACTCGGCCGGCGCTCCACGAATAGAGCAGGATCATCGGTGCGCGCGACACGGTCAGTGCCGCCGAGGCTGCGAGAATCACGGCGGTGGCAACGACGAGCGCCGGCGCCTGAAACACAAGGGCCAGCCACAGCAGCACGGCGAGCGAAGTGCGGCAGAAGATGAAGGCCCCGCGCTGCACGGTCACTGGTTTAATGAGAATCATCGGTGTACCTCTTCAGGCTCCTCGGAAAGAAACGACCGACCCGGGACCGGTATCTCGCATATCCAGGGAACCGCTGCTCGAGCATCGACTCCTCCTGCCGCGCGCGGTAGTGCATCATCGGGACGAAGATGAGTGTGGTGGCGAGCGCGGCCGCCCAGTTGCGGTACGAGAGACTTGCTCCGTAGAACATCCAGATGAGCGATGCGTAGAGCGGATGGCGGACGAAGCCGAAGACGCCGCCGGTGACGAGCGTCTGCGCGCGGTAGATCGTCACGTGGTCCGCCCAGTTCTGTCCCAGGCGCACTCGCCCTTTCAGATTGACGATGCAGCCGACGACGAACATCAGCGCGCCCGAGTAGGCCAGGAGCAGCGCGACCGCAGGAGACTGAACAGGCGCTGCGCCTACGCGCAATCTGACAATGAGATACAGCACGGCGACAAACAGCAGCATGGTTGCGGTCGCCACGGGGCTGCGTTGTCGCTGCGCCACCGGCCCGGCCTTGTGCGATTCGGCGACGTTGAATACCACAGCCCCGAGCACCAGCGCCGCGCACACACCAATGACTGTCGAGGCGGCGGCGAGCGCCACTTCTACCGGGCCTGTCGGCCAGCGCAGGGGCCAACTACTCAACCCGCCTCCCGTCCGCGATGCAGGATATTGAACGCCGAAAACGGAATGCGGCGACCGTCCTGCGTCAGCACGTGCACGCACTCCTTCTTCATCGCGCGAAGCTCGAAATTGAACCGGTCCAGAAACGACGTGACGCTAATCCGAAACGTGTTGGCCGTGACGAACCGCGCCTGATCCGCCTGCGGCTTGAACCCGAGTCCAATCGGGGCGAGCGGCAGGAAGTCCTTCAGGAATGCGAGACAGTTGCAGAAGCCCTGGCCGGCGAGCAGGCCCGACGCGGTGTTGCGCAGCACATCGGCCGCGTCGAACATCAGCGTGTTCTCGAGGAGGGGCAGATGGCGCTTGATGTCGGCATCACGCGTCACCGGCACAAACTGTCCGTTCTGACGATAGAGAAACGTCAGCGCGACGCGATCCGTGTCGCATGGCAGGGGCACGAAATCGTCACGGAGCAGCATGCCTGCCGTCTGTTTCTCAATGCGACGGAGCACTCCGGAGAGCGTCAGTCTGCTCAGTCCAGGCGCACCGCCCCCGCGGCCGACGTGGGAAACGGGTTGCAGGTTGATCCCCCGAACCCCTGGTGATCGGATCCCGTAGGTGACCAGCGCCCCGACCGAGTCGTCATTGATGCCGGCCGCGACCGTCGAGACGAGCGTGACTGGAATCTCCCTCTCCGCGAGACGAGCCAGAGCGCGTTCCTTGATCGCATGGAGTGGCCGGCCGCGAAGCGCGCGGTGGACGCGGTCGTCGACGCCATCGAACTGCAGGTAGATTTCGAGGCGGCCCTTCATTGACGCGAGCGCATCGGCAAACGCTTCGTCATCGGCAATGCGGACGCCGTTCGTATTCAACATCACCCAGCGGAAGGGCCGGCCGAGTGCGTGCTGCAGGATGGTGACGATGTCCGGGTGCGTCGTGGGTTCGCCGCCGCTGACCTGGAGGACGTCGGCCTGGCCGCCTTCCGCTCGGAGGCACGCATCCAGCATCGCGTCGATCGTGGCGAGCGGGAGTGGGGATCCGCTTCCGGCGTCGGCGAAGCAGGTCGGGCAGCGCAAGTCGCAGGCACCGGTCACTTCGAGCAGCGCGATGCACGTGTGTTGTTCGTGATCAGGGCAGAGCCCGCAGTCGCGCGGGCAGCCGGCTTGCGTCATCGCGGTGTCTGGTTGAATCTGGGTGCCTGGCTTTTCGTAGTCCAATCGCCTCACGTACCAGTCGGCGTCTTCCTCGAGAAGTTCCTCCTGAAAACCGTGCAGCGCGCATCTCTTGTGCAGGAACACCTGGCCGTCAGCGATCACGACCTTCGCCGGCACACTCGCAAGACACTCGGCACACAGGCTGACGGTCGTCGAATAGAGACGATAGGGGCGGAGCCGTCGCATTCGGGCGCCATTGTAACGTATCGTCCTTTCCTTTGTGGTCCCTCCTTGTCGCAATGCGTCACGCGTGCCTTCGGGACGACGGTTCCTGCGCGTCCCCGCTCACGCAAGCCGGCAAAGCATGCCTTGCCAGGACACGTCGCCGGTCTTACGTTTCCGCTATTCGCGCAGCCAGTCTTGGCCTTCACGGCACGCTTTGCGAACTGACGCCCTTCGACAAGCTCAGGGCTAGCTGTCGGCTTGGTTCGAGGGGCCGCTTCGGAAGCCGTTTGTCCCGCCGGTCGTAAGCTCCCTTCTTGCTCCTTGCTCCTTACTCCTTACTTCTTCCCCCCGTCCGCTATAGAATAGAGATCGGCTCGGGCATTCCAACCCCGCCCGAGCGCCTCGGGTGCCCTCCCCCCGGCTCTGCCCCCCTTGAGTAAACGGTTCCCAGATATTGGACTCGAGTAATAAGCTGTGGGCGGATGGGGCCCTGAAACCAGGAGGACAGTGATGAACATCGGTGTGCCACGCGAACGGCGCCCAGACGAACACCGCGTCGGACTTGCGCCTGCCGCCGCGGAGATGCTGACTGCGGCAGGGCACGTCTGCTGGATCGAGAAGGATGCCGGCCGCGGTGCCGGATTTCCAGACGTCGAGTACGAGAAGGTGGGTGCGAAGCTCGTGTACTCGGGTGAGGAGGCCTACGGGAGGGCCGACGTCGTCGTCAAAGTGTCGAAACCCACCGAGCCCGAGATCGCCTGGCTGAAGGAAGGCTCCATCCTGATGGGCTTTCTGCACCTGGCCGCGCGCCGCCGCGATTGCGCGGACGGGCTTCTGGCCAAGAAGGTGACGGCGATTGCGTACGAGACTATTCAATGTGACGACGGGACGCTGCCGGTGCTGGTTCCGTTCAGCCACATGGCCGGCCTGATGATGCCGCAAGTGGCCGGGTCGCTGCTCCAGAACGATCATGGCGGCAAAGGCATCCTGCTGTCGGGTGTCGCGGGAGTTCCGCCGGCCGAGGTCACCATTCTGGGCGCAGGGACGTTCGGGACTGCCGCAGCACTGGCATTTCTCGGGATCGGATCAAGCGTCCACATGCTGGATCAGGATCTCGGCAGGCTCCAGGCGCTCGAACACAAACTCGGCATCGGGCGGCACGTCGTATCGATGGTGGCGCATCCTGCGAGTATCCGGAAGGCGGTCGCCTTTGCGGACGTGCTCGTGGGCGCTATTCACGTGCCAGGGGTCCGCAGCCCCATCATCGTGACCCGGGATATGGTGCGCTCGATGAAGCCGCGGTCGGTCATCGTCGACGTGTCGATTGACCAGGGCGGATGTATCGAGACCAGCAGGCCGACCACGCATCGGGACCCGACGTTCGTCGAGGAAAACGTTACCCACTACTGCGTGCCGAACCTGACGTCCGTCGTCGCACGGTCGGCGACCTACGTGCTCAGTAACGCCGCGTGGCCGTATATCTCGGCGGTGGCAAATCAAGGATTTGAAACCGCGCTGGCGAACCTGCCGTCCCTCAAGCGCGGCGTCGCAACGCACCAGGGTCACGTCGTCGATGCGCGACTGGCATCGCACCTGGGCTTGCCGGAGGTGACGCTGTGAGCTGGATGGATACCTATCGCAATCGTGTGGTGACGGCGGAAGCCGCCGTCAGCCACATCACGTCGGGCCAACGCGTGTTCATGACGGGGAATTGCTCGGTGCCGCAGGTCGTTGTCGGGGCGCTGGTGCGGCGGGCGCCCGAGTTGACGAATATCGAACTGGTGCAGGTGCTGACGTTTGGGAAAGCCGCCTACGCAGCACCTGAACTGGCCGGCCACATTCGCATTAATACCTTATTCATCAGCGATACCCAGCGGGCGGCCATACACGAAGGGCGCGGTGACTTTACGCCCTGTTTCCTCTCCGAGATTCCGGGGCTCTTCAAGAACGGCAACTTGCCCATCGACGTCGCCCTGATTCACGTGAGCCCGCCGGACGAGCACGGATTCTGTTCGTTTGGTGTCGAGGTCAGCGTCACCAAGACGGCCGCGCAATCGGCGAAATACGTGATCGCCGAAGTCAATCCCAAGATGCCGCGCACGCTCGGCGACTCGTTCATCCACGTGTCGAAGCTCGACCACATCGTCGAGGTGGACTACGACCTGCCGGAAGTGAACATGGCGGCCACGTCGGAGCTCTCTGTCAAGATCGCGAGCAATGTGGCCGCTCTCATCCCAGACGGGGCGACGCTTCAGACCGGGATCGGGGCCATTCCCGATGCCGTGCTGAAGCAGCTCACCGATCGAAAGCACCTGGGCGTGCATACCGAGCTGTTCTCGGACGGCATTATCGACCTGGTGGAAAAAGGCGTCATGGATGGCGAGCGGAAGTCGCTCCACCCGGGCAAGATCATCGCCGGCTTCATGATCGGCAGTAAGCGGCTCTACGAGTTCGTCAACGACAACGCGATCATCGAGATGCATCCGACCGAGTACGTCAACGATCCGTTTATCGTGGCGCAGAACGACTTGATGGTGGCGATCAACTCGGCCATTGAAGTAGATCTGACCGGTCAGGTGTGCGCCGATAGCATCGGGCCGAGGATCTATAGCGGAGTCGGTGGCCAGGTGGACATGATCTACGGCGCGTCGCGCAGCAAAGGCGGACTGCCGATTATCGCGCTGCCTTCAACGGCCACGGTCAAGGGCCAGAACCTCAGCAAGATCGTGGCGATGCTCAAGCTGGGCGCGGGGGTCGTTACTACCCGCAATCACGTGCACTACGTCGTGACCGAGTACGGCGTGGCGTACCTGTATGGGAAGACCATTCGGCAACGGGCGCGGGCGCTCATCGATGTCGCGGCGCCGGAGTTCCGAGCAGAACTCGAGCAGAAGGCGATTGAGTTGAAGTACCTCTAGAATCTCGGGATTCGGGGGTCGGGAGTCGGGGCTCGGGCGAGTAGCCCAAGCTTCGAACTCCCGATCTTCGATCTCTGTTCTACTCGTATCCCGATTCCCGATTCCCGACTTAACCCCTGGACGCAAGTAACTGTTGAGTTGATATAGTACTACCTATTATTGACACACCTGTTTATAACGGGTATTACTAATATCGGAGCACATGCATGACAAATAGTGCGCCGATCCAATTCGTCGAACAGTTTCACCTCCTGTTTCTTGTCCAGCTCAGCCGACGGGTCGACAAACGGAGTCTTGTCGTTAAAGGGGGCTGCAACCTGCGGTTCTTCTATCGAAGCCTCCGTTACTCCGAGGACATGGACCTCGATGTCGGTGGGATCGATCCCCTCGCGCTGAGGGACAAAGTGAGGGAGATCGTTCGGTCACTTCCATTCGCGCAGATCCTGGAGGCAAGGGGCATCGGCATCGAACACGTTACCGAACACAAGCAGACCGACACGACTCAGCGCTGGAAGCTGGGGCTCCGTGTGTCGGGCAACGCGGTGCCCCTGCCCACGAAGATCGAGTTCTCGCGGCGCGGCCTCGACGAAGGCGTTGAGTTCGGAAGCGTGGACGCATCAGTGGCGCGCGAGTATCAATTGCCGCCGCTGATGGTGAGTCACTATAGCGCCGCGACCGCGTTGCGTCAGAAGGTCGGAGCGCTCGCGGGACGCCGCGAGATTCAGGCACGCGACGTTTTCGACGTGCATCACCTCATGGCAACCGCTGGCGCGCTGGATGCCGTCACCGATGTCGAACCAGCAGTCGCTGCCCGCGCGAGCGCCAATGCCATGATGGTGGACTTCGGAATGTTCAGGAGCCAGGTCTTGGCGTACCTGCCGCCCGAGGACCGGCCAAACTACGATGAGTCGTCGACGTGGGACACCATCGTTCTGGAAGTTGTCGACGCGCTCAAAGCGGGTCGGTCATGACACTGCTGGCTGCGCTCTCTCTGCTCGAGTCGATGGACACGCCAGTGTTTGCGACGAGCGACGCCGGAGTCCGGCTGGGTGTGCCCAACGGCCATGCCAGCGTCGTGCTCGCGCGCCTCGCGACCGCAGGCCGTTTGACACGTCTCAGGCGCGGTGTCTGGGCGATCCCTGGCCGGATCGATCTGCTCGCGCTGCCCGGGTTCCTCACGTCGCCCTTCCCGGCCTACGTTTCGCTCCAGAGCGCGCTGTACCTGCACGGCATGATCTCGCAGATGCCCGCAACGACCTACGCCGTGTCACTGGCAAGGACCCGGCGGTTTACGACACCCCTTGGCTCAGTGTCCGTTCATCACGTCATGCCGGCGTTCTTTTTCGGGTTCGACGAAGTGGGTCGACGTAGCGGTCGACTCGCGACGCCTGAGAAGGCGCTGATCGACTTTCTGTACTTCACGCCTGCGCGATCCCGGCTATTTCGTTCTCTCCCCGAGCTGGAGCTGCCGAAACACTTCAGCCTCCGAACGGCCCGATCGATCATCAGGCGGATCAAGTCAGTTCGCCGGCGCACGCTCGTGGAACGAGGGCTGGATGCGCTGTTCGCCAGGACCGGATGAGGCGCCGCCCCGTCCTACCCCTTCCTCCGATTCATCATCAGGCCGCCGGCTCCAAGGCTGAGGAAGATGATCGACGGCACGGCCGCGCGACTGGCGCGGCCCCCTACGGCCTGAGGTAGATCGTCTTAAGCGTACGACTGTCGCCAGGGAGCCGATACCCGAGGAAGCCGCCGGCGATTGGCGATGCGACAAGGGAGAGCCCGATGAGGAATTTCTCGTCCGAGCAGCTTCTGCCGCACTGCTTGAAGGCCAGCCCCAGGGCCAACCGACACCCGGCCACGATTCCGACGCCTGCGCCAATCACCGCGCCTAGCACCGACCCGCGCCGGCCGATCCATTGGCTGACCTCGTCGACGTCCGCCCGCGCAATCCAAAGCGTGGTGCGGTTGGGGCTATCCAGGTCCACTGCTGTCAGCCCCGCGTCGTCGAACAGGACGAGCCGGCACCTTCTGGCAGTTCGCCCCTGAGCCCGAAGCACGATCTCGCTGCCCGTCACTTGCCGGAGACGTGACCAATCGTGTCGCGGATCCTGCGACGCCGTGGCCGTGGCTCCCATCTGGGCCGCTGCCGCGGCTATCGCTTGGCGCGTGAAGATCGGATGAGCCGGTCCCTGCGCCTGCGCGGGCACTGCGCCCAGCAAAAGACCGTAAACAGGCATGACCAAGGTCAACGCCGTCACGAGCCAACGTCTTCGGAACGTCTGTGAGCGATTCATCCATGTCCTCCCTCATCTCAGAGTGCGTAGGACGACGAAAGAAAGGCTCACGGATTGTGCCGTCTAGAGCGCCAGGTACAGGAAGAACGCGCCGAGTAGCATGATCAGCACGTAGACGAAGGTCATCACCACCCGTGCCCGCTTTGGGGCTGGCCAATCCAAAGACGACAATGAGTAATCGTGGTGGAAATGTGATCGCGTGTCGCAGTAGAGTTGGCGGGCCTTCAGGGCCTGGGACCCCTTACACGCCCCACGCCGGCGCTGTCCGCCGGATGAGCAGCGAAGAGCTATGGAAATCGACGCCGGAACCCTTCGCGATTTGGACATCCTGTCGACGGCGACGAACGGTCGTACAGTCCTTGAACTCGTAGACAGGACGCGCACACGTGCGGGTCAAGAACAGCTCCGACGTTGCCTGAAGACGCCGGAGACAACGGCCGCCGCAATCGTGGACCGGCAGCGCGCGCACCAGGCGCTCGCATCGGACGCATTGGCCTACCGTGCGATCATTGATCGGGCGGACTTGGACAAGGTCGAGAAGTACTTGTCGTCGAACTGGCAGCTCCCCAAGGCTCGTCGCGGCCTACCGCGCCTGGTCGCGAGCCACTGGCGCGGCGGTTGGCACGGCGGCTACCTGGCTGATGCAGACGCCGGTCGGGCGCATGTCCTTGGACTGATCCGCACCTCTTCTCAGATGCGCGAGCGCCTGGCCGATGCGGACGCCAACGTCCTGTGTGACAGCGCTTCGGTGATTGCCGAGACGCTCGATTCTGGGGAAGTGCGCGAGTTGAATCGCCTGGGCCACCGCTCGGGCTCGGCCCGTCTTGCCTTTGACCGGCTCGCACGGGAGGCGGCAAGGCCCGTACTCGCTCGCTTGATCGACGCGATAGCTGCTGTTGAGGCGATGTGGAGTTTGGGCGTTGCGACTGCGGAGAACGGGTGGACCTATCCCTGCCCCTCGTCGCGCCTTTGCGTGCGACGAATCTACCATCCGTTCCTCGACGGCGCGGTGCCGAACGATCTTGATCTCTCCCCCGAGGTTCGTATCTGTTTCGTCACCGGCCCCAATATGGGCGGCAAGTCGACGTTCCTGAAGGCCGTCGCCATCGCGATATTGATGGCCCACACCGGCTGTGGCGTCCCAGCCGAGGCGTTCGAGTTCGCTCCGGTGGGAGCCATCTTCTCGAGCGTTAAGGTGTCAGAGGATCTGAAATCCGGCGAGAGTTTCTACCTGGTGGAGGTCCGACGCATCAAGCGGCTGGCCGAGGCTCTGCGCAAGCACGGTTCTGCGATGGCGATTCTCGATGAACCGCTGCGCGGCACGAATGTTCACGACGCCGCCGAGGCGACCCTCGCTGTTGTCACCCGCCTGGCGGCGCACCCGGGAGTCTTGGTATTCGTCGCGTCGCACATCAGCGAGATCGTCCCGGCAATTGCTGGAGACGTCCGTATCCGGTTTCTGCACTTCGCGGCTGACGTCGCCGCCGAATTGCCGCGTTTCGACTACCAGCTCCGAGAAGGCAGCTCGACGCAGCGTTTGGGAATGACGTTACTCCGGCAAGAGGGAGTGTTAGCTCTTCTTGAACGCGGCGTCACGCTGTCGTCCTCGTAGTCGCCGATGCTGGGTTCCTCCGCCTGCCGTTCATATACTGTCGACCTGGGTTGGGTCGGCCCTGGTGAAAGTCAACTGTTCAACAGCCACCATCCGCATTCGCATTGCTGCACGTCGGGCCACCCGCATCACGGGAGCCGGGATGGGAGTGCGACGACACTGTCACTCGCCGACCGGGTTCGGCCGCCCACCGGCAACCGTCCGGCGTTGCACGGTTCAGAGCTACAGGATTACCCAGATGAGTGCGGCGTAGTCGGCGCTACTCGCTATCGGTAGCTCGAGCTTCGCCATGGCCTGTCGTCGTGCTGTTGAGAGACAGGGTCGTATGGTGCGGGCTGTCATCGAAGTACAAGCCGAACTCACCCAGGACCAGTGCCCCCGCGAGACAGACAGTCATGTCAATGGCTGACGACAACAATCGCTCTGGGTTGAGGGCAGGGACAAAGCCGTCGAAGATGCTCCCTGCCAGTAATAGGACCGCGAGTCCGAGAATGCGGTTTCGGTTTGGTGGTGTTGGGGCGGTGGGTGGTCGAGCGACGCGAAACACCAGTGCCGTGGCACACACGCAGAGGAGAAACGTGATGGCAGGCCATCTGCCGCACACAGGAGCGACGCGGGTGAGCCACAGAGCCAGCCAAATGGAGGTGACCGCTCCGACTACACTCATTACTCTCAGGCGGAACCGTACCATACTGCCCTCCAACTCCAATTGGCAGGGGAAGTATACACAAGCGGGGTTCGACCCCGTGTTTCGCCTTTGCAAGGGAGCGATTGTCTGGTTTGCGCCGCGATTCGGCGAACACTTCCATCACGAACGACGGTTCATCAGGAGGCCGCCGGCTCCCAGGCCGAGGAAGATGATCGACTGGACGGCCGACTTCCACTGAACGGGATCTGACGTAAACGCTGAATAGCAGAACCACGCGCCGATCACCAGCACCAGCGCGTAGACGCCGTACATCACCAGCCGCGCGCGGTGACGCGTCTGCGCCGTGTCGGCACTGAACTGACGGTTGAACCAGATCAAACCCGCCGCGGCGACGACGTCGAGCGCGGCGAAGATCAGCCAGAAGTTCCGCGCCGTCTCGCCTGCCGTCGGCAAACCCATCGCCGGCTTCAGCATCGTCGCGTACATGTATCCACCGACGCTGGAGCCGATCAGCGATCCGATGACGCCGTAGAGGAAGGCAAAGCCCATATAGACGGCTTTGCGATCCGCGGGGGCGACCAGTCCCACGAAGCTGTAGTACTTCGGGTGCGCCGTCATCTCGCCGATTGAGAACACCGCGATGCCGAGGACGAACACCCATGCGTTCTGAGACGACGCCAGCAGCAGGAAGCCGATGGCGCCGACGCCCATGCCCGTTACCATGGTGGGCAGCGCTTTCGTGTTCTTGACGAGGCGGCTGACGAACACCTGGAGCAGGATGATCGTGCCGGCGTTGATCGAGGTGACGTGTTCAGCGTCGAACGTAAAGGTGACATTGAGACCAACGCCCGCGAGCATCGAGGTAATGGCGGCGCTGACGGGAGCCTTGTCAATGAAGTCGCGCAAGTACCACAGGACCGAGCCGAAGTTCTGGAAGTAGAGAATCCAGAATCCCGAGTAGATCACAATCATCAGCATGAAGCGCGCGTCGCCGAGCACCTCGGCCGCTCCAAGCAGCACTTGCTTGAAGCTCTTCGTGTTCGCCGGCTTCGGCGGCTCGGTGTACACGAAGAGCGTCGGCAGCAGCATCAGGGCGCAGTAGAGTGCCGAGGCCGTGAAGACGTACTGCCACGAGAAGCCCTTGAGCCAGCTGACGACCAGCGGCGCCAGAAACGCGCCGAGGTTGATCATCCAGTAGTAGATGCCGAACCCGAATGCCGAATTGCTGTCGTCGGTCGTGCGGGCAATCGTGCCGGAAATGATGGGCTTGAACAGACCAGACCCGGTGGCCATCACCAGCAGTGCGAGGAAGACCAGGGCGTAACTCGACATGTAGCCCGTTGCGAAGTAGCCGGCGGTGAGCAGCGAAAACGCCACCATCAGCATCCGCCGGTACCCGTACCGGTCGGCGAGCGCGCCGCCAAGAATCGGCAGCACGTACGTCATCGCGTACACAATGCTCTGGAGGAAACCCACCGACTGCTCATCGAATCCCAGACCGCCTTTGACTGCAGCACCGGTGAGGTACACGGCGAGCACGGAATTCATGCCGTAGTACGCCGCCCGCTCGAACAACTCCATGACGTTGGCTGTCCAGAAGGTGGGCGGAAAACTCTTGCGGGTTTGCGGCTCGGCCATTAGAACGATCCTCCTGCCGTCGGTCGTGGAAGTAGAAATGCCGTATCGGATGATGTGAGTTGCTCGAGGGGCTGGACTCCTTCGATGCCCAGGTTCGACCAGGAACTTGGGCCCTCATCCCTCGACTTCTCTCGGGATGACCCTGAGCCTGTCGCCCCTCGACCGGGCTCGGGACGACCCTGAGCTCGTCGAAGGGTCGAAGGGTCAGGACTGAGCAGGGCGAAGCGTACTTCAGGGAGGCTGTAGAATGGTAGAACAATGTCGACCACAGCCCCAGACGTCTCTCCAGAAGTCGACAAAGCCTATCGCGTCGGCATTCCCGTTGCCAGGCGCCACATCTTCCTGTGTTGCGATCAGACCAAGCCCAAGTGCTCTGACAAGGAGCGATCCTTGGCGGCCTGGGAATATCTGAGGACCCGTTTGCTCGAACTCGGTCTGTCCGAGCAAGGCGGGATTGCCCGCACGAAAGCCAACTGCCTGCGCATCTGCACCTCGGGACCCATTGCCGTGGTCTATCCCGAGGGCGCCTGGTACGCAAACTGCGATCCGCCCGCGCTCGAGCGCATCATCCAGGAGCACCTGATCGGTGGGCACATCGTCACCGACCTCCTGATCCTGGAACGGCCCCTCGGGGCGATCTGACTGCACAACCGGAGTCGCATGGGTACCACGCTGCTCAAGAAGGTCTGGGACTTGCACACGGTTCGGCGCCTGCCGACCGGCCAAACCCAGTTGTTCATCGGGCTTCACCTCGTCCACGAAGTCACCAGCCCGCAGGCGTGCGACATGCTGCGCCTCCGTGTTCAGGGCATCGCGTTCCCTGACCGCACGTGGGCGACGCTCGATCACATCGTGCCGACCGACGGACAGTCCCGGCCGTTTCGCGACGAGATGGCCGAGGCGATGGCGGCCTCGCTGGAGCATAACTGCCGCGAGTTCGGCATCCCGCTCTTTGATCTGTCGAGCCCCGATCAGGGCATCGTGCACGTGATAGGCCCCGAGCTCGGACTGACACAACCGGGCATGACCATCGCCTGCGGAGATAGCCATACGTCGACGCACGGAGCGTTCGGATCGATTGCGTTCGGCATCGGCACCTCGCAGGTGCGGGATGTGCTGGCGTCGCAGTGCCTGGCCATCGAAGAGTTGAAGGTGCGCCGGGTCGATGTCTCGGGGGCGCTTGCCCGCGGCGTCTATGCCAAGGACGTCGCCCTCGCCGTCATTCGCCGACTGGGCGTCAATGGAGGCGCGGGATTCGCCTACGAGTACGGCGGGGCAGTCGTTGATCGGATGACGATGGACGAACGTATGACGCTCTGCAACATGTCGATCGAAGGCGGGGCTCGGGTGGGCTACGTCAATCCAGATACGACGACATTCGAGTACCTGCGGGGCCGCCGATACGTGCCGGCGGGTAGCGCATTCGACCGCGCGTGCGGATGGTGGCACTCGCTCGCGTCTGACGCCGATGCGAGGTACGACGACCGGGTGGCCTTCGACGGGTCTGCGATGGCGCCGATGGTGACGTGGGGGATCAACCCGGGCCAGTCTCTCTCCGTGGAGGAGCGAGTGCCGTCGCCAGACGACGAAGCGCCAGGCGGGCGTCTGGCACTCGAAGAAGCGCTGTCGTATATGGGCCTCGAGGCGCGCCGTCCAATTGCCGGGACGAAGATCGATGTCGCCTTCATCGGCTCCTGCACAAACGGGCGGCTATCCGACTTGCGGGCGGCTGCAAGTGTCGTCAAGGGACGACACGTCGCCGGCCACGTTCGTGCGCTGGTCGTCCCCGGCTCGCGCCGAGTCAGCCACGCGGCCGAAGCCGAGGGATTGCATGAGATCTTTCGCGAGGCGGGATTTGAGTGGCGCGAAGCCGGCTGCTCCATGTGCCTCGCCATGAATCCCGACCGGCTCATCGGGCGGGAACTCTGCGCATCGTCATCGAATCGGAATTTCAAAGGGCGGCAGGGCAGTCCAACTGGTCGAACAGTCCTGATGAGCCCCGCTATGGTGGCCGCCGCTGCTGTGGCCGGCGAAATTGTCGATGTCAGGACGATGCTGCCCGAGCGGGAGGGTGCATGAGCGCGCAGCGGGAGTCCAGAGTGGAGCGCGTGACCGGCCGCGCGCTGCCGATGGTGGGCAACGACATTGACACCGATCGGATCATGCCGGCGCGATTCCTCAAGGCCGTGAGTTTCGACGGTCTGGAGGCGCACGTGTTCGCTGACGACCGGAGCGCGGCAACAGAGCGAGGCATCACGCACCCGTTTGATGACGAGCGTTACAAGGGGGCAGTCGTGCTGGTGGTCGGCCGCAATTTCGGCTGCGGCTCCTCGCGTGAGCATGCGCCGCAGGGGCTCGCGCGCTGGGGAATCGCCGCGTGCGTGGGCGTGTCGTACGCTGAGATCTTCTTCAGCAACGCTACCGCGCTTGGTGTGGCGTGCGTGTCGATGGCACCGGCCGACGCGGCCGAACTGGCGCAGATTGTCGAGCGAGTGCCGGACACCGTGGTGACTGTTGACCTGATGGTGCAGCGCGTGCGGGCCGGGACCAGAGACTGGGCCGTCTCGATGCCGGCGTCAGCGCGGGAAGCGCTGCTGACCGGATCCTGGGACGCCACCGCCATGCTCACCGCCAATTTCGAAGAGGTCCGCGCGACAGCCGCGCGCCTGCGGTACATCAGCGGGTTCTAGCCGAAACGGACCCTGTCACCTTCCTTCACGCACGAACCTGAGTGCCGGGTCTGAAGACCCGGCCTACAACAAGGCGACGGCGGTCCGCCGAAGCGTTCGCGAAGGCGGAGGACCCGGCCTACGACAAGGGAGAATTGCGTCATACCCCATCATGTCCCCATCTTCTCGCGTCACTCTCGAGATTGGCCTGCCATCTCGGTCGCAACGGCCAGGAAGGCCTGAGCGGCGTGAGAGTGGTCGCCCGATCGACGATAGATCAGGCGCAGGCTCCTCCGTAACTTCAGTTCGGGAACCCGGATCGCGACCAGTTCTCCTCTGGCGATCTCGGCAACGGCGCAGCGCCTGGGCAGAATCGCCACGCCCAGCCCCATTCCCACGGCCCGCTTGATGGCATCCAGACTCGGCAGCGAGAGCAGGATGTTCAGCTCCTCTCTTCGTCTCTCGTAGAGCTTCAACACGCGCTCGCGTGCCGGGGACGGATCGTTATGGGCCACGATCGGCTGACGGCCGACCTCGTCCATGTGGACCAGCCGCCGTCGGGCCAGCGGATGTCCGGGAGGCACCATCAACGCCAGGTCGTCGACGTCGATGATCAGGTTGGCGAGCGCCGCCTCGTCGGGATTGAAGGTGACCACGCCGAAGTCGAGCGTGCGCTGCGCGATTTCATTGGCCACCTGGCGGGCATGCACCCGGCGCACTTCGACGTGAACGGTGGGGAACCGGTCGCGAAACCGGGCGACCAGCGGCAGCAGACTGTGGACCGTCCCTTCGTTGGCCCCGACCAGCACACGTCCGCGCTTGACGTCCCGCAGCTCGCGGACCGCGCCGCCCGCCTCGTCGGCCAGGTGCATCAGGCGCTCGGCGTAGTCCTGCAGCACGCGGCCGGCCTCCGTCAGCCGGCCCTCCTTCGACGCGCGATCGATCAGGCGTTCGCCGAGTTCGTCCTCCAGGCGTTTGAGCGCCTGGCTGATCGCCGGCTGCGTGCGGTGGAGCCGGCCGGCGGCCTTGGAGAAGCTGCGCTCGCCGGCAATGGTCAGGAACACCTGGAGTTCACTCAGCTGCATCGCGGTCTCCTGGGTCATGTGCGAACATGTCTTCGGGATGCCAGTACATAACAAGTATTTATGACAAAGTAAACATTATAACTTTGCTTCGATATCGGGCGTTCGAGTACTAATAGCTGGCAGGAGGCCCCCATGCCTGACAGCCGGGTGACCATTTTCGACACGACGTTGCGCGACGGTGAACAAGCTCCCGGGTTCTCGATGCGGATTCACGAAAAGCTCAGGCTGGCCCGCCAGCTCGATGCCTTGTCGGTGGACGTGATCGAGGCTGGATTTCCCATCGCGTCGGACGCCGATGCCGAGGCGGTCAAGGCCGTCGCCACCGCCGTTCGACGTCCCATCATCGCGGGTCTGGCGCGCGCGTGCGCCGGCGACATCGAGAAGGCGGGCTGGGCGCTCCGCCCGGCGGCGCGGTCCCGCATCCACACGTTCATTGCGACCTCCGACCTGCACCTGGCCCGCAAGCTGAACATGACCCGCGAGGCGTGCCTCGACGCAGCCATCAGCGCCGTCAAGCTGGCTCGCCGCTTCACAGACGACGTGCAGTTCTCGGCCGAAGACGCCACGCGAAGTGACGCCGACTTCCTGTGCCGCGTCATCGAGGCGGTGATCAACGCCGGAGCCACGACCATCAACTTGCCCGACACGGTTGGCTACTCGACGCCGGATGAAGTCGCGGAGTTCTTCGCCTCGGTTCTTGGCCGCGTGCCCAATGCCGACCTGGCCGTCTTCAGCACGCACTGTCACAACGATCTCGGTCTGGCTGTCGCAAACTCGCTTGCGGCTGTACGCGCCGGCGTCCGGCAGATTGAATGCACGGTCAACGGCATTGGGGAGCGTGCCGGCAACGCCTCGCTCGAAGAAGTCGTCATGGCCATGCGGGTCCGTCCAGACCGGTTTCCGTATCCCACGGCGATCGACACGCGAGCGCTTTACGCGGCCAGCCAGTTGCTGACCGAGATCACGGGACAGTCGGTGCAGTCGAACAAGGCGATCGTGGGGCGCAACGCGTTTGCCCACGAGGCCGGAATCCACCAGGACGGCATCCTGAAGGATCGCCGCACCTACGAAATCATGCGACCGGAGGATGTCGGGGTGCCGGCGACCACGCTCGTCCTCGGCAAGCACTCGGGCCGACATGCCGTGCAGAAGCGGTGCGAGCAGATGGGGTTTACGCCGTCCCGGTTTGAAGTCGACCAGGTCTATCGCCGGATGATTGCGCTGGCTGATGCCCGCAAGTCCGTCACCGACGCGGAGCTGCGCGAAATCGTCGATCAGGTCCACGCCACCGAGGCCGCTGGCGTCCCGGGACCGGTGACCGTCAGGACCGCGACGCCGAACGCGGCGCCGATATCGGGGATCGAATCCCCGTCCAAGGCTGGGGACGGGTGGTTTGCCCACGGCGTGGGGTGATCGCCCAAGGGCACGGCATGCCGTGCCCGTCAGTCGTTCCGACGCCGCCACCGGGCCCGGCCCGTGCGCCGCGCAGGCCGAATGCGCTGCTGGGCGACCCCCCGTCTTTGCCGATTACCTGCAGTACACTCCAATCATGGTACGTAACATCGTTCTCCTGCCAGGCGATGGCATCGGTCCCGAAGTCACCGCTGCGGCTGTACTGGTGCTTGATGCCGTTGCAGCGCGGTTTGGCCATCGATTCGAGACGACGACGGCAGCGATCGGCGGATCGGCTCTTCGCGATGCCGGCGTGCCGCTGCCTCCCTCAACGCTCGATGCCTGCCTGACTGCTGACGCCGTCCTGTTGGGCGCGGTGGGAGATCCCGAGTTCGACCGAGTGGATCGCCACCTTCGGCCTGAGCAGGGCCTGCTTGCGCTTCGCAAAGCCATGGGGGTGTACGCGAACCTTCGCCCAGCCAGAATCTGGCCGAGTCTCGAGAATGCGAGCCCACTCAAGCCGGCGCGTGTTGCCGGCGTCGACATGCTCGTGGTCCGCGAATTGACTGGCGGCCTGTACTTCGGGGAACCCCGTCACATCGAACCAGACGGCAGCTCCGCCATCAATACGCTCCGCTACTCGCGGACCGAAGTCGTCAGAGTTGCTGAAGTGGCCTTTCGGATGGCCGGCATCCGCCGCCGGGTCGTCACGTCAGTCGACAAGGCCAACGTGCTCGAGACCTCTCAGTTGTGGCGCGCCGTTGTGACCGACATTTCCACGAGGTACCCCGACGTTCGGCTCGAGCACATGTACGTCGACGCCTGCGCGATGGCGCTGGCTCTCGAACCCGCCCGATTCGACGTCGTGCTGACCGAGAATCTGTTTGGCGACATCCTGTCGGATGAGGCTGGCGCGATTGTGGGATCGCTCGGGTTGCTTCCGTCTGCATCGATTGGCAACGGGGTCGGGCTCTTCGAACCTGTACACGGGTCGGCGCCTACTCTGGCAGGCAAGGACGTCGCGAATCCCATTGGCGCGATTTTGTCTGCCGCGATGATGCTTCGGCACAGCTTCAGCCTGGACTCCGAGGCCGACGCCGTGGAGACTGCCGTGGCAGCTGTTCTTCGGTCAGGTGCCCGAACTGCAGATCTGGCAACTGATGCGCGGGAGCCGAAGATCTCCGGCTCCGAGATGGCGCGACTGATAGCCGAATCCGTCCGAGCCTGACTCCCAGCCGTTCCCTGACTCCCAGTCCCTCTTGTCCGCCGAAGCCTTGTCCGCCTCCGCGCGAAGCGCTACGGCGAGACCTCGACGAAGCTCGAAGAGCGAAGTCGGGGCTAAGGCGGAAGCCCCTAATCCCCGACCTATTCACGACGGCCTTTCGGCACGCTGTCGGAAATCCGCAAGCCGATCTCGGTAGCAGGAGACTGGCTGTTCAGAAATTCAGCGAATTCTCGAAATAATACGATCGTTCGGGTTTGGCACCGGGATTGCGAGTAGAGAGGACAGCAGCCCGCCGCACGGGCTCTGGGGTGAATGATGGGGGCCAGGATCCTTGGGGCACGGGCGACGGGCTACTGTTTTGTACAGACGCAGTTTCAGAACCCGTTCTTGCGGTCCTGGCACGAGCCGCTCACGCAGGTTCTGCCCCGTCCCTAGTAACCCCGGTCTTCCCGCCGGCGGCCCACCAGCGCAAACGACCTCAGCGAGAGCGAGCCATACCGGAATCCGTCGTAGACATCCATCACCGAATCGCCTGGCAGCGCCGTTCCCATGATGAACAGCATCGGGTCGTAGTGCTCCGACGTGGGCACTGCCGCGGCGGCATGCGGCGCCAGCCGCTGGTAGTCCACCAGGGCCGCCGTGTCCATGTTGCCCACCTGCGCCCGCACCCAGGCGTCGAATTCGTTCGCCCACGGATCAGCAATGTTGTCGGGCGTTTCGTCCTGCACTCGCGCCAGGTTATGCACCAGTCCGCCCGAGCCAATCAGCAGGACGTTCTCCGATCGGAGCGGCGCCAGGGCCTCGCCCATCGCGAGCAATGTTTCGGCTGTCGACGGTATCGGCAGTGAGATTTGCACGACAGGAATCGCGGCATCGGGGAACGCCATGCTCAGCGGCACCCACGCGCCATGATCGAGGCCACGCTCGGGATCCAGCCGGGCATCGACGCCGGCCTGCTGCAATCTGAGGGCGACGCTCTGCGCAAGCGCCCGGTCGCCGGGCGGCGCGTACGCGAAGTTATACAGCCAGCTGGGAAAGCCAGTGAAGTCGTACACCAGCTGCGGCTTCGGGTGACTGGAGACGTGGATGCCGCCGGTCGTCTGCCAGTGGGCGGAGACGATGACGATGGCGCGCAGGTTCTTCTGGCGAGACCCGAACTTGCGCAGCGTAGTCGCGAAGTCCTTGTCAACCACCGTCAGCGGCGAGCCGTGTGCGACAAACAAGGCGGGGACGCGCCGAATGCGTATTGCCCGGCGCTCCTGACCCGAGTCTGTTGGCATGATGTCATCGATTCTGCCGCGCGAGGCGCGGCTGCTTGGCCCGATTATACTGCCTGCTATTTGTTCGCGAGATCGACAACGGACACGAACACCAGCCTCGCCAGATCCTCCATCGTCTCCGGGCTCAGCAACTCCCACCGATCCTTGGTCGTGTGATACGTCGCGTAGGGCAGCGGCGGGGCGCCCGACACGCCAATCGACACCGTCGGTATGTTGGCCCAAAGGAAATGCGCGGCATCCTGTCGCGGCCGCGCCAGATTGGCGTTGGCGCTGGCCGAGACTGGCCGATGGATCCACTTCCCGTTCAGTCGCTCCATGACTTCGTAGATCTGCGGGTAGTTGACGCCGGAGCCCACGCCGATCCGTTCGCCGCGTCCGACACTTTCCAGATTGATGAAGGCCTTCAGCTTGTCGTTGGGCACGACCGGATGCGCGACGTAGAATTCCGAACCCTTCACGCCCTGTTCTTCAGCTCCGAAGAGGATGAACACCACCGATCGCTTGAGCGGCTTGCCGAGCCTGGCGATCGCGTCGGCGACTGCCAGCGTCACCGCCACGCCAGAGGCGTTGTCGTGCGCCCCCGGCATCAACTCGGGGTTCAGGCCGAGGTGATCCAGATGTGCGCCCACCATGATGGCTTCCTGTTTCAGCAGCGGGTCGGAGCCTTCCACCATGGCTATCACGTTCGAGCCGACGCCCTCGGGATGGTACTGCGTCACGTTCTTCATCGTGACGGTCTTGCCGAGCGCCATCGATGCCGGCTGCAGCGACTTGCGAATCTGACCGATCACGTCGGGGTGCTTCTTGCCCGTGCCGGCGAACAAGTCCTCCATCACCCCCGGGCTGACGTACGTGAGTTGGAGGCCCTTGATGAACACACAATTCGGATTGGCGAGGTGATAGTCGTAGATGACGCCGACCGCGCCGTGCGCCGCAGCGTTGTTCATCTTGTAGTCGTGAAACGAATACGGCCGCCACTTCTTGAACAGCTCTGCGTCGGGACCAGGACCGACGGGCACCTCTGGCTCCATGGCGACGATCTTGCCCTTGACGTCGAGGCCCTTGTAGTCGTCGTAGTTCAACTCGGGAGCCGTCGCCCCGAAGCCGACGTAGATGACTTCGGCCGTGGCGCTGCCAGAATCTGAGGTCGATCCCGGAAAGTAGTCCTGCTCGAACTGGTACGGCTTCATCAGCGTCGCGCCACCCGCGATGGGTATGTGTAGCGTCAACTCCGCGCCGGGCAGGACGAGCGTGTAGGGATTGGGGAACCTCTGGAGATACGTCTGTAGACCGGTCGCCGGTTTGTACTTCCAGCTCCTGAGCAGGCCCTCGGCCCACGCGGCCGACGCGTCGTACGAGGCCGTTCCAGTGAGCCGGCCCTGGTACTTCTCCGCGGTCATCTCCTTGACGTAGTCGAGGATCGTGATGCTGGAAATCCCGTGCATCACCGCGAGCAGGCGTTCCTCGTCGGTTGGCGGGGCCGACTGGCGCTGTGCAACGACCGGAACGAGGAGCAGGACGGCGAGCAGCACGGCCGTGGCCGCGCGGGATGATGATCGGCGGGGATCCATGAGGTCACCTCTGGGACACGGGGCCAGGAGCCGACTTGTCATGCGGATATCGGCCGCTGGCCGCCAAGCGTATCATGAGCGCAGTTGTCGCCGGGGAGACGGCTTCCGAAGCGGCCCCTCGAACCGAGCCGATAGCGTCAGTTCGCAAAATGCGCCGAAAGGGCCAAAGACAGGCTGCGCGAATAGCGCGTCGTCAGATTGGTGACGAGTCCCGCCAGGCGCTTTTTGCCGGCGAGTGTGAGCGGGGACGCGGAGGAACCGTCCGCCCGATGACCATCGTCTTTTCGCTATTGACAACAGCCGATACTACATACTAAGTTATTAGTAGACATGAAACCCAAAGTCGCAATCTTCACGCCGCTCGAGCTCGAGATCATGAAGGTGGTCTGGCAGAAACAGGAGGCGACGGTCCGCGACATCTACGAGGTGCTCCGCGAACGCCGCAAGATCGCGTACACCACCGTGATGACGATGATGGGCGTGCTGGAAGGGAAAGGGCACCTCAAACGTCGCCGCGATGAACGGGCCTATGTATACTGGCCGACCAGGCCCGAATCGGCCGCCGTGCGGTCGATGGTGCGCGAGTTCGTCGACCGCGTCTTTGACGGCGCGGCACAGCCCCTGCTGGTGCAACTCGTGAAAGATCGGCGTCTAACGCGGAAGGAACTCGAGGACCTGGCACGGGAGATCGAGGAGGCCTGAGATGCTCCAGTGGTCGTTGGCGAACCTCCTGGCGTGGACCGCACAAGTCACCGCTATCGTGGCGGCGGGGCTGCTGCTCCCAAGGCTGCTCCGGGTCCGCGTGCCCGGCGCGCGACTCGTGTTCCTGCGCGTCCTGCTCCTGGCGTGCCTGCTGCTGCCGTTGATGCAGCCGTGGGCCACGATGCCGGCCCGGAGCGCGGCGCCTGTCGAGATCCCACCACCCGAGATCATGGCGAGCGCGCCCACGCCGCAAGCCGACGGGGCGGCCGCGCAGGTCGCAGCCCCTCCGCCAGCTCAGCCGAACCTCTTCCGGACGCTGCCCTGGCAGACCATGGCGATCGGCGTTCTCGCGATTGGGGCAGTCGGCCGTCTCGGATGGCTGGGCCTAGGTTTGCTGTCGCTCGCAAGGCTAAGGCGATCATCAGCCGTGATGGATCCGCAGCCTGGCGCGGTGGAAGACGCCGCACTCGTCGTCGGAACCCGGGCCTCGTTCCGGGTGTCGCCACGTGTCCGGCGACCGGTCACCTTTGGCCTGCGTCAACCCGTCGTGCTGGTGCCCGAAGGATTCCTCGAGTTCGCGCCGGCGGAGCAGTCGGCCATCGCGTGCCATGAACTGCTTCACGTGCGTCGGCGCGACTGGTTGCGCACGCTGACCGAAGAAGCGGTCTGCGCGATGCTCTGGTTCCATCCGGCGATTTGGTGGCTGGTTGACGAGATTCACTTGAGTGCCGAGCAGGTGATCGATCGTCACGTGGTGCGATTGCTTGGCGATCGCCGTTCGTACCTCCAGGCCCTCTTGAGACTTGCCGCCAGCGGTCCTGAACCGATGCTTCAGCCCGCGGCGCTGTTTCTGAAACACGGCCACCTGCGTCAGCGGGTGGCGATGCTCATCAAGGAGACGCCCATGTCACGAGTTCGTCTGGCCGCGTCGTTTGCTGTCGTGCTCACCGTGCTGGCGTGGGGAGGCTGGCTGGTCGTTCAGGCGTTTCCGCTTCGCGCGGAACGCGTAACCGGACCGCAATCCATCATCGGCGTACCAGCGACCAGTGACGTGTCGCTGGTTGCGCGCCCGCCTCTGCAGGGCCTGGCGGCATCTTCCTCGGGCGCTGCCGACTCAATCGCAGCGGCCGAGGCTAAGCCGACCGTCGATCAGAACGGGCAGGTCGTGCGCTCCGGCGGACAGGGGACCGCGCCGGCGTCTGCCCCTCAGGCGGGTGCACCGCTGGACGAAGCCACGCTTGTGGCGCGAATCAAAGCAGCGCCGAACGATACGACGGCTTACTTCGTACTCTCGCTGTTCTATGAGAAGTCGGGTCGGGTCTTGCAGGCAGAAGAGGCCTTGATGCAAGCCAAGCGGATCGCTCCAAACGACCCGGCCGTCTACCTTCAGCTGGCAAGCTTCTACAACCGGCAGCAAGTGTTCGAGAAGACCATGGAAGCGCTGAAGCAGCGCATTGCCATCAATCCGACCAATCCCGAAGCGCACTACGTTGTCGCCAACTACTACTGGGACAAGGCCTACCGCGACACCACCCTCACCGATCACCAGAAGGCCGACTATGTTGCGCAGGGGATGGCGGCCATAGACGAGGCGCTGCGGTTGAAGCCGGACTATATGGAAGCGCTGACGTATAAGAGCCTTCTGGTTCGACTGCAGGCCAATATCGAGCCGGATGCGTCTCGCAAACAGGCCCTGGCCAAGGAGGCCGACGCGCTGACCCAGCAGGCGCGCTCAATGGCGGCCGAGCGCAATGCGAAAAGTGGGTGGGGGGAGATTCCGCCAAACGCCGTTCGTATCGGCGGCGAGATCCGTCCACCAACCAAGATCAAAGACGTCAAGCCGGTTTACCCCGAGGTGGCGCAGAACGCCCGTGTGCAGGGCGTCGTGATCGTCGAAGCCGTGATCACAGAAGCCGGAAACGTCGCCGCGGTCCACGTGCTCCGATCGATTCCATTGCTCGATCAGGCGGCGCTCGACGCCGTCCGCCAGTGGGAATTCACGCCGACCCTGTTGCATGGCGCGCCGATCCCGGTCGTCATGACGATGACTGTCAACTTCACGCTGGGTACGCCAGACAGCGGCGGTCTTGTTAGCGCCGGGAGTGGCGCTTTCATCGGTGGTGCCGCCGTCGGCGGCGGTGTAGTTGGCGGCGGCGGCGGCGGTGGCGGTAGAGGTGGAGTTGCCGGCGGCGTCGCAGGCGGTGTTCCCGGCGGCATCAGTGGCGGTGTCGCAGGCGGGGTAGTCGGAGGTGTGGTGGCATTCAATACTGGGGTCCCGCCGCCACCACCACCGCCGCCTCTGCCTCAGGGTGCGGTCCGTGTCGGCGGCAATATCAAACCGCCAACCAAGGTCGTCGATGTGAAGCCGGTGTATCCCACTGATGCGAAGGACGCGCGCGTCCAGGGAGTTGTGATCATCGAGGCGACGATTGACACCGACGGCAAAGTCGTCGACGCTCGGATATTGAGGTCGATCCCGGTCCTCGATCAGGCGGCTCTCGATGCCGTCAAGCAGTGGGAATTCACGCCGACCATCGTCGACGGCGTCCCGGTGAAAGTGATCATGACCGTGACGGTGAATTTCACGATGCAGTAGGGGTATAGCGAGCACCAGTAGACGGTAGACGGTAGACGGTAGACAGTAGACGGTAGACAGTAGACGGTAGGAAACGCGAGACAGGCTCCGCAAGAAGCAAGAACGATTGACGGAGGGGCGCGAGTTATCGCGCCCCTTTTCTTGTCTTGACAGAACTTCTATCTGTGTCTATCGTATATATACAGTAGGTATGATACGAACGACATGGACGGACCGATGCGAATCCTGATTGCCAATTCGTCGCCCGATCCGATTTACGAGCAGATCGTTCGACAAATCAAAACCCAGATCATCGCCGGCGACCTGGCGGAAGGGGAGCTGCTGCCCTCAATCCGCAAGCTGGCAATGGACCTCCAAATCAGCGTCATCACCTCCAAACGGGCGTACGACGAGCTCGAAGCCGAGGGGTTCATCGACACTGTGGCGGGCAAGGGCACGTTCGTCGCCGCCCAAAACGCCGAGTTCCTGCGCGAAAAGCGCATGAAAGTCGTCGAAGAAAAGCTCGCTGCGGCGGTCGCTGAGGCGCAGCTGATGGGGATGCGGTACGACCAGCTGGCCGAAATGCTGCGGCTGTTGTGCGAGGAGGGATCATGACGACGGACTATGCGATTGAGGTGACGGGGCTGCGCAAGCGCTTCAAGGGATTCGGGCTGAAGGACGTCACCTTTCAACTGCCCCGCGGGTACATCGGCGGCCTGATCGGCCCGAACGGTGCGGGCAAGACGACCATCATCAAGATCATCATGAATCTGGTTCGGCCGGATTCCGGCTCGGTCAAGGTGTTCGGCCTCGACCATCGCACGCACGAAGTCGAGGTGAAATCACGTATCGGATTCGTGTACGACGTGCCCGGCTTCTGGGGCGATATGAGCCTCAATGCTCATCGTCGCGCGATCGGGCGGTTCTATCCGCGCTGGAACGACGCGACGTTCGACCGGCTCGCCTCAGAGTTCGAACTGCCGCTCAACAAGCACTTCAATGTGCTGTCGCACGGCGTGCAGACGAAGTTCGCTCTGGTGATGGCGCTCTCGCACGACGCCGACCTGCTCATCATGGACGAGCCTACCGCCGGACTCGATCCGATCTTCCGGCGCGAGCTGCTGCAGCGGCTATCCACGCTCCTGCAGGACGAGGGCAAGTCGGTCCTGTTCTCGACGCACATCACGAGCGACCTGGCTCGGATTGCCGACTTCATCACGCTGATTCGGAACGGCGAAGTGGCGTTTTCGCTGCCCAAGGACGAACTGCTGGAGCAATGGGCTGTGGCAAGAGGAGATGCGTCGATGCTCCGGCGGATCGACCCGAGCCTCTTGCGCGGATCGCGGCGCCGGGCGTTCGGCGTTGAAGCGCTGGTTTCCGATGCGAGCGCGGTGCGTAACACGCTTGGCTCAGAAGTCGTGATCGACAAAGCCACGCTGGACGATGTGATGGTGCTGATGACGGCGGAGGATCGCGATGCTGCGTAAGCTCCTCGTGAAGGATTTCGTGCTCAACGGCAAGGTCTTCCTTGGACTGTTGTGGCTCTTCGTCTGGGTGGCGGCAACAGCTGGCAAGGTGAGCGGGCCCGGCCTGGCCATCGTCATCGGGGCGGTCGCGGCGGCGCTGATGACCGTGACGCTCGGCGCGCGCGAAGAACGATTTCACGCGGCCGCGACGTCGTTCAGTCTGCCAGTCACCAGGCGCAACATCGTCACCTATCGCTATCTTGCGGGCCATCTGGTAGGTGTCGCCGCGGTGTTTCTGACCTGTCTCATCATGGTGGCCGTGCCGTGGTCGAAGCAGGCCGTCGACCAGGTGTTCGACCCGAGAACGATGATGTTCGCGATGGCAGCCGTCAGCCTGACGATCGCCGCGGGGATGCCGTTCGTGCTTCGATTCGGTGTCGCGGGTCTCTTCGTCGGTCTCGGAGGCCTTCAGGTCCTTGGCCTGGTATCCGTGGTGGCGGGGGCGGCCATCGCGACTGCACTCGCCACCCGACGCGAGTTCGTCAGGGCGTGTGAGCAGACCATTATCTCGATCCACCAGAGTCTCGGGAGCGGCGCCTACGCGGTCGAGCTGTTATCGGCGATCGCCCTGGTCACGTGGGCATCGTTCCGGCTGTCCGTGTGGCTCGTCGAACGTAGGGACGTATAGGTGACGGTTACATGGGACGGTTTCATCACCTGCGTGGGGCGGCCGAACCCGGTCGCGAGAACGGGCGCTGAAACCGGTTCCATTCGATGTGGGGGAATTGCGTGACCAACGTGCTCGAGTTGCGCGGCGTAGGCAAGCGATACGAGGGGTTCGCCCTCGAGGACATCTCGCTGACGCTGCCGCCCGGCGTCATCATGGGGCTCATCGGTCCCAATGGCGCGGGCAAGTCGACCATCATCAAGTTGATTCTGAACCTCGTCCATCGCGACACCGGCGACCTTCGCGCGTTTGGTGCCGACGTGGCGCGCGACGAAGCCGCCGTCAAGGCCCGAATCGGATTCGTCCACGAGGTGCCCGCGTACTACCCGCACATGACCATCGCCGGTCTCGGTGCGCTGGTGGCTCAGTTCTATCCGACGTGGGACGCGGCTCGCTTTACGCAACTGCTGAGGGAGTTCGACCTTCCTCCGCGCAAGCGATTCGGGAGGCTGTCGCGCGGGATGCGGACGAAGGTGGCGCTCGCACTCGCCCTGTCGCATCACGCGGAACTGCTCGTGCTCGACGAGCCGACGTCCGGCCTCGACCCGGTGTTCAGACGCGAGTTGCTGGAGCGCCTGAGTGCCTACATCGGCGAGGAGGGGGCGTCGGTGCTGTTTTCGACGCACATCACCGCCGACCTCGAACGCGCGGCCGACCACATCACGTTCGTGCAGGGCGGCCGGCTGGTGTTCTCGTCGACCCGAGACGACGTGATTGAGGGATGGGCGCTCGTCAAAGGTCCCATCGCGCTGCTCGATGATGACGTGCGAGCGTGGCTCAAGGGCGTCGAGGTGGGCCCGCTCGGATTCGTGGGGGTGAGCGACGACATTGGAGCCGCTCGGCGCCGGTTCTCGGGTCGGGAGGTCGTCATTGAGCGACCGTCGCTCGAAGACATCATGTGCTACACGAGGCGAGTATGTTGAGCCTGGTCGGCAAGGACTTCAGAGTGATCGCGCTCCACCTGTGCCTCATCGTGCCGATGTTCGGACTCGCGATGTGTAGCGCGCTGCTCGTGGGGAAGGTGTTTCTGTTCTTGTCGTGCGGGTTGGCCGCCATGCTCGTCGCCGCATCGCCCGCGATGGAATATGGC
>Ga0334722_10001626_pt1 | contig 27534 bp, 19 predicted proteins | sample C3_bottom_MG_FD_207210 | JGI IMG/M metagenome (GOLD analysis project Ga0334722, IMG submission 207210) | Sediment microbial communities from Yellowstone Lake, YNP, Wyoming, USA - C3_bottom | ecosystem: Environmental > Aquatic > Freshwater > Lake > Sediment | place: USA: Wyoming | collected... | reverse complement strand
GGAGGCGCGGCGGCCAATCCGGCGCAGGTGCTCTTCCTCTACCACGCCAACCCGGTGTCGTCGCTGCCCAATGCCGAGGCGATCCGGCAGGCGCTCGCGCGCGTGCCGATGGTGGTGTCGTTCTCGCCGTTCTTCGACGAGAGCGCGCGCTACGCGAACCTGATTCTTCCGGACCACACGTACCTCGAGCGGTGGCAGGACGCGCTGTCGCCCGCCGCGGTGCCGACGCAGGTGTGGGGTGTGGTGCGGCCGGCCGTAAAGCCGCTGCAGAACACGAAGGCGACCGGCGACGTCCTCCTGGCGCTCGCGGGGCGGCTGGGCGGGAGCGCCGCTCGGTGGGCGCGCTGGCCATCGGTCGAGGCGCTGGTGCAGGAGCGCGGTGTCGCGCTCGCGGCGGCCTCGCGAGGCAGCGCATTCGTCGAACTGTTCCGGCAGCGCGAACTGCGCGAAGTCGAGCGCCGCGGGTGGTGGCTGCCCCATGGGCAGTCAACAGACGACTTCTGGCAGTCGATCCTCGACACCGGCGGCTGGTTCGACCCGTTCGTGGACGTTGACGATCGCGCCGCGCGGACGCAGCGGGCCGACGGCCGCGTGTGGATGTTCCCGGCCGAGGCGCGGCAGCGGATCCGGAAGGCCGGCCTGGGGCTGGCCGAAGGCTTCCTGCCCATCGCGACGGCGGCTGCGGCAGGCGCGGCGCAACCGGCGGCTGGGGACTACCCGCTGCACCTGGTGCCGTTCCGCGTGATGACGCTGGCGTCCGGGGGGACGCCGCTGATGCCGTGGCTGCTGGAGCATCTCGGCGTGCTCAACGACAGCGCCTGGGAGACGTGGGTTGAAGTGAGCCCGGCAACCGCACGCCAGCAGGGGCTGCAATCCGGGCAGCGTGTGCGTGTCGAGTCCGGCCGCGGCGGGTTCGAGGCGACGGTCAGCGTGTTCGCGGGCGCGCAGCCGGGCGTGATCAATGTGCCGTACGGTTTGCACCAGAAGGTCGAAGGCTGGGGCGAGCCGCGTGGCGCGAATCCGCTGGCGGCTGTCGGCAGTGCGGCCGACCCGGTCACCGGCCTGCCGGACTGGCAGTCGAGCCGCGTGCGGCTCGTGAAACTGTAGGGAGGCCTGATGGCGCGCTGGGGAATGGTCATCGACCTCGACAAGTGCAACGGCTGCCAGGCCTGCGAGGTCGCCTGCCGGTCGGAGAACAACGTGGCGGTCGGCGGGCCGGTGGCAGCTGCCGAGCACCGGACAGTCTCGTGGATGCACGTGCGGGTGGAAGTCGAAGGCGAATGGCCCGATGTGCGGTCGCGATTCGTCCCGTCGCCCTGCATGCACTGCGACCGCCCCCCGTGCACCCTGGTCTGTCCGGTGGGCGCCACCTCGATCGACCACGAAGGCATCGTCAACCAGATCTACGCCCGGTGCATCGGGTGCCGCTACTGCGCGAATGCGTGTCCGTACACCGCGAAGTACTTCAACTGGCACAAGCCCGAACATCCGCCGTCGACGGAGCCGGGGCTGAATCCCGACGTATCCGTCAGGCCCGTCGGCGTGATTGAGAAGTGCACGTTCTGCAGCCACCGGCTGCAGCACGCGCGGGAGACCGCGCGGGTCGAGAATCGGCAGCTGCGGGAGCAGGACTACGTGCCGGCGTGCGCCGACAGCTGTCCGACACGGGCCATCGTCTTCGGCGATCTGGACGATCCCACGCACAAGGTTGCGGAGCTCGCGCGGGATCCGCGCGCGTTCCGGCTCCAGGAGGGGCTCGGCACCCAGCCCAAGGTTTACTACCTGTCTCGACGGGACTGACACTGTGACTGATCTCGAGATCGTCTCCAACCTGTCCCAGGACGAGCGCGTGCTGTTGATGCCGCTGGTCCGGACCACCAAGGTGTTCTGGCGCTGGCTCGCGCTCATGGCGGCGGTCGCCGCCTGGGGCGGCGTGGCGTACGCCTACCAGCTGCGTCACGGCCTGGGCGCCACGGGGCTCAACCGGCCGGAGTACTGGGGCATCTACATCATCTGCTTCGTGTTCTTCATCGGCATCTCGCACGCCGGGACGCTGATCTCGGCCATTCTCCGCGTCGCCAACGCGGAGTGGCGGCGATCGATCACGAGGTCGGCGGAGTTCATCACGGTGCTGGTCATCGGCTTTGGCGCCGTGCAGCCGATCCTCGATCTGGGCCGGCCGGACCGCGTGCTGAACATCTTCCTGCACGCGCAGCCGTTCTCACCGCTCCTGTGGGACGTGCTGAGCATCACGCTCTACTTCACGGCGAGCAGCGTCTACCTCTACGTGCCGATGATCCCCGACCTCGCCCGCATCAGGGACCTGGGGCTGCGGCCGAAAGCCCTGTACTCGTTCCTCGCCATCGGCTACCAGGACACACCGGCGGCGCGGCACACGCTGGAGCGAATCATCGGGATCCTGGCCATCGCGGTCATTCCGGTGGCCGTTTCGGTGCACACCGTCATCGGGTGGATCTTCGCGCTGACGCTGAAGCCGATGTGGCACAGCGCCATCTTCGGCCCCTACTTCGTGATCGGCGCCATCTTCTCGGGGATTGCCGCGCTCATCATCGCGATGGCCATCCTGCGGAAGGTGTACCGGCTGGAGGCGTACTTCAAGGACATCCACTTCAACAACATGGGGCTCCTCATGTTCGTGATGACGGTGCTGTGGTTCTACTTCACGTTCGCGGAGCACCTGACGACCTGGTACGGCGGCGAGGAATCCGAACTGGCCACGCTCTACGCGAAGCTGACGGGCGCCTTCGCCGTGCCGTTCTGGACGATGGTGGTGTGCTGCTTCGTGATCCCGTTCGCGCTGATGGCGCGCAAAGCCACCCGCAACGTCACCGGCTGCGTCATCGCGTCGATCGCCGTCGTGATCGGCATGTGGCTCGAACGGTTCAACATCGTCGTGCCCACGTCGCTGCACCCCCGGTTGGAGGCGGCCACCGTGCACTATTTCCCGTCGTGGGTCGAACTGTCGATCATGTCTGGCACGCTGGCCGGGTTCGTCCTCCTCTACATGGTGGCGACCAAGTTCTTCCCGATCATCTCGGTGTGGGAGATCCAGGAAGGCCGGGAGAAATCAGTCGAGGAAGTGTCGGAGCGCGTCGCGTCCTACCTGCCCGACACGCTCGCGGCGGTGGACTCATGAAGACACCAGGCATCCGTGTGTTCGCCAGGCGCGTCCGCCGCGGCGGTGTGAAGGCGCTCGTCGCCGCGCTGGCGACCGTCCTGCTCGGCGTGACGTGCGCCGTGGGCCTCTCGGCGGGCGAGGGCGCCCCGCAGAACGGCAACCCGTTCAAAGGGCGGGAGCGGTTCGAAGAGAAGCGGTGCGCCACCTGCCATTCTGTCTGGGGACACGGCGGGCGGCTCGGTCCGGAAATGACGGTCGCGGTGGCTGGGAAGACGTTCTACGAACTGGTCGGCGACTTCTGGAACCACACGCCGCAGATGATCGATCAGGGCACCAGGCTCGGCGAGCCGTGGCCCACGCTGGATCCGACCGAGATGGCGGACATCCTGAGCTACCTCTACTACCTGCGCCTGTTCGACGAACCTGGCGATGCAGCCCGCGGCGCCGATGCGTTCGCGCGGCTGCAGTGCGCGTCCTGCCATGCGATCGGCCGGCGCGGCGGGGCCATCGGCAGCCCACTCGACCGGTTCGGCGGATACACCTCCTCCAACGCGCTCGCGCAGGCGATGTGGAATGCCGGCCCGCGCATGCAGGCCGCCCAGGTGCGGACCGGCACCCCAATCCCCCAGTTCTCCGGCCATGACATGGCCGACATCCAGGCGTACATCCGCGCCGAAGGGCAGCGGACGGGCCGCGACGTCGCGCTGCAGCCGCTGCCGAATCCGACGAAGGGCGCGCTCGTGTACCGGAACAAGGGCTGCGGCGCCTGCCACGACGGCGCGCGCCGGATCGGGCCCGACCTCGCGCGTTCGACGCTGTCGAAGACCGCATCCGAGATCACCGGCCTGCTCTGGAATCACAGCAACGCCATGGGCGCCCGGATGAACGCGCAGGGCATCCGCTTCCCGCAGTTCGCGGACACGGAGATGGCCGACCTGATTGCCTACATCTACTTCCTGGGATACGTCGGTCAGGACGGCGACGCGAAGGCCGGCGCCGCCGTGTTCACCGGGAAGGGCTGCGCGTCGTGTCACAAGGCCGGGGCCGGCGGCGCACCCAACCTCGCCGATGTCGTCAAGCGCACCGACCGGGCGGGACTGGCGTCCGCGATGTGGAACCACGCGCCCCAGATGCACCGGACGATGGCGGAACGGTCGTCGTTCTGGCCGAAATTCGAGCCCGGCGAGATGCGGAACCTCGCGGCGTACCTGTGGACGCTGGCCCCGAAGCGCTGAGTACCAACATTGGGGACGGGTTAGTTTTCCACAGGCACGGATGTTTCACGGTGCCTGTGGAAAACTAACCCGTCCCCAACGTTGCAACGTTGTCTATTTCTCCGGCAACAGCGTGACGCGCACGTAGTTCTTGAGATTGAGGAACCGGCGCGCCGCGTCCTGGATCGTCTCCGGCGTCAGCTTCCGGAACTGCGACGGCAGTCCGAAGAACACGCCGGGTTCCTCGCCTTCCTCGTACAGGTCACTGATGGCCGACACGAGGGTCCGGTTCTGCGCCAGCTTGCTCTCGTGGCCTCGCAGCAGCGCCTCGCGCGCGTCGTCGACATCCTTCGCGGTCGGCCCGGCCGTCTTGAGTACGTCGATCTCCCGGAACAGCGCCTTGACCAGTTCCTCGACCCGATCGGGATCGCAGCCGAAGTCGATGGTCACGCTGTAGCGGGGCTCGGGGATCTTGTTGTAGTCGGCGTCGACGCTGACGCCGTACGTGCCGTGGAGCGCCTCTCGGAGCCGCTCGCGCAGCCGTGTTTCGAGTACTACCGCCAGCGCGTCGAGCGCCACCCGGCTGGGGACGTCGTACGTCAGCGCGCCCGGGAACACGATGCTGACCTGGCTCTTGGGCTCGATGCCCTTCCGGACGACCTTCTCGACCACGCCGGCGGGCGGCTTGATGCCCACGTTCTTCCACGATTCCTTGCGGCGGAGCGAGGGCAGCGACGCCAGGTACTTCTCGACGAGCGGCGTCATCGTGGCCGCGTCGAAGCTGCCGGCGAACACGAACGTAAAGTCGCTCGCGTCGGCAAAGCGGTCCTTGTAGAACGCGAACGACTTCTCGAGGTTCATCTCCTTGACGAGCTCAGGCGTGACCGGCCTCGCCCGGAAATGGTTCTGCGCGAGCGTCGTGCGCAGCATCTGGGTGAACGCCCATTCGGGGCTCGCCTGCTGGCTGGCCAGCCGCGACGTCATCTGGTCGGTCAGGACCTTGAACACCGTGGCGTCGGCCCGCGGCTGCGTGAACGTGAGATAGATCAGCTGGAAGATCGTCTCGATGTCCTTGGGTGAGCCGCCTCCGTTGAGGCCCTCTTCGGTTTCGCCGATGAAGGCCGACACCCCTCCGGCCTTGCCGGCCATCGCGTTGCGCAACTGGATGGCATCGAACGGCCCGAGGCCGCCCGCGCCGACCACCTGGCTGGCGGTCATGGCGGCGATGTAGTCGGTGTCGTTGGCGAGGGACGTCCCGCCTGGGCTGGTCGCCCGGAACACGATTTCGTCCTGCTTGAAGTTGGTCGGATCCAGGATGACGCGCACGCCGTTCGAGAGGATCCACTCGACCAGGCCGTAGGCGGGCAGCACCGTGGACTGCGCGATCGACCCCGGTTTCGGCATCCGGTCGATGAGCGGCTGCGTCGACGTGACGTCGACGTACGCGCGGATGTCCCGCTCGGCCGCGGCCTTGATGACGGCTGCGAGGCGGGTCTCGGACGGCACGGTCAGCCCGGGCTTCTGCGGCGCGTTCACCAGCACCACGCGGCTGCCGCCGGCCCAGTCCTTGGCGACCCTGTTGACCTCGGCCAGCGTGATCTCCGGCATGAACCGGCGCACCAGGCCGTATTCGTACGTGATGCCGGGGAGCGGCTCCTCGGTGGTGAAGTTGCGGATGAACTCGGCTGCGAGGTCGGCGGACTCCTCCTTCTCGCCTTCCGCGAAGGCGCTTTCGTAGAGCCGCAGCGTCTCCCGCTTCTCGCGCTCCAGTTCGTCGGCGGTAAAGCCGAACCGCGCGGCCCTGGCCGACTCCGTGATCAGGGCGTCGAGGCCGCGTTCGATGCCCTGTTCGTTGACCAGCGCCATCAGCGACGCGGCTTCCTTGGTGCGCACGAACAGGCCGCGCGCGGCGCCCGCCTGCATGAACGGCGCATCAGGCTTGAGAATCAGCTCGGCCAGCCGCGAGTTCATCATCCCCGTGTAGAGGCGCTCGACCTGCTGCTGCCTGTACGCGCCGAGCGTCGTCTGGTCCCGCAGCGGCAGCATGTTGTAGATGGCGACGGTCGTCATCGTCGCCTCCGGGTCGGTGGCCGTGGTGAACAGCGTGTCCTTGTGGTCGGGCACGTCGAACATCGGCCGCGGCCGGGGCTTCGCCGGCGCCGGGATCGCCCCGAACGTCTCCTTGATCAGCTTCTCGATGTCGTTCGGGTTGAAGTCGCCCACGGCGACGACGGCCATCAGGTCGGGCCGGTACCAGTCCGCGTAGAAGCGCTTGAGCGCAGCCGGCGAGAAGCTCTCGATCGACTCACGCGAGCCGATCGGAATCCGCTCGCCGTAGCGCGAGTTCTTGAGCAGGACCGGCGTCTGCTTGTCCTGCATGCGGGCATCGGCGCCGCGGCCCTGGCGCCACTCCTCGATGATGACGCCCCGCTCCTTGGCGATGGCGTCCTCGTCGAACGAGAGGCGGCTCGCCACGTCGCTGAGGAACAGGAATCCCTTCTGCATCGCCTCGCGATTGTCAGTCGGGAGGTGGAGCATGTAGACGGTCTCGTCGAATGCCGTGTTGGCATTGACGCCCGGGCCGAGCCGCATCCCGATCGACTCCATGAACTTCACGAGATCCTGCTTGGCGAAGTTCCGGCTGCCGTTGAACGCCATGTGCTCGACGAAGTGCGCGAGGCCCAGCTGATCGGCATCCTCGACCACGGAGCCGACGTTGACGGCCAGGCGCAGTTCCGCGCGGTGGAACGGCCGGTTGTTGACCCGGATGTAGTAGCGCAGGCCGTTCGGGAGGTAGCCGATCTTGATTCGCGGATCGACCGGGACCTTCTGGTTGAGCGACTCCTTGAGCGCCGGATTGGGCAGCGACTGGTCCTGCGCACCCGCGCGAGGGAACGCCGGGAGCAGCAGCAGCGAGAGCGCGAGCGCGAGACCGAATCTCCTCCGGACAGTCATGGAACCACCTCATGAAGGCCTCGGCAGAACCCTCTGGCGTGCCGGGCCGCTTTCCTGCATCCTTTCAGACGATCATGGAGGCTTGCCGGACGCCCGTCAAGGCGGGGCCCCGGATCTCAGGAGAATCGCCCATGTTGCTGCCTGGTTTCGTGCTCGCCGTCGCGCTGGCCGTTCAAGCGCCCGTTCCGCCTCCCAGTCCGTCGGCCTACGTCGGCAGCTGGAACGTCCGGATTACCGATGCCGCCGACACGTTTGTGAGCGGCGGGATCCAGATCGAGAAGAACGGCGACGCGCTGACGGCTGGCCTCGTGTGGCGATGGGGGAGCTACGCGCCGGCGACGAGCGTCGAGGTCAGGGACGGAGCGCTCCGCATCGTCCGCGGCGCCGAGCCCGGCAAACAGGACGCCTGGGACGCCCGCCTGGAGGGCGGGGTCCTGAAAGGCGTCGTCACCTATCCGGACGGCAAGACCCACCACTTCGAGGGGCGCCGCGCCCCGGCGCTCGCGCCCGGGAAGGCGCCCAGGTGGGGACGTCCAGTCCGGCTGTTCGACGGCAAGACGCTCGCGGGCTGGCGGCTGCGCGACCCGGCGGCGAAGAACGGCTGGGCCGTGGTCAACGGTGAACTCGCCGTCGTGGATCCGAAGGACAACGCCGACTTCGTCAGCGCGCGGACATTCCGGGACTTCAAGCTCCATCTCGAGTTCAACGTCGACGCGAAGTCGAACAGCGGCGTCTACCTGCGCGGCCGGTACGAGATCCAGATTCTCGACAACCCAGACGGGAGGATGGCTCTCGACACGCACGGCTGCGGGGCGGTCTACAGCCGGATGGCGCCATCGGCCGACGCGGCGAAGGCCGCAGGGGAGTGGCAGACGCTGGACGTCGAACTGGCCGGCCGCCAGGTCACGGTCAGGCTGAACGGCACGCTGATTGTGCAGGGCACGATCGCCGGCGTCACCGGCGGCGCGCTCAGCCCGTTCGAGGACGAGCCGGGGCCCCTGATGCTGCAGGGCGATCACGGCAAGGTCCGGTTCCGGAACATCATGGTGACTCCCGCGCGCTGACGCGCTCGCGATGTGTCCGGTGTCCCCGGCAGGAACGCGAATATCCATGTCAGTGATGAGGCGCCCATGACCCCTGCAATGACCCGCCAGATTCTGCTCGCCGGATGCTCGATCCTCGCAACGGCCGCGCTCGCCGCAGCGCAGGACGATCGCGCCAGCACCGGGCTCGCGCCGAACATCTCGGTGTCCTTCGCTGCGGTGCCGGCGCGCGACGTCGGGACGACGGGCCAGCAGTACAGCGCACGGGGAGGGGGCATCGGCGTGTCCGTGCCGCTCAAGGGCGGGTGGGACTGGGACGGCACGAACGTGACCGGCTTCCACCTGCTGGCGCACGCCAGGTTCCACGTCGATTCAGCGGACGTGCCGTACCAGGCGGGGACGCGCACCCTCTACAGCGGCTCGGCCGGCGTGTCCGCCGTCCATCTGCTGAACAGCAACACCCAGCTGAGCTGGTCTCTCGCTGTCGGGATTGCGGAAGACCGCGCCACGATGTCGGACGCCCGCGTGCGCGTAACCGGGCGGCTCCTTGTGCGCAAGCGCAGCAGCGACAAGGTCACGCTGCTCTATGGCGGCGCCTACACGTTCGTCTTCGGCAAGGGGCGCCTGTTGCCCGTCTTTGGCGTGCTGTGGCGCCCGGGCGCCGGGACGCTGGTGAGCATCGTGGCGCCGTTCTCGGCCCGGGTCCGGCACCAGGCCACGGGATCGCGCCTGAGCCTGGCGGCCCAGGCCGGCATGCGCGGCAATCAGTACCACGTCGCGGACAACACGCAGTACAGCTCACCCACGCATCAGCTCCAGTTGCGCCTTCGCGAATTGCGCGCCGGGGGCGAAGTGGGTTACGTCATCGGCCGCTCCCTGGCACTGGTGGCCGAAGCCGGCGTCGCCGCGGCACGCAAGCTGACGTTCGCCGACGGCAAGACGGAGCTGTTCGCCACCACCGTCAAGACCGGACCCTACGCCGCGATCAGCCTGCGGCTGTCGTTCTCGAAGAAGTCGCGCTGGGAGAGCGTCGGGGAGTGGTAGCGATGTCGATGCTCCGGGACGCCTGACGCCGATGTTCGACTCACGCTACTTCGAATTTGCCGGCATCGCGGCGCTGCTGGTCCTCAGCCCCGGCGCCACGCTCGCCGTCGTCACCGAAACCGCGCTGTGCTACGGCCGGGTGGCCGCCTTGCGCACCGTCGCCGGCGTCGCCATCGGCAACTCGACACTGGCCCTCGCGTCGGGTCTGGGCATGGCGATCGTGCTGCACCGGTGGCCGTGGGCACTCGAGATCGTCAAGGCCGGCGGCGCCGTGTACCTGTCGTATCTGGGCGTCCGGGGATTGTGGTTCGGACTGAGGGGCCGGACAGGGCTCGCGCCGGCAGGCATCAGGACAGATGCGGCCTCCAGGCCTGACGCGACGCCGCACACGGCCGATCCGTCACCATGGACGCACGTGGCACGCGGCATCACGACCAACCTGCTGAATCCGCCCGTCATCCTGTTCTACATGACGATGCTGCCGCAGTTCATCAGCCAGCAGGACATCTTTGCTGCACGGTTCTTCCTGCTTGCCGCCACGCACGTCGCGATGAGCGTCCTGTGGCAGGGCAGTGCCGGCGTCGCCGTGGACCTGGTCGCCGGGCACTTCGCCCGGCCGGCCACGCGCCGCGTGCTCGAGGCCGTCACCGGCGCGGTGCTCGTCGGTCTCGGCGCGAGGCTGTTCTGGGGCTAGAACCGGATCGTCAGGCCCGCCAGCACGCGGTTATCGGTGTAGCTGTCGTCCTTCGTGTGGTCGAATACGACCAGCAGCGACGACGTGCGCGACACGTGAATGATGGCCGACCCGCCGAAGCGCTTCGTCTGCGGGCGGTTCTCGATGACGACCCCGGAGGACTGGACGTACCGGAGGATCGACAGCGACGTCGTGTACTCGGCCGACAGGTACACCTTCGACGACAGGTTGCGGCCGACCGACACGTACCACGAGTTGTAGGCCGGCCCGGTACCGCCGCTGTAGCGGTAGTCGGACACGTGCACGTCGATGCCGCTCTTGAAGAGATTCGTCGACGACAGGCCGAACGAGAACCGGCCGACCGGGTCCGCGGTCCGGTCGTTCTTGTCCCGCGAGTACCCGGCGAACACCCGGAGGTTCTTGAGAATCTCGACGCTCACCCGCCCGCCGATGGATTCGAAGAGGAACCCGTCGAGCGACTTGGCCGGCACCGGCCGGCCGGCGATGATGTCGTCCGATATCGATCGGAAGTCGATGGACTGGCCCTTGTGGTAGGTCGCCTGCAGGTCGACGGCCTGGGACGGCGAGGCGTGCATGTTGAGGAAGAAGTACCCGAGGCTGCTCGACGCCTGCCCGCCGGCGCCCGACAGGTTGATCTCGGCCGCCTGGTACAGGAAGACGCTCCGGCCGAGCGGCAGGAAGTTCGTCACCGTCAGCACCGACCGTTCGGTGAGGTTCTGGTTGCGGACCATCACGTAGCCGACGACGTGCTTCTCGGCGCCGTTGCCGTCGAGCGCCAGGTACCCGCCGGCCTTGATGATGCCGCTGACGTAGCCGAATTCCAGCGGCTTCGACTCGAGGCCGCCGAAGACGCCGGCGCGCAGCTTCAGTCCCTTCGTCTTTCCGGTCTGCCGGTACTCGACCAGCGCGCCGGTCACCGACCCGAGGGCGCCCAGGTCGGTCAGCCACATCTGGCCGCCCTTGAGGAACACGCGGCCGCCGGCGAGGCCCGCCGCGACGTAGGCGTCGTAGACGGACACGCGCGCCGGGCGGCCCTGCGACGACGGGTAGGCTCCGAAGCGGACGTTGAGGCCGTACTCGAACCCGCCGCTGGCGTGCTTCGCCGACTCGGCCGTCACCGCAACGCTCAGCTCGCTGAACGTCGAGGCGGCGCCGCCGTCAGCCGGCGTGGTGGAGGAGCCCTGGGCGAAGAACGACACGCGGGCCCAGCGCGGCAGGTCCTGGGCCTGGGCCGACGCCGGCCCGGCCGTTACCGCCAGGAGCCCGGCCGCCGCGCACGCCGCTCGAATCGATCGTGTAGTCATGGGGTCGCCCTCAGCCTGCCGACCCGCGAGGGTGGCACGAGTAACAGGCTGCCGAGTCGTAGCGGTATCCCGACCGGCCCTTGTGTTCGCTGTCCATCTTGGACTTCGTGTGGCACGTCACACAGGTGAACGACTTGTAGTTCGCCGGGTCGAGGTGGCACGCCGAGCACGTGTTGCCCGCATGCCGGCCCGACGAAATCGGGAACCACGTGTGGTTGAAGACCGCCTGCGCCCACGTGGTGTCCGCGTACTTGTGACAACTGTCGCACGTGGTCGGGAACCCCGCCGCGATGTGGTTCGGATTCCGCGTTCCCGTGTAGTCGGTGGCGTGGCATGGGTAGCACGTGCGCACCGTGCCCTTGTAGACGCTGTTCCTGTGGCAGTCGGTGCACGCGGCGGTCAGGTGGCGGCCTGCGAGCACGAAGTACTGGTTGTGGTCGAACGTGGCGGCCCACGTCGACGCCGACGGGCTGTGGCACGAGTCGCACGACGTGGAGAACCCGCTGGCCGCGTGGGGCGGCTTCGACGTCCGGTCGTAGTCGGTCTTGTGACAGCCGTAGCAGAGGCGTGACGTGCCGACGTAGACGTTGTTGACGTGGCACGCGGTGCACGCCTGCACGGCATGCAGCCCGAGCAGGGGATAGATCGCCGAGTGATTGAACGCGGCGGACCACGACGACGCGGACGGGTTGTGGCACGAGTCGCATGCGGTCGAGAACCCGCTGGCTGCGTGAGGAGGCTTCGACGTTCGGTCGTAATTCGTCTTGTGGCAGCCGAAGCACGAGTTCGGCGTTCCCTTGTACACGTTGTTCACATGGCACACGGCGCACGCCTGTGTGGCGTGCAGGCCGACCAGCGGATAGACCGCCGAGTGGTTGTAGCTGCCGGTCCAGGCGGGTGCCGAGGCGCTGTGGCACGAGTCGCACACGGTGGAGAACCCGGCGGCCGCGTGCGCCGGCTGAGTCGTGCGGTCATATTCCGCCCTGTGGCAGCCCACGCACGCGCGCGGGGTGCCCCGGTAGACGCCGTTCCCGTGGCAGTTCACGCAGGCGGCTGTCGCGTGCCGGCCGGTAAGCGGGAACGTCGAGTGCGATACCGACGCCTGCGACCAGGCGCTGTGCGTCGCGAGATGGCACAGTTCGCAGGACGTCGGGAACCCCGCGGCCACGTGGTTGGGCGACGCCGCCCGCTGATAGTCGGCGGCATGGCACGAGAAGCACGTGATGCCGCCCGCTTCGAATGTCCCGCTCTTGTGGCAGCCCAGGCAGCCCATCGCGCGGTGCACCGGGCTCAGGGCCGTGCCGGTGGCCGTGCCGTGGTTCCAGCTGACGGCGTTCCAGGACGTCGGCCGGTGGCAGTTCTCGCAGTCGCTGCCGAGGCGCGTCCGGTAGCGATCGTCCTGCCGGCGGACCCAATGACAGTCGAAGCACCGCGTCGGCGTACCCCTGAGTACGCCGTTCCAGTGGCACTGGGCGCATTCCACGTCCAGATGCCTGCCCTCGAGCTTGAAGGACGCCTTCTTGTGGAACGCCCGTGACACGGTGCGCCACTCGGCCGTCGTGTGACACATCTCGCACGTGGTGCCGAGTGCGCCCCGGTGCTGGTCGGCGTGGCAGTTCGAACAGCTCAGGCCGACCTTGTATCGCACCGCCGTGCCGGTGCCGGCCGGGTACGCGGCGTTCTGCGGCTTGTGGCACGCCTCGCACTTGAGCGGCACGTGGCGGCCGGAGATCAGCGCCGCGGACGCCTTCGCGTGGTTGTACGCCTGGACCTTGAACGTCGTCGTCGTGTGGCAGGTCTCGCACTTGCTGCCGAGCTGTCCGAGATGCTGATCGGTGTGGCACGAGGCGCACGCCGTGGCCAGCCCCTTCAGCCTGATCGCCGTGCCGCGGCCCGCCGGGAACGCGGCGGTCTCGGGCTTGTGGCACTTGCGGCAGTCAACGGCCGCGTGCCGGCCCGTGAGCGGATACGCGGTCTTCGCGTGCGCGAAGCCGACCACGGCGAACTTCGCGGCGTCGATCGCATGGCAGGCCTCGCAGGCGGTTCCGACCTGCCCGAGGTGTACGTCCGCGTGGCATGCGGCGCACGCGGTCGAGACGCCTTTGAACTTCCACCCCTCGATCGGCACGCCGGTCTTCCGGGGCGGGCCCGGCGGCTGCGGCACGTGGCAGCTCGCGCAGGGCGCCGACTGGTGCTGGCCGCCGAAGAACGCGGGCCACCGCGGATGCGTGTAGCCGGGGACCTTGAACGAGGCCGTCGTGTGGCAGGCCTCGCAGGCCGACCCGAGCTCGTTCCTGTGGATGTCCGCATGACACGACGCGCAGGCTGTGGACAGGCCGCGGTAATCGACGACCTTCGCCGGCGTGGATCCGCCCGTCACGACGCCCTTGTGGCACTTCGCGCATTCGAGCGGCGCGTGCTTGCCCGTGAGCGGGAACTTCGTGCTCTTCGTATGGTCGAACGGCGCCTTGCCGAAGCGGGTCTCGTTGTGGCACGCGCTGCAGTCCTGCTTGAAGGACCCCTTGTGGGGATCCTCGTGGCAGTTCGAGCAGCGTTCGAACTTCAGCGCCACCTGGGTCGCCGGCCGCACGTGGCACTTGGCGCACGGAATCTCGGCGTGCCGGCCCTTGAGCGGGAACGCCGTCCTTGCGTGGTCGAGCTTCTGCGTCTTCCACGTCTCGACGGTGTGGCACGATCGGCAGTCGCCCGCGGCGATCTGGCGATGCGGGTTCTTGTGGCAGTCGGTGCAGGCCGCGAACCTGACGCCCTTGTACACCTTGTTGACGTGGCACTTCTCGCACGCCACGCGCTGGTGCGCGCCGGCCAGGGCGAAGGCGCTCTTCGAGTGGTCGAAGCCCTTCTTTGCGTCCTTGAACGCCTGCGCCATCGGGTGGCACGTCAGGCAGTTCGGGCCCAGCGTTGGCGCGTGTACGTCCTTGTGGCAGGTTGCGCACGCAGCCGACACGGCGAGGTATGAGCGGGTCTTGTGGCACTTTGCGCAGTCGCCGGCGAGCGGCGCGTGCCGGCCTTCGAGAGGGAACCCGGCGTCTCTCGTGTGATCGAAGATCTTCAGGTTGAACGGCCGCAACTCGGCGTCCACGCCGGCGTGCTCGACGTGGCACTTCGTGCAGTCGGACGTGACGTCCCGGTGGATGCCCTTCTTCTGCCTGATCCGGTCCGCGACCGGTTTGTGGCACGACAGGCAGAGATCGGCCGTCACCTTGCGTCCGGGCTCGTGACACTTCTGGCAGTTCGCCGCGCCTTCGAGCCTGGCGTGCGCCCGCGCCAGTGGCCCCGGAGACACCAGTTGCCCAATCTGGGCGCTGGCGCTGGCCGCGCAGGCCAGCAGACCTGCGGCGACCAGCCCGGTGAATCGAAGCCGAAACCGCCGGCCGACGCCGCCGAGGGATGTTCTGTGTTCCGATGCCATGTGCGCTCCGGCCAGTTGCCGTCAGACGACTACCACCACGAATAACCGAAGTACAACGCCACCCCGACATGCAGGGCGGCGATCGCGAACATCACGTAAACGAGAGGCTGGTGGAACACGTGCCACGCGGCGAACAGGTTCTTCGTCCGGTGGAGATGCCCCAACCGCTTCAGCAGGAGGCTTCGTTCCCGCGCGATGGCGACGACCTCGCGCGCCCGCCTCCGGTCGATGCCCTGGCGGACGAGTTCGACGCGCAGGTGCCGGAGCCGGGCGGCCGACAGCACCCCGCTCGTGGACAGCTTCTCCAGCACCGCGCGGTCGACGCCCTGGCGGCCGAGCCGGGCGGCCAGTTCCTCGGCCCGCGCCTGAACTTCGTCGTGGGACATCTCGACGCCGCGGATGCTCTTCGGGATCCGCACGTAGAGGTACCTTCCGACGAAGCCGGACAACATGACGGCCGTCATAGACCAGTACGCGACGGAGATGATCCCGCTGAACCTGAACGCCGTGTGGAACGTGACGAAGATGGGGCCGACGATTCCGCAGAAGACGTGCACCTCGAGCCAGGTGCTGATGGACCCGGCGCGCGCGAGGGCCTTCACGCGTTTCCGCAGGACATAGACCACCGGCACGAACATCATCAGCACGCCCAGCACGCCGAGCGGGTGCGCCACCGCGCCGGAGGGCTTCAGGATGGGATGCTGCGGCGCGTAGCCGCGCACGCCGATTGGCGTCGTGTAGTACGTCCAGCCGTCGAGCTGAACCAGGACCCAGAGGCAGAGCGCCGCCGTCACCAGTCCGCTGATGACGAGAACGTTGACGAGCGCTGTTTGATTCTGGCGTCCGGCCACGTCGGCGTCTCCTTACGCGTCCAGGGAACAATCGCCCGACGCGTAGGTCACGCAGGGCAGCACCCAGCCGTCCGCGCGATCCCGGTCGTCGAGCGCGTCCGACGTGCATGTCGCCTCGCCGGTGAGGAGCCGCGTCCGGCAGGTGCCGCACACGCCGGCGCGACACACGGACGGCAGGTCCGCGCCGGCGCCCTCTGCGGCGTCGAGCAGCGTCTGGCTGCCCTTGACCGGGACCGAGCGCCCGCTCCGGACGAGTGTCAGTTCGTGCTCGGCATGGCCGGCGGCGACCGCCGGCTCATAGGCCGCCGCATCGGCGCCGATGGCGCGCGACGGCTGGAACACTTCGTAGCGCACCTGACCCTTCGGCACGCCCATCGCCAGGAGCGCCTCCTCGAGATCGCGGATCATCCCGGCCGGCCCGCACATCAGGAACACGGCCGCGGCGGGATTCGGAACGGCCTCGCGCAGCAGCGCGGCGTCGATGCGGCCCTTGCGGATCCGGGACGTGCCGGCCGGATCCGTCAGCGTCAGGACCACGCGGACTTCCGGATGCCGCCTCACGAGCGTGGCCAGTTCGTCACCGTACGCCACTTCCTCGCGGCCGCGTGCCGAGTATACCAGCGTCACTGGCCGGAGCGGCTCGGCGGCCACGGCGTGGCGGAGCATGCCCATCACCGGCGTGATGCCGACGCCGCCCGCGACCAGCACGATGGGCCGATCGTCGCCGGCCGGATACACGAAGTGGCCTGCAGGCGCCTTGACGTGGATTTCGGATCCTGGCCGGACCGTCGCGTGCAGCGCGCCGGACACCAGGCCCTGGCGCTTGACCGAGATCTCGAGATAGCCCGTCGCCTCGGGCGCCGAACTCACGGAATAGCAGCGCACGTGCGGGACGCCGTCCACCTGGACGCGCACGGTGAGGAACTGCCCGGCCGCGAAGGCCAGGCCTTCGGGGCGCCTCAGCCGGAAGGTCCGGATTGTCGGCGTCTCGTCGACGACCGCGAGGACGGACAGCGGCACGAAGCCGCGCGTCGGCCGCGCGCCGCCATCAGCCGGCGCGGACGTCTGGCGCGCAGCCGTACCCCGCGCTGCAGCCGCCGACGGCGACGCGGCCCTGGCCACGGGAACGAGCCGCTCGCACGCGATGAACCAGATGATGTGCAGTCCGAGCCCGGTCGCGAGTTCACCCGCCGTCTGCCACAGCCACGGGGAGACGCTGAACGCGAGCGACGGGAGGATCGCCCAGGGCACGACGCCCACCGGCGTCCGGTGCTTCCTGAGCACGAGCATCGCGACGTGAACGGTCGTCGCGAACGCCAGGGTAGAGCCCGGCACGACGAAGGCAACATCCAGCATGGGGGCACCGTCAGTTGTCGTCAGGTTGTGTCCGCCGACGATATTAGCAAACGGCGGGCCACGATCAGCGACCGAATGACGGCCTTTTCGCGGGACTGAGGCATACGTGCGTCGCCTGGAGAGTACGACAAGTGTGTAATCCCAACCACACTGCCGGGATGTCGTCGCCTCCGGCGAATCAGAGTTGGTACGGCGCTGACGGATTCAACGGTTCCGGCCCTGGAACGACATCGGGCGGCGGAACCGCATCGGGTTGCGCAACCGGCGGAACGGCCTCCGGAACAAGCGGTGCCGGCGGCACGGCGGCCGGCGCGGCAGCCATTCCACCGACGTCTCCGACGTACCGCCGCTCGGCGTCAACGAGCGTCACGCGCAGGCCGACTCGCGCCATCGCGATCGCCTGCTGCACGAGGATCAGCGTGAGGATGGCGCCCCACGTGGCCGCCGCCTGCGACTCCGATTCATACGCGACGTAGACCACGTTGAGCAGTTTGACCGGGACAATCACCAGCAGCGCCATGCCGAAGGTGGCCAGCGGGTTCCGCAGGACGAATGCGAGCGCCCGGAAGTACGCGCGGAACATGCCGCGCGAGTCGTCCAGCATCACCCGGATGCGGGCGTAGTCGAGCGCGAGCATGAACAACCCCATCACCAGAGAGATCGCGAGCAGGTCGATCCCGACCCATCGGTACAGCGCCGATTCGAGGCCGGCCGCGATGATCGGCGCCTGAATCGCGGCCAGGGCCGCCATCACCACCCCGCCGACGACGCCCATGCAGATGCCGCCGACGATCATCAGGCGGAAGAAGCGCCAGTAGAACGCACCGCCGCCGCCGAAGAACAGGTGCATCGTCGTGCGGCCGGACCCCTGGCGGGAGAGCACCTTCAGGATGCCGCCCATCACGAAGGGGCTCGACAGCCAGGACACGCACGCCACGGCGAGTGCCGCGCTCGTGAGGATCGCGAACGCGCCCGCCTGGTCGTACTTCACGAGATCGGCGAACACCCCGAAGTTGAACCCTCGGAGCAACGTTCCGGCTTCTGGCGACAAGTCGAACGCGCGGTGCCACCAGTTGGCCGCCGGCCATGCTGCCAGGGCGCCCAACGCCAGCTGCAGCGCCCAGATCACGAGGACGAGCCGGTAATTCCGGAACGCCGCTCCCACGCCCCTGCCCACATTGGTGAACATGCCGTTCTCCGATCTACAGCAGACCCAGGCCCGCGACGATGCCCTGCAGCCAGAAGAGCCAGCGCACGGCCCAGTTGGCCGCCGCCCGCCCGTCCGGCTCCATCCGGCGCCCGTTGTTGAGCCAGTTCACGTCCAGCTCGATCTTGCGGTCCGGATCGATCTCCACCCATTCCAGGCGCTCGGCGCGCACGAAGGTAAACAGCTTCGTCCGATCACGCCCGTCCCACGGCAGGATCTCGACCGGCTTGCCGGCGAACTTGAACGCCACGTCGACCGGCAGCATGACGCCGCCGCTCCGGCGGACGATGACGCGCGTGTCGTAGAGCGCGAGCCCCTTTGCGGCCGCCTCCTTTTCGCGCGCGGCGGCATCGTTCTCGCCCACTGTGCGCCGGCCCTTGGCATCGTCGAAGATGCCGCGCGGCTGGACGACACGGTTGGACACGGCCGATCCAATCTCGTAGTCGACGATATCCGTGCCGCGCCAGACCTGGTCGAAGAACCAGGTGAAGTCCTTCCCCGTGACTTCGTTGACCGTCGCGAAGAAGTCCTCGCTGCGGGGATGGCGGAAGCGCCAGCGCTCCTGGAACGTGCGCATCACGCGCGCCATGGCCTGCTGGCCAATCAGGCCCTCGAGCGTGCGCAGCGCGATTTCGGGCTTCTGGTAGGCGTAGAAGGAGTAGTCGCCCTGCGGCGTGTACTCCCACGCCTTCGCCATGATCCGGTTGAACCGCAGGTTCGGGCTGTTGCCCAACCGGAGGGTTTCCACCTCGCCCATCTTCAGGCCGAACAACTCGAACGCGGACGTCGAGGACCCATAGGCGCGGTCGAGGGCTTTGCCGGTCGAGTACGAATTGATGCCTTCGTCGAGCCAGGCTTCCTCGAACTCGTTGTTGGCCTCCAGGCCGTACCAGAACTGGTGGCCGAACTCGTGGACGACCACCATCTCCACCAGCCGGACACGGTCGAGCGGCCACCGGTTGAAGAGGACCGACGACATGCCGGTGATGAACGTCGGGTACTCCATGCCGCCGGCGCCGCCGGCGCCGTACGCCGGGTCGACCACGGTCAGCGTCCGGTACGGATAGCGGCCGTACCAGAGGCCGTACCACTTGAGACCGGCCTTGGCCGCGTCGACGTGGCGCTGCGCCTGCGCCGCGTGCTCCGGCTGCAGCAGGACCGTGATGTCGACGTCCGACAGCATGACCTCGTCGCGGCTCCGGCCGAGCAGCGCGGCGGCCTGGTCGTACTCCTCCGGCGACACGTCGCCACGCGCCGAGAATTTCGCTTTCACCACCATGTATCGCGGGTCGGCGGTCCACGCGAAGTCGTGCACGTCCGCCTGCTCGTACGTGTACGTGGCCGTGCCGTCAGGATTGGCCCGCTCGCCCGTGCGGGCGCCGGTCGCGCCGACCACGAACGACGAGGGCACGGTGATGTTCACGTTGAAGGACCCGAAGTCGGCGTAGAACTCCGACGTCGCGTGGTACTGGTGACAGTTCCACCCGCCCGTCTCGCGGCCGCGCAGGCCGGCCGGCTCGTAGACGCCGAGCTTGGGAAACCACTGGCCGACCAGGTAGAAGTTGTCCTTGTAGCCTGCCCGCGCGAAGACACGAGGAAGCTGGGCGGTGAACGCGATGTCGAGCGTCACCGTCCCGCCCGGCGCCACCGGTTCCGGCAGGGCGACCTTCGCCACCGTCTCGTCGTCCGGATTGCCGTCGTCGGGCCGCATGAACACGAGCTGCTTCGTGAGATCGGTGCCGGCCCCCGTCTTCATGGACGTGACCGTGATCCACCCCCACGAATCCCGCGCCATCGTGTCGCCGCGGAGCTGGCCGCCGGATTCCTTCGTGAACGTGGTCTGCGAGTTCTTGAAGGCGTTCCAGTACAGGTGGAACCACAGCTCGCCGACCGTGTCTTTCGACGGGTTCTTCCAGGTGACGCGCTCCGTGCCGGCGATCTGCTTGGCCGCCGGATCGAGCTTGACGCTGATGGCGTACTGGACGACCTGATCCGCCTTGTCCGGAAGCCGATCGGCCAGGGCGGGCACGGCCGTGCAGGCCGCGAGAAGGAATGCCGCAACACTTCGGCGCATGCCTGAACCCTCCGGCGTTACGCGGGACGCTCGATCGTGACGCTCGTCATGACAATGTCGGTGGCGGGCCGATCGCCGGCCTTCGTCTTCGTCTTGCCGATGCGCTCGATGACATCCATGCCCTCGACGACCTCGCCGAACACGGAGTGCTTCCGGTCCAGCCACGGCGTCGGCACCAGCGTGATGAAGAACTGCCCGCCGTTGGTGTTGGGGCCGGAGTTGGCCATCGAGAGGACGCCCGGCTTGTCGTGCCTGAGCTTCGGGTGGAACTCGTCCTGGAAGTTGTAGCCCGGGCCGCCCGTGCCGCGCCCCAGCGGGCAGCCACCCTGGATCATGAAGCCGTCGATGACGCGATGGAAGATGAGGCCGTCGTAGTAGGGCTTGTTCGACTTCTCCCCGGTGCGGGGGTCGGTCCACTGTTTCGATCCCTCGGCGAGGCCGACGAAGTTGCCGACGGTGACGGGCGCTTCCTCATCGAACAGCCGGATGACGAAGGTGCCCTCGGTGGTGACGAACCTGGCTCGTGTTCCTGATGTCAAGAGTGGTCTCCGTCCTGGCCGGCCCGGCCCTCCCGCGGCTCGCGCCCGCGGAAGGCCGGAACCCGATGATTCGTCTGACAATCGTATAGCATGTAGGGCATCCGGGGGGTGTCTGGACTGCCATGTCACAACGCCTTCGCTACCTGCATCTCGATGTCTTTACCAACCGTGCCTTCGGCGGCAACCAGCTGGCCGTGTTCACCGACGCGCGGGGCGTGACGGCCGACCTGATGCAGCTCATCGCCCGGGAAATGGCCTTCTCCGAATCGACGTTCATCCTGCCGGCCGAACGCGCCGACACCGACGTGCGGATGCGGATCTTTACACCGGGCACCGAGTTGCCCATGGCCGGGCATCCGACGGTGGGATCCGCGTTTGCGCTGGCGCACGACGGGACGATTCCGCCGGGCCGGGCGCGCTGGGTGTTCGGCCTCGGCGTCGGCCCGACTCCCGTGGACCTGGAGTGGGACGACGGCGTCGCGCGCTTCGCCTGGATGACGCAGGGGCGGCCCGCGTTCGGGCCGGTCGTCTATGACGCGGCGGCCGTGGCACAGGCGGTCGGCCTGGCCCCCGAGGACATCGGCACCGGCACCCTTCGCGTCCAGGAAGTCTCGTGCGGTCTGCCGTTCCTGCTGGTGCCGCTGTCGACGCGCGCCGCCGTGGACCGGGCCGAGCCGAGCGCCCTGGCGATCGCGAAGCTGGCCGTCCGGCACAAGCTGCAGGCCGAAGCCGTGATGGTGTTCACGCTGCAGCAGGGCAACGACGACGCGACGGTGTACAGCCGCATGTTCGCGCCGGCGCTGGGTGTCGTCGAAGATCCCGCCACGGGATCCGCCAGCGGCCCGCTCGGGTGCTATCTCGTGCGCTACGACGCCGTGAGGCCCGGCCAGGCCGGCGCGATCGTGAACCTGCAGGGTGTGAAGATGGGGCGGCCGAGCTCGATGCACATCGCGATCGGCCTGTCGCCGCAGGGCGACATCACCCGTGTGCAGGTCGGCGGAGAAGCCGTGCTGGTGGGCCAGGGGGAACTGCGCCTGTGAACACCCTGCTGACCGACCTCGATCTCCACCTGTTCGGGGAAGGACTGCACTACGAGATCCACCGGAAACTCGGCTCGCACGCGGCCGAATTCGACGGCGCGCACGGGATCCACTTCGCCGTCTGGGCGCCCAACGCGCGGCACGTGCGGATCGTCGGTGACTTCAACGGCTGGGACGGACGCGCCCACGCGATGGAACCGCTCCAGCAGTCGGGCATCTGGGTGCTGTTCGTCCCCGGCCTGTCCGCAGGAGAGAAGTACAAGTACGAGATCGACGGCGCCGACGGCCGGGTCAGCCAGAAGGCGGACCCGTACGGCATGCAGTTCGAGGTGCCGCCCCGATCCGCGACCGTGGCCTGCGATGCGCCCGCGCATGCGTGGCAGGACGGGGCGTGGATGCGGCAGCGGGCGGCAAACGGCCTGCTGTTCGACAGGCCCATGTCGATTTACGAGGTGCACCTCGGGTCCTGGCGCCGCGGCGACGGCAATACGCCGTTGTCGTACCGCGAACTGGCCGGCCAGCTCGTGCCGTACGTGCAGGAGATGGGGTTCACGCACGTCGAAATGATGCCCGTGATGGAGCATCCGTTCGCGGGGTCGTGGGGCTACCAGGTTGTCGGGTTCTTCGCGCCGACCAGCCGCTTCGGCCCGCCCGAGGACTTCAAGTACCTCGTCGACTGCTGCCACCAGGCGGGCATCGGCGTGATCCTCGACTGGGTGCCCGGTCACTTCCCGAAGGACGGCCACGGCCTGATTCGCTTCGACGGCACGGCGCTCTACGAGCACGACGATCCGCGGATGGGCGAGCAGCCCGACTGGGGCACGCTGGTCTTCAACTACGGGCGCCACGAGGTCCGGAATTTCCTGCTCGCCAACGCGCTGTTCTGGCTCGACGAGTACCACGCGGACGGCCTGCGCGTCGACGCGGTGGCCTCGATGCTGTACCTCGACTACTCCCGCGAAGCCGGCCAGTGGGTGCCCAACTGCTTCGGCGGCCGCGAGAACCTCGAGGCGATGGACTTCCTGCGGCGCGTCAACACGCTGGTGCACGAGCGCCATCCCGGCGCCGTGATGGTGGCGGAGGAGTCGACCGCCTGGCCCGCCGTCAGCCGCCCGGTCTACACGGGCGGCCTCGGGTTCACGTTCAAGTGGAACATGGGCTGGATGCACGACATGCTGAGCTACATGTCGCACGACCCCCTGTACCGCAAGTGGGCGCACAACGACCTGACGTTCTCGATGCTCTACGCGTTTACCGAGAACTTCATCCTGCCCTTCTCGCACGACGAGGCCGTGCACGGCAAGGGATCGATGCTCGGCAAGATGCCCGGCGATCAGTGGCAGCGGTTTGCCAACCTCCGCGCGCTCTACGGCTACCTGTTCGGCCACCCGGGCAAGAAGCTGCTGTTCATGGGCGGCGAATTCGCCCAGACGCGGGAGTGGAACCACGACACGGGTCTCGACTGGTACCTGCTCGAGTGCGATCCGCACCGGGGCGTCCGGCGGCTCGTGGCCGACCTGAACCGGTTGTACCGGGACGAGCCCTCGCTCCACGAACTCGATTGCGCACGCGAGGGGTTCGGCTGGATCGACTGTCACGATCACGAGAGCTCGGTCGTGTCGTTCCTCCGCCGGGCCAGGGACCCGAACGACTTCACGGTGTTCGTCCTCAACTTCACGCCCGTGCCCCGGTCGGCGTACCGGGTGGGCGTGCCCCGCGCCGGCCGGTACCGGGAAGTGCTGAACACGGATGCCGCCACGTACGGCGGGTCGAACGTGGGCAACCTGGGCGGGGCCGTCACCGAGGACATTCCCGCACACGGACATCTGTTTTCGCTCAGTCTTCTCCTGCCCCCGCTCTCCTGCATCACGCTCAAGCCCGAGTAACCGGGCGCACGCGCCCACGGCATCCCATCCGGGCGTCACTCTGCCGACACCCGTGACCGGAAAGTGTGCAGCCGGCGCACACCAGCCGTGCGCCTTCGCACGCGCGCAGGCCGGCCCCGGACCCGGCACGCAGCGCCGAACCCACTCGTCCGGCACGATTTACGGCAGTGTTTTGAATGGCTTACCTGGACTGGGCCGGCGCTGAGCCAGGGGTTGGACGCCTTCTTGCAGTGTGCGGGAGTGCGACGCACACGTGCATGGCCCCTGTGAAGGCGGAATCCTGATGGTCGAAACAGCTCAGCAAACGGCAAGCGTCATCGTCGTGGACGACACGGATGTCAGCGCCGAAGTGCTCCGGCGGTTGCTGCTGCAGGACGGGTATACCGTCCAGGTCGCACACGACGGGGAGAGCGGGCTGGAAGCCGTGCGCCGGTCCACACCGGACCTGGTTCTGCTGGACGTGATGATGCCTGGCATCAACGGGTTCGAGGTGTGCCGGCGGCTGAAGGCTGACCCCGCAACCCGTTTGACGCCCATCGTCCTCGTCACCACGCTCGACGGTCGCGATGACCGCATCCAGGGCATGGACGCCGGCGCGGATGACTTCCTGACCAAGCCGGTCGATGGCATGGAGCTTCGGGCCCGGGTCCGGCAGCTGCTGCGTCTGAAGCGCTTCACGGACGATCTGGACTCGGCCGAAGCGGTCATCCTGAGCCTCGCGCGCACGGTCGAAGCGCGCGATCCGAACACGGAAGGGCACTGCGAACGCCTGGCGGCGTATGCCGTCCGGCTGGGCGAGGCGCTCGGGCTTCGTGATGACGACCTCTCGGCGTTGTACCGGGGCGGATTCCTTCACGATGTCGGCAAGATCGCGATTCCCGACAGTGTCCTGCTGAAGCCGGGGCCGCTCACGCGCGAAGAGCATGACCTGGTGAAGCGGCACACGCTGGTGGGCGACGAACTGTGCTCGCAGCTGCGGGCGCTCAGGCCCGTGCGCCCGATCGTGCGGCATCACCACGAGCGGCAGGACGGCAGCGGCTATCCGGATGGCCTGGCCGGCGACCAGATTCCGCTGCTCGCGCAGATTGCCGGCGTGGTCGATGTCTACGACGCGCTGACGACACCGAGGCCCTACAAGAAGGCGCTGGCGCCGAGCGAGGCGCTGGCCCTGCTCCGCGGAGAGGCGCTCGACGGGCTCCATCAGATTGAACTGGTCGATCTGCTCTCGACGCTCCAGCGCGGCGGGAAACTCTCGACGGCAGTCGATGTGCAGCAGATGACGCTCCGTTTCCTCCGAGGACAGGCCCGATGACCGCCCAGAATCCCGTGCTCCTTCTCGTCGACGACGATCCGCTCGTCCGGCAGGTCGTCGGCCGGTTCGGTGCCGAGGCCGGCTACGACGTTGTGTCGTGCGCGGGCGGCACGCAGGCGCTCGACCAGCTGCAGCGGCGGCCGGCGTTCGCGCTGGTGGACCTGCGGATGCCCGACGTGGACGGCCTGGAGGTGCTGCGCGCGGTGCGCGAGCGCGTGCCGACGTGCGAGATGGTGCTGATGAGCGGCGAGGCGACGATCGACGAAGCCGTCGAAGCCGTGCGCCTGGGCGCGATCGACTACCTCCGGAAGCCCCTCGACTTCGACCGGCTGCGCCGCCTGCTGGCCGGTGTCCGCGAGGAGGCCGCGCGGCGCCGCAGCCTGATGGCGATCGAGGGCGACGTAGCGCGCCGCCTCGAGTTCTGCGGCATGCTGGGCCGCAGTTCCGCGATGCAGCAGACGTTCAGCCTGATTCGGCGCCTGGCGCCGCATGTGCGTCATGTGCTGATTGCCGGCGAGACCGGCACAGGCAAGGAGCTGGCTGCCCGGGCCTTCCATAGACTGGGCCCGCGCAGCCAGCAGCGGTTCGTGACGGTGAACTGCTCGGCCGTGGTCGAGACGCTCTCGGAGAGCGAACTGTTCGGCCACGTGCGCGGCGCGTTCACGGGCGCCACGGAGAACCGCATCGGCCTGTTCGAGCTGGCCGACAAGGGCACGCTGTTCCTCGACGAGATCGGCGAACTGCCGCTGGCGCTGCAGGCCAAGCTGCTGCGCGTCCTGGAGACGGGCGAAATCCAGCGCGTGGGTGCCGTCGAACGGCGGCGCGTCGACGTCAATGTCTTCGCGGCGACCAACCGGAACCTGCGCGCCGAGGTGGCGGCCGGGCGGTTCCGCACGGACCTGTTCTACCGCCTCAACGTGATCGAACTGACGCTGCCGCCGCTGCGCGAGCACCGCGAGGACATCCCGTACCTGACGGCTGCGTTCGTGCGCGAGTTCTCCGGCCGGCTCAACAAGCCGCTGGCCGGCATCAGCACGGAAGCCGAGCGCACGCTGTTCAACGCGCACTGGGAAGGCAACGTCCGCGAACTGCGCAACGTGATCGAGCGCGCGTGCATCCTCGCCGAAGGGGACCTGATCACCGAGCGCGAACTGGTGGGCGTGGCCGCCGCGCCCGAGCGGGCCGCGCAGCTGCCGCCGATGGCGCCGCTGCTGCCGGGACCAGCCGCGGCCCCGCTCCAGCCCCCGCCCCCGTCCGCCGAGGCGCCGGAGGCCGACGACGACCTGGGCCTCAAGGCCGTCGAACGCGACCACATCGTGCGCGTGCTGGAGCGTTCGCGCGGCAACAAGAAAGCGGCGGCTGAGCTGCTCGGCATCAGCCGGCGAAAGCTCTACCGGTACCTCGAGGCGTACCAGTTGCACATCCCGCAGAAGACCCTCGGCGTCGTGGACAGCACGGCCGCGCGCAGCACGACCCGGCACTAGGTTCTCCCCGCCGCCCCGGCAAGTCCCTGATGCCGGGGCGGCCAGCCTGGCTGGCAGGCGGCTCCGGGAACCTATTCCTCCGCACGCCGGTCCGCGGCGAGGCATCCCCGCATACCCCTCAAGGAACGCAGTACAGGAATTGTGCGCGCAGCGCACATTCCTGAGTGGGCACAGGCGCGTGTGCACACTCGCACAGGGGAGTGCGTGGGTGTAAGTGGCTCATATACAGCAACATGCCGCGTATTCAGGCGTTGGCCCCAAGCTTGCTCTAAGACCGGCAGGGGCCTGATTCACGGTGGTCTGAGGCCCACTTGAGGCACACGACGATGAAGCTACAACGACTGTTCGCGGCGATGACGGGGATGTCGATGGTGGAAGTGGCGGCGGCCCTGACGGTATCGGCCGTTGCGGCGGGCGCCGCGGCTCCGGCCATCCAGGACTACGTCACCCAGGCGCGCTACACGCGTGCCCAGCAGGACGTGCACACCATCGCGATCGCCGTTGCGCGGCTGGAATCCGATGTGATGGGCCAGTCGACGCGGGATCGCGGGTGGGCGACGTTCGACCTGCTGGTCGGGCCCGGCGCTGTGCCGGCGGCCGGTCAGGGCGGCGACAGCGCATGGCTGGTCCCGGCGGGATCGGCGAAGGTCGGCGTCCTGGACGATCACCTGGTGACCAACACGGCCGGCTACACCACGCATCCGCCCCGGCAGAACACCCCGATCCGCGGCTGGCACGGGCCCTATATCGAGTCGGGCATACCGTCCGATCCGTGGGGCAACCGGTACGCCGTCAACAGCGCGGCGCTCGCGAACGGAACGTCGTGCACGGTCGTTGTATCGGCCGGCCCGAACGGCGTGATCGAGACAGCGTTCGCCGGGGCGTCGATCACGCCCGGCGGCGACGATGTGCTCGCACTGGTGGGAGGCGTCCGCTAACCC
>Ga0334722_10001625_pt1 | contig 27534 bp, 24 predicted proteins | sample C3_bottom_MG_FD_207210 | JGI IMG/M metagenome (GOLD analysis project Ga0334722, IMG submission 207210) | Sediment microbial communities from Yellowstone Lake, YNP, Wyoming, USA - C3_bottom | ecosystem: Environmental > Aquatic > Freshwater > Lake > Sediment | place: USA: Wyoming | collected... | reverse complement strand
GAAATCGCCGGTCATCAGGCAGAAGCCGAGCATCAGCTTGCCCAGTTTCTGGAAGTGGGTGGGAGTGATGAAGGCGCTTAAACCCAGATAGCGCACGGCCAGCAGGGCCAGGATAAAGAGCAGGGCCAGGGCGGTGTAAAAGGCACTGACCAGGTAGTAGGCCCCGAAGAGGGTGGAGTACCAGGTGGGATCCAGGGACATGATCAGGTCGAAGGCCAGCAGCGACAGAACCAGGAAGTAGAGGATGCCGTAGATATTGGCAAAGACCACCGCCCGCTCTTCGTCGCCTTGGGCGTTGACGGGATCACCGGTCCCGGCCAGGAAACGTTGGTCGCGGCGGAGCGAGAGATAGAGCAGCGCCACGCCGGTCAGGGTCAGGAGCAGCAAGCCGATTTCGTCGCGGACGAAGAGAAAGTCACCATTCAGCCAGGCTGCTTTCTCCGGCAGGGGATGCTCGATCCAGGAGAAGAGCAACCGGCGGCCGGGATAGAGTCCGGCCAGGAGCAGCAGGCTCACGGGCAGAAAGCTGCTGACCGATTCGGCCAGGCGCTTTAAGGCCCGGCCCCAGTGGGCATGGGTGAGGGTGAGAATCACCGAGAAGAGCAGACTCCCGGCGGCCAGGCCGGTCCAGAAAACCAGGTTGACCAGGTAGGCCTGCCAGGCTCTTTGCGGCTCGCTGCCATTAACCCCGGCCAGCAGGGCCACGGCCCCCAGGATGATTAGGGCAACAAAGAGGCCGGTCAGCCAGGCCGGGGCCTGCCGGGGGCGACCGGCGTGGCGCAGGTTATTATCCGAGTAATCAGCCAAGGTCGTTGACCTCCTCGGCGCCCAGTTGGCGCAACAGTTGGCCGATCTCCTGGCGGTCGGCCAGCGGGCAGTGAATCAGCAAACCGTAACGGTCCTCGGTGCAGCGGGCGTCATAATGGACGGGCAGTTTATGCTTGGGTAGCCGGGCCAGGAGCAGCATGCCGCCCAGGTTGCAGAGGACCGAGAAAAGGATGCAGAACTCAAAGGCCAGGATCACGTAGGGCACCCGGGGCACCGGCGGCTTGCCGCCGACGATGAAGTGCCACTGGCTGGCAGTATAGATGGCCAGTCCGAAACCGCTCAAGATGCCGAGGATGCCGCCGGTGAGAGTGAAAAAGCGCACCGGGCTGCGCTTCAGCCTCAGGGCGGTCAGGAGTTCGGGCTGGAAGGTCGGGGCATGGACGTCGGCGATCTCGATCTTCTGGGCCTGTAAGGCTGCAATGGCAGCCAGCAGGTCGTCGAGATCAGCAAAGATGCTCATTACCGGCCGGGTCGCGTTCATGGCTGGCCTCCGCCCTTGGGCTGAGCCGGGGCGCGGCGGCGCGGGGTCAAATCCTCCTTCAGCTCGGTCATCGAAACCGTGGGCAGGAAGCGGGCGAAGAGCAAGAATAGAAAAAAGAAGAGGCTGAACGAACCCAGCAGGATGCCGTATTCCACCCAGGTCGGCCCGAAGTAGAGGCCCCAGGAATAGGGATCCTGGTCGTGGGCCGGGGAACTCAGGATGATCACGAAGCGCTCATACCACATGCCCAGGTTGATCAGCAGCGAAATGATGAAGAGCGGCACGATGCTGGTCCGGACCTTCTTGAAGTAAAGGGCAAGGGGGACGATGGTGTTGCAGGTCACCATCAACCAGAAGAATGGGGCGTAGTGGCCCACCGCCCGCCAGTGGAAAATGCCGCGCTCGGCGACGTTGCCGCTGTACCAGGCGATGAAGGCCTCGGTGAGATAGGAGTAGGCGACGATCAGGCCGGTGAAGATGATGGTCTTGGCGACGTTCTCCAGGATCGGGATGGTGATCACCTCTTCCAGCTTAAGAATCCTCCGCATGGGGATCAGCAGGGTCAGGACCATGGCCAGGCCCGAGTGGATGGCCCCGGCCACGAAGTAGGGGGCGAAGATGGTCGAGTGCCAGCCCGGGGCGATGCTCAGGGCAAAATCCCAGGAGACCACGCTGTGCACCGAGACCACCAGGGGGGTGGCCAGGGCGGCGAACAACAGGTAGGCCAGGCTGTAATGGCGCCACTGGTTTTGCGAGCCGGTCCAGCCTAGCGCGAAGAAGCCGTAGAGCTTTTGCCGCAGCCCCTTGGCCCGGTCGCGGATGATGGCCAGGTCGGGAATCATCCCGGTGTACCAGAAGAGCAGGCTCACCGTCAGATAGGTGGAGATGGCGATGACGTCGAACAAGAGCGGCGACTGAAAATTTGGCCAGAGGTTGCGCTGGTTGGGGTAGGGCAGAATCCAGTAAACGATCCAGACCCGGCCCATGTGGATAAAGGGAAAGAGCCCGGCGATGGAGACGGCGAAAACGGTCATTGCCTCGGCGCTTCGGGCCAGCGGGGTCCGCCAGGGGGCGCCAAAGAGGTAGAGAACGGCGGAGATCAGGGTGCCGGAATGGGCAATCCCGACCCAAAAAACAAAGTTGATCAGGTAGGTGCCCCACATGGTCGGATGGTTGATCCCGGCAACCCCCAGGCCGGTGGCGATCTGGTAGGCCCAGCAACCACCGCCGATCAACGCCCCGCAGAGGCAGAGGGCCAGCCAGGCGTAATACTCTTTGGTGGGCGGAGTCATGGCCGCCATGATGGTGTCGTTGACCTGGCGGTAGGTCATCTTGGGGGCAGGCTGGTTCATTGGGGGCGGGCTCCCAAGTTGTTCTTGTGATCAGTCCTATGATTCCTATAACTCCTATAATTCCCATGGGAGCGATAGGAATCATGGGAATCATGGGAACGGCTTTTCGCTCTTACTGCCATGGCAATCACTCACAGCTCCTGGGTCAACCGGCGCAGATAGATCATCGCCGGTTTGGTATTGAGTTCTCTTAAAACCTGGTAGGCCCGCGGGTCTTTAACCATTTTGCTCACCCGGCTCTCGGGATCCACCAGGTTGCCGACCGTCAGCGCCCCGGCCGGGCAGGTCTGGGCGCAGGCGGTGGTGAAGTCGCCATCCTTGACCTTCCTCCCTTGGCTCTTGCATTCGATCTTGGCTGCGATGATGCGCTGCACGCAGAAGGAGCACTTCTCCATCACCCCTTTCTGGCGGACGGTGACGTCCGGATTGAGCTGCATCTCCAGGGGGCTGTCGCGGGTGAAGGTGAACCAGTTGAAGCGCCGCACCTTGTAGGGGTCGTTCTGGGAGCAGAAACGGGTGCCGAAACAGCGGTTATAGACCTGGTTGTTCAGGCCGTCCACCGAGTGGTGCGGGGCGAAGACCGGGCAGACCGATTCGCAGGGCGCCTCGTCGCAGTGCTGGCAGAGCATGGGTAGGTGGCGAATGCTCTTATCCGTCTCCTTGAAATAGCGCTGGATGCGCAGCCAGGACATCTCACGGCCTTGCGTAATCAGCTTTTTACCGACGATGGCGACGTTGTTCTCGGCGTAACAGGCAACCACGCAGGCGCCGCAGCCGATGCAGCGGTCGAGATCGATGACCATGCACCAGCGGTATTCCTTATGCTCGTGGGTTGGGTAGATGTCACGCTGAGGATCATAACCGGCGGGCAGGGGCAGATCAACACTGGCCGGGCGGTTGGCGGCGCGGGCGGTGCGGTAATCAGCAAAGGACTCCTCCTCCACCAGATCGCGGCCCTCTTGAAAGAAGTTGCCGTCGGTATTGGCGATGGGTTGGTTGCCAGCGAGGCGCACCAGGGTCACCCCGGTGACCACGGTCAGCCCGCCACAGGCCGGATCGAGGCTGGGGGGCATCAAGACCAGGGGATTAGCCGCTCCGGTGGCGGCGGCGAACCGGCCATAGTTTTCGTGGCCCTGGCCGATGGGCAGGGCCAGGGTACCCGGGGGCACAGAATAGATCGGCAGGGCCGGGACGATGACGGCGCCGTGCGGGGTGGTCAGCTGCAGGAGATCGCCCTTGGCCACCCCCAGTTTCGCCGCCGTCTCGGGGTGGATCTCCACCCAGCTGCCCCAGGTGGCCTGGGTCACCGGATCGGGCAGTTCCTGAAGCCAGGAGCGGTTGGCGCCCCGGCCGTCGAAGAATTGCCCGGTCGGGTAGATGGTCAGCGGATAGGTGTTGGCGGCTGGCGCGCTGGGTGGGGCCGGAAAGGTATAGGCAAAGGCGGCGGCAAGGGCGACCTTTTGGGTGTCCGGCTCGCGGGTGGACCAGTCGCCGCCCTGGCGAACCATCCGGTTCCAGTACTGGGCGAAGGGCTCGTTCTGCGCCCCGGCCTGCCAGCGCGCCTGCCAAGTATGCTGGAGGCGCTGGTAGAAATCGTCCCAAGGCAATGCGTCGCCGACTCCTGCCTTATCAGCCGTCTCCAGCAGCAGATCGCCCAGGGGGCGGGTGTCGAACATCGGCCCCATCACCGGTTGCAGTAGGCCATTGATCCCGGATCGGGGTGTGTAGTCACCCCATGATTCCAGGGCGGTGTGGGTCGGGAGGATCAGATGGGCGAGCTGGCTGGTTTCATCCGGGCAAGCGGAGAAACTGACGATGGTCTTCACCTTGGCCAGGGCCGACTTGAACCCCCAGGAGGCGGGCAGGCTGAAGAGCGGGTTGGCGTCGTGGAGCAGGAGCAGTTCGATCTCGCCATTGGCCATCCGCTCGACCAGGCGGTGGATCTCGGCGGCCGGGGCGGTGCGCTCCAGAGCCGAGCCGGGGGCCGGATCGACCAGTTCCCGGCTGCCGGGTTTGAACAAGTTGAGCAGGTTGGCGACCACCGCGGCCTCCGTGGCATGGGGCCCGTGGTGCGGGAGCCCGGCGGCAATCACCAAGGGACGTTCGGCCGCCAGGAAACGCGCCACCAGCTTGGCCAGGGTCGCGGCCGGGATGAGTTGCCGACCTGCGCGGCAGGCGTCTTCGGAGGCTGCCAGGATCGTGGCCAGCGGCAGGGCCAGTTCGGAGGGAAGCTGCAGGTTGCAGCGCTCCACCTCGACGGCCAGGGCTTCCAGCAAGGCCAGGGCCACCAGCCACTCTTGGTCCGGGGCGACCTCAATCCGGCAGTCAGCATTGGCGGCGGTCAGCGACTGGCGGGGGCCCACCAGGGCAAAGAAATTCTTCCGCTCCCCCTGGGGGGCGTGGAAGGCAGCAAACTGGCGAGTATATTCGACATTGGAGAGCCAGGTTTCCAGGAAGCCGGCGTTGAGGGAAAGCAGGAAATCGGCCCGATCGATCCGGTAGGCGGGAATATCTTCCCGACCATAGACGATCCGGTTGGCAACGCGCAGCGGTTCATAGGCGAAGGGTTCGTAGCGGATCTGCGGCTCGGCCCCGAGGGCCGCCAGCCATTCGCTGGTGAAATCGGCCAGGGTGCCATTCTCCAGACTGGTCAGACAGGCGATGCGCTTACCATTGCCTTTGCTGCGGATCTCGCGCAGCCGGGCGGCGAGACTGGCTTGGGCGGCCTCCCAGGAGATGGGGCGGAGTAGATCACCCCGGCGCTCCTGTGGCCCGGGCCAGCGATCCGGGTTGTAAAGGCCGTGCAGAGCCGCCTGGCCCCGGGCGCAGAGGGCGCCTTGGTTGATCGGATGGGCGGGATTGCCCTCCAGCTTGATCACCCGGCCGTCCCGGTTCTTGGCCAGCATCCCGCACCCAGCCGGGCACTCCCGGCAGGTGGTGGCATAGTACGTCGCCTCGCCGGGGATGATGTCCACCGCCGGGATCACGTAGGGGATCAGCTTGCGGCCGGTCTCCCGGCTGCAGCCGAAGGTGGCGGCGGTGGAGGCCAGCCCCAGTATTTTCAGAAAGTCCCGTCGATCAAGCTCGGACATTTATTATCTCTCAATCGATTCTTGCCAGAGACCGGGGGCGAGGGTCAACCACTCCGGTGCAATAACCTAAACCGGAGTGTGGGCCTAATGGCAAGGCTAAATTGTGCGGGCAGGTCATTCTGGTTCAGTCCTGTAGGAGCGGGCCATGCCCGCGATTCACTATCTTGATCGCGGGCATGGCCCGCTCCTACAAAAATATCGGCATCGTAGAGCAGGTCACACCAGCCATCACTCCGGCGCCGGGCTACCAATCTTCACCGCGATACCAAGGATGGCAAACCGCGACTCCTTATAGCCCGGCAGCAACTCCAGGCCGCAGGCAGCAAGTTGGGCGCGGAACTCCGGGCCGTGGAAGCGGTTTTCACGGGGGTGGTCGAGAATATGTTTAAAGAGGGGATTGGCGTAGAGCGGCGGATAGATCTCCTCGAAGTAAAAGGCTCCGCCCGGCTTCAAAACCCGGGCCACTTCGCGGATGCCGGACTGCCAGTCTTCCAGGTGATGAACGATGCCGAAGTTGAAGACCGCATCGAAACTCTCTTTTCGGTAAGGCAGTTGCTGGGCGTCGCCGGTGGCGAGCCGCAACCGGTCGCCTCCCCAGCTTTTCTGCTTGCGCTGGGCCAGATGCATCATTTGCGGATCGAGATCCAGGGCATCGATGGAGGCAAAGGTAAAGGTGCGGTCGAGAATCCGCGCCCCGGCCCCGTTGCCGCAACCGATCTCCAGACAGCGGCTGGCACCGGGGAGATCACGCTGTTCCTTGAAATAGCGGGCCTCGCGCCGTTGCACCCAGCGGCGCACGGGACTGTTGACCCAGATCCGTTCCGGCCAGTTGACTTTCATAGGTGATTTCCTTTGATTTGTTTCATAATGCCGATGTACCTAATGGCCCGTCAGTGCGAGGAGTGAAACGACGAAGCAATCTACTCGCCATGGCTCGTCCAGGGATACTTTTGGGGAGCGGCCCAGCGTCATTTTCTCCCGGCAAAGATCTTGGCAATGCCGAAGGTTAGTTTTTTTACTCCGCAATCGTGGAATCCGGCTGCTGCGATCAGTCCCAAAAATTCCCGGTCTCCTGGAAAATTAGCCACCGATTCGGCCAGGTAGGAATAGGCGTAATCGGTGCCGGAGATGAAATTACCCAGTGGCGGCAGGATATGGTTGAGATAGAAGCGGTACAGCGGGCCGAGCAGCGGGCCTTCGGGGTAAGAGAAATCCATGATCAGCAGCTGTCCGCCTGGTTTCAAAACCCGGTAAAACTCCGCCAACACCAAGGCCTTCTCCTCGATGTTGCGGATGCCGAAAGAGATGGTGACAGCACCCACCGTGGCGGAGGCAACCGGTAAGCGGCGGCCGTCGCCGGTGGCGAGATTGATGCGGGAGGTCAGCCCCCGACGGGAGATCTTCTTTTGCGCCACCGCCAGCATGGCCGGGGAAAAATCGATGCCCAGCACCCTCGCCTCGGTATGGCGGCGGCAGATGGCCATGGCCACCTCGCTGGTGCCGACGGCCACATCAAGAACCAACCCGTCCAGCGGCAGTTGGAGCATACCGGCCAGCACTTTGCGCCAATAGATGTCAACGCCCAGCGACAGGCAGCTGTTTTGGAAATCGTAGCCCCCGGCGATGGTCTCGAACATGGATTTGACGGCGGTGTCTTTCATGGAGTTTGCCCCCGCTGTTCCGCCACCCATTTGATCTCTCGAATTATCGAATCAGTCAGCTCCTCGGTTCGCAGCTCCGGCGGCAGAACCGACCAGGTATAGGTTTCCACCTCCAGCGGCAGATCAGCGGGGAAGAGGGGCAGGATTTCCCTCAAGAAGGGCTGGGTGGTGGCGCCATCGCGGAGTCGGTCGAGAAAGACCGGGACGTGAAAATGAACCCGCCATTCCTCAACCTGGGCCGGATCGGCGGCCAGGGCCAGGTTCAGGTCGTCGAAGCGGAGCAGCGAACCATCCCGGTGTCGCCCCACAGTCTGGTGCAGGTAACAGGGCTCGACGAAGCGCTGCATGGGGCTTAAGTCCGGCTGGGCCAGAGCCAAGGCTGAGGAGACCTGGACGTGGCCGATCCTGATCTCATGGGCGGCCAGTTGTGCCAGTGATTCGGCCGGATCCTCGAACTGCAGGGCCTGGTGACAGCAGTCGTAGCAGACCGTGAGGAAGGGCCGCAGGTGGGACGGCAGCGCCAGCCGGGCGAAAAAATCAACCAGATCACTGGTGGTTTCCAGCCAGCAACCCGGTTCCGCTTCGATGGCCAGGCTGATCTCCTGGCCGGTGGTCTGGGCCAGTTGCTCAAGATACTCCAGGGCCAGACGCAGATTGGCCAGGGCCAGAGGGATCTCTCCGGGGGACACCGCCTTCCTAAAGCCGATGGGTACCGTCGAGATGGAGCCCCGCCTCCCCGCAGGCAGCCAGCCAACCAGCAGATCGGCCAGCCTCTGGGTGTAAGCCAGGCGCTCCGGGTGGCGCCAGTCGGGCAGGTAGACCAATTCTTTTACCGGTACATGGTGGAAGTCGCCGTGGGGGAAGCCGTTGAGGGTGGCGACGAAACAGTCGTTTTCCCGGCACCACTCCTGGAAGCGGGCCGCCTGCTCCCGGTTTGCCTCTGCCGCTGCTTGCCCAGAAAGGCGCAGGCCGATGGGAAAGGGGCGGTCTGGCGAGACTGCCGCCTTGATCGTCGGCACGTGGCGCCGGACATTGGCGAAGGTATCCGCCCAGCTCTCTGCCGGGTGGATGTTAGTGCAGTAGGTCAGCATTGGTTGTGGGCGAGGTCGTTCGTGACTGCCGGGAATTGGCGGCTGGCAGACCGGTTGGCGACGCCCTGGTGGTGCCGCTCGGCCAGCTTGCTGATGCAGCTGCGCATCCGGGCCTCGTCGATGGCATGGACTTCATGCAGGCAGCCGGGGCCGGTGAGCAGGGGGATGGTCAGTTCGCCGCCCAGGTGTTCCCGGAATTCGGCCAGCGCCGCCGCGATTTCCAGCTGTTCCAGAGCTGGGTGGTAGAGGGTGAGGCCCAGTTCCTCCAGCAGGTTAAGGATGGTCTCGGCGGCGGTTGTCGGCAACAGGCCGATTTCCCGGGAATAAAGCGTGTCCAAGGCAATGCCGATGGCCACCGCCTCCCCGTGGTTGAGGGCGCCGCCGCTGATTTCCTCCAGCTTGTGGGCCGACCAGTGGCCGAAGTCCAGGGGGCGTGAGGAGCCGAATTCGAAGGGGTCGCCCTGGCTGCTGATGTGTTCAATATGCAGGGCGGCGCACCGGCGGATCATCGCCGCCATGGCCTCGGGGGCGAACTTGGCCAGTTCCCGGCGCTGGGTGTGCAGATCGGCAAAAAATGGTGCATCCTTAATCAGGGCCACCTTGACCGCCTCGACGATCCCGGCCCGCAACTCGCGGTGCGGCAAGGAGGCGAGAAAGCTAAAGTCGTTGATCACCGCGTAAGGCGGGGCGAAGGTGCCCAGGAAGTTCTTCCGGCCGCCGAAGTTAACCGAGTTCTTGACCCCGACCCCGGCATCGTTCTGGCCCAGTACAGTGGTAGGCACCCGGATCAGCCGCACCCCCCGGTGGGCGGTGGCCGCCGCGAAGCCTACCGCATCGAGGACGGCGCCGCCGCCGATTGCCAGGACAAAGGATTGTCGGCAAAGGTGGTGCTGGGCGATCAGGTGGTGCAGCCGGGGCACGGTGGCTGGGTTGTTCTTGCAGACTTCGCCGCCTGGCACCGTCACCACCGGGGCGACCAGTTCTATGATTCCGGCGTGAACCCGGGCGTACTCTTCCAGCTGCTGCCCCAATTCCGGTCGGGCCTGCAAAACCCCGGAATCGATGCAGGCCAGGATCCGGTGGGGGCCGGTGCCGGCAGCGGTAAGGAGTTCGGTCAGGATGGGATTGTCCAGCCGAAAGAGGTCGCGGCAGAAGATGACCGGAAAAGAATAATTGAGGGAAAACTGTTGCGTTATGGTTTGCGGCATTGGTTATCGAATTGGCTCCGCGAAGCGGTTCTGGTTGGAGTTGTTTGGTGCAGACGGTTTTACCGCCGCAAAGGCATCGAGTGCAACTGAATCTTAACCGGAAATTTCGCTGGTGTCCCGAATATCCCACCAATCCTGGCTCTAACAGGAAATTCCTGATTTAAATGACTGGTTGTTGTAGCCGTTGCGGATTCATGGTAATTCTTGATGCTGAAAATTTTAGGCAGGAATACAGGTGGTGGATGGTGTAATCGTGTAGGTCGGGTTAGCAGTTTTGTCGCGTAACCCGACATTAACTTACGTGGGGGCAATAGAAGCGTCGAGTTACGCTGCGCTAACCCGACCCACACACTGAAGGAAGCTCATGGACGTAGGGTACTTCTTGAAACGGCGAACAGCTTTCATCCGGCAGTTATATGCCACGGCAACGCACGAGTACGTCGAACGCCAGTGCAAGATTGAGGCGGAAGAAGAACCATTTGTCCCACCGTATAGCGAAGACGGTGATCCGCCATTTCTTGAAGAATGGCTTGAGGCTGACGACTCGCTGCAAGTTCTTGGTCGTGCCTGCCTTTCAATGCTCGCCGCTACTCTAAAGCTCTATTTCAAAACATGGGAGCGTGAACTGGGCGTACCCGTCGATGACGCCCTAAAAAAATCAGGCTTTGGTCGTGGTTTCGTTAATGGCTATCGGGCCTATTTCTTAAGTAACTTCGGTATTCGGTTTGAAGACGGGCCTACTGACGTAGCCTTGCTTGAAGAAATCGTCCTTGCCCGAAACGGCATTCAGCATCCCAAGACGATCGCGAGTAACCATTCGCACTACACCGACTCTGACTTAGAGAAGCTCCCGCACCCGTTCTTCGTCGATGATCGGGAGAAATCACTTCTCGCGGAAGTCGATGAGTCACAGAGTTCATGGCTAATGCCACCAGCTATCCATGTCTCCTCAGCAAAACTTCTTGAAGCTCTTTCCGCAGTAGAGCGTTTTGCAGAGTGGCTAGAGCAAGCTGAGCTCGTTTGCCGTGGCGAGTAACAGAGATACCCTATCGTTCGAGCAGATCTGCGCAAAAAGACGCGCTGTCTGCTTAATTCAGCCGTTGTGCATCGATAAATAGCAGGAGCTAAAATGAAAACTACATTTTTTGCAATACTCGCAGTTCTTATATCAGGTAGCACAAACGCTGCGAGTTCATGGGTTTTGTGGGAAGGAACATCTACCACTGGTTCAGGCTTACCTTATAAGTGGCATATTATTAATGCATTCCAAACCTATGAACAGTGTTCAGAAAGACATAAGAAAGATTTCGAAACTCTTAAAAAAATATGGGGCGATAGAGCAATGACGCTCAGTGAAGAAACAATAGAATTACAAATTGATGGCTCAATATCTGGCATTGGGAACGATATGTGTACTCAAAAATGTCTACCTGATACTATTGACCCAAGAAAATAAAGAACTTAGCAAGTAGGGTGCAATGAACCTGCGAATTGCGCCGGATGAGTTAAATAACAATTTGGGCCTTCCTTCTACAAGTAAGCGCGATTGATGCGGTTCGCAGGCTCACCACATCCTACATCCTGATGTATCCGCCTTCTTGAGAAGCAAATCAATGATGCGATCCTTTGCAATTAACAATCTCAACATCATTGCCAGATTATTTGTCTATTCGTTATGGGCATGGATCTGTTATTCCGACGGTTTCCATCTTTCCTTCGCCATGCGAAGTCTGGTGAACTTTATTGTTATTGCCGATATTGTAACCTGGGTGATGTATCAAATTTATCTATTACCAAGATCGGTAATCCATTTTGGCATAGGAGCACTGATTAATGTATTTGTAATATTCATATTGATCAAAGGTGGGGCGGGAACGGTGACTGGCTTCCAAGATGGCAAGTTGGTGGGATGAATCGATATATTCTTGCCTTGCCGAAGGGGCAATCCCTGCGTACATTGATATCAATGCAATCACAGGAGGTGTTTTATGGCCAGTATTACCATCAGGAATCTTGATGAAGCCTTGAAGAGCAAACTTCGTCTGCAATCGGCGATGCACGGCTGCTCCATGGAGGCCGAAGTGCGGAATATTCTGCGTCTGGTTCTCTCTCCCTCAACCTCCCAGGCAGATTTTGCCGCCCGCATCCATCAGCGCTTTGCGGAGCTGCAACTGGATACCCTACCGGTCCCTGAGCGTCAGGCCGTGCGAACTCCGCCGGACTTGGAGCGGTAAACATGCGCGGCATTATTCTTGATACCAATGTTCTTTCGGAATTGATGCGTGCGCAGCCCGATCCCTTGGTATTGGAGTGGTTTGCTCGTCAAACTGGTGCAACCTTCTATGTCACGGCGATTACCCGGTCGGAAATATTGCTGGGCATAGCCCTTCTACCCGCCGGTAATCGGCGCGACGCCTTGGCTGATGCCTCGGAAAAGATGTTCCAGGAAGATTTCCCGGGCAACTGTCTTCCCTTCGATGAATCATGTTCGGGGCTGTATGCTTCTATTGTGGCTAATCGCCGCCGTTCGGGTTTTTCAATAACCACCGAAGACGCACAGATTGGCGCAATAGCCTTGAACTGCGGACTACCGCTTGCCACCAGAAACACCAAGGATTTCCTTCATATTTCGGGTTTGACGCTCTACAACCCATGGGACACTGGTAGTATGTAAGGAATGACCTGGGGCAGCCGGGTGGCAGCCAGGGACAGCGCTGTTTATTTGGCCGTTAGTGCAACAACAAAGGTAGTTGGTGAATGCGGAGGAAAATCTACCCGGTTCCGAAGAACAAAGCATTTTGCTACTTATGACCTACGTATGATCAGGAAATTGCGTCAAAACTGGCGGAGAGGGTGGCCGCTTTTTAGCTGTTTCATCTAGTGTTATCCTGTATATTTTATCCCTGTTTTATCAACTAGTTACGCCTTGTCTATCCACCTTCCTGTCTTGTCTTGTTGCAATTAATATCACGCAATGTTACCTTTTATGTTGGTATAGACGTTGGTTTTTGCGCAACGAACAATTGCGGACTTAGGATGGGTTCGAAATGAGTTCGAATGCGAAACAGGGATTCGAACTATTAATGGGGGTCAAAATGCCAAAAAGAGCCAGGGAACTTTCAGCCATTGAGGTGAAACGCCTATCTTCTAAACCGGGCTTTTATGCCGCTGGTGGTGTCGCCGGTTTGCACCTCACCGTTACCGGGGCCGCGTCTTGGATATTGCGGGTGACGGTGGGTGTCAAACGCCGTGACATTGGCCTAGGTGCTTACCCTGAAATATCGTTGGCGGCTGCCCGTGATAAGGCGCGCGAGCAACGCGAGCAGATACGGCAAGGGATTGACCCGGTAGAAGACCGGAAGGCCGTAAGGGCGCGTCTGGTGGCTTCACAGGGTAACGCTGTTACGTTCAATGAAGCGGCCAAGCGTTTCATGGCCAGCAAGTCCAAAGAGTTCAGCAACGCAAAACACGCGGCACAGTGGGAGTCAACGCTTTTGACTTACGCCTCACCCGTGGTCGGCAAGATGCTGGTGGCGGATATTGGGCTTGCCCATATCATCCGAATCCTTGAGCCTGAGTGGCTAACCAAAACCGAGACGATGAAGCGGCTTCGCGGTCGGATTGAAAACGTCTTGGCATGGGCCACCGTCCACGGTTATCGAAAGGGTGATAACCCGGCGAGGTGGCAAGGAAACCTTGATACAGTATTGCCCAAACCCGGCAAGGTGGCGACCGTCAAGCATCATCGGGCTTTGCCCTGGAAAGATTTACCGGCCTTTATGCCGCAACTACACCAGCGCACCGGCATGGCTGCCAGAGCCTTGGAGTTTTTAATATTGACCGCCACCCGATCCGGCGAGGTACGCGGGGCCACCTGGTCAGAGATCGACCTGCAAGAAAAAATCTGGATCATTCCTGCCGAGCGCATGAAGATGGATCGTGAACACCGAGTACCGCTATCGGATGCCGCCTTGTCCTTATTGGCTGACCTGCCCCGGTTTGAAGGTTCAGATTATGTGTTCCCTGCCGTTCGTGGTGGTGTCTTGTCTGATATGACCATTTCTGCCGTAACCAAACGAATGAAGGTTGACGCCGTTCCGCACGGGTTCCGCTCATCATTCAGGGATTGGGCCAGCGAGTCTACGGCATACCCTGGAGACGTGGCAGAAATGGCACTAGCGCACACCATCGGGAATAAGGTGGAAGCAGCTTATCGACGCGGTGACTTATTCGATAAACGCCGCCGTATGATGAACGATTGGGCCAAGTACCTGAGCCAACCGGCGGCGCAAGTCGGCACCGTAATACCTATCAGGGAGGAGGTGGCGAAATAATGAACAGAATTCGCGGCACAAAGATTAGGCTCTTGGCCTCTGAACCGCTTACGACGCAAGACCAGATTGACCAGTGGTTCAGGAATTGCGGAGTTGACGGTCAGTTGGAAGGAATCCGCCAGATAATTGCCGACCTTGAAAGTCGAAATGACGTAGATCAGGAACAACTACTCCAAGCCTCTGGGCTTCTGAACGAAGCGGATCAACGGTGGCAACAAATACTTGAGATCAAGAGAGTGCTGGAAAACTCTCTCGAACTTTCCAGCAACGAACAGTGGCTACAAAAGGTTAGTGCGCAACCTACCCTTAGAAATGCGCTGGAAACCATCTTTGCCCCCGAAGTTCGCACCGTGTACCTCAAAAAATTATTCGAGGAACTAAACCACCTGACGGAAACCGCTCTCCGAATTATTTACACCGAAAGCGCCGAGGTGGGGATACAAAAGGGGATTGTCGCGGAAATTCAGGAGGGGAAAGAACGTGCTGGGGGTAGCAAAGGTGGGAAGAAAGATAAGCGAAAACCGTGGGCAGTAAAGACAGCCGCCAGATTGGTCAAAAAGACGAAAGGCGATAGCCGTGATGAGGCGTGGGATAAACTGCCGGGTAGCCGTTCACCATGGCTATTTGAATTTGGTGGTGAATTTGACGTTCAAGTCTATCGGGACGGTGACAAACTTGTGGCGGTCAACTCAGCGACAAAACAACCAATTGGCAAAGGTGAATTAAAAAAATCATCTTTTTTAAAAGAATATTACAGACCGGCAAAGAATAGCGGAAAGTAACCCCCCTTTCCTTCCAAACCCGTTTGTTTTGCTGGCTCCAACGCTACTTAATTCAGCTTGGAGACACGAAATGCAAACGAACGAAACGTACCATTCAGACAAGCAGGTCGCCGCCCGTTACAACGTAAGCCGCTGCACTATTTGGCGGTGGGTTGAACGGGGGCAATTCCCTCATCCTGTAAAACTCTCACCCGGTTGCACCCGTTGGCCCCTTAAATCTCTTCTGGACTGGGAGCAGGTCAAGGGTCAGGTGGCGGCATGAGCACAAACGACAACGCCCCCGGTGGCTGCGAACCGACCGGAGGCGCAAAAATAAGCAAGCAAATCCACAATACCATACTGGCCGACAGTCTGCCCCAAAAACTACTGGCAAAGGGCTTTGAGCCTATCCCCATTAAGCCCCGCGAGAAGTACCCCACCCTTAAAAATTGGTCCGCTGCCGACTGTTCCCGTCTGGTTCGGAACTGGCCGCCTAATCATGGTATCGGGTTAAGAACTGGCACGGTTACGGCAGTTGACATCGACGTTCACAACCCCGATGTAGTGGAAAAAATAGTTAACCTGCTACGCTTTTTCTGTTCATCTGATTTGATAACGAGAATAGGACAATCGCCGAAAATCCTTGTTCCGCTTATCTGCCCTGAGATTAAGACCAAGATTACATCAAACAAATGGTGTGATAAAAACGGGGAAATAAATCAGATTGAGTGCCTAAGCTACGGTCAACAGTTTGTGGGCTTCGGCATTCATCCTGGAACCGGCAAGCCCTATAAGTGGGATGGCGATCTTTTAACTCATGTACTGCCTACAATTTCCCTGGAGCTTATCAAGGAGGTGTTCGCATATCTCAACACCTTAGCAGCTGACCGTGGCTGGCAAAATCTCACAGAAACCGAAATCAAGGCAAAAAGGCTGGTATCTGAAAGGCCACCACAGGATAAGGGCGACGCACCAGGGCAGATTTATAACCGTTCTGTGACCATTGAAAAAGTGCTGGAGCATTACGGCTGGACACACTACCGGGATAATTACTGGTCGCGACCTGGGAAGTCATCTGGCGTTTCAGGTTCGGTTCTTGGCAACATTCTATGGTGTTTCAGTTTATCTACCTGCCTGAAAGCGAATTCGGCCAATGATGCCTTTGAGGTACTCACGCAATACGAGTTTAAGGGAGACAAGGGCGCATGCACCAGGGCGTTACGCCGTGAAATGGGGGTAGCTGCATGATGCCAGGAATCGAAGATTTCAAAAAGGAGGCTTCCATCGTTGGCGGTGTAATCGAGGCCAGGCGCTTACGCTTTGCCCCGGCAAGTGAGTTGACCGGCTTCCAAGAGCCGACCCGATGGATCGTCAAGGGCTATATCGAGGCCGGAAACCTTATTACCCTGTTTGCGCCTGCTGAATCGCTCAAAACCTTCGTTGTTCTTGACCTGGGCTTATCTGTTGCAACAGGTAAAGACTGGCACGGACGGGCCGTAGAAGCTGGCCCGGTGCTTTATGTTTGCGGTGAAGGCCGCCGAGGGATTGGCCGCCGGTTGCAAGCCTGGGAGAAACACCACGGCGTTAAAGCTGGCAAGTTCTTTGTGTCGAATATGCTGGCCCAACTCCTTGACCCTTCAAGTCTTGATGGATTGGAAGCGGCAGCGGATGCAGTAGCAGAAGAAAACGGCAACCCGGCCTTGGTTATTATCGACACTCTGAATCGAAATTTCGGGCCGGGTGATGAAAATTCCACGAGTGACATGACCAGCTTTATTTCTGCCCTGGACCGCCTAAAGGATCGTCTGCAATGCGCGGTTGTTGTTGTCCACCATACAGGGCTTGCAGATACCGGGCGCGGTCGCGGTAACTCCGCCCTTCGTGGCGCTCTTGATTTCGAATATCTGATAACTCGGAACCAGGGCGCAAACGTTGAAGACCGGACAATCGAGCTTTTTTGCTCAAAGTGCAAGGATCATGAGCGACCACCGACCATCGCATTTAAGCCGGTGGTGGTTGACCTGGGATTGGTTGATGAAGATAAGCAGCCGATTACCAGTCTTGCCCTGGAGCGTACCGAATACAGCCCTCACATGAAAACTAAGAAGCTGAGTCCGGCGCAACTGATAGCCCTGGAGGCATTGAAGGCCGTTATCGGTGACACCGGCGACGCCCACCTTGAAACCTGGCGCAAAGAGGTTTACGCCCGAGGCATATCAACTTCAGATAAACCGGGCGCAAAACAAAAGGCCTTTTCCAGAGCAGTCAGCGAATTACAGGCAGCAGGGAGGATTGACACTCGTAATGATCGTTACTGGCCTACCGGACAAACCCGGACAAAACCGGACATTGTTCGTTGAGTCCGGAACCGGACAGACACGGACACCACCCTATAAAGGGTGTCCAGTGTCCGGCCAAGGATACCCATATTTTTTGACTGGTAAAAATGGGGGGGGGAAATCATTCTTTTCCGTTCATTGACTACAATGTTTTCATGGTCAAGCGGAGCATTCATCCGCCATTAACCTTGAAACAACAGTTGTTTGCAGGTTGTTCATTGACAATACCAACAAACAACCCTACAATAAGCAAAATTGTATTGACATAAATCTAGCATTATCCAAGGAAAAAAGAGGTGTAGAGCATGGCAAGACCCTTTGAAAAGCTACCACCCGGAGCAAAGACCCACATGGAAGGGATGGCCGCTCACGGCTTACTGAGCGAATCGGCAGCAGCCAACGCGCTTGGTATGCCGTTGGATCAGTTCCGCAAGGTAATCAAAGAACATGCTCCTTCTCGTGAGATATGGGAAAACGCCCTGGCAATCGAACGGGATAACCTGCTGGGCGCACTTTATGACAAGGCTATGGGCGGTGACACCAAGGCCGCCGGAACTTTACTTGCTGTTCGGCATGGTATGAGCGAGAAGACACCAATTCAAACCGGCGACAGGGTTGCGGTTAATATCGTGCTGCCGTCTGCTATGGCACCGGATCAGTTCGCTGCAATGGTGGCCAGAGAGAGAGCAAACTTGATCGAGTCCCCACGATGAAGGTTAGCGACTACCAGAACCGAGTTTTATTGATTCCCGAGACTATGGACATCTTCCAAGGTGGTGGCAGAGGTGGTGGCAAGTCTCAGGGCATGGGATTCTTGGCTTTGCGCCATATTCAGCAGCACGGTGAACAGGCCCGCGTCTTATATATCCGCAAGACCTACCCGAGCCTTGCCGACTTCGAGCTACTATGCCGTGAGTTGTTCAACCACGCATACGGCGGCCAAGCGCGGTACAACATGAGCGCCCACGTCTGGCGGTTCCCGAATGGCGGATATATGGAGCTGGGGCAGCTTGAAGGCCCACAAGACTATTCAAAATATCAGGGACGGAGTTTCACCTTACTTTTGGTTGACGAGGCCGGAGAGTTTGCCAGCCCAGCGGATATTGACCGCCTTCGTTCAAACCTTCGTGGCCCTGCTGGCGTACCCATTCGCACGGTTATCAGCGCCAACCCCGGCGGAGTCGGTCACGCCTGGTTAACCCGCCGCTACATCAAGACCCCTTGGCAGTCATTCACCGAGGAAGCAAGTGGCCGAGCATTCGTTAACTGCCCCAGCACCTTCCTGGATAACCCCGGCCTTGACCATGCTCAGTACGAGCGACAGCTAAAAGCATCTTGCCCAACCGACCCCGAACTTTTAAGGGCTTGGCTTGACGGAGATTGGCATATCGCACGTGGTGCCTATTTTGCGTCGAGCCTTGACGAGTCCCGGAACATGATTGAACCCTGGGACAGAATACCACCAGGCTTTCGCAGTTATTTGTCTCACGACTTTGGCAGCACCGCCCCGTCAGTGACCTATCTTGTTTTGGAATCTGACGGAGAAAAAGGCCCTGACGGCAAATATTACCCACGGGGGAGCCTGATTCTTTTCGACGAACTGGCAACGGTTGACCCCGACGACCCAACGAAGGGACTTGGATGGAATGTGGATATTCTCGCCGAGGAGATCAAGGCCCAACTTTGCACCCCCTGGAAGATCCACGCACAAGGTGTATGTGACGATGCGTGTTTTGCAGCTACAGGTCACAGCGGCGGCAGCCTGGCCGAAGAGTTCCAACGGGCAGGGGTTTACTTCACACCTGCCAAGAAAGGCGACAGAATTGCAGGTTGGCAGCGGATGAAACGTTTCCTGATGGATGCAGGGAAGCCAGACGTTCCCGGAATGTATATTTCCCGAAATTGCCGGTATTTTTGGGAAACCGTACCTTACCTTGGCCGGGACAAACGCCGGGTGGAGGACTTGGACAGCACCGGCCCGGATCACGCAGCCGACGCAGCCCGTTACGCCTTTATCAGTTCAGGCAAAATGCAGCAAGTTCAACTTTACGGGCGATGAGAAACCCGGAAAAAAAATTACTTTAACCACTAAAGAGGACAAACAATGAAAAGAAGCCACCTGATCGAACAACAAATTTTAACACGCTGGATGCCGAAATACGGGAGAAGCACCGCCACCGGAGATATTTGCCGCTCTGTATTGTCAGCAAATATGGCGCTTGAAGCACTCGAAAACGTAGCTACTTCAAAAAACCCGATGGAAACCGACGCAAGACATTATTCCAAGGTGGCAGGTTTCGCCAAAAAGCTGGCCGAGAAAAACACCGCCGTTAAAACTGAGATCGTCAGGTTTTCAAATTTGACCCGAGAACGATTAAATCAGGAGATCCGCGATAAGGCCCGGCTTGCTCCTACCACCCACGCCGCCGAGATTAGGTCAGTGCTGCGCGGGCTGGCATACACAGACCGGATAAAGGCCGTGGGTTCCGCTTTTGAAAAAGGAGATGCTGCAACTTTGGCGGCTATTTTTGAGGCCAATGAGATGATGACCGGAATCCCGGATGATTTACGTGACCGTTGGCAGGAATCGCACCAGCATAAAACTTGCCCAGAACTGGTCAAAGATTTAGAGGCGCTTAATTCCCTGATGGAGGAAGCTGGCCAAACCGTTAACCTTATCGACCAAACCGTTCAGGGGGCTTTCGATCCACAGTTTGTTCGAGATGCAGAGGAAGCTGAGAAAAAATCAAATGAAGCCGACGCGAAATTTCAGGCGGCTTTGTCCGAACCAATCAACCAGTAAAGAGCGCCCACGATACTGGCTGTGGTAGGGCTGGTTCACCGAAATGGTGGGCTGGCCCTTTTTTATTTTACGTCGAGACCCGCCAACTCATTGCGTAGATTGGCTATTTCTTTGCGTAAAGAATCGACCAATATCTTTGACATTGTGGCGTTGGAAGATGACTTGTATTTACCTGTACTCCATGCTCTATGTTCATCTTCTGCCTGCTGCAACTGATGTTCTTTCTGCTCAATTATATTAATGATTTTATCCATAATTTTACAGTTTTGCTGTTGATGGTGTTTATGTTGGTTTGTCGAGAACAGATAAAAATAAAGTACACAAAAACAGGTAGTTAAATAACTAACTGGCGGAGAGGGTGGGATTCGAACCCACGTGTCGAGATTAATCGACAACCCGATTTCGAGTCGGGCCCGTTACGGCCACTTCGGTACCTCTCCGCAGCGGAAAACTTGTAGAAAATAAACCAGCCGCTTCGGTAAATTGAGGCGGCTGGTGTTTGATGCGCAGTAGGTCTCGGTTTATTTGGCTGGGCTTGGGCTGCCGCCAGTTTTGAATTCCGAATAGACGGTCAACCCCTTGAGGATCATCAGGGCGGTGCGCAGCTGATTGTCCTTGGTCAGCTTTTCCTTGATCTCCTTGGCCTCATCCGCAGCTTTTTCCAGCGGGGTTTTTTCCTTCTCTGGTTTGACTTCCGCGCCGTCCTTGTCGTTGTCGGTTGACTTGGCTGCCGGTTCGACGGCCTTGTCCTGGTCATCGGCCTTGCCACTGTCAGTGATGTGATTGCGGAGATCTTTTTCCCTTATGAACTGGGGCTTGCCATCTTTCTTCTTGGGCGGCTCGGCGACTTCTTCCGGGAGCGGAGTGCTTTCCACGAAAATGTCTGGCTCGATGCCCTTGGCCTGGATCGATCGGCCGCTGGGGGTGTAGTAACGGGCGGTGGTCAGCCGCAATCCGGCCCCGTTGGACATGGGGATGATGGTCTGAACCGAACCCTTGCCGAAGGTGGTGGTGCCGACGATCAGGGCTTTTTTGTGATCCTGCAGGGCCCCGGCGACGATTTCCGAGGCGCTGGCGCTACCCTCGTTGACCAGAACTACGATGGGATAGTCGTGCTTTTCGTCATCGGGCCGGGCCGAGTATTCGGTGTTTTGTTCCTTGACGCGACCCTTGGTGGAAACGATCAGCCCTTCATCAATGAAGATGTCGGAAATTTTCACCGATTGGGCCAGAAGACCACCGGGGTTGTTGCGCAGATCTATAACCAGACCACGGATGCGACCGCGGTCGGAAAGCTCTTTGAGGGCATCTTTAAAGTCCTTGGTGGTGTTGTCCTGGAAGTTGGTAATTCGTAGATAGATATAACCTGGTTCAAGAAGCTTGGACTTGACGCTATGCAGAGGAATGACGTCGCGGACAATGGTGAATTCCTTCATCTCGCTCCAGCCCGTCCGGTGCACGGAAATAACCACTTCGGTGCCCTTGGGGCCGCGCAGCTTCTTGACCGCCTCGGTCAGGGTCATGTCCTTGGTGAAATCCTTGCCAATCCGGAGAATTTTGTCGCCTGCTTTGAGTCCGGCCCGGTCGCCGGGGGTTCCCTCAATGGGGGAAACCACGGTCAGTACCGAGTCCTTGGTGGTGATCTCGATACCGATCCCATCGAAGCTGCCCTTGGTCTCCATCTTCAGTTCTTTGAAGTCGTCGGGCTTCATGTAGGAAGAGTGGGGGTCCAAGGAGGTCAGCATGCCTTTGATCGCCCCTTGCAGCACCTCGCTGGTATCGACGTCCTCAACGTAGTTTTTCTGAATGAGGCTGAGGACGTTGGAAAAAACCTCCAGGTTCTGGTAGGTGTCATTGACACTGGCGATGGCGCCACGGTTTTGAATGACTGCCGCCAGGACGAGGGCTAAGGTAGCGGCCAGCGTGGTCAGCAGATATTTGCGAAATGGGGAGCGGCGTTTCTTCATCTGTGGATCCTGTGGGTAAATTGTCCCGAGTTGGGGTATGTGGCAGTTGGTTGGTGGTTGTCGGAGAGATCTACCATGGAGGCCGGTTAAATAGCATCCGCCATGTCTTTAGGTAGTCTGGCTCCGGGTTAGTCTCAAGCCCTGCGAAAGTCTGCTAATCTAGCACGTTGGGGGCGGCGGGACAATCAATTATTCTTGGTAACTTTCCGGTCTGGGCTGTTGCCCGGGGCGCCGGGGATAGTTTTAAGGGAGTTCCGGCTAAGCCACTCCAGCGGGTTTTCCGGAACAGTTCCCCGGCGGATCTCAAAATGCAGCCCTTCCCCCAGAAGTCCGCCTTGCTCGCTCATCGCCCCGATCACCTCGCCGTTGGCAACTACTTCGCCAACCTTCTTGTAGAACTCAGAAGCCCGGGCCATCAAGGAAAAATATTGCTGCCCGTGGTCGATGATCAGCAGGTTGCCGTAGCCCCGGAGCGGGCCGACATAGACGACCTTGCCCTTGAAGATGGCAGTGATTTCCGAGCCGGCTATGGTTTTGATATCGATGCCGTCGGCGGAAGTGGTGATGCCGAACTTGCCTTGGTTGTTCTTGCCGAAATAGGTGGTCACTGTGCCCCGGACCGGCGGCGGCAGGCGTCCCTTCATGGCGGCAAAGCCGCTGTCCGACCCGGTGGCCTTGGGGCTGGTAGTGGGTTGCTTCGGCTTGGGGCCGCTCTGGCTGGCGGCAAGTTTGCTGCGGAGCGAGGTCAGGGTCTGGTTGAGATTGCTGGCGGCCCCTTCCATTTCGGCCAGGGCTTGCTGGTAGAGGCGTTTTTCATTACCGATTGACGTCAGCAGGCGCAAGCGATTACTGCGGTTATCGGCCAGGAGACGGGTTTGTTTTTCCGACTCGCTGATGACCTGCTGCAGTTGGGCGTTTTCGGCCTGCAGCTCGTCGCGGAGCTTGGTCAGATTGTCAATCTGTTGATGATAGCCGCCAATGATCTTTTGGTCCTGAACGAGCAGGACGCGGAACGATTCCTTGAGGTTGAGCAAGTCGGTAAGGTTGGCAGAGGAGAAGACGATATTCAACATCCCGACCTCACCCATCCGGTAGAAGGCGGCCAGCCGCTTTTTGACGTGCTCCCGGGAGCGCTCCTTGTCTTTGGCGATGGTGGCCAGCTCATCGTTGCGCCGTTGAATTTCGGCGGTTTTGGCGGCGGCTGCCTGGTTGAGTTTCGCCAGCTGCCCCCGGCCACTGCCCAAGGCCTGATCAAGCTCTTCCAGTTGGCCCAGCAGATTTACTTCGCGGCTCTGGGTGTCGCGCAGGAGTTCGCGTTTTTCCCCCATGGCCTGCTGGACCTGGGTGATGCGCTTTTGCTGTTCGGCGACGTTTTTTTCCAAGACGGCAATGGCGCCGCCTTTCCCGGCCAGGGCTGAGTTGGCGAGTAACAACGTTGCGAGGATGATGGGAACGGACAAAAGCCGGGGCATGGACATAATCAGATGCGCATCTGTTTGCGGATGGAGAGCAGACTTCCCCAGGCACAGAGCAGGGTTGTGCCTCCGATGATCAGGGCGGTGGTTGTCGCTGGTAAAAAGGTGAATTGGAGAAGGTTGAGCAGGCCCGGGCCACCCAGGTGGGTCTTGGTCCAGATGAAGATGGTGTAAAGTAGAATCAAGCCCAGAGCGGAGCCGATTAGTCCCTGGAGGGTGCCCTCGAAAAAAAGTGGGGACTGGATGTAGCGGTTGCTGGCCCCGACCAGTCGCAAGATTTCCAGCTCACTTTCCTTGGCCACCACCGTGAGCCTGATTGTACATGAGACCATAAAGCCGGTGGCCAGGATCAGCAGGGTGCCGCTGAGTCCAACGATGACCCGCAGCAGTTCGGTGAAGTAGCCAAATCTCTCCAACCATTCCTGTCCGTACTGCACCTTCTGGGCGCCCGGCAGGGTGGCCAGAAGGTCGGAAAACTCTTTCAGTCTTGAGAAGCTGTGCAGACTTTTTTCGGGATAAACCTCGATGGATGGTGGGAGGAATTCGGGCCCCAAGTCGGCCAGGAGATCTTTTTCCTTGTTGAGTTGTTTTTGCAGGCGACTGTACGCCTCAGCCCGGGAAATGAACAGAACCTTGTCGACCTTGGCGTAGGCGGTAATCTTGTCTCGGAGCAAGGGTTGCAGGGCCGGGGCCACCTCGTTGTCCAGATAGACCACCAGGCGCAGCTCGTCACCCAGTTGTTCCCCAAGGTTGACGACGTTGAGGTAGATCAACAGGAAGAAGGAGAAAATCAGCACCGACAGGGTGATGGTCAGCAGGGTCATCAGCTGCGTCGGCCAATTCTGCCGAAAGTTGTGCCCCACCTGCTTGAGGTGAAAGTAGGATTTGAGTCCCATTCTTTATCTCCCTGCCAAGCCGACCCGGGCAACGGGCGGTAAGGGTTCTGGGTTAGTTTTCATGCCGTTTCTGCTCTTGAGCCATAAAGGGAACCGCTGATCGGCAGGGTTAGCTGGCGTGGCGATGAGTGATTGGTGAACAGGCCATGTTCCAGTTCCACCCGGCGATAGCCAGTGTTTCGGTAAAGCGCCTCGTCATGGCTGGCGATGATCAGAGTGGTCCCCTCCCGGTGGAGTTGCTCAAAAAGTCCCATGACCAGGGAGGAGGTTTCCGGGTCAAGGTTGCCGGTGGGCTCGTCGGCCAGAAGCAGGGCGGGAGAGTTGGCGGCGGCCCTGGCGATTGCCACCCTCTGCTGTTCGCCTCGGGAGAGCTTGCCGGTCTCAATGTCGCGCTTGTGGCTGATCAGCAGCAATTTCAGGAGCTGGTCCACGCGCTGGTTGATTTCCCGCTGGTCCCGGTAGGCGACCTCCATGGGCATGGCGATGTTCTGGAAGACGGTCTGTTTGGGGAGGAGCTTGAAGTCCTGATAAATAACGCCGATCTCCTGGCGTAACTGTTGGATAACCGCCGGGTTGGTCTTAGCTAGATCCAGACCACCAACTTCAACCACCCCCTTGGTGGGTTGCTCAATGGCGCACATCAACTTGAGCAGGGTGGATTTTCCCGCCCCGCTCATGCCGGTAAGGAAGAGCAACTCGCCCTTGGCCACACTCAGGGAGATGTTCTGGATGGCGACGATGTTGGGTGGGTAGACCTTGGTGGCCTTGACGATATCAACCAGAGGCAGTTGGTCGGAAAATGATCTCAGCATCGTCTTATCCTTGAGTCCGGGTGGCCCGGCGGCAGTTTCGCAAAAAATTTCAATTATCCCAGCGTGTTGAATATAGCAGTAATGTGGAAAATGTAAATGGTCAGGATTGGTCTAGTGGCTAGTCGCTGGTAGCTAGTGAAACAGAAACAACCAACTGCCAGCAACCAGTCACCAGCTACCAGCTACCAGCCACCAGCCACTAGCTGTTCAAACATTCATCAAAGATCGCAAAGGCCCGGGCCACCACCGGCGTCTCATTGGGCAGCTCAAGATAGGAACGGCCGGTGATCTCCTGGTTGACCAGTTCCGGGCTGGCGGGCAGGATCCCGCCCAGGGGCAGGTCGCTGCCGGTTACCGCCTCTTCGATCTTGGCCAGCAATTCCGGTGAAGCTGGCTCCGGCACCCGGTTGACGATCAGGCAACGTTGCTTGATGGTGATGCCCAGGGGGCCGGTCAAATCGGCGATGCGCCGGGCGGTGAGGATACCCCGGGCCGAGGGATCGGAGATCACCAGCAGGTGGTCGATGGTCCGCAGGTTCATCCGGCTTAAATGCTCCATGCCGGCCTCGTTGTCCACCAGGATGTATTTATAGTTGTCGGCCAGATGGTCCATGGTCATGGCCAGATGCTGGTTGGCGGCACAGTAACAGCCGGGGCCGTCGGGCTGGCCCATGGCCAGGAGGTCAAACCCCCGTTCTTCCACCAGGGCCTGGTGGACCTTCATTTCCATATACTGGTCGCGGGTGATGTTGGGGGGCAGGTCGCTCTTCAGCTCCTTGCGGATCTGGCCGATGGTGATCTCCACCTTCAGTCCCAACAGCTCATTGAGATTTGCGTTGGCGTCGGCGTCCACCGCCAGGATCGGGGTGAGGCCGCGTTCCCGGAGATATTTGATCAACAGGGCCGAGATGGTGGTCTTGCCGGTGCCGCCTTTGCCGGCCAAGGCAATTACTTTAGTCATGGGTTTCTCCCGAGAGTTTTATCAAAAAGATTTAACGCCAAGGCGCTAAGGCGCAAGGGAAAGCAGCAGGAGTAACGGGTTTAAACTTTGCGTCTTTGCGTCTGGCGTTAAGTAGTTTTTATGCTTGCCCTTCACCTTTGAATTGCGGCTCAGATTATAGGAGCTGGGACGGGGATGTCAATGGTCTCTGGGCATTAAAAGCGGTGAAATTCCGCAACTTTACTCTTGCAAGTTGAGGGGCGGCTGGTATTTTAGCGGTGACGTTTCCGGCCGGGATGATCAGACCGGCTGTTCTTTGTGCGGTTGCGGGCAACCTAAGGCGGCAGCCTCTTTCGACCGACCTCGTGATCGCCAAGTATTGACAGGAGATTCCCCATGGATTACCGGGCGACGCTTAATCTGCCCCAGACCGATTTCAGCATGAAGGCCAACCTGGCCCAGCGTGAACCGGAGTTTCTCAAGAGCTGGCAGGAAGGCAACCTCTACGAACGGGTACAGGCGGCCGGGGCTGATCGGCCGGTTTATATTCTCCATGATGGTCCGCCTTATGCCAATGGCCACCTGCACATGGGCCACGCCCTCAACAAGATCCTGAAAGACATCATCCTGCGTTCCCGGCGGATGGCTGGGTTCCGGTGCGCCTTCGTGCCCGGTTGGGACTGCCATGGTCTGCCCATCGAGCTCAATGTCGATAAAGAACTGGGCGCCAAGAAGAAGGAGATTTCCAAGCTCGCCTTCCGTCAGGCCTGCCGCACTTACGCCAGCAAGTGGATCGACATCCAGCGCGAGGAGTTTAAGCGCCTGGGCGTTCTGGGCGATTGGGATAACCCCTATTTGACCATCGATTATTCTTACGAGGCGGCCACCGCCCGGGAATTTAATACCTTTCTTCTTTCCGGGGCGGTGACCCGCAGCAAGAAGCCGGTCCACTGGTGCCCTTCCTGTCAGACGGCCTTGGCCGAGGCCGAGGTGGAGTATGAGAATCACACCTCTGAATCGATCTACGTCAAATTCCCCCTAGTCGGTGATCTGGGCGAGGTGATTCCCGCTTTGACTGGACGCGCGGCGGCGGTGATCATCTGGACCACCACCCCCTGGACACTGCCCGCCAACCTGGCGGTGGCCCTGCATCCCGATTTTGCCTACGCTGCGGTGGAAAGTGGCGGCGAGGTGTGGATCATGGCCGAGGGCTTGGTGGAGCGGGCCTTTCAGGAATTTGGCATTGCCGATTATCAGATTATCACCACCTTCTCCTCCCGGTTGCTGGAGGGGCGCAAGTGTCGCCATCCCTTCCTGGAGCGCGATTCGCTCCTGGTCCTGGCCGATTATGTCACCCTGGAGAGCGGCACCGGCTGCGTTCACACCGCTCCTGGCCACGGGCGCGAGGATTATCTAACCGGTCTGCGTTATAATCTGGAAATCCTCTCGCCGGTTGATGCCGGCGGGGTTTTCACTGCCGAGGCCGGACCCTAC
>Ga0334722_10001624_pt1 | contig 27535 bp, 29 predicted proteins | sample C3_bottom_MG_FD_207210 | JGI IMG/M metagenome (GOLD analysis project Ga0334722, IMG submission 207210) | Sediment microbial communities from Yellowstone Lake, YNP, Wyoming, USA - C3_bottom | ecosystem: Environmental > Aquatic > Freshwater > Lake > Sediment | place: USA: Wyoming | collected... | reverse complement strand
ACAACGAGGAGCGGGCCCACACCGGTCGGCTGACCCAGGGCCGGACCCCGCTCGAGGCCTTGATCGGAGCGCGCAAGATGCGGCCACGATGACCGAGATGTGTCGCTACATCTCGGGGGCTGTTCACCTTAGGACGACGCGACGGTCGGTGTGGCGCTGATCACATCTCGCGCCCGGGAATCCCCGTAGGTTCCGAAGGTGCCCACCAGCAGTCCTGCTGGCCGGCGGTTGGGGGCGGATCGTCGCGATCTCGTCACCGATCGCCTCGAATCCGACGGCGAGGATGTCCGCGTACGCGGTCGGCGAGGCGTCCCAGGAGGCATTGCTCGTGGCCCTGGCGCGCGAGGTCGCGGGCAGCGGGACCACGGTCAACATGCTGCTCGTCCGGACTATCGACGCGGGACATGTCCGCGATACCGATCCCACGCCGAGGAGCGCATCGTGGACCACGCCCGAGGAGATCTCGGCTGCGCTCATGTACCTGCTGTCCGACCAGGCCGGCGTGGTGAACGGCGCACGAATCCCGCTCCACGGGGGAGCATGAGCCGCCGCCGCGGCATGTGATGGAGCGCACATTCAGCTGGTCGAGGATGGCCCAGGATGCGGGTAGACGCGGTGACCTCCCTCTCCTCCCAGCCGCGACAGGTGAAGAGCCCGGCCCACGGGCCGGGCTCTTCACTTCTTTTGAACTGATCGTGTCAATCGCCATCCGGCGTGAGATGGCCGCGGATCCGGAACAGGTGATGACCATCCGGCGGGAGCTCGAGGTAGAGCCCGCGATCCAGAAGGTCGCGGCCGTCGCGGACGTATCGGGCGTCACCGAGGAGATCATCGAGCGTGATCGTCCTGCCGGCGAGTTCGGGCAACGCGAGGGGGATGAAGCACCGTCCGGTCGTCGGGCCGAGGTTCGCGACCGCGAGGCGGAGAGAGCGCCGCGGTCCGGCCCACAGCCACGCCACGAACGCGGCGTTCGTCGGATCCCCCTCCCACGTCGCCCGCGGTTCGAGACGGACCGGGACCCCCTTCCGGAACGCCTCCCCGCCGAGGGCGCCGAGCAGGCGATCGTAGAACGAGCGCACATCGGGATCTGGCGTTTCGAGCGGGCGTCGGCCGAGCTCAACCGGCGTCCTGACCCGGCCGCCGTCGAGCTGTCCGTCGTGGAGCAGAAACATGCCCGGCACCGTCGCGGCAACGAGGGCGGCCGAGCGCTGTCGGGTCCTCGACAGCGCGGTCGCCGCCCGCGGCTCGTCGTGGTTCTCGAGGAACCTGACTGATCGTCGCTGATAGTCCGGATCCGCGCGGAGGTGCGCGCCGATCGCCTCGGCCGGCCCGTCCCGCAGGCGGTCCAGGAGCACCTTGTCGTAGGTGAAGTCGAAGCCGACCTGCTGCAGGCGATGCTCGAGGCCCCAATACGCCTCGGCGATCAGGAGGAACTCCGGGAACCGCTCTCGAACGTGGCGGATCGCGTGCCACCAGAACTCCCCCGCCGGTCCATCGGGGATCGACGGACTCGAGCCCCTGTCCTGCCAGGTGCTGCGGAAGACGTCGTCGAGGACGAGCATCGCCATGTCGCAGCGGACGCCGTCACAGCGCGCCGCGATCTGGCGCAGCGCATCGGCCATGGCGACCCGGACCTCGGGGATGCGATAGTCAAGCTGTGCGGTGTCCCGCCACGCCGGGAAGGAGGGGTCGCGGCCGTGGGCGATCCGGTGCGTCCGCCCGTCGGCGCGCACGCTGAAGTAGGCCTCCGGCTCCGCCTCCACCTGCTCGCGATCCGCGCTGACGTACCAGCCCGGATGGCGGTGCACCCACGGGTGGTCGATGGCCGTGTGGTTTGGAACGAAGTCGAGCACGAGCCCGATGCTGGCGCGCGCCAGCTGCTCGCGGAACCGCGCCAGGCCTTCGTCGCCGCCGAGTGTCGGAGCCACCTCGTCGGCGGCGATCGCGTACGGCGAGCCCACGATATCGGCGGGCTCGAAATCCGGGAGTACGGCGCGCGCGGCGGTCTCCAGCCAGGGGAGGCTCCGCGACACGGCCCGCCCTGCGGGGCCCGTTCGCCAGACGCCCATGAGCCAGACGAGGTCGATTCCAGACTCGAGGAGCGGCTCGAGCGCCGCGGGCGGGACATCGCCGAGGTGGACGCGACGGCCGTGCTCGCGCGACAGCCGCTCCAGCCACGACCGGGTGTCGATCTCGTACAGGATCGGATGCCGGGTCTCGCGGAAACGGAGCGCTGGCCTCATCGCGGCGCTCCTGCCACGGGCCGATGGAACTCGTCGATGAGGTTGGCCAGCAGCGCCGTCCAGCCGGTCTGGTGCGAGGCGCCGAGCCCTAGGCCAGTCTCGCCGTGGAAGTATTCGCAGAACAGGAGCCGGTCTCGGAACGCCGGGTGATCCCGCCAGCGCGGGTCGTTCCCGAGGGCCGGCCGGGCGCCGTCCCGGTTCGGCAGGTACAGGGAGATCAGCCGCCGGCCGAGGTCATCCGCAATCTCGTGCAGGCTGTGACGGTCTCCGGCGGGCGCCGGGTAGGGATGCTGGAGTGATCCGCCGTAGTACCGGGCGTATTGGCGGAGGCTGTACCACAGCAGGTAGTTGACCGGAAGCCAGACCGGACCGCGCCAGTTGGAGTTGCCGCCTTTGAGCCTCGTGGCTGATTCACCTGGCTCGTACTCGACGCGGCTCGTAACCCCGTCGAGGGTGACGTCGACGGGGAGATCCCGCCGGCTGTGGCGGCGAGAAACGCTCCGGACGCCGTGATCGGACCAGAATCGGTCCTCGTCCACCAGGCGGTCGAGGATCGGGACGAGGCGGTGCTCGTCGACGATCGCCAGCAACCGGCGGCCGGACTCGGCCGGCGACGAAAAACACGCGCAGTCCCCAAAGAACATGGGGTGCTCGGCCGCGAGCTGGTCGAGGTGGCCGGCAAACGCGGGCACCGCCGCAAGCAGTTCGGGGTCCAGCACTCGTGTCGCGAACAACGGGATCAGGCCCACGATCGAGAACGCCTTGACGCGCAGCGGGGCCTCGTCGTGCCGGTGCAGCAGGTCGAAGAAGAACTGTTCGTCCGGGTCCCACAAGCCCTCTCCGCCGATGCTCGACAGGGCTTCGCCGATGGCCACGAAGCGCCCCAGGAAGTGCTTCGCGAGCTCGACGTAGACCGGCTCGTCCACGGCGAGCTCAAGTGCCATTTCGGTCAAGCCGAGAGCGAGGAAGGCCATCCAGCCCGTGGCGTCCGCCTGCTCGAGGACCTCGCCCCGCTCCTCGATGGCACTCCGGTCGAGAATGGAGATGTTGTCGAGGCCCAGGAACCCGCCTTCGAACAGGTTGCGACCGCTGCGGTCGCGACGGTTGACCCACCATCCGAAGTTCAGCGCGAGCCCGTGTAGCATCCGTTCCAGGAACGCGCGATCAGTCTGTCCGGAGACGGCCCGCTCGCGACGGTAGATCCTTAGGGCCGCCCAGGCCTGCAGCGGCGGGTTCGTGTCCGAGAACTCCCATTCGTAGCCAGGGATCTGGCCGCTCGGATGGAGGAGCCGATCATCGAGCAGGGCCAGCAGCTGGTCCTTGGCGCGATCGGGATCGACGAGGTCGAGCGTGACCGCCTGGAACGCCAGGTCCCATGAGGCAAACCAAGGGTACTCCCACGTATCGGGCATGCTCAACACCCGGCCGACGCGGAGATGGCCCCAGTCCTCGTTTCGGCCCGCAGCATGGCCGTCCTCCGGAGGGATGACGTCGCCGGCGCGCCAGCGGGCGACGTCGTAGGCGTAGTACTGGAGAGACCACTGGATACCAGCCAGCGCCTGGCGCTGTACGAGGCGCTCGTCGCGGGTGGTCGTCGCCCATGCGAGCGAGTCGTGAAAATCGTCGGCGTCAGCGGCGCGCCGCCCGAACAGCTCCGCTGCCTCGTCCAGGAGCTGCCGGTGCGCCTCGCGGCTCCCCTCGGGCGCCATTGCCAGCACAACCTCGACGGTCGCCCCCGAAGCCACGCTCCAGCGACTATCGAGGGCCGCCTTCGTCCCGGTCCCGGCCGGGTTCACCGCGTCGGTGGCCCCTGCCACGAGCAGGCGATGGAACGCGTCCTTCGTGTACGGGCGGTGGTCGCCGCCGGTGATCTGCTGGTCCACCGGACTTGTTTCGTTCTCCGTGAACAGCCAGGTGGTCTGCGCCCCGTCGGCGCGCGCTTCCAGCCGATACCGGCCGAGCGTCGGATGGTCGGCCACGACCTCGGCCCCGTCGAGGCGGAGCGACGGGCGCTCCTCGGTTGCGAGCGGGTCCCATGACCACGTGTTGCGGAACCACGCGGTGGGCATCACGTGGAGCGGCGCTGGGTCCGGACCCAGATTCGTCGCCCGGATCCGCATCAGCACTTCGTCCGGTGCAGCCTTCGCGTACTCCACGATCACGTCGAAGAAGCGGTCCTCGTCGAACAGGCCCGTGTCGAGCAACTCGTACTCCCGGTCTCCGCCCCCACGTCGGGCGTTCTCCGCGACGAGCTCCCCGTACGGGAAGGCGGCCTGCGGGTAGAGGTAGGCCGCCCGCAGGTACGCGGATGACGGCACCGCGTCGAGATAGAAGTACAGCTCCTTGACGTCCTCGCCGTGGTTCCCCTCCGGATTCGAGAGGCCGAATAGGCGCTCCTTGAGGATCGGGTCCCGTTCGTTCCACAGGCAGAGCGAGAGGCACAGGCGCTGCTCGTCGTCAGAGATCCCGAGCAGGCCGTCCTCGTTCCAACGGTACGCGCGGCGGCGGGCGTCGTCGTGGGTGAACGAGCGCCACGCGTCCCCGCCGGCCGAGTAGTCCTCGCGCACGGTGCCCCACGCTCGCTCCGCGAGGTACGGCCCCCAGCGACGCCATGGCACGCCGCCACGGGCCTCGACCAGCCGCCGGCGCTCGGCTCCCACAGTCTCCACCGGCGCGGCGACCGCGCTCTTGCTCGCTCGGGCGCGATGCCCCCGGGTGGTCACAGCGTCCCGGCCTGGAGGACGATGAGGGTCGTGGTCGCCTGGTCAATGGCCATGTTGTCGTGCTTGGCTCCGCGTCACGTACTGGGACCACGTCCCCCGAGCGTGAACGTATCACTCGTTCGGTCTCTGGGGCCGTAACCACGACTACAAGGTCCATTGTTCCTCCAGGTCCGAGCGATCGCCTCCGAACGGTCGCGTCCGAACGGTAGAGTCCGACGGTTCGGTCAGGTTCTCGGGCGTCGGCGCCGGGTCACGAGCCACACACCTGCCCCGGATCCGGCAACCAGCGGGAGGAGAAACCACGCGGACCCCATGAGAAGCCCGACCGCGACGCCCGCAGCCGCGCCGCCAGCTCCCGAAGCGATCGCAGGCCCGAGGAGGGCGGTCGCGCAGCAGAATCCGAGCGCGGCGATCAGCGCTCCCACCCCGGCTCGTTCGCCGACGCGGTGGAGCAAGGGCCGTCGCCGGCGCTCACCACCCGTCGGGACCTGGATTGCTCCCCGGACGCTCATCGACCGATCGGTGGGTCGGCGGCCTCGTTTGCCAGGACGAGGCATGAGGTCAGACGCGTCGCGTTGTCCCGGACGATCGCCTCGCCGAGGCGGAGGATCTCACGGATCCGATCGTCCACCAGCCGATACCGGTTGTACCGGCCCTCGGCCCGAGCCTCGACGTACCCGCACCAGCGCAGGCACGAGAGGTGGCTCGAGACGCGTCCCTGTGCGAGGTCGAGGCGGTCCACGATCTCGGTCACCGTCAGCGAGCGCTCGGCCAGCAACTCGAGGATTCTGACCCGGGTTGGGTCGGACAGTCCCTGGAAGAATGACCCGAGGACCTCGTGACGGGCGAGCGCGCCGGCTCGATCCGCGGCCGCCGGCAGATTGCTGGTCATCCCGTGCTTGCCTCCAATCTCCAGGTGTTCCCCGTCACTCTGCGCAGCACGAGAGCTTCGTCACATCGCGGCTGAACGCCTGGGCGCCGATCTTGAGGGCCTCGCTCATCGTCGGGTAGACGTGGATGAGCTCGACGAAGTCGGGCAGGGTGGCCTTGAACTTCATGGCCATCGCCGCTTCGTGGATGATCTCCGGCGCGGACTCGCCGATGACGTGGACGCCCAGGACACGCTCGTCGATCGTGGAGGCAATGAACTTCACGAAGCCGGTCGTGCGGTGGACCGCCCCGGCCCGCGGCACGTACATCAGCGGCGTGGTTGCGGCGACCGCAGGGTAGTGGCGGGCGCGCACCTCGGCCTCGGTCTCGCCGACGACCGCGATCGGCGGGTCGGTGAAGATCGCCCGCGGGATGACGCTCCCATCGAAGCGCCGACCGGCATCGGCGAAGGCGTTCTCGGCGACGATCCGACCCTGGCGGGCTCCGACCGGGGTCGCCATCTGGGAGCGATGCTGGCGGCCGATGACGTCGCCCGCGGCCCAGACGTTGGGCTGGTTGGTGCGGAGCTGCGCATTGACCGTGACGAACCCGTCGCCGTCGGCCGTGACACCGGCCCGCTCGAGCCCGAGCGTGTCGGTATTCGGTGTCCGGCCGGTCGCGACGAGCAGCCGCTCGCCCGGCACGACCCGCCCCGCACCGGCCTGCTCGACCGCGAGCTCGACACCCCGCGCGTCGCCGCGCACGTGATCGACGCGCGCGCCGGCGAGCACTTCGATCCCCTCGGCGGTGAAGACCTCCGCGAGCGTCCGGCCAAGGTCGGGCTCGTATCCGGAGAGGAGCCCGGACCGGGCCACGATCGTGACCCGGCTGCCCAGGCGGCTGAACATCTGGGCGAGCTCGACCGCGATGTAGCCGCCGCCGAGGACCACGAGGGACGCAGGAAGGTCGGTCAGCCGGGCGCCCTCGTCGGCGTCGAGCAGGTCGCTGGTGAGGTAGGGGACGGACTCGAGACCCGGGATCAGTGGGATCGTCGGGCGGCTGCCCGTAGCGACCAGGATCCGGTCGCCGGTCACCTGCCGGTCGCCGACCTGGACGGTGTGCGGATCGACGAGGGCGGCGTCTCCCTCGACCAGCTCGAGGTCGGTGAGGCCTCCGGCGACGCTGGCGTACTTCTTGGCGCGGTACTCCCGGACGACGTCGTCCTTCTGGGCGACGAGGGCACCGAAGTCGACCCCGACGGTTGCCGGTGTCAGCCCAGCGTACCGGGGGTGCGCCGCCTCGTGGACGATCCGGGCGGCTTCGATCAGGTTCTTCGAGGGCAGGCAGCCCCGGTTCGCGCACGTGCCGCCGAGCGTCCGGCGCTCGACCATCGCGACGCGTGCACCAAGATCCGCCGCCCGAATCGCAGCCGCGAAGGCCGTCGATCCGGAGCCCAGGATCAGGAGATCGAAGGTGTCACTCACCGGACGCCGCGCTGCGCCGGCGCTCGAAGACGTTGTACTGGCCGGTGCTGCGCACGGCCGCGGCCAGGGCCGCCCCATCCACATCCGGTCGCGCGGTGACGGCGGCGCTGCGGGTCGCGAGGTCCACCGTCGCCGCCTCGACGCCCGGGACGGACTTGAGGGCCTCGGAGACGTGAACGGCGCAGTCGTCGCAGGTCATCCCTCCGACGCCGAGGTCAATGAGGATGGGTCCGGTCATGAGACCGAGCTCCTGTTCTATCGCCACGATGCGATACGTATACGATACGGCGTATCCGTTTGGCGCGCAACTCGCGTCCACCCGCCGTCTCCAACGAGCCTGTGACCGAGCTGGGCCCGCCCGGCACGGCCGGCTCCGCGCTCGCGCTCCAGACGGCCGCCGGCTTCCTGTTGACCGGGGTCACGATCCTGCTGGTCGGGCTATTGAGCGAGACCGACGCACGGGGGTGGCAGCTGGCGTTCACGCTGCTGGCGGTCGGGCCCTTCCTCGGGATCGTCGCGATGGGCCGCCTGCGCGGCCGCCCCGAGGCGTCACGGATGGCGAACGGCCGGCGCTGAACGCCCGGCACGCTCGCCGCGCCTCCGTGACGCGGCTCACATCGCGCCCGGGCCTGGGGGGCTACGGTCGGACTGTGAATCGCAGGCCGCCAAGCGCGGCAGAGAAAGGACCCTGGTTCTCATGACCGAGATCAAGCACGCGACCGACGACACCTTCGAGTCGTTCGTCATCAACAACGACAGGCCCGTGGTGGTCGACTTCTGGGCCGCCTGGTGCGGGCCCTGCCGGATGGTCGCGCCCGAGATGGAGAAACTTGCCGCGAAGTACGAGGGTGTCGTCGACGTCGTCAAGGTCGACGTGGACGCGAATCCGCGCCTGTCCGAGACGTTCGGCATCATGAGCATCCCGACGATCGCCTTCTTCAAGCCTGGAGCGCAGCCGGCCGGCGTGACCGGTTTCCGGCGGCTCGAAGAGCTCGAGCAGACCTTCGGCCTTGCGGCGCTGTCGGCGGTCGGGTCCTGACCCGCTGAGCCGAGAAGCTCCGCGCGAAGACGGCCGGGCGCGTGCCCGGCCGTCTCTTCATGCCTCGGCGCGAGTGGCATCGAGCCGACTCGGCCCACGGGTACCTATGCGGCCGTCGCCTGACGCGCGAACGGACTCGCGGGCGGCTCCTCGAGCACGCCGTCGACCCGAATGTCGACCCGCTCGTTGTAGAAGCAGGCGAGGCCCGCGATCCGCACGCTCTCCGGCAGCGGCGACGGATAGGTCCACACGACGTCCTCGAACCGCTCACCCTCCACCTCGAGCGACCAGTACGACGCGGCTCCCTTGTAAGGGCAGCTCGTCACCGTGTCCGAGGGACGAAGGAAACCGGTCGTGACGTCAGTCAGGGGGAGGTAGTAGCGGGTCGGGAGCCCCGTCTCGAAGAGCAGGGTCGGGTGATTCGAATCGGCCACGGTGACGCCGTTCACGAGGACCTCGATGTGTCGCGAGCTCCGCAGGATGTCAATCCGATGGTGGGGATCCCGTGGATGGGTGAAGACCTCCTCGTCCTCCTCGAACCAGGCGTCCATCGCGTCCCAGTCGAATCGGATCAGGCTCCGGATCGCCTCGATCGGCGAATCCGGGTACTGGCGAGCGGCGTTCTCGAGCAGCCTGTCGCCCACTCGGACCGACCAGAACCGCGCCTGGCCCCGGCTGGGCGATCGCTCCGTGTGGTCGGAGGGGACGAGCAGAGCCGCGTCCACGTCCTCACTCGGAACGTAGTAGACGGGAAAGTGCGGCCCCTCCCAGACGAGGACGGGCCGGCTGGTGTCGAAGACGGGCACGCTGCCGATGAAGGCACGGACCCGCTTCGCGCCGGGCTCGACGCGGACACGTCCGCGGATGTCGCTTGTCATGGATTGGACTCCTTGGAGGTTCGTTTGACGGCTCGGGCAAGCGGATCGTCACGCGCCGTTGCGGCTGACTCTGGGCTCCAGGCGCCGGCCGCGCTGTGGTCCGGATCACGTTCGCGGTGGGGCGCACGGCCGACGAGGGGACACCAGCAGTGGCCCCACCCGGCGGCGAGCCGCCGGGTGGAACCGTGACGCCCCGCAGGGCGCTCGGAGCTCAGCCGCCGATCGGAGCCGCGAGCGCCAGCCGGATCGGCTCTGCGAATGCCGCCACGATCAGCATTGCACCCGCCACCCGGAGGACGACGCCGTGGCGACTGGCGATGGCCCGCGCGATGGCCTGACCACGGGCGGCGCCGACCATCGCCAGGGCGATCAGCGGCAGGCAGAAGCCGACGCCGAACACGATGAACGAGCCGATCCGAGCGCCGGCATCGGCGAGGCCGACCGAGATCGCCAGCAAGGCGACGAGGAAGGGGCCCGCGCAGGGGATCGCGACCGGCCCGAGCAGCAAGCCGTAGACGTAGGCCTGGCCGACCGGATTCCGGATCACCGGGACATGGACTGTCGCGAGGGTCGCGAACGGATTGCGACCAGCGAGCATGGCGAGCCCAAGGACGACGAGGACCGCCGTGGTCGCGGGCACCAGAATCGAGAGGACGCTCGTGAACGGGATTGCCAGGGCCGCCACGACCAGCGCCGCGACCGTCACGGCCGAGATCACGCCGGCCACGATCGTCAACCCGAGGAGGGCCGTCGATCCCGTGCGCCCCGGTTTCCCGCGATTGCCGGCCAGGTAGGCGAGGAAACCCGGGTAGAGCGGCAGCAGGCAGGGGCTGGCCACGCTTCCAAGCCCGAGCAGGAACGAGGTCAGGATGGCGTCAATCGGCATGCGCTTGGAAGACCGGAGTCCGGTGCGGCGATCCGCTGGTCATCGGCGGTCCTCCCTATGCCCGCACGCTCGACTACCAGCCGAGCCATCGAGGCAGCCGCCGGCTCAGCCGTGCGGCGACCTTCCTCGCCATCAGCGCGGGCCCCACGATCGCGGCGTCGAGCGCCAGACCGCCGATCAATGGCGCGAAACCACCCAGGACGCCCTGCAGCAGGAAGATCGCCAGGAGGATCGTGACGCCGCCAACGGTCAGGACGAGCCCGACCCGCTCCATCCGATCGCGGTGGGCTTCCGCCGGCACGGCTGCGCCGCGGGTCGCCGGTTTCACGGCGCGTACTGCTCGAAGAGGCCGACGAGATCGTCCGCGCCCCGGATCCCGAGGTGCTTCTCGAGGAGGCTGCCATCCGGACCGAGGACGATCGACGGCGTCGATGGTGGTGACAGGACCTGGTCCCCTAAGTCGGCGGCCAGCGATCTCGCGACCTCGCGGGAGGCGACCACGAACCTCCAGCCGAAGCCCGCTTCGTCCGCGTACCGGGCGAGATCCTCGGGGCGTTCGTTCGGGTCGACGTCGAGGCTGAGGTAGACGAGGCCGGGCTGTGCGCCACGCTCAAGGGCCGTCGCAACCGCGGACTGCTGGAACTGGCAGTTGACGCACCAGATCGCCATGGGCTCGACGACGACGAGCTTGCCCCCGAGCTCGGAGATCCTGAACGTCTCCCCGGTCCGAACGTCGGTCAGTGAGGCATCCCGCCACGAGGTGGCATCACTTTCGGTCGCGCCGCCGGCGGCACCGCAGGCGGCCAGGAGGAGGGCGAGCGCCGGGATCCAGGAAACCATCCTCATGGCGCGGTCCAGATCGTCGTCTGCGGCGAGAACGCCGCCCAGGCGAACCAGAAGTGATCGCCGTGCGCGACCGGCACGAGCTGCGCCCCGGCGAGCGGACCGGCGGTGGCCAGGCCGGTGATCGACCACGTCGAGCCGGTCTCCTCATCCACGATCGGCGAATCCTCACCGCCAGGGCGCTCGAACGTGAGCTCGCGCCCATCGACGACCGGCCGGAAGACGCCCGACGCGCCGATGTCCGCCCCGTCGCCGATGTTCGGCGGACCCAGGGCTGAGGCGGCCCCCGGCGCCCAGAAGACCGTCACGGGTTCACCCTCGACCGTTCTTCCGGATGCCACCCCGACCTTGCGGAGCTCAGAGAACGGGTACGCGACGGCTTCCTCGCCGGCGCCGATCGTGACGACACGCTCCTTCGGCGGGAGGCGGCCGTCGACGACCCCGTCGAACAGGAACGGGTTCGTGCCGACCTCGTCATAGCCCACGTACGGGTTGCGACCGTACTCGCGCTGGTTCCCGGTGTCCCGGCTGAGGACGTCGCCATTCGGATACGCCGATGCGAAGGCCTCGAGCGACACGATCTGCGCTGGCACGAAGACAAGGGCCGTGCCCGTGAGTTCACCGACGATGGCCTCCCCGGTCGCCTGCTGCCACCAGCTCTCGGTCTGGCGGTCGTACATGACGAGGTCGCTGTATCGCAGGTTGCCGGTCGTGCCGAAGTCGTAGGTCGTGTCCTCGATCCGGCGCTCGAACACGAGCCCCGTGTTGCACAGCGGGCAGAACGTGACGACGATCCGCGTGTCCCCGAGCGTGTCGTTCACGATCTCATGCCAAATCAGGATCGCGAGCGGATAGGCGCGCGCCACGCCATCCAGCTCAACACTGATGACCGGCGATCGATCGACGAGCCAGGTCCGGGCCTCCGCGATCGACTCGTACTTCGGGCTGTCAATCGCCGGTATGCCGTCCTTTGGCGGCCCACCGCCCAGGAAGTCGGCTAGGGGGACGCTCGCCTTCGTGAAGTCCGTGGCCCAGCCGTCGGTCGGCACCTGCAGGTCTCCTGGATCGGCGATGACCGGGGTCGATCCTGTACCTGCCGGCTCGCTCGGCGACGCCGTCCGCGACGAGCCGGCACCCGGCGCCTGGCAGGCAGCCGCGACGAGGCCAAGTACGACGGCTACCGCGACCAACGAGCGAATCGCCACGCACGCGACCGTAGCGGCGCGTCTCGCGGCCCGCTGTGTGCCGGGTCACATCGGATCGTGATGGCGATTACAGCAGCCGCCGCAGGGCCCGCTCAGGATCTGGATGCCGGCAGCCCTGCCGGGCCCAACGTGTCACGGAGAGAACAGCATGGACGTCCGTCGAATCTTCATCAGCGGGGTTGTCGCCAGCCTCGTGCTCGCCATGTGGGAGATGGTCGTCGAGGCCGTGCTTCCGAGCGGCGCCGGGTTCTTCGGCCCGCCGATCGCCATCGGCGCGACGATCGTGCGCGACCTGCAGGGTGCCGGCAACCCGATCCCGTTCAATGCCCTCGCCCTGGTCCTCGGGCTGATGGGCCACATGATGAACTCCGTCATCCTCGCCGCGCTGTTCGGCGTCTTCGTGGCGCGGACGAGTCTCTCGTCCACGGCAACGATCGGCCTTGGCATCGCGTGGGGCGTCGTCGTCTACGCGGCCAGGTGGTTCGTCGCGCTGCCGATCGTCGACCCGCTGATGCTGAACCTCAACGCGCTCGTGTTCCTGGGGGCGCACATGATGTGGGGCGGCGCCCTCGGCCTCATCTGGGTTCGCTTCGGCGGCGAGCGAACGGCGGTCCTCGCAAGGTAGCGGGGCAGTGATAGCCAACTGACCTCGAGACCGCGAGGCGCTATCGCGAGGCTGTGCGTCCGTCCAGGAAGTCCAGCCACCTCTCGGGCAGCCCGAGGGAGAGCGTCGGCGTGCCGCGTCGGAGGATCGACGGAGAGCCCAGCTCGGGCGCAGCAGACGCGAGCACCTCGAGGAGTCGGGCGTCGGCGAACAGCTCGACGCCCTCAATGGCCTCGAGGCGCCGGAACTTCGCGCCGGGTGCAGTGGACCGCCAGGAGATCGTGAGGTCGCCTACGACCACACCGCAGCGAGCCGATGCGAAGTAGCTGATTACCAAGGCTCGATCGCGAGCGAGCCGCGCGAGCGAGCCTCGAAGCGCGGGGTGGACTGCGATCGAGATCCGACTCCGCGGGATGAGATCTTCTCGTCGTACCTGGTCATCCATGGCGGCTCGACTCCGCCTCACGCCGATCGTCGCGGCCGGCGCCACGTCGCAGCAGGACCGTCCCGATGATCGTCCCGGCTGCGACCACGAGCATCGTGATCGCTGGCTCGTCGAGCTCGAGGCCCAGAGCCGGCACCGCGATCAGCCCGACCCAGGTCGCAACCGCGCTCGAGACGAGCACCGCGGCAATCTCGAGCCGGCTGGCTCGTGGCTCGCGAGCGACAAGCCTGAAGGCGTTGGCACCGGCGAGGAACGTCGCGCCGGGGAGGAAGTGGAAGATCAGTCGGGTCGCGTTGGCAAGGACCAGCCACAGGCCCAGCGTCGCGGCGACGGCGACCAGGGCAGCGGCGGTCGGGAGTCGCCTCAGCCGCGGCGAGGCGAGTTCCACTCGGGCGGTGTCGGCCCCGTTCACTGGACATCTCCCTCGACAGCCTTCGCGCGACGAACGGCTCGAATGGCGGCAGCGACGCCAACGGCGACGGGCACGCCAACGAGCGTGACGAGGAGGAGCGGGGCGCGAACCGCGAGGTCGTGGACCCGCGTCTCGATCCCGAGCGCGAGATCAGCGGCCCCGAGCGCGTCGTAGGCGGCTCCGAACGCATTGCCGCCCTGGAAGGCGATGAACGCCAAACCGAGGATGACGAACAGGACGCTGGAGGCGAGCACCGAGCTGTGCCGCCGGATGGGGCCGATCTGGATCTCGCGGCCACGCAGGCGGGCCCGGCCCGTGGCGCCAAGGCGATCCCAGGCCAGGGCGAGGACGAACAGTGGCGCCGCCATGCCGAGCCCGAAGACGGCGAGGAGGATCGCCCCCGCGCCCGCGCCGCCGGAGGCGCCGGCGATCGTCAGGACGCCGCCGAGCAGCGGGCCCGAGCAGAATCCGCCGATCCCGTAGACGAGGCCCAGGACGTACGTCGCCGCCAGCGACTCGGCCGACGTCCCGAAGGAACGGCCCTGGAGACGCGACGCGCCCGGCAGCTCGAATCCTCCGACCGCGAGCTGGTACATGCCGATTGCCACGAGGAGCAGGCCGGCGACGAGCGATAGCTCGGCCCGCCGCTCGAGGAACAGGCTGCCGAGCGCCCCGATGCCGAGCCCGATCGGCACCAGCAAGGTGATCAGGCCAAGGTAGAAGACGAGCGTCCGCAGCACGAGCTGGCCTCTCGACGGGAACGCGTAGGCGAAGAATGCAGGAAGGAGCAGGGCCGAGCAGGGACTGAGCAGCGATAGCACCCCGCCGGCAAAGGCCACGACGACCTCGATTCCCACGTCAATTCAGCCCGAGTTCGGCGTTGATCGCCGCCTGGAACACCTCGAACGGCTGGGCGCCGACGATCCGCTGGTTGCCGACGAGGAAGGTCGGGGTGGAGTTGAAGCCCATGGAGCGGACATCCGCAAAGTCCGTCTGCACGGCATTCGCGTGACCGTTTCCGTCGACGCAGGCGTTGAAGGCCACCGGTTCCAGGCCCAGCTGCGCGCCCATCGCCTTCAGTCGGTCGGGTGCGAAGGCACCCTGGTTCTCGCCCGACTGGCTTCGATACAGGAGGTCGTGGAAGTCCCAGAACCTGCCCTGGTCGCCGGCGCAGCGCGCGGCGTTCGCCGCATCTCGCGATTCCTGCCCGATCCAGGCAAAGTCGTGCCATTCGAGCCGGGCGAGGCCGGTGTCGATGAAGGTGGCGCGGACCTGGGGCTCGATCACCCGAAAGAAGGCACCGCATGACGGGCACTGGAAGTCGCCGTATTCGCGGATGACGATGGCCGCGTCAGGCTGGCCGAGGACCGGCCGCTCCGGTGGCAGCTTGTCGGCCGTCGATGGGCCGGCGCTCAGGCCGGCGACGAAGACGACGACGACGGCGACGCCCGCCGCGCCGAGCAGGCCGGGCATCACGAAGCGGCGAAGTGGCGACATCCGGTCCGAGCGCTGACGGGCGCGCGCCTCGCGACGCGTCGCTCCGCTCGATCGGACGCCATCACCGCTGCCGGATCGGCCACTACTGGCGACCTGACCGTCGATCGCGGGTGCGCGTCGGCTTCGCTTGCTCACCTGATTCTCCCTCGCTTCGCCCGCCCGATCCCCGGCGATGGGAGCCGGAACCGCACCGACGCGTCGCGACTCGACTCGCCCGGGACCAATGCACGCGCCGTCATCGCGTGGCGGTCCGGACGGCGATCGAGCCAAAGTACCGCAGGTGACCCTTCTGAACGGCGGCTCGCACGTCGTCCGCCACCTCCCGTGCCCGTTCCGGGGCGAGCGTCAGCGTGCTCGCTCCGGCCACGCCGCCGGCGAGCACGGCGAGGTCGAGACCCATGTCTCGCGCGGCGATCCGGGCAAGGCCGATCCGGCTCTCGGCTCGATCGACGAGCTCGAGGATCGAGGCCGTCAGGTCCCAGCGGTGCTCGAGACGGAATCCGGCGTCAGTGAGGCTTGCTTCCAGCTCATCCGGTCCCCAGGCACCGGTCACACACAGGGCCACGCCGAGGAGGCCGTGACCGGCCAGGGCCGGCACGGCGTCGGCCTCAGCTTCGACGTCGCTCATGACCAGGGCCCCTCCAGGCACCAGGACTCGGGCAAGCTCGCGGAGGACGCCGGGGCGCTCGGTCGTGGACAGCACGCACTCGGCGATCACTCCGTCAAAGGAGGACGCGTCAAAGGGCAGCCGCGACAGCTCGGCCAGCTGCCAGCGGATCCGGCCCGCGACGGTCCGCGCCGCGGCTCGCCCGATCGTCTCCGCGCTCGCGTCCACCGCGTCCACCGTCAGGCCGAACTCGTCGGCGGCGAGCCGGGCGCTGGCCCCCAGGCCACAGCCGGCGTCCAGGATCCTGGCGCCGGGCGCGAGGCCGGACGCCCGCAGGAGCCGGCGCGTGCTCGCTAGCCCGCCGGGGTGCAGCGACTCGCCGATCAGGAGTTCCGCCAGCGGGTTCGCGTAGAGGCCGGAACAACAGGCCAGCCCGCCCCCCGGCGCCCGGGTCGGCTCGAGCCATTCCACGTGCTCGGTCACGATGCCGCTCCCAGCATCGGGATCGCCCGCCCGCCTCGGCGCCTGGCGGCCAGCCGGGCCCGCGTCTGCTCGCGGTAGCCAACGGTGTTGTAGGTGCAGAACGGGATCATCCGGCCGTCATCCTGAAGGATCCCGATGCAGCACTTCATCGCCCGCTTTACGTCGAACGTCCAGGGGTCGAGGAAGTCACGGACCTGGACCATGAACACGCGCCGGGCAAGATCGACCAGCGCAGGAAGATCCAGGTCGCAGGCGGCGCAGGCGAAGCGCTCGCTCTCGGTGTTGCCGGGCACGGACCCGGCCGACCACAGGCCCTCGAGGGCGTGTAGGACATCCCGGTCGATCCCGGGCATCGCGCGGTTGGTGATGTAGTCGAGGTACTTGTCCACCTCGAGCACCCGGGTGAGGGGGATGACCTCGCCCCTGTCGCCCAGGTAGGCGTAGGTGACCGAGCTGCACGTCGGCGAGCAGCACGGGATGGGGACGAAGTCGCTGGCCCGGAACGTATCACCGCCCGTTTCGACTGCCCGGAGCACGTCCGGCACCGTCATTCGCCGCATCGGGTCGTGGTCCGGGTGACGGCCCGAGTGCGTGACCGGCTGGAACATCACTCCGCGCACGGCCGGGTGCGTGAGGCCGAACTCGATGAGCGGCCCGGCCTCGTGCTCGTTGACGCCGCGCTCGATCGCCGCGACGAGGACCACGTGGAGGTCCGCCTCGGCCAGGCGGTCCAACGCCCGAAGCTTGGTCTCCAGCAGCGGCTCGCCTCGGATGGTGCGGTACGTCTCGTCCGTGAGCCCGTCGAACTGGAGGTAGATCAGCGGGCGCAGGGCGGCGAACCGGGCGAACCATTCGGGGTCGTTCGCGATCCGCAGTCCGTTCGTGTTGACCATCACGTGCGTGATGTCGCGCCCCTGTGCCGCGGCGATCATTTCGAGCAGGTCGGGGTGGATCGTGGGCTCGCCGCCCGAGAACTGGACGACCTCGGGGTGGCCCTCCAACTCGACGAACCGGTCGAGCATCGCCTCGACCTCCGGGACCGTCAGGTTGAAGCCGGCTCCGGCGTTCGCGAAGCAGACCGGGCAGTCGAGGTTGCAGGCGGTGTTGACCTCGATCAGCGCGAGGCAGGTGTGCTGGCGGTGCTCGGGGCACAGGCCACAGTCCAGCGGACAGCCGTTCACGCTCTCGGTCGAGATGCGTGCGGGCGCCTGGCCCGGCTTGTTGAACTTCGCGTGCTCAATGTACGCGCGCGCGTCGCCATAGATGAGACCCTCGAACCAGCCGTGCTCCGGGCAGCGCTTGCGCATGAACGCGCCGTCCTCGCGGAGGAGGACCTGGGCGTCGATCACGGTGCGGCAGACCGGGCAGATGGACCGGGTCGTCTCATGAAGGATCTCACCCTCCGGGCGGGCCTGCGATGGGAGCGTGGGGAGCATGCGGCCTCCTGGCTGGGTGGACGCGACCGAGGTCCGGTCAGCGCGCGAGCGCAAAACGCTCGCCAGCTTCGATCCGGATATCAAGCCGGTTCTCGGTGGGCGTGAGCGGGCAGGAGAAGTCCGGCGAATAGGCGCAGTAGGGGAGGTACGCGAGGTTGAAGTCCAGGACGTACCTGCCGTCCCACTCCGCCTCCACGTCGAGGTGGCGGCCGGCGCCGTACGTCTCGTTGCCACTCGTGACGTCGAGGAAGGGGACGAACGTGCGCGGACGAGCGGAAGGACGCGTCCTTCGCCGAACGCTCGGCCTCGACGGCCCGTCTGTACCTCGCAGTCTCGAGACCATCGTGGCCGTGGGACATGGCTGTCTCCGTGGGGGGCGCCGCCGTCGCGGGCGCCCGAGCGTATCCGGGCACCTCGGCTCCAGGATGCTAAGCATCACGCGATGAGGCTGTCCGGGCCGTAACGCAGCTCACATCGCGGCAACGTGATCCACCCCACATCCGCTGCGTCGAGCGATCCCTACGGTGGTGCAAGGCCCGAGCGCAGGGAGACCCAACTTCGGTGATTGAAGAGACCCTCGATTTCGTCGTGATCGGCGCCGGCTCGGCCGGCGAAGCCGCGACCTGCTTGGCGCGTGGTGCGGCGGTCGCGGCATCCAGCGTGCCCACGGCGGATTCGGCGACGATGGCCGAGATTGATCGGCGGGCGATCGAGGAGTATGGGATCACGCTGCTCCAGATGATGGAGCAGGCCGGGTCGCACCTCGCCGAGGTCGCCAGGCTGGAGCTCGGAGGCGACCTCCGAGATCGGTCGATCGTGGTCGCCGTCGGCCCAGGGAACAATGGCGGCGGCGGTCTCGTGGCCGCTCGGCACCTCATCAACCGCGGCGCGCATGTGCGCGTGGTGCTGGCACGGCCGGCGCTCCGGATGACCGAGGCCGGGCGCCATCAGCTCGCGACGCTCATCTCGATGGGCACGAGCTGTTGCGTCGCCACCTACGACCTGACGGACGAGGAGCTTGAACAGGCGCTAGCACGCGCAGACCTCGTCGTCGACGCGATCCTCGGCTACAACATCCATGGCGCCCCTCGGGGCGAGGTCGAGCGGCTCGTGGGCTTCATCGTCCGGTCGCAACGACCGGTGGTGAGCCTCGATGTCCCCACCGGTACCGATCCCGACACCGGGGAAGCCTCCGGGATGGCGATCACGGCGCGCGCGACCCTGACGCTGGCGCTGCCCAAGCCCGGCCTCGTGACCGTCGCCGGATCCGGTCGCGCTGGGCGGGTCTACGTAGCGGACATCGGGCTGCCCGCGGCGCTCTATGCTCAACTCGGAATCGATGTTGGCCCGCTCTTTGCGGCCGGACGTATCGTGGCTTTGGACATGACTCGATGACCATTCGATCACAGGAACGGTCGCTGACCGAGAAGCTCGGACTGCTCAGCGAGGTCGCCCTCTTCGCCGGCCTCGACGACGCCGACATCGCCGCGATCGGCCACGCGACCACGATGACCCATTGCATGCGCGGCCAGCAGATCATGTCACCGGACGACCCACCCGACCGGATCCACATCGTCAAGAAGGGCCGCGTTCGCGTCTTCCGGATCACCCCGGATGGCAAGCAGCTGACCCTCGACATCTACGAGAAGGGGACGATCCTGGGCGACATGGGCCTGCTCGGACAGGACCGCCTGCCCGAGGCCTACGCCGAGGCGGTCGACGAAGGTGTCATCTGCACGATCACCCCTGACGAGCTGCGGAAGCTGATCGAGCGCTTCCCGATCATCGGCGTGAACATCATCCGTCACCTCTCTCGGCGCCTCCAGAGCGCCGAGCGCGAGCTCGAGGCAATGGCCTATCAGCGGGTCGACCAGCGGCTCGCCCACCGGCTCATCGATCTCGCCCAGCGGTTCGGCGTCAAGACGCCTCGAGGAACCCTCATCCAGGCGAACCTCACGCAGCAGGAGCTGGCCGAGATGGTGGGCACGACGCGCGAGACGCTTGCCCACACCCTGGGCGACTTCCGCCGTCGGGGCCTGCTCGACACGGCCCACCATCAGGTCCTGATCAGGGACGCGGCGCTCCTGGCCGAGGTCGCCGAGGGCGACGACGTTTAGGGAGTTGTCTCGCCATCACCCCACGTTGGCCGGCAAGCAGAATGACCCCGTGCCACAGCCCGACGTCGAACTGATCCTCGGGCGCCAACTTGCCGACGGGCTGGCCGTTCCGGTCATGCTGGTGGACGCTCGGGCCGACACACTGTTCGCGGCGGTCTCAAGGATCATGGCTGACTCAGGGATTCTGCTGACCGGCTCGAACTGGCGATGGGCGCATCGCTCGAAGGGCTGGCGCAACCTCCAGCGCGCATACTCCGGCTGTTAGGGGATGTATCCCCGTTCAGGCTTGGAAGTTGGCTGGCGAGGAAGGATTCGAACCTTCAATCCCCTGATCCAGAATCAGGTGCTCTACCGTTGAGCCACGCGCCCAGTGGTCGGCCCGCTTTCACGTTCACGGACCGTCAAGTCGACCTCAGGACGAACGCCTCGCGCCGTCTGAAAACCGGGGGTGTCAGGCGAACATCCCCAGAAGAGTCATGCGCACTAGCCGATTCGCCCGAACATCAAGCGAAGTCCGCAGCGCACGGTCATTCTACCTGCGGGGACCGTCGTTTCCAACGCCTAGTCTCCAACGCCTGGCCGACCGGCGGGCGAGGAGTCGGAGGACAGGAAATGCGGATCTTCGAGATCCCCGGGGATGGCGCGATCCGGCTCGAGCATCTCGTCCTCGACCTGAACGGCACGCTTTCGGATCGAGGCGAGCTCATTCCGGGCGTCGATGAGCGGCTCGAACGCCTGGCCACGAACCTCCAGGTTCACCTGCTGACGGCTGACACCCTTGGCACCGCGGGCCGGCTTGCCGGCGACCTCGGGCTGCCGGTCACGACGATCGTGACTGGCGACGACAAGGCCGCCTTCGTCGCGGCCCTCGGCGCTGAGGCGAGCGCGGCGATCGGCAACGGACGCAACGACGCCGCGATGCTCAGCGCCGCCCGTCTGGGGATCGCGATCGTCGGGCCCGAGGGCGCCGCGTCGGCCGCGCTTATCGCCGCCGACATCGTCTGCCAGTCGGTGACCGACGCCCTCGACCTGCTCCTCGATGAGCGACTGCTGATCGCGACGCTCCGGCCCTGAGGCCGCGGTCGCGACGGGTGGGATACGATGACCTCGGCGATGAGGCTCGCCGATCGGACTGAACCGGTCCGATAGCCCGCGGCACCGTCCGCTGACGGCCTCTACGTGACGTCACGTGGAGACGCTTGCCGCGATGAAAGCCTCAGCCTCCCAACGCAGCCCCACAGAGACCGGCGGCCCCGCCGACCCGGCACGCCGTCGCCAGGCTGGCGTCGACCCCGGCACCGGCCAACCACGGCCAGGCCGCCATCATCTGCCGGATGGCGTGGCCCAGCTTCATGTGCCGTTCCGCAGCATTCTGGCGGTCGAGGAAGCGACGCCAGCGGCCGCGGAAGAGCCCGAGCCCGAGTACTTCGCCGACCTGCACCTCAACGACATCGTCACCTCGGTCACCGCTGGCCGCGACGCCTACGACCTGCGGCCGTTCTTCCACGCCCGAGTCCGCGACGTCGCGACGGTCCAATACCGCCACGACGTCTTCCGAGATCTCGAGAAGGAGGCGGTCCTCCGGGTTATCCGGGCGTTCTCGCGCCAAATGCTCGCCGTCCGCGAGCGCCTGGCCCGCGCCGCCAAGGTCCGCTACCGCTACGAGGCAGAGCGCTGGTTCCTCGACGCCGCCGAGGCTTACACCGCGGCCGTCGTCGGTCTCGCGCGGGACCTCGAGACGGCTGAAGTTCAATCGACGGGCCTACTGGCGCTCGCCGAATTCTTGAACGGCCACGTCGCGTCGGACGACTTCAAGCGCCTGACGGCCGACACCGAGCGGGTCAGGGCCGACCTCGCCGAGGTCAGGTACCGGCTTCGCATCGAGGGCGGCCGGGTCACGGTCGGGCGCCACGACGGGGAGCCCGACTACGGCGCCGAGGTGCTTGCGAGCTTCGAGAAGTTCAGACAGGGGGCCGGCAAGGAGTACGGGTTCGACTTCTCCCCGTGGCCCGACATGAACCACGTCGAGGCCGCGATCCTCGACCGGGTCGCGCTGCTCTTCCCGGCACCGTTCGCTGCGCTCGATGACTACCGCACAAACGACGCCGACTTCCTCGATCCGACGATCGCGCGATTCGACCGCGAGATCCAGTTCTACGTTGCCTACCTCGAGCACGTCGAGCGTCTCCGTGCGACCGGCCTCCCGTTCTGCTATCCGGACGTGAACGATCGTTCGAAGGAGATCCGAGGCCGGGCGACCTTCGACCTCGCGCTTGCCGCCTCGCTGCTCGCCGAGCAGAAGCCCGTGGTCACCAACGACCTCGATCTGCAAGGCGGCGAGCGAATCCTCGTCGTGTCGGGCCCGAATCAGGGCGGCAAGACGACGTTCGCTCGCATGGTCGGCCAGCTCCACCACCTGGCGGCGATCGGCGTCCCGGTGCCCGGCACCGAGTCCCGGCTCCCCCTCGTCGACCGGATCTTCGCGCACTTCGAGCGGGTCGAGGACGTCGAGGACCTGGCCGGCAAGCTCGAGAACGACCTGCGGAGGATCCACGCGATTCTCGATGATGCGACCGCCGAGAGCCTCCTGATCATGAACGAGAGCTTCAGCTCGACGACGCTAACCGACCAGCTCGTGATCAACAATGCGGTGCTTCGCGCCATCATCGACCGCGGCATGATCTGCGTGGTCGTGACGTTCCTCGACGAGCTCGCCTCGCTCGATCCATCCACCGTCAGCATGGTCAGCACGGTCGACCCCGAGGAGCCCGCTCGGCGGACCTTCAAGATCGTCCGCCGGCCGGCCGACGGGCTGGCGTACGCGATGGCGATCGCCGAAAAGCACCGCCTGACCTACCGGCGGGTCAAGGACCGGCTCCGGCGATGAAGGTCTTCCTCCTCTACCGGGATCGCGACTTCGACCTTGGGGCCGAGCTTCCTGCGGGTGCCGACGCGCTCACCCAGGACCTCGGGCTCGAGCTTCTATTCGGGGCGATGGCGGCCGGCGACCGGTTCCTCCTCGAAGTCGCTCGGAAAGGTGTGTTCGCCAGCCTCGACGAGGTCGACGCCATCCGCTACCGGCAAGGCATCCTCGCCGACTGCCTCGACCACCCCGCCGTCGTCCGCCAGCTGTATGCGCTCGCGGTCGAGGCGCTCGAGCGCGAGCGGAAGGTCTGGGGCTACACGTCTCGATTCCCCGACTCGCTTCTACGACGCTCGGTCGACGTGCTCGGGATATTCGTCGATGTCCTCCGGCGGCTCCGGGTCATCGCTCGGGCCGAACGCCCCGGCTTCCGCTCGGAGGGCTTCGGGCGCCTGTTCGACGAGATCGCCGCCGAGCTCGACGACGACTACCTGCGAAGCATCGACGCCCATCTGGAGCGGCTCAAGTTCCGCGACGGCGTCCCCGTGAGCGCCGAGCTTGGGACCGCCAACCGCGGCACCACCTACATCCTCCGGCGGCGCGTCCGGAAGCGGACCTGGCGGGAGCGGATCGGCCTGGCCGAGCCGGACACGTACGTCTGGCAGCTCCCCGAGCGCGACGAGGCGGGCGCCCAGGCCCTCGGCGAGCTCCGCGGTCGCGGCCTCGCCCTCGCGGCCGAGGCGCTCGCCCGCTCGACCGACCACATCTCGAGCTACTTTGCCCAGCTGCGCTCGGAGCTCGGTTTCTATGTCGCCTGCCTCAACCTCCGCGACGTGCTCGCCGCGAAAGGCGAGCCGATTTGCCTACCCGAGCCGCACCCGGCGGGCCGGTCCTCGCTCGCGGCTCGGGGGTTGTACGACGTCGCCCTCAGCCTCGCCATGGCCGGGAGGGTCGTCGGCAACCACCTGGCTGCAGAGGGCCGAGATCTTCTCGTCATCACCGGCGCCAACCGCGGCGGCAAGTCGACGTTCCTGCGGAGCCTCGGCCTGGCGCAGCTCATGCTTCAGGCGGGGATGTTCGTGGCGGCCGAGGCGTTCGGGGCCGACGTCCGGCAGGGTCTGTTCACCCACTTCAAGCGCGAGGAGGACGTCAACCTGCGGAGCGGCAAGCTCGACGAGGAGCTGGGCCGGATGAGCCGGATCGTCGACCAGGTGGGGCCGTCCAGCCTCGTCCTCCTCAACGAATCGTTCGCCTCGACCAACGAGCGTGAGGGCTCCGAGATCGCGCGCCAGATCGTCCATGCCCTGCTCGAGGCCGGCGTCAAGGTCGGCTACGTCACCCACATGTTCGATCTCGCCGACGGCTTCCACCGGGAGGCGCGGCCGGACGCCCTGTTCCTGCGAGCCGAGCGGCTGCCCGACGGGCGGCGCACGTTCCGGGTCCTCGATGGCGAGCCCCTGCCGACGAGCCACGGCGTGGACGTGTATCAGCGGATCTTCGGCGCCCGCCCGGCCACGGCCGATTCGCTCGAGGCAGCGCCCGGGCCGGTCTGAGGTCGGCGTTCAGGCCGTTGGCGGTCGCATGCGAAGACCGGCAGCACTCGCGAACCGTGCCGCCCCGCCGAGCTCCTCCTCGATGCGGAGCATCTGGTTGTACTTGGCGACCCGCTCGGTCCGCGACGGGGCGCCGGTCTTGATCTGGGCGATCCCGGCCCCGACGACCAAGTCCGCGATCGTCGTGTCCTCGGTCTCGCCGCTGCGATGGCTGACGACCGCGCCCCAGCCGTGCTCGCGCGCGGTTTGGACGACGTCGAGTGTCTCGGTGAGCGTCCCGATCTGGTTGAGCTTGATGAGGATCGCGTTCGCGCTGTTCTCGGAGAGACCCCGCGCCAGGCGTTCGGGGTTGGTGACGAAGATGTCATCACCGACGAGCTGGACCTTCGAGCCGAGCCGCTCGGTAAGCTTCGCCCAACCCTGCCAGTCATCCTCCGCCAGGCCGTCCTCGAGCGACACGATCGGGTAGCGCGCGATCCAGTCGGCCCAGAAGTCGATCAGCTCCGAGGTTCGAAGGCTGCGTCCTTCCTTGGCCAGCTTGTACGTGAGCTCGCCGTCGGCCGTCGGTGGGACCGACGCGTCGAGGATCTCGCTGACGGCGGGGTCGAGCATGATCGCGATGTCCTCGCCCGGCCGGTAGCCGGCGCGCTCGATCGCCCGAAGGATCGTTTCGATGGCCGCCTGGTTCGAGGCGAGTGATGGGGCGAAGCCGCCCTCGTCGCCCTGGCCGGTGGCGAAACCCTTGTCGTGGAGCTCGGTCCGCAGGGCATGGAAGATCTCGGCTCCGGCGCGCAGCGCCTCGGCGAAGGTTGCCATCCCGACGGGCGCGATCATGAACTCCTGGAAATCCGTGGAGTCCGCCGCGTGGCGGCCGCCGTTGAGGATGTTGAACTGCGGCAGCGGCAGGGTTCGCGCTGAGATGCCGCCGAGGTACCGGTACAGCGGCATTCCATAGTCGGCGGCGACCGCCTTGGCACAGGCAAGCGAGACACCGAGGATGGCGTTGGCCCCGAGGCTCCCCTTGTTCGGCGTGCCGTCGAGGTCGACGAGGGCGCTGTCGAGGCCTGCCTGATCCTCAGCGTCTCGCCCGACAACCATCTCGGAGATGCGGGTGTTGACGTTCTGGACCGCGGTGAGGACGCCCCTGCCGCCGAAGCGGGCCTGGTCGCCGTCGCGCAATTCGACCGCCTCGTGCGTGCCGGTCGACGCCCCGGAGGGTACCGCCGCGCGGCCGAAGGCTCCGCTGTCGAGGGTGAGGTCGACCTCGATCGTGGGATTGCCGCGCGAGTCGAGGATCTCGCGGGCGTGAAGGCGTTCGATGCTGGTCATCGGGAGAGGTCCTTTCTTGCGCGCGTTGCTGCTGGCGTTCACCACTTAGAGATCCGCGTTCAATCAAGGCTGACGTCTCGGGCTTACTGCGACCCGACCCGCCCCGCGTAGTAGCGCTGAGCGAGCGCCCAGGCCTCGGAGCCAGACTGCGATCCGATCTTCCGACCCGGGAAGTCGTCAGCGACGGGATGGATCCCGCCCCACAGCCGGGACTGGCCAGCCTGGTCTGCGGCGTCGTAGTAGGTCGCCCACTGGAGTACGAGGTCCTTCGTGGGACCGGCCTCGAACTTGAACGAGCCGGCCTTGATCGTCCATTCGCCGAGACCGCCCGGGAAGTATTCGCTGCCCGTGAATCCGGTCAGGACCTGGGCGGCCGCACGGCTGAACGTGCTGTGCCCCGACACGAAGCCCGAGAACGCCGGCGTCACGAACGTCGGCAGTTGATACGGGATCCACGTTGAGGCGAGGATCCACGCAACGCCGCCGACCTGGGTCTTGGGATCCTTGGGCGCGCCGGCGTACGACCTGATTGCGATCTCGCCCTCGTGGCCGGCGAGCGCCGCGTGGCGCTGCCCAGGCTTCGTCGTGTCCTTCGTGATGAGCTCGATGAGACCCGGTACGAGCGGCAAGCCCTCCCTGTCGTATGAGGCCAGTCGCGGGTCACTCGATTGGCCGCGCTGGCCCATGAACCGGATCATCGAGATCGGTCGGGCGTAGTCGTAGTGACCCTTCAATCCCCAGGCGGCGATTGCGGCGTCATGGACGGCGCCGTTGAGCGCGAGGTAGAGCTTCACATCCCACTCGAGTCGATCGATGAGCGGACCGGTCCCGCCGATCCGGAGGTTCGGCGCCAGACTGTCCGATGTGGCGTTGGCAAGCACGTTCCAGTGCCCGGGCGGCGTCTCGGACTTGGGGCCGTCGGCCCAGAACTCCGCGATCCCGCGCCCGAAGTCGGCCAGGTTGACGACGTTCGGGGCGTACGGCTGGCCGGTCGCCGGATTCATCGGGCGGCCGCGACCGTCATTACTCCCGAGCGTGTTGTTTCCCAGCGAACCTGGGGAGACGTCGATCGCCAGATCCTCGCTCGGATCGAGCAGACTGCTGTCACGGATCAGCTCGACGGCGTTGTCTTTGAACGCTTGGTCCGTCGCCGGATCGCCGAGGTACGGCGGATGGCCGGGGTCTATAGGCACACCCTCGTCGCCTGCGGCCGGCAGCGCGAATCCCGTGACATGCCCCCATTGCGGACCGATGGCCTGTTGGACGCCGTTCGTCACCGCGATCCCGTTCTGGCTGATCATGTGTTCGATTTGGAGGGGCTGCCAGCGGTTCGGGTCGGTCATTGTCGTCCCTGGCTGGTTCACGACGAGCGCCGGATTGACAGGCTGGTAGTCGCTCGAATAGCCGCCGGCTTCGTTCGAACCGTCGGCCTTGCCGTATGCCAGCACCGCGGCCGCGATGCGGTCGCCGACGGCGGCGGGGGAATCACCCTCGGATGTCGTGACAGTCAGCGGATAGCACAGGGCGTCCATCAGGTCGGCCGCCTCGGAGAGCGTCTCGTCAGCCCCGACTGACTTGATGAAGCGAGCCGTCAAGACCCCATAGGCGGCATAGCTGATCGCCTCGTCCCGCGCCGCCGTCGCATCGCGGGCGGTGTGCTTCTCGCGAACGATGTACCCGCTGGCCGTCGGGTCGTAGGCCGCCCAGGCATCCCACATCGCCACCGACACGTGGAAGAGGTTTCGAGCGTGCAGCGGTGGGTTCGGCAGGGCTCGACGGATGGCATCGAGCAGCGCCTCGTCCCAGCGGCGGGCGACCGACCACCCTGGGTGATCAGTGATCGGCGGACAGCGAGGGGCCGTCTCCCAGGGCCGGGTTGCAAGGCCGACCGGGTCATGTCCCGTCAAGTGGTGTAAGTCGACCTCCAGCTCGAAGGCGTCTCAGACGGCCATGCCCTCCTTGAGCAGGTCGCTCAGGGTGGTGCCCGGGATCCCGCCCAGCAGGCGGGTCAGCGAGGC
>Ga0334722_10001623_pt1 | contig 27539 bp, 24 predicted proteins | sample C3_bottom_MG_FD_207210 | JGI IMG/M metagenome (GOLD analysis project Ga0334722, IMG submission 207210) | Sediment microbial communities from Yellowstone Lake, YNP, Wyoming, USA - C3_bottom | ecosystem: Environmental > Aquatic > Freshwater > Lake > Sediment | place: USA: Wyoming | collected... | reverse complement strand
GACCCCGCCCTTGCCACTCATTACAGCAATTAGTTTGCCGACGCGGCTAGCCTTTTGCGCTTCGGTGATCTCTGGTTCGCTCGGACACGTACCCGATGAACAAGTTCCCTTAGCCGCACAACTGTTGCACGAATCTCCCATATCGTTGAGCCTCCCTCAAAAAAATTATGATCTGCTCCTTTGCGACAACTAATCCGGCGCATCCTAGCCGGCCATGATCCACAAGTATTCGTAAACCATCAACAGTGCATCGATCAGGGCAAGAACAAGCAGGTTAGCCAGCCATCGTACCGGATAGCGCCAAAAGTAGAAGCCCACATTGATCAGGCAGATGAGTCCGGAAATCACCAGCCACTTGGTGTAGATCCCCGGGTGAACAGACCAGATCGACATCAGCCAGACTACCGGAAAATAGAGAAAAATGCTAGTGAACGTAATGATTAGGTAACCGTTCAGGCGGCGCAAGTCATCCAGTGAAGGCTTTTCTTTGCTCACGGCCATCCTTCCTCCCCATAAACACTAAAATTCTGCCACCAACCGCATATCCTGTATTTTCCTATGCTCTGCGGGCAGGAAAATCCACCCCGGACGACAAATAGAGTTATGTTCGAAGCATTGACGGAGGAGGATTCGACTTTGGCACAGAGATTCCTGTACGTTTACGTCTTCTTCACCGGAGCGGCGGTCATGGCCATCGAAATGGCCGCATCCCGCCTGCTCGCTCCCTACTTTGGCACTTCGCTCATGGTTTGGGCCAACATTATCGGAATTATTCTCTTGGCCATGGCAGCCGGTTACTACTGGGGAGGGCGTCTCGCCGACCGCCGGCCCAAGCCCGATATTCTCTACCTGGTGACTATGGGGGCAGGCCTGATCCTGACTGCGATTCCCGCGCTTGCCCAGGTGATTTTTAAATTCCTCACCGCAGGAATTCTGGCGACCCCGATCAAGACTATTGTCCTCGCTTTCGCGGGAACTCTCTCCGTGTTCGCGCCTCCAATCTTCCTGCTGGCCATGGTCAGTCCTTTTGCGCTGCGGCTTAGCCAGCCCGCAGCCGACCAAAGCGGAAAAATCGCCGGCCGGCTCTATGCCTGCTCAACCTTAGGCAGCCTGCTCGGGACGTTTGTCCCTTCGTTTTTGCTTATACCATATGTGGGTACCCGGGCAACCATTTACCTGGCAGCCTTTGTGCTCTTGACGCTGGCCGCTTGGGGGCTTAAACGCTGGTGGCCGTTCATTCTCGCCTTGCTCCCGCTTCTGCTGCTTTTCTTCTCGCCCCGCGCAGTTAAGGCAGGCCCCAGCATCCTGTGGGAAAAGGAAACCCCTTACCAATACGTGCAAGTCATGCGCCTGCCTGACCAAAGCACGGCCCTAGTCTACAATGAGGGTGGAGGAATCCAATCCGTAGCACGGCCTGGACACCAGCTAGCCAAGCAGGATTATTATGATTACTATCTTATCCTACCCTATTTGCGGCCGCAAAGACAACCTAAACTATGGATTCTCGGCTCAGCGGGCGGAACCATGCTCGGTCTTTTCGACCACTGGGTCAAACCAGCCTTCCCCGGCCTCAGTCAAACAGGGGTAGAGATCGATCCGGATGTCATCCCGCTCGGCCGTCAGTATTTCGGTCTAACAGGCGATGAACAAGTTGTCAATGCCGATGCCCGCACTTTTCTGTCTTCCCGCCGGGACAAAAGCGATCTTATCATTGTCGATGCCTACACTCAGCAAATCTATATTCCTTTTCACCTGGCCACTCAAGAATTTTATCGCTTGGTGCAGGACCACTTAAATCCCGGCGGCATTCTGGCGATCAACATCAATGCCTTAAGCGCTTCCTCGCGCTTGCTGCAAGCCTTCGAACAAACCGTGCAGAGCGTCTTTCCCTATACTTATGTCCTGCCGGTACCTGATTCGTTGAATTTTGTTCTCGTAGCTTCCGACCAACCGGTTCAGCCGGGTCCTGTCCCAGCCAACCTTCCTTCAGCCCTGTCGCCCTTCTGGCAGCACTATCAAGAAGCCCTCACTCCGGTTCAAGCCAGCGGCAGCCTAGTATTGACGGACGACCAGGCTCCGGTGGAGTTCCTCACCGACCAAATGATTTGGCAGACGATCTTGGGTGCAACAGCCGGCTCGGCACCAGATTCCGGCCAACCAATCCTTGGCTTCCCCGGCAAGCAATCGCAACAAAACGGCAACAGCAAGGCTGATCAAAGGCCCAATGTGGCAGCAGATCCTGCCGGCGGTGCCGGTACAGCTCGTCAGCCTGCGCCTCCCGAGACCCGACCAACCGATCAAGTATCCGCGGCTCCTTTGGTCAAACCGGAAGCGATGGCGCTCTTTGAACAAGGTCATGCCCTGTACATGCAGCGCAAATATGAGCAAGCCGTGCAACTGTTTGATCAGGCCCTGGCTGTGGATCCTCAATGCTACCCTGCCCTCAACGACAAAGGGGCTGCCTATGCTTTCCTCGGCCGTTATGATGCCGGTTTGGCGCTCATCCAGCAGAGTCTTCAAATCTACCCTTCTTACCAGCATGGCTACTTCAACAAAGGGCTTGCCTTGGAGTTAGCCGGACGCTGGGAGCAATCAATCGCTGCTTACACCCAGGCTCTGGCCTTGGATGACCAAGATGTCTGGGCCTATTACGGCATAGCCAGCATTTATGGCCGCCATGGCAAGGTGGATAAAGTGATTGAATATCTTCAACGCGCGATTGCACTCGATCCCGAAGTAAGAGAAATAGCCAGGGATGAACATGACTTCGCCCCGGTAGCCCAGAATCCGCGCTTTAGGGAATTGGTCGGGCCCTAGACCCGTCAGCCGAAAGCTCTAAATCTTGAGGACTGCCCTTCGCCGCCAGATCATCCTCTTGGACTTGGCGGCTGCGGCGTCAAGATGCTCGCTGCCAACCCAGCGCCTTATGCAGAATGTAGCCGCAACCCATCCTTGAGGAGACGGGAAGGTCAAATTAGAAGTTTTTCCAGCCGGTCGATCAGCTCGCTAAACACCCGCAAGGCGTCGCGCACCGGTTCCGCCGTCTCCATATCCACGCCAGCCCGACGCAACAGTTCGATGGGATAATCCGAACTGCCGCCGGACAAGAAGTCGATGTAGCGTTTCACTGCAGGCTCCCCTTCCCGGAGCACCTTGTCTGATAGGGCGATGGCTGCGGAGAAACCGGTGGCGTACTTGTAAACGTAAAAGGCGTTATAGAAATGTGGAATCCGGGCCCACTCCAAGGCGATTTGCGGATCGCTGACTACGTCCGGTCCATAGTACAGGGAATTCAGCTCCCGGTACATTGCCGACAGGGTCTCGGCCGTCAGTGAACCGCCCGCTTCCACCAAGGCGTGAGTTTTTTTCTCGAATTCGGCAAACATGGTTTGCCGGAACATGGTGCCCCGGAATTGTTCCAAATAGTGATTGATTAAATAGGCTTGAAACTTCCGGTCGTCGCGCGTTTTCAACAGATGGGCCATGACTAGGGCTTCGTTGAAGGTGGAGGCGACTTCAGCGACAAAAATCTTATACCCGGCATAGAGGTGCGGCTGATTCTTGTTCGAATAGTATGTATGCAGGGAATGGCCCATCTCATGGGCGAGCGTGAGCATCGAGTCGAGAGTGTCCTGGTGGTTGAGCAAGACGAAAGGATGCGAGCGGTAGGTTCCCCAGGAATAGGCGCCACTGGTCTTGCCGGCATTTTCGTAGACGTCTACCCAGCCATTGGCCAAGCCGCCGCTCAGGATGCCCAGGTACTCTTCACCGAGCGGTTGTAGCCCCGCCAGAATCAGCTCTTTGGCTTCGTCATAGGTTATCTTGACCTGCATTTCAGGCACGATGGGCACGTAAATATCGTACATATGCAGTTCATCAAGCTGCAAAGCCTTTTTTCTCAAGGCAATATAGCGGTACATCTCAGGCAAAAACTCATGAACAGTATCGATCAAAGCGTCATAGACCCGCACCGGCACCTTATCGTCAAACAATGAAGCTTCCAAGGCCGAGGGATAGCGCCGCGCCCGGGCATAGAAGACGTCGGCCTTGATGCTGGCGTTAAGAAGTGCAGCCCACGTATGGCGTTGCTTCTCATAGGTGGCGTAAAGCGTGGTGAAGGCGGCCTCGCGCACCCGACGATCATAGCTCTCCATGAACTGAATATAGTTGCCTTTTGTCAATTCAACCTCGTTGCCTTGTTCATCGCGGATCGCCGGGAACTTAAGATCAGCGTTGTTAGCCATGCTGAACACAGTGCTGGCCGCATCGGCGATCTCGCCGACTTCCGCCAGCAGCTTCTCTTCCGCCGGACTTAGCACATGCGCGCGCTTGCGCAGGATTTCATCAAAAGCGTGACGGTACAGCTCCAACCGCGGGTCCTGGACGTATTCATCCAGTGTCGCCTGGGGTAAGGCCATCAGTTCGGGAACGACGAAAGCAGTGGCACTGCCCACTCGAACCGAGAGAGTTCCGGCCCGGTCAGTCATGGCTTGGTAGCGGTCCTGCCGGTTGTCTTCGTCGCGTTTCATGCGCGCGTAGGTATAAACTTCCTCCAAACGCAGGCCAAGGTCATCGAGCCATTGGAAACAGGCGGCCACCTGCTCTACGCCTTCACCCAAACGTCCTTGAAATGCCGCCGCTTGGTCAATGAGCTTTTCCACCCTGGCAAATTCCGCTTCCCAGGCCGCGTCATCCGGGAAGATGTCCGTCAAGCGCCATTTGAACTCTGCCGGAATCTCGGCTCTTTCTCTAAGCTTTTTTTCTTTCACCTGGTTTCCTCCTGCCATGAATCTTGGGATTATTATACACAGTTTTGCCGGAAAATTACCAGCCTGAACCAAGGCCGGTGCCGCAGTTCTTGGCCTTTTGGCTGCAAATTGGGGGCTCACCCGCGCTCACGCACGGGCCAGCCCCCAGAACTGAGCCTCTCGGCCTTAAGGCATGTTGGTTCGCTCTCTATTTATGCGGGTCATAGGGGATCCCGTCGGCGGCGGGCGGCGTGCTGCGCCCGACCAAACCGGTGAGGGCCAGAATGGTCAAGGCATAGGGCAGCATCTGAATAATATTGGCAGAAATGCCGCTTCCTTGGAGAACCATGCTTAAGGCGGTGGCAAAACCGAACAAGAGCGCTGCTCCGAGCGACCCTAGGGGCGTCCATTTGCCGAAAATCATGGCTGCCAGAGCAATATACCCACGTCCGCTGCTCATATTGGGTTCGAAGCTGTTAAGCAACCCGAGCGAAAGATAGACACCGCCCAGGCTTGAGAGCATCCCGCCGATGAGAACACCGAGATAGCGCAGGCGCCAGACATTCAAACCAGCGGTATCGGCTGCCTGCGGATTTTCCCCGACCGCCCGCAGCCGCAGGCCCAGGTTCGTATGGAACAGGAAGTAGTGGGAAACGGCAATCAAGATGAGCATGAAGTAAACAACTACATTCTGCTGGCCCAGGATCGGCCCGAAGAAAGGTATTTGGCTTAAGCCCGGAATGTTCAAGTTCGGCAAATGCGGCGTGCTCGTCGGTGTGCCGCCATAGCCAAAAATGGTGTTGAGGAGAAAAGTCGTCAGGCCAACCGCAAAAATGTTCACGCCCATCCCCACCACCACTTGATCCGCCCCGATAGTTACGGTGACCAGGGCGAACAGCAGGGATATCACAGCACCCATAATCAAGGCGCCAACCAAGCCCAGCCAGGGATTATTGGTGTAGTACGCAAAGAAAACTCCAAAAAAGGCCCCAATCAGCATGATGCCTTCCATGGCGATATTGACCACGCCGCTGCGCTCGGAGAAAGTGCCACCCAAAGCAGGCAAGGCTAAAGGCGTTGCCATGGCGATAGTCTGCGCCCACAAATCCGGTTGGGTTAGAAAGTGCCAGAACATTTTTCCGCCCCCTTATCCAGCGTCAGGTTCCGACGTTTCTGCCAGCGCTGTTGAATTCTTTCCGCAATACCTTTGGCGGCGATCAAGAAAATGATGATCCCGGAAATAACATCAGTGAGGTGGGCGGGCACACCGGAAGCCAGCTGCATGGACTGCCCGCCGTTAGCCAGAGCCGCAAAAAAGAGGGCAGCGAGAATAACCCCAAAAGGATTGTTATTGGCCAGCAAAGCCACGACAATGGCTGTAAACCCGTAACCGGAGCTGAAACTGTCGTAAAGGCGCTGTTGCACCCCAAGCATTTGCACGGCGCCCGCCAGCCCGGCCAGAGTACCGCTGATGAACAAAGCAAGTACGAGATGCAGCGGTACATTGATGCCGGCATACTTCGCTCCGCGCTGGTTGGCGCCGACAGCGCGCAGCCGAAAGCCTAAAGTAGTCTTGAACAACAGCCACCAAACGAAGAAAACAGCCGCCAATGCGATCACCAGACCCCAAGACAGCTGGGTCCGCTCCATCAGCTTGGGAATCACGGCTGAATCCAGAATGACAGGGGATTGGGGCGTAAAGCCCGGCTCCATCATGGGCCCGTTCTCTAGCATGTAATGACTCAAGAAGATGGCGATATAGCTCATCATCATGGTGGTAATGACTTCATGGGCGCCGACCAGGGCTTTGGCCAGACCCGGGATTACTCCACCCCAGAGTCCGGCAGCAAGCATGGCTAAGACGATGGCCAGCGTGACATGCAGCACGGGCGGCAAACCAGGCACGGAATAGCCAATCCATACAGCCACCATGCTGCCAATCCAGTACTGCCCTTCGGCTCCGATATTAAAAAGTCCGGCCTTGAAACCGACAGCGACGCCCAAGCCCGAGAGAATCAGCGGGATGGCGCTGGCCAAGGTGTTGGCAGCGTTGACAGGCGAACCAAAGGCTCCGGCAAACAAAGCAGCGTAAGCCTGCGCCGGACTGTGTCCAGTTGCCAGCATGACGATGGAACCGATGAACACAGCGATCAGGATGGAGACAAGCGGCGTGACAGCACCGCGCAAAATCTTGTTCATGCTTCCTCCTCCTTCCCCGGTTGCACGCCCGTCATCAACAACCCCAGTTGTTCTCGGGTAGCCTGGCCACCCGGAATCACCGCCATCAGCCGGCCGTTGTGAATTACGCCGATGCGGTCCGCAAGCGCCATGATTTCGTCAAGCTCCAAGGAGACGAGAAGGACCGCCTTGCCGGCTGCCCGCAGTTCCAGAAGCTTGTTATGAATGAACTGAATCGCTCCGACGTCAAGTCCGCGGGTCGGTTGTGCCGCAATCAGAAGTTCCGGGTTGCGCGACACCTCGCGCGCCAGAATGATCTTTTGCTGGTTGCCCCCGGATAGGTTTTTCGCCTGAGCATGAATCCGCCGCGGCCGAACATCAAAGGCTTCGGCCAAGCCGGCAGCGTGTTCGGCGATCGCTTTGGCCTGCAGCTGGCCGGCCTTGGCAAACGGCGGGCGGAAATAGTCACGCAGGACGAAGTTTTCTGCTACCTCGAAATCAAGGACCAAGCCATCCTGCTGGCGATCCTGCGGGATATAAGCGATGCCGGCGAGCGTGCGCTTGTCCACGGGTGCATGGGTCAAATCCTGGCCCAGGAATTTTACCTGTCCTCCTTTTGTCGGCAGCAAACCCGTGATCGCGTCCACGAGCTCAAATTGCCCGTTGCCGTCGATCCCGGCCAGCCCAAAAATCTCGCCGCGCTTCACTTCGAAGCTGACCCCTTTGACTTTATCAACCCGGCCGGCCGTGACCACGAGATCTTTAACTTCGAGCACGGTTTCCCCAGGCACTTGCGGTGGTTTAGCCACCTGCAGAACCACTTCGCGGCCAACCATCAAATTAGCCAGTTCCTGCGGCGTGGTCTTGGCCGTCTCCAAGGTGGCCACAGTCTTTCCTGCCCGCATGACCGTGACACGGTCAGACACGCGTTTGACCTCATCGAGCTTGTGGCTGATGAAAATAATCGGTACGCCTTGCTCGCGCAAGCGCCGCATGACTTGAATGAGTTCTTCGATTTCCTGCGGCGTCAGCAAAGCCGTCGGTTCGTCAAGAATCAGCAGCTTGGCCTGCCGGTAAAAAACCTTGAGAATCTCTACCCGCTGCTGCAATCCAACCGTGAGATCACCAACCTTGGCACTGGGATCAATTTCCAAATGATACCGGCGAGAAAGTTCGCGCACGATTTCTTCATTCTCTTTGCGGCGGTAGCGAACCTTCCCCGGCTCACCGCCAAGAACAATGTTTTCCGCCACGGTGAGCGCCGGAATGAGCATGAAGTGCTGGTGAACCATGCCGATCCCGGCTTGGATAGCCTGCCGCGGACTGGCAAAGCGCAGCTCCTGGCCGTAAAGGCTGATACGGCCGGCATCCGGCTGATACAAACCGTAGATAATCTTCATCAGGGTGGACTTGCCGGCGCCGTTTTCACCTAGAATGGCGTGAATCTCTCCGTCCCGCACATCAAGACTGACCTGGTCATTGGCCACCACCCCGGGGAATGCTTTAGTGATCCCCTTCACTTCCAGACACGTGCCCATAAATCGCCTCCCCTATCCGTTCGGGAATAGCCCAGATCATAGAAAGCGGATTGCCCCTTGTGTCTGTCCACATAGCGGAGCAATCCACCTCTGCTCATGGCTGCTTCAGCTAGAAAAAGTCTGCTATTTCACGTAGCCAGGAGGAATCTCTTTGGAAACCTTGATCGTGCCGTCTTTAATCTTCTTGGCCGCATCGTTGACCTTGGCCACCACATCTTGCGGCACGGCCTTGTTCGGTGTGGCGAAGCCTACGCCATCATTGGCGAGATTGAAAGATACAACGCCGCTCTTGAATTTGTTGTCTTTGGTGTCCTTGATGATCGAGTAGGTAGCAACGTCCACGCCTTTAAGCGCGCTGGTGATCACCGTATCGGGCGCAAGGTAATTCTGGTCGGCATCCACGCCGATGGCGTAAACTTTCTTTTCCTTGGCGCCGTCGATGACACCGTTGCCCGTACCGCCAGCGACATGGAAGACGATGTCGGCGCCTTGGGCGATTTGGGTCAAAGCAGTTTGCTTGCCGCCGACCGGGTCATCAAACTTGCCGGTATAGTTGACCAGGATCTTGATGTCAGGGTTGACACTCTTAGCGCCTTGAATGAAGCCGGCAATATAATCGTTGACCGGCGGAATCGCCATACCGCCCACAACGCCGACGGTATTTTTGCCCAGCATATTCGGAATGCCAGCCGTCTTTTCCATCGCGCCGGCCATCACGCCGACCAGGTAACCGCATTGCTCTGTGTCGAACATAGCCGAAGCAACGTTCGGCTGATCTTTAATTTCCGAGTCGATGATCATGAATTTGGTGTCCGGATACTGCTTGGCGACCTTGACCACGGCATCGTGCATCAGGAAGCCAACGGCGATAACCAAGTTGTATTTTTCCTGGGCGAACTTGCTCAAGTTGTTTTCATAGTCAGTCATTTGCTTGGATTCGACCACACTGGTGGTGATCCCCAGTTCACTCTTGGCTTTCTCCAGGCCTTTGTTGGCTAAGTAGTTGAAGCTATGGTCGTTGAGACCGCCGACGTCGGTAACCAGAGCAACTTTAAAGTCCGATTTCTTAGCGGTGTCGCCGGTGTTGCCGCCGGCATTCGGAGTGGCTGTGGCACCGCACCCAGCGAGAGAAAGAGTAAGCACGAGCGCGATTGCGAGCACTGCCCATAATCTTGATTTCTTCATTCTTTTCCCTCCATTTGTAAGATTGGCGTATACTGCATACACATGCAATGAACCTCTGCCGCGCACAGGAGCGACGCAGAGTTTTCCATAGACAGTGTAGCAACTCTCGCCAACGTGGTCAAGGGTTTTTCGCGCCACATCTTACGCATCCGCACCCTGCCATAGACCGAAGGGACAACGGCCCAGATTCCAATTGAAGTAACGCGGATCCGCAGTGATATCAGCGTGATGATCGACCCAGGGAGGAAAGTCCAGCGGGAAGCCGACATAAGGTGTCTCCACATCCACCGTTACCAGGCCGGCATTACGCCCCTGGTACAGATCAACCTCCCAGGCCAAACCGCCATACGGTATCCGGTAGCGGATTTTTTCAATCGGCGGGCAGATCGCCAGGCGTTTGATTTCCTCAGCCTCTGAGGGCGCGACATCCTTTTTCTCAGTTTCCACTTCGAAACGGCTGCCATCCTCGCGCAGATTCTTCACCGTGATGACTAGGAGAGGTCCGGCCGTAGTGGCGGCTGCTTCCTCTACTAGGCGAAACCGCACCTGCGGTTTCAGGCAGAGGTATCCCTGAATAATGCGCTGTCCGCCGGCCAACGGGGGCAAAAGCTCAGTTCTAGCCAAGAATTTGTGCTCAATCTCCGTCCCCACGACATTCACCTCATCACGATTGGCCAATAAAGAACATACAGGCAAGATAGACGACTATACAGGCAAGATAGAAGACTATGCAGGCAAAGTGAAACAGGCAGCGTACGTTCCACTGCCTGTTTCCGCCACCTCGTCCACCTATCTCCCTGGAAGGTCCCCAACCTTCCAGTCAGTATTTTACCAAATGACAACCAGCGGTGCAAGATACCGTTGAGAAATTCCGGTTGCCAGGAGCGCAATTTCTATAATATAATGGCTAGTAACAATAACGATGAAGGAGAGCATACGCTACACCGCCACAGCAGGGAGCCGGGGCCGGCGACTGAAAGCCCCGGTGGTGCCGGCAGCGGACATTCACTCCGGAGTTGCGCACCTGAACTTTGAGTAGGGTGTGCCGGATCGCCCCCGTTAGAGGGTTGCGGCTGGCTGTGGCCAGCCGGCTGAGAGGCCACTATGGTGGCAATTAGGGTGGTAACGCGAGGCTTGTCTCGTCCCTTTCGGGGATGAAGGCAAGCTTTTTTGCTGGCCCGCCCGGCTTGTAGCACGACTGTAGTACGGAAGGAGAATTGCAAATGGAAAAAATTGGCTATCTCGGCCCACGCGGCAGTTTTTCGGACGAGGCGTTAAGTTTGTTCTTGTCCACCAAGCCTCAGTGGCAGAAGACCCCGTTTGAAACAGTAGCTTTTGCCACTATCCCCAAACTATTGCTGGCCTGCGACAGACAGGAAATCGACTGGGCTTTCGTGCCGATGGAAAACTCGACAGAAGGCCAAGTTGGGGTAACGATGGACACTTTGGGGCAAACCCAACACCTGATGATCGTCGAAGAATTCATCCACCCTATCGATCAGTGCCTGCTGGCTGCTGAGCCTCTCAGTTTAGGCGAGATCCGCCGGGTCTACTCTCATCCACAGGCCCTAGGCCAATGCAGGGATTTTTTGGAAACCACGCTTCCTCAAGTGGAACAAGTCGTTTGCCTGAGCACCGCTGAAGCTGCCAGCCGCATCGCCTCGGTCCGGGAGAATTGGGCGGCCATAGGCCCACGCCGGGCAGCCGAACTTTACCACCTCCACTGCTTAAAGGAACACATCCAGGACGAATCGCTCAATGCCACCCGCTTCCTCATGGTTGGCGATAAGCTTGCGGATTGCACCGGGGAAGACAAGACATCGTTTCTGATCATGACCGAAAACTCTCCCGGCTCCTTGTACAGGATCCTCCGCGAGTTTGCCGAACGGCAGATCAACCTAACGCGCATCGAATCGCGTCCTTCGAAGAAAAAACTCGGCGAGTATGTTTTCTTCATTGATGTCGACGGTTATGTCTTCTCCCAACCTATCCAAGAGGTGCTCTGGGTGCTCAAGGAAAAAAACGTGTGGACTAAGCTCTTAGGCTCCTATCCCAAGGCCAAAGCCGATGAGAGTGTATTCTAAATTCCCATAATGTGCCATGTCAATGAGAACTGGTGCCGGGTAAACCTGACACCAGTTTTGCCAACCCCTTCTAGGCAGAAAATTGCCGAGTGATAATTTCCTCCAACTCCTGCGGCTCGGCATGCAGGACTTCCTGCTCCGGCTTCGCCTGCAAATCGCGCAAGGCCCGTGGAATTTCCCAACCGGTTTTTTCCTGGAGCCGGTGCAAAGCTTCCCAATCGTCTGGCGCCGTCTCCTCGCCCAGTCCTCGCAAGACGCTTGCGGAAAATTTGAAAGGACTGGCTGTTGAGGCAACCACGCTGTAAGTCCGATCACCGGTTGTCCGGACATAGTCTTCGTAGACCTTGACGGCCACTGCCGTGTGCGGATCAAAGACGTAGCCGCAGTCCTCATAGTACTTGCCAATGACCCGAAGGATTTCGTCTTCGTCCGCCCAGCCCGCCCACATGTTCTCTTGACAAGCCCGCAACGTCTCCGCGTCAACAGCAAAGTGCCCAGCACGGGCTAATTCGTCAAACCACTGCCTGATATTCGCCGCCTCCCGGCCGCTCATTTCGTAGAGAAAGCGTTCAAAGTTGCTGGATATGAGTATGTCCATCGACGGCGCCATGGTGAGATAGAACGGCCGGCGGCTCTCGTAGGTCCCGGTTGCAAAAAAATCCGTCAGAACTTTGTTTTTGTTGGAAGCACAGATCAGCCGCGCCAAGGGTATGCCCATGCGTTTGGCGTAGTACGCCGCCAAGATGTTGCCAAAATTGCCGGTTGGCACCACAACATTGATTGGGGTCCCCGGCGCTGCCTTCCCAGCGGCCACTGCCTGCAGGTAAGCCCAGGCATAATAAACAATCTGCGGCAATAGGCGTCCCCAATTGATCGAGTTAGCCGAGGAAAGCGCCAGCTGCTGCTGTTCCAACCGAGCGCGCAAGGGTTCGGAAGCAAACATTTCCTTGACGGCGGTCTGGCACTGATCAAAGTTTCCCCGTACGGCAACGACATGAGTATTGCGGCCATTGGTCGTGACCATCTGCCGCTCTTGCACCGGGCTAACCCCGCCATCAGGATAGAAGACCACAATCTGCGTTCCCGGAACATTCTTGAAGCCTTCCAAGGCGGCTTTACCGGTATCGCCCGAGGTGGCCACCAAGATCAGGACTCCGGCACTCGCCCGGCTCATCTGCAAGCTTTGCCGCAGGAGCACGGGCAACACTTGCAAAGCCAGATCCTTGAAGGCCGCAGTAGGGCCATGCCAGAGTTCCAGAACGCCCAGGCCGCCGACTGCCCGCAACTGCGCTGGGTCGCCACCCGTAAAGATTTCCGAAGAGGCATAAACCGAAGTTGCTTCGGTGAGCGTCTCCGCTGGGAAATCCGGCAAATACAGTTCCAGGATGTGCCGCGCCGCTCCGGCATAAGTCAACCCCTGCAATTCTTGCCAATCCAGCTTGGGGATGACCGTCGGCACATAAAGCCCGCCGCCAGGCACCATGCCGTCGGCTATGGCTTGGCTCGCGCCTTGAGTTTGTCCGTTTCCCCTTGTGCTTACGTACATTGTTAACTGGCCTCCCCAAAAAGACTCTTAAAATTTAAGTATTCGCCAGGGAGGACGAATTTCCTCCTTGAGAGGATAGTCTGTCTTTTCGGTCATCCGACAGCAGGAAACATTGCGGCAGCTGTGGAATATTTTTGATTACCTGCGCAAATTCTTAATGCATGAAATCGAGGTGGTCAGTCGTGCCGGAAAATGATTTGCGGCGTTATCGCCAGAGTTTGATAATCGGTTTGGTGCTGACAGTGAAGGAACTGTTTCCCCGCGAACAGCTAAAAATAGCTTACTCCATCTTGGACGGGATCTATGGAGAGCTGGCCGGCTCTTTGCTCTCGGCACGCGAAGTCATGGCCATTGAAAACCGCCTGCAGCAGTGGGTTGCTGCGGATCTTCCGATCGCGTGCCAGCCCGGGCAAGGCCTCTTTGTTTGTCAATGCCAAGGCCAAGAAATCAACTGCCTCTATCCGCCCCTGGAACGATCTGGAGCGGTGCGCCACTTCCGCCTAATCCACTATCCTCCCGGCTTTATCCTGCTGTTCCCAGACCAAGACCAGCCTGAAGCTCTGGCCCCATTTGTCCCCCCGGAGAAACTGTCCGCCACCTTTGCCGAATCCCAAGCCTGGGTGGAAAATCTCCACCTTGCCCAAGTCGACGATGTCAACGCCCGCATAGCCGCTGCTGAAGGCAGCGAACTCATCTGCTTGGCCGAGGCGCTCCACGAGAAGAAAATTTCCATGATTGCCGACCGCATTCTCGACCAGCGCCGGCACGTCAAGATAGTTCTTATTTCTGGGCCTTCCTCTTCCGGCAAGACTACCTTTGCCCAGCGGCTGGCTACCCAACTGCGCGTCAATGGTCTGCGCCCGGTCCCGCTCTCACTTGATGATTATTTCCGAGCTCGCGAGGATACCCCCACAGATCCCTCCGGCCAGCCTAATTTCGAAGCCCTGGAAGCCTTGGACCTCCCCCTCCTGGAAAATCACTTGGGGGCTCTGATCAAAGGCCGCGAGGTCGAAGTCCCGATTTTTGACTTCGTTGCCGGCCGGCGCCACCCCTACGGCCGGCCCTTGAAACTGGAGGCAGACGAAATCCTGCTCATCGAAGGCATTCATGGCCTCAACCCTAACCTTGCTCCAGCGCTCGATCGCAACCAACTCTTCAAAATTTACGTCAGCGCTCTCTTCCAACTCAATATCGACAATTACAACCGGGTTCCCACTACGGAAGTACGCCTGATCCGGCGCCTGGTCCGCGACAACCAGTTCCGCGGCATTGACCCGGAGCGCACCCTTGGCCAATGGGCCAGTGTACGGCGGGGGGAAAACGCCAATATCTTCCCCTACCAAGAAGAAGCTAATGTCATGTTTAACTCCAGCCTGCTGTATGAGCTGAACGCTTTGCGTCCGTTCGCGGAACCCCTGCTGGCCGGGATCAGGCCTGACAGCCCCTACTATCATACGGCTGAGCGCCTCTTGCGTTTGCTCTCGTTTTTTACCTCTATGGAAGTAAACAAAATCCCCTTTAACTCCATTCTGCGTGAATTCATCGGGAACAGCATTTACCATGTGTAGCAGCCATGCTGCCCAACCTGAGAGGCTGGCGGTTGCGGCTCAAGCAGCGAAGCCAACCGGCCGCCCGGACCAGCGAAGCCGCCAACCAGGTGAAGCCATAGACATAAAAAGCAGCGGGCAGCCCTAGTTCTCGGCTCGCCCGCCTATATGCCAAAATGGCTCAGATCCTTATTGTTCGCTGGCTAGTTTCCCGGCTTTGGCAAAATTCTCTCTGGCCATTTCGCGGATGATGATCGAAACTTTTTCAGCGGGGACATCGACTGACTCCACGATGGCCTCGGTCACTTTTTCCACAAGCTTTTTCTTTTGTTCGAGGGTCCGGCCTTCCAACATCTCGATTTGGACAATCGGCATCTTCAACATCCTCCCAACACTTTTTTCATGTAGGCTAAGAAAATCTCAGCACTGCGCACATTGGTAGCGACCGGAATATCATGCACATCACAAAGCCTGAGCAAGGCGTTAATATCAGGCTCGTGGGGCTGCGCATGCAAAGGATCCCGCAAGAAAATCAGGAGATCCAATTCTTGTGCCGCTACCCGAGCACCGATCTGTTGATCGCCACCCAATGGCCCGGAAAGCAGACATTCAACCACTAATCCTGTTGCTTCTCTGATTAGTTTACCTGTAGTACCGGTGGCAGTCAACTTGCAGCGAGCCAGCAGCTCACGGTTGGCGGCTGCAAATGCCACTATGTCTTTCTTCTTCGCATCATGGGCGATCAAGGCAACGCGCAACAAAACATTTCTCCTCCAATTCAACCTTATCGCGCTCGGAACAACGCCATCAGTCACACCCACAGCTAAGTCACTGCTCAAACCGCATTCAGGCCTTGAAACATATTGGCTACCCGAAGTGAATGCGCCGAACTGCAGCCTCTTCAACCCGAGGACTCGCCCAAACCCACAGTCGGCGGTTCGCCAAGCTTAGCCGCAACCCCCAAGCAGACGGCGGTGCCCGGATTGGCGATCAGGCGCTCCTTTTCTGTACGGCTGCACTTCTTAATCCTGGCTTCTAAGCGGAGAGCATCCGCCCAACTCTGTACTTCCCATGCCTGCACCAGGCTGACCGGGCGCCGGACAGCCGTAAACTTCGCCCCACGCTTGCCCCCGGCTGCGCCAGTATTGTGCTCTTTGAGCCGCCGCGTCAAATCAGTGGTCGCGCCTGTATAAAGTTTGCCATCGGCGCAGCTGACCAGATAAACCCAGTACCCCATAGGCGCTACCCCTCCGGCCAGAGATGCAAACGAGGCAGAGTGGGCAGCAGTCCCTCAGCCAGGCACAGTTCATAGTATTTGGCCAAACCGGCTTGGAGACCGGCATCAAAATCGTAAGTAAATTGGCCAAAGTATTCCCGCCAAAACCCCGGCGTTCCTCCAACCAGCTGGGTACAGGCCTGGAAAAGCGGCTCCAGATTTGCCAGAGCTTCCGCCTTGGCCGTCAGGAGAAGATCATGCACCCGCGATATTTCTTCCGGTTTCTCCTGAAGCAGCGCCCGGGGAAAAGCCCATACGGCATAGGTCATGGAAAACCCCGTCCAACGCCGCCACTCTGCACCGAGGTCAACAATCAAGCACTCAGGTCGGGCCAAAGCCTCGCGTAAAGCCATATCGGCTATCAGCAACGCAGCATCCGCCTCTGCGAACATCTCCGCCAAACTGCCGCTGACAACTCGGTAACGGGGACGAACACCGTAAAAACGGTGCAACAATATTTTTACCAGGTTAACAGAAGTAGCCGAGTTGCTGGTCAAGGCGACCACCCGGCCATCCAATTCTTCAAGCTGTACCCTAGAAAACAAGAGAATGGAGCCAACCTTGCCGCGAGTAGAGACAGACAACCCTGACAAAACCGCGTATTCCTGCCAGTGTTCGCCACAGGAAAAACTGCTGATCGGAGCAAGATCGATTGCCCGCTGGGCCAGCATCCGGTTATGCCCGGTTGGCTCAGCGGTCACCCACTGGAGCAATGGATGATCCTTGGGCAAATAATAAAACATCGGCAACATGTTGGTATTCGGATTGTGGCCGATCCGGATCATAAAGGCTGTCCTCCCCGGGTCTCCGTACTCTGCTGCTCTTCCCCTTTGCCGGTGATGCTGGACTGAAAATATTGCGCAAGTTCAAGAGGAGGATTGCATCTTGGTTTCGCCTGTATTTCCGCATGGTAAGACGAAATTCATCTTTTTTGATCTTGACGATACGCTTTGGGATCATCAGCGCAACCAGGAAGCCGCTCTAGCGTTTGTTCACGCCGAATTGCGCCTGCCGCTCAAGTTCGACGAGTTTCACGGCATTTACCACGCGGCCAACGAGCGCGCCTGGGCTCAGTACCGGCGGGGAGAACTGACCTCGGCCGAAGTGCGGGTTCAGCGTTTTTACGAGACTCTTCGGCAGGCCGGAGTGGAGGACCTGGCTCTTGCCCAGGCCTGCGACTCCCTCTACCGGCAGCTTTACCCCCGTCAACCCCATCTCCATGCCGGAGCCCGGGAGGTCTTGGCAGCCCTTTACCCTCACTGCCCGCTTGGCGTAATTACTAACGGTTTCCGGGAGTCCCAAGCCACAAAACTGCGGGTGACTGCTCTGAAGCGGTATTTCACTATCCTCTTGTGTTCAGAAGACATCGGCAAGACCAAACCCCACCCGGAAATCTTTGCCCATGCGCTCACATTAGCGGGTACAGCGGCGGAGGAAACTTTGTTCGTAGGCGACGATCTCAATGTGGATATTCTCCCTGCTCAGGCCGCCGGCTGGCAAACAATTCTTTACCGGACCCGGCACACGGCCACGGCGGCAATCCCGGGAAAGCTGCCCTGCATCCCCACTGTCAGCCGCCTGATTGACCTCGTGCCTTTGCTCCTCGGCTAGACCTGCACCTTGATTGTCAACATCGATGGATGACCCGGGCCGCCGACACGCCGATCGGATAAAGTTGCACCGCCGGCCTAAATCCCGGGACCGCAAGTTAGTTATCGCACCACGCGGTTGATCAAACGACCGATGCCTTGGATTGCGACGGCCACTTCATCGCCAGGCTCCATGGGGCCGACACCCTCGGGAGTGCCAGTCATGACAACATCACCTGGATTCAATGTCATGATTTGGGAAATGTAGCTGACCAGTTTGGCTACCGGGGTAATCAGATAGCGCGTATTGGAATCTTGCTTGAGGCTGCCATTGAGCCAAAGCCGGATCTGCAGGTTCCTGGGATCGAGATCTGTGACTACCGCGGGACCTAGCGGACAGAAAGTGTCGAAAGATTTCGCTCGGGTCCACTGCCCGTCTTTCGTTTGCAGATCCCGGGCCGTGACATCGTTGCCGCAAGTGTAGCCGAAGATTCCGGCGCCAGCCTCAGCTTCCGAAGCATTTTTCAGGGTTTTGCCGATGACTGCCACCAGTTCGGCTTCGTAATCGACCCGCTGGCTCATCGCCGGATAAACTATCTCCCCGGCGGGATCTGCCAAACTGGTCACCGGCTTGAGGAAAATTACGGGATCCTCCGGCACGGTGTGGGCCAATTCGGCAGCATGCTTGGAATAATTGAGCCCAACACAGACAATTTTGCCCGGTATAACCGGAGCCAACAGGGCCACTTGATTAGCGGGCACTTCGGCTTCCGTAAGCTTGCTGGCCGGATCCAAGAAGGAGCCGCTCAGAATCTTGATGATATCTCCGTCCAGGATCCCAAAGTGAACATTCTGGCCTCGGCGAAAACGTACGTAGTGCATTTGCTGGTACTCCCTTCCCCATTGATTGCTCCTGTCAAACTTATCAATACATTCTTCTTACCGCGGCAAAGTCCTGCCGGCCTGCTGGGAAAATTCCCGCTCCCGCGGCAGAAAGGCCCGCCAATAATGCACGGCAGCCAACAAATACAGGCCTGCTGTCAAGAAATAGGGCAAACTATAGCCAGCCTTTTGCATGAGCCAGCCACCTAGGGCAGCGCTGCAACCCCGCATCAGGTTCTGCGACATGTTAATGAAGCTGGAAATAGTGGCTCGCTGGTTGGCGGGTGTGATTTCCATGATCAAGCTTGCACTCAAGGGATTGTTCATATTCATCAAAGCGCTGCGCAGGAGAAAAGAGGCAACGACGAGCCAAAGCGCCTGAGGCACTGCGATCAAGAGCAAGAAAGGAATCGACAACAGCTGCGAGAAAACAACCGCCCGGGCTTTGCCCAAGCGTTTCATCATCAAAGGCGCGAACAGGCCGGCCACCGCCATCACCACCTGCGCCATGGACATCACCACGCCGACAACCTCTGTGGAGCTGCGCAAGCGTTCGGTCAGAAAGATATTGAAAAAGGGAATGACCAACCCGGCCCCTAAGCCAATCAGGCCATTATAAATAGATACATCGCGGGCCAGCGAAGAATGCCGCAACGCTGCCAGGCACTCGCTCCAGATGTTTTGCCTCACCTTCGTTGGCGTCGTCCGCTGCCGCACGCCCACGGCTAGGAGGAAAGCCAGGCTTTGGAGCAAGGACAGAATGACCAGCGATGTCTGCAAAGGCAGTAATGTAGGAAGTTTTCCCGCACTTAGGCTGCCCAACACCTGGCCCAACATCGTCAAAGTGAAATTCAGGCTGAAAAGGGCTGCGCGATCAGCTGCCGTACTGTTTTCTGCCAGCAACGGCATGCTGACCACGCCGAACATTGCCTGTCCGGCCCCAAAAAGAAAAGCAAAGCCAAAGGCAGGACTCCCAAGCGGCCAAAGCGCTTGCCCTAACAAACCCAGACCTGTCAGCCCCAAAGCCGCCAGCAAAACACTTTTTAGCCCCCGCCAGTCAACCAGCAGCCCGGCTGGCAAAGCCAGGACCCCAGAAGCAAAGATTCCCACGGCCAGAATACTGCCCAGGAAGCTCTCCGTCTGACCAAGACGGAGCACAGCAATGCCAAAGAGAACACTAAACCCCCCAGTGCTCAGGGAGGTAAGCAAAGTGATGAGGAGAAACAACTTGGCATCCTTGGAAAAGCCACGCCACGCATCACGATAAGACAACAGCGGTCTTCCTTTTTTTCGTAATTCGAAATTTATTATAGCACGCTTTTGCCATTAAGGGAACACGCAGGCTCTTTTTCATCCTAAGATAATGCACGATTATGCCGTATGGGGATCTGGCCCGGTGAACGATCAAGAGAAAGGAACCAGCAGAATGCACAAACCGCGAAAGACAAAGCTACAAGCAATCCTCAACATCCTTGCCGCCGTCTACCCTGATGCCCATTGCGAACTAAACTTCAGCAGTCCATTTCAGCTTCTCATAGCTACTATGCTCAGCGCCCAAGCCACTGACAAAAAGGTCAATCTGGTAACTGCCAGGTTATTTGCCAAATACCGGACACCTCAGGATTTTCTTTCGCTCACCCAAACTGAACTGGAAAACGAAATCAAAGAAATCGGTCTCTATCACAACAAGGCTATAAACATTTTGGCAACTTGCCAAAAATTAGTGAGCGAATATCACGGAGAAGTGCCGCAGGACATCCACACTTTAACCGCTCTCCCCGGCGTAGGGCAGAAAACTGCCAACGTCGTGGCCGCCAACGCGTTTGGGATTCCGGCACTGGCCGTGGACACGCACGTTTTCCGGGTAGCCAACCGCCTCGGCCTCGCTCAAGCCGCCACGGCCAAGCAGGTCGAACTGCAACTGACCGCACTCATTCCCCGCGACCTCTGGATCAAAGCCCACCACTGGCTGATCTGGCACGGACGCCGAATCTGCCACGCCCGGCGGCCGAAGTGCCGGGCATGCCCGCTGGCAGGGCATTGCGAGTATGGGCAATCAGACAGGAAACCGTCCTAATATCTAGGGGTTGGCAGCCAAGAACCGGCCTGCATCCGGTCCTTCACATGTTATAACTATTTATTCCTCTTCAGGAATTTTGCAGCAGGAATTCCGAATTCAGGTGTTGAATACATGATACAAAACGCAAATAGTCTGGCGTTTGCGGAGGTGTTGCCTATAGCTGTCAATGGTCAGACCTCTTAACGTAACGCCGTAGGCACTCGTTCACTGCCTGGCCAAACCCAAAAGACGAATACCAGAGAGAGGAGATAAGAGAATGTCGGGGAAAAGGCTTCTGGTCTCCAAGACAGCGGCGCTGCTGACCGTCGCCGTGCTCTTGGTGGGCACTTTAGTGCCTGCAGCGGTGTTCGCTGCCCCAATCCAGGATTTGTCCATCGCCGTGCTGGCAACTTCTGACCTGCACGGCAGCATCATGGGCTGGGATTACTTTGGCAAAAAACCAGGTACCGGCTTGACGCGCATCGCTACTCTCGTGGCCCAGGAGCGGGCCAAATACCCTAATAATATCCTAGTGGATGCCGGAGACGAAATCCAAGGCACACCCCTGGTATACAACTACAACGCCATCGACAAGTCCTGGATGACGGATCCGAACAAGACCCACCCCATGGTAGCAGCTTTCAATTACCTCAAATACGACGCCCTAGTCCTTGGCAACCATGAATTCAACTTTGGCCTCAATGTCCTCGGTGCGGTGATTGACAAAGCGGCAGGAGTAAATATTCCTTATCTTTCTGCCAACACCCTTGACGCTAAGGCCACAGCTAAAGACCCTGTTACCGGCGACCAGCCCGTATGGAACAAGGTCAAGCCGTACACGGTCAAGACCTTTAAGGACCCGGAAGGCCAGACCTTTAAGGTCGGCATCCTGGGCTTGACCACTTCGGCCATCCCGAACTGGGAAAGTCCGCAAAATTATGAAGGACTGAAATTTGCCGATGTGATCACGCAGGGCAGCAAATGGGTCAAATACTTGAAAGATTCAGAAAAAGCCGATGCCATCGTAGCTGTGATCCATTCCGGCTTGGGCGATGACAACCCTGGCGACGACAATCCGGCCAATGAAAATGTGGTGCTTGCTTTTGCCAACGCCAATCCAGACGTCAACGCCATCGTAGCCGGGCATCAACACTCCGTGGTCAATGCCCAGATCGGAATCAACAAGATCTGGACAGTCGAGCCCAAGAATGCCGGCGCCAATCTTGAAGAAATAGTGCTCAATTTTACGAAGGACAACAACGGCAAGTGGATCTTCGACCCAGCCAAAACCACCGCCCAATCCTTGGCTGCGACTACGGCGGTTGCCGAAGACAGCGGTCTGGTAGCTTTGGCCAAGCCCTATCATGATACCGCCCTGAACTACATGCAAACCAAAATCGGCACTGCCACCGGGGAATTTTCCGCCAATGGCCAGACGATCAAAGACACTGCTTTGATGGACTTCGTCAACAAGGTCCAGATGTATTACGGTGGCGCTGACCTGTCCGCAGCTGCACCTTTCAGCCCAACTGCCCACATTCCTAAAGGCGAGGTTACGATCGGAGACATTTCTTCGGTCTACATCTACGAGAATTTCCTCTACACGATTACGGTCACCGGCGCTCAGCTCCGCAAATACCTGGAATTTTCCGTCGGCCGCTATTACAAACAATACCAGCCAGGTGACCCGGGAGTTATGGTCAACAAAGATCCTGTAAGCGGTAAGCCGATTCCGGATTACAACCTTGACTTGCTTCAAGGCGCAGCCTACACCGTGGACCTGACTAAGAAAGGCCTCTACGACGCCGCCGGCAAGGAAATCACCAACGGTGAACCGCGCATCACTTCTTTAAGAGTGAACGGCCAGGATGTCAAAGACACAGATGTCTTCAAACTCGCCATCAACAACTACCGTTACAATGGCGGCGGCGGCTTCTTGGCAGCAGCAGGGATCGTTCCCCAAACAACCGATCCAAACAAACCGAACTATGTCCTGTATGATTCGCAGAAAAAACTGGGCGATGACGGCCAGGTGCGCAGCTTGATGATCCAATATTTTAAGGACGTAGCTGCGGGCAAAGTCCCGGGAGTTTCCAGCGTCGATCCTATTGACGACAACAACTGGCAGCTCTATCCTCGTTATTACGATTTGGTGGAATTCACTGACACCCACGGCAACATCGATACCCAAGTGAAGTACGACAGCAAGGATCCCAAGAAAGAGATCAACAAGACCAGTGCCGCTTTAATGGCGGGTCTCGTCAATGCCGAGCGCTACAAATTCGGTGATGAGCGCACCGTCCTCCTGTCCGGCGGGGACATGATGCAAGGAACTCCCGTCTCCAATGTTTTACGGGGCAAGCCCGTCATCGACATTATGAATCAGATGGGCTTTGAGGCTATGGAACTGGGCAACCATGAATTCGACTGGGGAGCCGACATCCTCGATCAACGCCTGAAGGACGCCAAATTCCCGTTCTTGGCCGCCAACATTGCCCAAAAAGCCGGAGATACGGATGCCCAAAGCGCCCAGCTGCTAAGGGACCTCAAACCTTATGCCATCATCAAAGACAAAGACGGCTTAAACATTGGCGTCATCGGCGTGATTACCCCGGACACTGCCAATATTGTCCTGGCTTCAATCGTCGGACATTTTGACTTTCAGGACCCGGCGACCGTCATTAACAAGTTGGTGCCGGAGGTCAAGGCAGCCGGAGCGGATCTCGTAATCGTGCTGGCGCACGTTGGAGACAACGGCGGAGCATACGATTATAAGAACCCGCCGGTGAGAGTCCCGGTAACGGGTGAGCTCAAGGATTTGGCGAGCAAGGTGACCGGCGTAAGTGCAATTTTAGGCGGCCACTCGCACACGATCAACTACGATAAAGTCAACGGCATTCCTGTTGCCGTCGGCAATGCCAGCGGCCGAGGCGCCGCCGCCATTCGCCTGGCTTTGGATTCTGCCAACAGGATCATCGATGCAGTACCGGTCTATTTGAACATTTACGACAGTCTCTTTACCGCTTTGGCCCCGGTTGCCGAAGTGCAAAGCATTGTTGATGCCGCCAACGCCCAGTTGGGCCCGATTTTTGATGAAGTCATCGGTACAGCCGCCCAAGACCTGCCTAAGGTAAGCGATGCCGAAATGGCGCTGGGCGACTGGATGGCCGACGTTACCCGCCTGGCTGTCCCCGGAGTAGACTTTGGCTTCCAAAACGAAGGTGGAGTCAGGGTAGCAATTCCCAAGGGACCAATCAGTGTCGGCACAGTCTTCAAGGTCATGCCTTTCGACAACGAAATTGTGACCATGGACCTCACGGGCGCGGATATCCTGGCGCTCCTCGAACAAGGAGTAAGCGGCTATAAAGGCCTGCTGCAAGTATCCGGCCTGAAATTCACCTACGATCCTGCCCAACCGGCCTACCACCGTGTGGTCAGCGCCAGCGCCTTAGACGGAACGCCTATTGATCCAGCCAAGACTTATAAGATTGCCACCAATGACTTTATTGCCGGCGGCCAGGACGGTTATGCAACCTTCAAGAAAGGAAGGAACTTCGTCAATACTCACATCCTGGTCCGCGACGCAATGATCAACGACCTTAAGGCCCGCAAGACTCTAAGCGGCGTCCTGGACGGACGGGTCAAGACTGCTGCAGCTCCCGTTGCTGCTTACGGTTCGGCTAAGGTCGAGGTCACCGCCTCAGCGCTGAACTTGCGCGTTGGACCGGGACTAGAATATGCCGTTACCGGTTCCCTCCCAAGAGGTACAGTTCTCGACCTGGTGACCAATGCTGGCGGTTGGGATAAAATCCTTTACAACGGTTCAACGTATTTCGTTTACGGCCGGTATGTCAGGCCGGCTTCAGTCCCACTCAAGAGTGTGAAAGTCACCACCACCGCCGGGCTCAACGTTCGAGCCGAAGCCAGCCTCGCCGGCAGGAAGCTGGGAGCCCTTCCTTATGGCGTGTCTACCCAGGTTTATGCTTTGACGGGCGATTGGTACAGAATATGGTATGACGGCGGTTATGCGTATATCTACGCAAAATATACGGAGTAAACATTGCCCGATTGTGGCCGGTCGCCTGGACAATGATTAACTTCTGCCACCTGACTGACCTCTCCCGTAATGTGACGCAAAAGCCTGTCTAAACTTAGACAGGCTTCGTTTTTTTCTGAAGGGCATCAGTCCCTGGTGGGCCGCAGCACCGAGCCACTCGCCGGCGTGCCAAGCACAACCTTTCGAAGTGCCCCAGTCATTGATTCGGCCCTTCAGCTTGATCTTGAGTATGCAGATAATCCCAGGCCCGCGATGTCACACCGCCGGAGCTTGCCTCCCCATTTGCTGCCATTCTTCGCGGGCAGGGCCATAGATCCCAGGCACTTTGAGCCCGGCTTGGCGCATCAGCACTGTCATTTGCCCGCGGTGGTGAATTTGGTGGAACACGAGAACCTGGAGCGTCGTGCCAATCGTCCACATTTGCCCGAACATGTTCCGCTCTTCGGCCAGGACCTGATCGTTCCACTGCTCCCTTATTGCCGCCATTACGCCCGCGTTGACCCGCCGATATTGCTCGGCAATTTCTTGGGCCGTTGCCGGAACCGGGGAATCCTCATTAATCCCCTCAAACTTAAGCCCTGTTTTCTCCATCAGTTCGGCCAGCGATGCGACCACATGCCAGGCAACCCGCCCCAGCGTCCGATCATCCGCCGAAACTGCCTGGCTTAAGGACGCGTCCGTAAGCGCATCGAGGATCCGCTGTGTGCCTCCAGCTTCCTGTGACCAAATCTGCAAAAAAGCCTCCACTGAAGTGAACATCGGTAATTGCCCCCTTGCATAAGATTCAATCCAATCTTACCAGTCTTGTCCAGCCGGGTCAAACACCTATTCTTAGACCCCAGAGCGAGCTGGTCAATACTCTCGGGAAAAATCATGTGCTGAGAGCAACAGTCCTAGGGTTCATGTGAATCCTCTCTCCCTTGAACTGGGAAGGATGCGGGCAAATGGTTTATCCTCCAACTCCGGATCAACCACAAAATCAATAACCATGGTGCCCTCTCAGGCGTTAAGAAAGTACTTCCTTGATGAAAATGGTCCGGTGTTGGACCATATCATACTCTTTGAACTGCCCAGGTCCCAACCGGGCAGCGGCTGTTGCCTCACCGGCCTCCGGTTCGTCAAAAACACGCACAACCGGCCGGGCGGGCATGCTCGGGTTTTGATCAACGACAACACCGATTTCCCCGGTATTGAGCCGAACGGTAATGCCAGTTGGGTAAGCGGCTATGTTCTTAAGGAATAAGCGCACCATCTCCAGGTTAAACATTTTCCCAGCCAAACCCATGAGAATTTCGCAGGCTTCGTGCGGCATGGTCTTCTTCAGGTCACTGTGGTCTGACGTCAACCGGTCAAAGAAATCAACTACAGCCACAACCTGAGCCAAAGGGTGAATATCAACCTCTTTCAAACGGCGCGGATACCCGGTGCCGTCAATGTTTTCGTGGTGTTGGAAGGCGACGTGGGCGGCGACAATACTGATATCCTTGCGCTTGCGCAAATCTTCAAAGCCATGAATGGTGTGAGTCCTGAGTTGTTCGATTTCCTGCCTAGTCAACCCTCCACCTCTGCCCCAAAGGGTTGAATCCAGATGGACCATGCCAATGTCATGGAGCAATGCGCCCGCCCCCAATGTCTCCAGCTTTTCCTGCTCAAGGTGCAAGGCTTTGCCGAGGATCACCGCCAGCACGCAAACATTGACGGAATGCGCAAACAAATGGTTGTCGCGAGTGCGCATGTCCATCATCGTGACCAAGATATCCTTCTTGAAGAGAATCTGTTCGACAATCTTGTTGACAATCGACTTGAGCTCAAACCCGTCGATATCCTTGCCGAGCCGCACAGCCTGGGAGCAATCCTCAATGATCTGCATCGCTGACCGGCGGTTCTCCTCGCTGATCACGTCCTCCACGACCACATCGTCATAACGGTCGTCTTCAATGTAAACAGCAGAAATCCCCATGTCCTTGAGCCTGGAGATATACAAAGGAGTCAGCTTAACCCCTTTGCCGAGAAGAATTCGGCCCGAGCTGGAATAGATGGTCTTCTCCAGGACATCACCGATTTTCAGCGAATTAACCCCTACCTGTCGCACCCCGGCCTCGCTTCCTCCTCTTGCTCATGTTCGACATTGCAGCTGGTTCAACTCCAGGTCCCGCAACTAAACTATGTCCTAGTTGTTTCGGATCTTGCGCCATGCTTTCAGCCCTTTCCGCGCGAAACCGACCAGGCTGGTAGCGGCCACTAACGGAGACATGGCTAAATGCTCTATCCCGGTACCCACCGTTTGCAGTCCGCCACCGATTGAATCGCTTGTCCGGCGAAAGTGTTTGGCGGTAGTTTCAATATCTTCAAGTATCTCGGGCAAATGCTCATTAACCTCGCGCAGCATCAGCTTGACATCACGCAAGAGCTCTCGCGTGGAATGCAAAACCATAATCAGATAAAGACCCACTGTGCTGAAAACTATGGTTAGGATCAATACGGACACTTGATAGACCACTTGCCTCGCCCTCATTCCTCCGCGTAGTCATACACAGCCAAGCCATTGCTTGATCTTCTGAATGTTTTGCGCATCAAATGCACACATGAGGCATCTATACCAGGAAACTGCTGCAATCCATGGCTTGTATCGTTTAAATGGTACACCATTTCCACCTGATTTCCCAGTCCCAAAATCGCCAAGCCAGTTCCCAATCTCCGCCAACGCCAAGCCGCCAACAGTTACTCGGGCTTAGAAACATTTTACGGCAGGAAACTAATCGCCTATACTTAGGAGTGTCTGACGAATTGTTCTGAACCTTTTTCCGATGTCCTCAGGCCACAAGACAATCACAGAGGCCGAGTGGCTGG
>Ga0334722_10001622_pt1 | contig 27566 bp, 25 predicted proteins | sample C3_bottom_MG_FD_207210 | JGI IMG/M metagenome (GOLD analysis project Ga0334722, IMG submission 207210) | Sediment microbial communities from Yellowstone Lake, YNP, Wyoming, USA - C3_bottom | ecosystem: Environmental > Aquatic > Freshwater > Lake > Sediment | place: USA: Wyoming | collected... | reverse complement strand
CGAATATGAAAACCACTACGGCGCGAACAACTACCTTCCGTTGCCGGTAGTGCTTACCCGGGGACTGGGGGTGCACGTTTGGGACGATCGTGGCCGGTGTTACCTCGACATGATGAGCGCCTACTCCGCGGTGAGCCACGGCCACTGCCATCCACGCATCGTCAAGGCGTTGACCGAACAGGCGCAACGCCTCGCCGTTACCTCGCGCGCTTATCATAACGATCGCCTGCCGTTGTTCCTGAAGCGACTGTGCGAGATCAGCGGCCAGGACTCGGCGCTGCCCACGAATACCGGCCTCGAAGCGGTGGAAACGGCGCTCAAAGCCGCACGTAAGTGGGGCCACAAGCTAAAGAGAATACCCGAAGGATGCGCCGAGATCATCGCCTGCGACGGCAATTTCCACGGCCGCTCGATCGCCATCATTGCGATGTCCTCCGAATCGCAGTACCGCGACGGATTCGGGCCTTACCCCCCGGGCTTTAAGAGCGTCCCCTACGCCGATGCCGCGGCGCTCGAGCGCGCGATTACCCCGAACACTGCCGCTTTTCTCGTCGAACCTATCCAGGGCGAAGCCGGCATTATTGTGCCGCCGACCGGCTATCTCGCCGCGTGTGCGGAAATCTGCCGCCGGCATAACGTGCTGCTGATCTGCGACGAAGTGCAGACCGGGCTCGGACGCACCGGGCGGCTATTTGCCTGCGAACACGAAGGTGTAAAGCCCGATGGTTTGATCCTGGGCAAAGCGCTGGGCGGCGGCCTGCTTCCGGTATCGGCTTTCCTTGCGCGGCGCGAGGTGATGGACGTGTTCACGCCCGGCGACCATGGCAGCACGTTTGGAGGCAATCCGCTCGCTGCCGCCGTCGGTTTGGCTGCGATCGAAGTCCTGCTGCAGGAAAAGCTGGTCCAGCGTGCAGCGGAACTCGGCGACTATCTATTGCGTGAATTACGCGCAATGCACAGCCCGTTTATCCGTGAAGTACGGGGCAAAGGCCTGCTGATCGGCATCGACATCGACCCTGCGCTCGCGAGCGCGCGCACGGTGTGTGAAAGGCTGCTGCAGCATGGGGTACTGAGCAAAGAAACGCACGACACGGTGGTACGTCTTGCGCCGCCGTTGGTCGTCACGCGCGGACAGCTCGATGCCGCGCTGCTCGCGCTGCGCACTACGCTCGCGGAACTTGAATCCGAATCGCACCCTCGATAGACTTCGACGCGCCGAACTGCTCCATCCCTCTCAGGCCTGCAGCGATCGCAATCTCGCTTCGGGCTAGAATGCGACAAACCAGAATATACGGCGTCGGCGCCTAGGCTGGGGATCGTCAGAGGGGAGGGAAGTGAGTTTAGCGGATAGTGGTCTGCGCATCGGCATCGATCTGGGTGGCACCAAGATCGAGCTCGTCGCCCTGGCTGGCGACAGCGCGGAACTATTGCGCAGGCGCGTGCCGACGCCCCGCGGCGATTACCAGGGCACGCTGACGGCTGTGGTCGATCTGGTCAAACAGTCTGAAGATGAGCTTGGGCAGCAAGCTACCGTCGGCGTCGGTATTCCCGGCGCGGAATCTCGGGCCACCGGTCTCATCAAGAATGCGAACTCGACCTGGCTGATCGGCCAGCCCCTGCGGCGTGACCTGCAGACGCTATTGCAGCGTGAGGTAAGGCTCGCCAACGATGCCAACTGCTTTGCCCTTTCCGAGGCCACCGACGGCGCGGCGGCGGGCGCCACCGTGGTGTTCGGCGTGATCCTCGGCACCGGTGTCGGCGGCGGCATCGTGGTAGACGGCAAGGTTCTCACCGGCGCGAACGCGATTGCAGGCGAGTGGGGCCATAACCGTTTGCCGGGCGACGAGGCGCAGTGGCCAGAGTGTTATTGCGGCCGCCGCGGGTGCATCGAAACTTTCCTCTCCGGTCCGGGGATGAAGCGCGATCATGCGCAGGCGACTGGCACATTCCTCGATGCCGCGGAGATTGCGCGGCGCGCGGCGAACGGCGACGCCGCCTGCGAGAGCACACTGCGCCGCTATGAACGAAGGCTGGCCCGCGCGCTCGCGCAGATCGTCAATATCCTCGATCCTGACGCCATCGTGCTCGGCGGCGGGCTCTCGAACCTGGATCGCTGGTACCAAAGCGTGCCCGGACTTTGGCTTGCCGAGGTGTTCTCCGATCAGATCGCGACGCGCTTGGTGAAGAATCGCCACGGCGACGCTTCGGGCGTGCGCGGAGCGGCCTGGCTGTGGTGATAGCTCGCGCGTGCTTTCGGGAGGGCGGCATACGGCTGGTACCATGCTGTCGCGCCGTCTTTGCCTGGCTTGAAAAGTATGCCTGGAGGCCATTTCAGAATTGCCGAAACGGCCCCTGACTTGGGGGGAGTATGAGCGGATGCCCCCCGAAGGTCTCGATCCCCCTCGAGGGGAAACTCCCATCGGTGGGAGACCGAAGGTCGGGACCACCCGATGAGGGGGGGATATCTCCTCCTATTGTAATAGGCTCTTACTTCAATCCCTTGTCGTTGAAGAACTGGCTGTATTTCTTGTCGGTGCCGATGATGTGTTGTTTCAGCCAGTCGCTCAGGAAACCTGCGATCTCCGCAGGCAGGTTGGGTTTGCCTCGTTCGATCTCGCGTTTGAAGTCGTTGACCTTCTTGGCAAAGAAGGCATGCTCTCGTTTGTGCCTGTCCGCATCCGCATATTCGAATTGGTCGAAGTAGTTTTCCTCTGTTTGAAAATGTGTCGTCGTATAGACGGCCAGATTATTCACTATCTTTCCCAACATCGCATTGCCTTTCCCAAGCTTCATCGCATCGTTCAACTCGTTGAGCGCAGCCAACAGCTTTTTGTGCTGTTGGTCGATCTCTGCGACATTGACGCTGAGACGCTCATTCCAATTGATCGGCATCATTTGAACCTCTGAGCTTGGTCGGTCCGGGGATCTGCCGCAATATGAGGTCCCAACGCGGCTCTCGGTAATACCCGGCTACGCCTTGCCTTCACTCGCCAGTTTTCGAAGCAGTTGTTCTGCCAGGATTTCGGGCGACATGGCACCGAGCTGCGTGCTCTTGCCGCCCATGGCCGTGGAGACGACCAGGATCTTGCCGGCGACCCAGTAGGTTCCTGTGTGCGTCCTGCCGTTGATCTCGCAGCTTATCCGATGGCGACGTGGCTCATTGGTCATTGTTGCGCGCCTCATCGATGGGTGAGTCCAAGTGTACAACGTCTGCCCTACCGCTGCGCCGGTCGCGGCCTCAGCGCGGCACATTGGACGCTGATCTTCGATTGCACTGCAGTTTGGCGGGAGTCGTGCAGGCGCCGCTTTCCTAGGCAGCGAGGCGTTCGGCCGCCTCCAGATTGGGGTTGCGATAGCGCAGGCTTACCAGCGACAAGCCTTCCTGCCACGCGGCCCACCGCTTGAGCTGCTGTTTGTGCGTGCTCAGCGACTGGTAGGCAATGTGAAATCCCGCGGCCTTGCCGCAAAAATCCCAAGCCGGTCGCAGGATCAGCGACGCGCCGTCATCGACGCCCGCGGGCTCAAATAGCAGACCGCAAACCGGCATCGGACCGCGGGCGGCGAGCACCTCGGGGTCATTTTCAAAGTGCGGCCTGACCAGACCTGTCTCCAGATCAAGGTCGACCAGCACAGCCGTCGCGATGAATTCGCCGGCCGCATCGGTCCAACCGCTATCGCATAACATTCTCAGTGCAACTGTCTTCATGATCATTTCCATATGTATATGTATCGACACCGTCCTGGCGCAAAAATAGCGCGAGTCGCGGGCATTGCCGAGTAGGCGAAGCCTGTATTTGTCCGGAATGAAAACCTGATCCGGAGTAGCGCAAAACCGCTTAGCGCGGTCGTCGGCCACGCCAGCCTGCGTGTCAGGGCGTCGCCGGGGTGCAGACGCCGCGCGCCTGAGTTACCATCCCCGCGATCGAAGCACGAGGGCAATGCGCTCAGTGCGCCCGGCAGAACACAGGAACAAACTCGGAAAATGCCCCGGACTCGGCACGACCAGACCAACGACTAGAGTATAGAGACCGAAAGTTGATTACCAAGCAAAATGGCGCAATGGAAACAGCAAGCGTGACCGAAGACCGCGATGCGAAGTTCATGCTCGCGGCGCTGGCGCTGGCGCGCGAGGCGGCCGCCGCTGGAGAGGTGCCGGTTGGCGCAGTGGTCGTGAGCCGGGGAAACATCATCGGCCGCGGCTACAACGCGCCTATCGCCAGGTGCGACCCGACGGCGCATGCGGAGATACAGGCCTTGCGTGCCGCCGGCGAAGCGCTGGGAAATTATCGCCTGCCTGGCTGCGAGTTGTACGTCACCCTGGAGCCGTGCGCGATGTGCGTCGGCGCCATGCTGCATGCGCGCATCGCGCGCCTGATCTACGGTGCAACCGATCCCAAGACCGGCGCCTGCGGCAGTGTGATCGATTTATTCGCTGCAGCCGAACTCAATCACCACGCGACCGTCACGTCGGGCGTGATGGCCGAGAAGTGCGCAGCGCTGTTGCGTGAATTCTTTGCCGCGAAGCGGGCGAAAGTCTGACATGGCGCGCATCGAGATCAGCATTGCGAAACAAATATTGATACTGCTGGATGAGGCCGGCAAAGTGGTGCGCAGCTACGCTGTGTCGACGTCGAAAAACGGTCCCGGGGAACTGAAAGACAGCTTTTGCACCCCGCGCGGCCGGCACGTCGTCCGGGCGAAGATTGGAACCGGGGCGGCAGAGAACACGATCTTCATCGGTCGCAGGCCCAGCGGCGAGATTTACACCCGGGAACTGGGAGAGCGCCATCCCGGTCGCGACTGGATCCTGACGCGCATCCTCTGGTTGTCCGGTTGCGAACCGGGGTTCAACCGTCTGCGGGCCGTGGACACGATGCAGCGCTATATCTATATCCACGGCAGTCCCGACAGCGCCGAAATGGGCAAACCCGGGTCGATCGGCTGCATACGCATGCACAATCGCGACATCGTCGAATTGTTCGATCAGGTGGCGCCGGGCACCCAGGTGGAAATCCTCGAAAACTGATCAACGCCCAAACAGACCGCGGATCTTGCCTGCGTCCGGTCTATCTATCACTCCGTTCTCGGTTACGATGCCGGCGATCAGCGCGGCCGGGGTGACATCGAAAGCGGGATTGAAAACGCTCACGCCTTGCGGCGCCCAGCGCAGGCCGCGAAAGCCGGTGACTTCCGCGGCATCGCGCTCCTCGATCGGAATGGCGCTGCCATCGGCGATGCCGAGATCGATGGTCGAGAGCGGCGCCGCGACGTAAAACGGGATGCGGTGGCGCTCGGCCAGCACCGCGACGATGTAGGTGCCGATCTTATTCGCGGTGTCGCCATTGGCGGCGATACGATCGGCGCCGACGACGATGACGTCGATGCGCCCTTGCTGCATCAGGTGGCCCGCCATATTGTCGGTCACCAGCGTCACCGGTATGTTTTCCTGCACCATTTCCCAGGCGGTGAGCCGCGCGCCCTGCAGATACGGGCGGGTTTCGTTGGCGATTACGCTGATGCGTTTGCCGGCATCGCGCGCGGAGCGGATCACGCCCAGCGCCGTACCGTGGCCGGCCGTGGCGAGTGCGCCGGCATTGCAATGGGTCATGACGCGCGCGCCGTCCGCGATCCGCGCAGCGCCATGGCGGCCGATGGCGCGATTGATCTCGATGTCTTCGCTGCGCATCTGATGCGCGAGTTCGAGCAGCGCGACGGCGGCCTTCTGCGTAGAGTCGTCGCGGCATCGCGCGTGGCGCTCGCGCATGCGCGCGATCGCCCAGAACAGATTGACTGCAGTCGGGCGGCTCGCCGCGAGCACCGCAAAAGCGCGTTCCAGCGCAGCGTCGAATGGCGCGCGCGCCGCCCCGGCATGGCGTTGCGCCTCAAGCGCCACGCCGTAGGCCGCGGTGCAGCCGATCGCGGGGGCCCCGCGCACCACCATGTCGCGAATCGCGTCCGCCACCTGCGTCGCATCGTCGCAGGACACGTACTCGAATTCAAGCGGCAGCCGCCGTTGATCGATCAGTTCCAGCCGGCTATTGCTCCAACGCAGGGTTTCGACTTGCATCGCCGCAGAGTTCTTTTCAAATTGAGGAAATCAAGGATCGTGCCGCTTCGCTACTATCCCGGAGGCGGCGCGGGTTTCGCCCTCAAACAAGGGGCGTATTATAGCTGCCATGCCAATGCCGCTGTTTTCCATCCGCCTGTGCGATTGGAACCATGCCCGCGTCGACGCGCGCCGTATCCGCGAGCTGGTGTTCGTGCACGAACAGGGAGTGCCACCCGAGCTTGAAATGGATGCCGAGGACGCACATTGCGAGCATGCGCTGGCCTATGCCGAAGCCGAACTCGCCGTCGCGACCGGACGGCTATTGCCGGACGGGCACATAGGCCGCATGGCTGTGCTTGAGGCGTGGCGCGGCAAGGGTATCGGCGCGCTCGTGCTGCAGGCGTTGGTGGAACGGGCGCGCCAGTACGGCCAAGCGCATGCGCGCCTGAACGCACAGGTCTATGCCGTCGGATTTTATCGGCGCCACGGCTTCGAGATCTCGGGCGCGGAGTTCATGGAGGCGGGCATACCCCACATTCCCATGCAACGCGATCTCAGTGCTGCTGGAGCATGAAGCCCAGACTGACGCTAGGACCGATATTGCCGCCAGGCAGGATGGTGCGCTCGGTGAAGCTGACGTAGCCGTCGCCGCCAAAGAGGACCGCGGTCGACGCGCGCGTTCCGTATTGCGGCGACACGATCAACGCGGGCGACAGCACCCGTTCCAGTTCAGCGCCGATCCCGGTATCGGGTAGCTCGCTCTCATGCGCGGGTTCACGATCGCCGAGCAGTTCCAGCAGGGAGTCGGGGTCGGGCCCGCGCGCCAGCGCCTGTTGCAAGCGCCGCTTGCCGCGCACCACTTTTGGCCAGGGCGTATCGAGCAGGTGATTCGATAGGCCGTGCAAGCCCGGCAGCAGCTGTTGCACCGTGGCATCGCGACTGGAAAAGCAATACACGCCAGCAGCGTCCCCGGCCAGCAAATTGAAGCCGTTGTAGCGTGGCGCGCCGGTCCTGACCTGATCGAAGAAGGCGCCCGGGTCCAGGTCCGACACCAGGAACTCCTTCACCAATTGACCGCGCGAGGGCGCGTCGGTCTTGCGCTCACGCGGGTCGCGAAAATTGGTGAGCGCCGCAAAACGGCCGCTGCGCGTCACGCCGAGCCAGGTGCCCATGCACTCGAGGTCGCGTCCGGCGAGGATCTGCCCGTAGTCCGACCAGTACCCCGCCTTGGCGGTGGGACGTGCGTAATATTCGTCGCGGTTGGCCGCAATGATCAGGGGAAAATCGGGGTGCGCGCCGTACGCAATCAGGATCAGACACATGCGAGCGGCGTCAGACCGCGTAGGGCAGCGATTGGATGCTCAATATGGGTCCGTCGACGGACTTGAAATGCACCTCGCCCGCGCCGATGCCCGCAATCTGCATTACCGCCAGCAGGTCGTAGCCGCCGTCAGGCGCGGCTTGCGCATTTACTACCGTGCCGCTTGCCTGTGCGTCCAGCGTACTGCTGAAGAGTTCGTCCCCCGGCTGCGGCAACACTTCGCCTGCCACATGAGCGAGGACCATACGGCGCTTGATCTGCCCCAGGTGCTGAGTGCGGGCGACGATTTCCTGTCCCGGATAGCAACCTTTCCGGAAATTCACCGCGCCGATGAGTTCCATATTGGCCATCTGCGGCACGAACTGTTCCTGGGTAGCGGCGGTCAGGAGCGGAATCCCGTTTCGGATTTCCAGCCATTCCCAACACGGCGTGCCCACCGGGGTCAACGATGCCGCCAGCTTATGCCACAGGCGTTCTGCGACTTCCGGTTCGGCGACGAGCTGAAAGCGGTTGCCGGGCAGGGCGATCAAGGTCCCGTTGCTTGCATCGTGGACGACTTCGTGCACTTCCCGTGGCAGCACTGAAAACAAGTCCTGCAATGCGCCTTTGGCAGCGCTTCCCGCCAGGCCAAACACCAGGCGCGAATCGCTGGCATCGGTCAGTTTCACCTTGGAGCGCATGACATACATGGCCAGGCGCTTTTGTATCGCCGGCAACAGGGAGCGCGAAAGCTGCAGGTAGTACGCCGCCTCGTCTTGCCAAACCAGAAAATTGGCGAGCATGCGTCCCTTGGCCGAGCAGTATGCGGCGTATTCGCTGCGCCCGGGGGTAAGCACCTTGACGTCGTTGCTGAGTTGCCCGTGGAGGAAGGTCTGCGCGTCCTCGCCGCTGCACGCAATCAGCCCCAAGTGGGCGAGCGGACAAATCACGGCGCCATCGCGCGCTGCCCGTAATTCGGCCGCGGCATCGCCGAAATCGCTCACGGAGTCCGCCGCGACGCCGGCGCCGCGTTCGATCAGAAAATTCTGCCAGGCGGAAGTCATCGTTGCTCTACAGACTCGGAGATTCGGGCACGTGGATTATGAACTAAGTATGCGCGATAATATAAAGCCATATGACGTATTATAGCGCCCTCAATTTCGGATTTCCCCGGCACGGATAAGCCCGCAAACGAATGTGGTTATGGATCAAGCGCATTGTCGTCCTCGCATTGTGTCTATCGCTGCTGGCGGCCGCAGAATTGACCTGGTACGCGTTCAGCCCGGTGACACTGCGCTCTGATCCCGCGGATTTTTCCGTCAAACCAGGCAGCAGCTTGAGAAGCGCGACGCGACAGATGGTCGAAGCCGGCGTCGAACTGAACGCCTGGCAATTCAACCTGCTTGGCCGCGTGTCCGGCAGGGCCGGCACCATCAAGGCTGGCAGCTATGAGGTTGGACGCGGGATAACGCCCCTCTCCTTGCTGGACAAGCTGACCGCGGGCGACGTCACCCAGGTCGAGATCGCGCTGATCGAAGGCTGGACCTTTCGCCAGATGCGCGCCGTGCTCGACGCCCTACCCGCACTAAAGCATGACAGCGCGGGACTCGGCGATGCGGAAATTATGGCCCGGCTGGGTGCCACCGGGCGCAGTCCTGAAGGCCTGTTCTTTCCTGACACCTACCTGTTCGGAAAGGGCAGCAGCGATCTGGATATACTCAAGCGCGCGTATCGGGCGATGGACCGGCATCTGCTGGCGGCGTGGCAGCAGCGCGCGCCGGATCTACCCTACCAGAATCCGTATGAAGCCCTGATCATGGCCTCGGTGATCGAGAAGGAAACCGGTCAGGCGGCCGATAGGGCGCTCATCAGCGGCGTGTTCGTCAATCGCCTGCGCATCGGCATGATGCTGCAGACCGATCCCTCGGTCATTTACGGCATGGGTGAAGAATTCGATGGCAACCTGCGCAAGAAGGACCTGCTGGCGGACACCCCCCATAACACCTACACCCGGACCGGATTGCCGCCGACGCCGATTGCCATGCCCGGCCAGGCGGCGCTTCAGGCAGCGCTGAATCCGGCGAAAACCCCGGCTCTGTATTTTGTCGCACGTGGCGACGGCTCTAGCGAGTTCTCGCGTACCCTGGCCGAACATGAGCGTGCGGTGGCCAAGTACCAGCGGCGGGGAGGGCGCTGAAATGCGCGGCAAATTTCTTACACTGGAGGGCGTGGACGGTGCCGGCAAGAGCACCCACCTCGACTGGATCGCCGGGCGACTGCGGGCCGCCGGGAAGGAGGTGGTGGTGACGCGGGAGCCCGGAGGCACGCCATTGGGCGAGGAATTGCGCAAGCTGCTGCTGGTGCAGCCCATGCACCTGGAAACGGAAGCGCTGCTCATGTTCGCCGCACGGCGCGAACACCTGGACAAAGTGATTCTGCCGGCGCTGGCTTCAGGAAGCTGGGTGCTTTCCGACCGATTTACCGATGCCAGCTTTGCCTACCAGGGCGGCGGACGCGGACTGGATCTGGAGCGGATCGAAATACTGGAAGATTGGGTCCAACAGGGATTGCAGCCTGACTTGACCCTCGTTTTCGACCTGTCGGTCGAGGAAGCCAAGCGCAGACGCTCGGCCGCCTCTGAACGACCTGATCGCTTCGAGCAGGAGGACCTGGATTTTTTCGCGCGGGTACGCGCCGTGTATCTCGCACGAGCGGAGCGCTACCCCGAAAGGATAGGCTTAATCGATGCCAGCCAGACCGTGGAAATAATTCGTAAGTCACTTGAACAAATTCTTGTAACATTTTGTCAATAAACTATTATCCTTGGCAGGAAGAGATATGGAATCGCCTCGCCGGCATGCGCGGTCGGCTCCCACACGCCCTGCTGATTCACGGCCGTCCCGGCATCGGCAAGATGCATCTGGCCGAGGTGCTGGCACAATCGCTGCTGTGCGAAAACCGCTTGAACGGCGGCCTGGCCTGCGGCAAATGCCCCGCATGCGGCTGGTTTGCGGCCGGGAATCATCCCGATTTTCGGTTGGTCCAGCCGGAAGCGCTTTCGCCTGCCGACGAGGATGTGAACGCGAGTGAAACGGAAGAAGAGGGGAAGAAGAAGGCGAGTAAACAGATAAAAATAGAACAAATTCGCGACCTTACCGATTTTCTGAACGTCGGCTCGCACCGCAATGGCAACCGGGTGGTATTGATCTATCCAGCTGAAGCGATGAATCCGGGCTCTGCCAATGCTCTACTGAAGAACCTGGAGGAACCCTCGTCAGGCGTTATTTTTGTGCTGGTATCGCATCACCCGCGCCGTTTACTGGCAACGGTCCGCAGCCGCTGTCATGCGCTGGCTCTGCCCGTACCGTCGCGTGAATTGTCGTTGCGCTGGCTACAGGACGAAGGCAGCACCGCCACGGTCGCAACCCTGGCGTTTGCGGGCGACGCGCCCTTGGAAGCTGCCTTGCAGGACGACGAAGCGGAAGCGCGGCGCCGACTGTTCGATTTACTCGGCCAGGCGACGACGAGCGCCCTGAGTTTGGCGGATTTCTGCCAACGCTTGCAACCAGGCGCAGTCGTGGATTGGATGCTCAAGTGGAGTTACGACCTCATCGCCATGGCGAGCAGCGGCAAGGCCCGCTACAACATCGATCGGGAAAAGCAGCTCGGTCAACTTGTCCTGGCGCTGCCTAGGTTAAAATTACTTCGGTTTTACAGTGAGTTGACGTCGATGAAAGCGGTATCTGAGCACCCGCTGAACGCGCGCTTGTTCTTCGATGACTTGTTCTTCGCCTACAAGCAAGTGAGCCTATAGTCCATGCTGGTGGATTCGCACTGCCATATCGATTTCGACGAATACGCTGACCGGATGCCTCAGATCCTCGACGGTATGGCGCGGAATCAGGTGACGCACGCTCTATGTGCCTGCGTTAATCTTACTGATTTTAATAGAATTTTGTCTTTGGCTGCGCAATATCCGCAGTTGTTCGCGTCCGTGGGTGTCCATCCCGATCAGGTCGGGATGGCGGGGCTGACGGTAACGGATCTGGTTGAGCGCACCTCGCATCCGAAAGTCGTCGCCATCGGCGAAACCGGCCTCGACTACTATCGCCAGGAAGGCGATCAGGAGTGGCAACGCGAGCGCTTTCGCACCCATATCCGGGCCGCGCTAGCTTGCTCTAAGCCTTTGATTATACACACGCGTGAGGCGGGTGAGGATACATTGCGCATCATCCGGGAAGAAGGCGCCAGGGACACAGGAGGGGTGATGCACTGCTTTACCGAGACGCTCGACTTCGCGCACGCTGCGATCGATCTAAATTTCTACATCTCATTCTCTGGCATTGTAACCTTCAAGAATGCGCGTCTTATCAAAGAAGTCGCTCGAGCCATTCCGTTGGAGCGTATGTTGATTGAAACGGACTCCCCGTATCTGGCGCCGGTGCCGCACCGCGGCAAGACCAACGAACCGGGTTGGGTGCGGCACGTAGCCGAGGAAATAGCGCAGCTGCGGGGAATCCCGCTGGACGTACTCGCGAATGCGACCACATCCAATTTCTTCCGGCTTTTTTTGCCCAGATAAATACTTATAAGTGACATTAACAATGATGCGTATATTACTTATTATTATACATATGTTATTCTTTGTAGCCTACGTACCGGCGTCAGCTGCCGATGCCTATTTCGACGTACTCAATGCGGTCAAATTGAACGACATCGCGTTGGTGGAAAAGCTGTTTTCGAAGGGGATGGACGTAGATACGACCGATGCGTCCGCGAATACGCTGTTGATGCTTGCCGTTCGCGAGAACCACGTAGACTTGGTTAGGCGATTGCTGGATCGGAAGGCCAAGGTCAGCGCGAGAAACCGCTATGGCGAGACGGCGCTTATGCTGGCCGCGGCCAAAGGCAACTTGGAAGTCATCCAACTCCTGATCGACCGCGGGGCTGCCATTAACCAGACCGGATGGACGCCGCTTATCTACGCCGCCTGGCAGGGCCATACCGAGGTGGTCAAGTATCTATTAAAGAAAGGTGCGGAGATTGATGCGGTGTCGCCCAACGGCGTTTCGGCGCTGATGCTGGCGGCGCGCGGCGGACGTCTGGAGACCGTCAGGTTGCTGCTGTGGGAGGTTGCGGACCCGAACTTACACAGCGACACCGGAGGGACGGCGTTGGGATGGGCGCTGAAGGCGGGGAATACCGAAGTGGCAAATCTACTGAAGCAGGCGGGAGCCAAGGAATAGCAGTCTGTTTTGTCTACCGGCCATTATTTAACATAATACACATATGCGCATTTCCTTGGTACGATGGTTCTGTGAGCGTAACCGCGTTTCACCAATCCATCTAAGGACTTGCCATGCAAACCGCCGCCAACGATGCCCCCGAACAGTCTGAAACTCTGGTAAGCAATTCCGCCAAAACCGTCTTTCACCACCTCGAAATCTCCGAACCCGACCTGATCACGCTTCTCTGCGCTCTCGAGGACTCACTCGCTTGGCCGATCTCTCGATCCGGCTCGATCTGGACCCATCAAGGCATCCGCGACGCGTCCGAGCTACTGAGTCGCCTTCACATCCTCGCACTAGGGCGCAAACCGGACCCAATCCAGTGGACGCCCAAAGCACGCCAAGCTTGGAAGTCGGCCAATCTCAAGGTACGGCACATACTCGGCCTCCCTGACCCGCTTCCGTTAGAAGACTTCCCGCCGCTCTGAGTCGTCCAGGTCCGAGACCCCAAGGGGCGAACCATGAAACGAACTCAAATCAGCTTGAAGCTCTTCTGCCTGATGACGTGCAGCTCGTTCGAGATAATGCGCCGTGCCTGTGAGGCTGGGCGCTTCCAAGGTGCGTACTTTGACCACACCACATGGCAATGGATCCTCCCATGCCCCGTACGACTCGCAAAAGCGCCTTGAAGCGCGGGCGCCAGGTGCGCTGGCCGATTGAGCCCGACCAGTTCCGCATCGAGCGCACAGCCGCGCTATTGAGCCCTACAGAGTGCGCAAAGGTGCTCGGTGTGTCCGAGCGAACTATTCGGAATTGGGAAGCCAGCCGCGCGGCCATTCCTTACGCAGCGTTTAAACTGCTCCGAGTCCTCACTGGGGGCGAGTTGCCTGGACGTCCTTGGGATGGATTCTACGTGAAAGGAGACACGCTCTGGACCCCCGAACGCAAAAGATATGACGCAGGTGAGCTTGCGTACATCAACAACGTGTTCACAATGGCACGCTTCTGGCTTGAGAACTATCACCGTAACGCCGCGATCGACCGGGCAAACGTCCTTCTGCAGAACATCCAGGCCGGCGAAGACGATCCGTCGACCAAGGCCTCCGGCGACGCCTAAATGGCTACCGACTGCGCACTTTTGATCGTCGGAGAAGGTGTCAGCGGCACGGCATTAGTGCCACCCATGGCACTAACTGTGGGTATCACTGTTACCCACAGTTGAAAAGCGCGGTCTCAAAGCCGCCCGCCTGTCCCGACCCGATTTTCCCCCCACCCCGCCCCCTCGTTCCTCGGGGTGAGGTGGGGAGAAAAATCGGGAACACGGTCCATCGGGCGACCGCTTTTCCCCGAGCATCCAACTGCGGTTAACATGAACCCGCCAGTCATTGACCTGGGCGACCCTCAGGACGTACACCGCAGACCCCTACCCCTACAATCGGCAAGTGTTTGTCCGCAGCTCCGGCGATCCCCGGCACGGCCCGAATACGGAGTCATCTTAGCCGACACCTGTCTGTTTTGCAAGAAAGGGCGAGTTTGTCGGCAGATCGACGTTCTTCCTTCGACAGTACTAAATCCTTGAAGCGGAAACCATTTCCACGTTTTGATTTACTTTTCTACACATATGCGCATTTACGACTGGTCCTGCAGCTCCTAGTTCCAACGATCCTGCGGTGGAACCGGCAGCGAAAATACCTGGATCCCCTCGTCGCGCAGATCCTCCGTCTCGGCACGGGTGGCTATGCCGCGTATGTTGCGCTCGGGGGTCTCGTGGTAATGGATTTTGCGCGCTTCCTCGGCGAAGCTCTTGCCCACATCCTCGCTATGCGTGAGGATGTAATCAACGATTCGCGAAACGTCGAGCTTTTCGGACTTTGGGGGTTGGGCCTCGCTGGATTGCTCAGGCAGTTCAGGCTCGGATTGTGTCCGGATCTTGGCCGCTGGCAGCTTTTCCACGTGCGCGCCCCCGCAAATCGGACATTCGAGCAGTCCATGGAGCTTTTGCGAGGCGAAATCTTCCCCCGAGGCAAACCATCCCTCGAATCGGTGCTGATCCCTGCATATGAGGTCGAAGACGATCATGGTCGCTTTTCCGGCTCTATTGTAGCCTATATCGTAATAAAAACCGGAAACTCAAGCGTATCTGTCGAAATGAGGCGCTTGCCGAAACAAACATGGCATTTTCGTTGTGCTTTTTTGGGAACCGCATGGAGCAGATGGTGCCAGGGACCGGAATCGAACCGGCATGCCGTGATTAGCGGCGGCGGGTTTTAAGCCCGCTGTGTATACCAATTTCACCACCCTGGCGAAAAAGCGAATGATACTGGATGACTGCATCATCCTGGAAACTAACAGCGATTGGCAACCACCGCCGCTCCGATCGCGCTTACAGACCCGTTCTTTTGTCAATTAGACGAATGGACGATCGCCAAAGACTATGAAAATGTAATGGTCATTTACCTTGCTCTTTCTCTGTGCTAAGTTGAATCCGTCGCGCCAATGCGGAAGCTAGCTCCAAGTGGAGAAATTGGGCAGCCGACGAGCAAAGATTGAAAACATCAATAAATGAGAAATGAGGCAAGTGCCGGCGCCGGCATTTGCAAGTGCACCCGCCTCTAAGATTTTGTTCCATTGCCTGGTCGCGGCACCATGCTGCGGCAAGGCAAACGAGGGTCATCTCAGCCCTTAGGAGACCACGCTCGGGGAGTAAGGAATTCATGGCTAATTTGTATTCGGTCAGGCGAATGTTGCTCGCGCTCGTACTTTGCTTTTGCGCGACGGGAAATGCAGTATGGGCCGCGGACCTCGATCTGCAAAAAGCGGAAGCCCTCATGCGCGAAGGCAGGGCCGCCGAGGCCTATTCTTTGCTCGAACCGTTTGAATACGAGCAATCCGGCAACATCAAGTTCGACTACCTCCTGGGAATTGCAGCCCTAGACAGCGGCAAACCCGACAAAGCCACCATTGCGCTCGAGCGCGTACTGGCTGCGGACCCCAATTTTGCCGGCGCGCGGATCGATATGGCGCGCGCTTATTTTCAGTTGGGCGACATGGCGCGCGCCAAGGATGAATTCTCGTCGGTCCTGACGCAGAATCCGCCCCCTGCCGCCAAGGCGACCATCGACAAGTACCTGGCGGCAATCGAGAAGCAGGAAAGTGCGAAGCAGACCAAGGCAAGCGGCTACGTCGAACTCGCAGTGGGACGCGATACCAACGTAAATTTTGCCACCAGTCAAAGCCAGATTGCGGTGCCGGCTCTTAACAATGTGATTCTTACGCTTAACGCGTCCAACGTAAAAACACCGGCCTCCTATTTTGGTTCCACCGTAGGCGGCGAAGTCAGCCATCAGTTCAGCCCGAAGTTCGGTTTCTATGCCGGTGCCGACATGCGCGCACGCGACAACAGCGGCCAGAGCGCCTTCAACTCCGCCAGTCTCGACGGGCGCGCAGGCGTGGCAATCGGCGAAGGCGTGAACGTGGTGCGTTTGGGGATTCTGGGCGGGAAATTTGATCTGAACGGCAAGAGCAACCGCGACACTTCCGGCCTCAGCGCGGAATGGCGCCATCAGATCAACACCACCAACCAATTGACCAGCTTCGGACAGTATGCGCGCTATCGGTTTGAACCCACGATCAGCGTCAACGATTTCGATCAAACCACCTACGGTGCCAACTGGCTGCACGTGTTGAACGGCGGCAAAGGCTTGACATCGTTCACTATGTTTTTCGGGGAAGATCGCGCTCCCGTGCGCGCCGACGGCGGCAAGGGTTTCACCGGTCTGCGGCTGGGCGGGCAGCTACAGCTAAACGAGAAGACCGAGTTATTTGCTGGAATCGGGGCGCAGTTCAGCAAGTACCACGTGCCTAATCTTGCGTTCAGCTCGCCCAGCGAATTGCTGACTCGGTCCGACAAGCAGTACGACGCCAATCTCGGCCTTAACTGGCATTACGACAAATGGTGGACCGTACGGCCGCAGGTCTCGTATCTGCGCAACAACTCAAATATCGTGATTTATCAACACGACCGGACCGACGTTTCGATCACGCTTCGTCGCGACTTTAGATAATTTTTGCCAAGGATGACCACCATGCGATTTTCCTGGAAAAATCCGCTAAGCGCCCTGCCCGTCCTGCTGCTGCTCGCCGCTCATACGGGCACCGCCTGGGGTCTGGCCGGCAATGTGCAGTTCGTCATTGGCGATGTAAAGCTCATCAACCCCGCCGGCCAGGCAAAAGCCTTGCAAAAGGGCGCAGAGATCAACGAGGGCGACCGCATCGTCACCGGCGAGGGCGCTTCGGCACAAATAAAGATGGTGGACGGCGGTTTTATCGCAGTACGCCCCAATACCGACATCGGATTCGACACCTACCGCTACGGCGGCAAGGAGGATGGAACCGAGAATGCGGTCGTGTCCCTGGTGCAGGGGGGATTTCGCACCATCACCGGCATCATCGGCCGCACCAACAAGCAAAACTATACGATCAAGACCGCCACCTCGACGATCGGCATTCGCGGCACCGATCACGAGCCGATGGTCATTCTCGCGCCGAAGCCGGGACAGGTTGCGATTGCTCCGCCGGGCACCTACGACAAAGTAAATCTGGGCGTCGCATTCATTCGCAACGAAGCAGGAACGATAGACATCCAACGCAATCAGGTGGGCTATGCGCCCGACGCCAAGTCGATACCCAGAGTTCTTCCCAGCATTCCGCCTTTTTTCAAGCCTACGCCGCCGCCAGGACCGCAAAAGGCCAAGGAAGACGAAGGCAAGAAAGATGAAGGCCAGAAATCCGCTTCGGGGGAAATTCGGGACACCGCGGTAGTCGACCCCACGAGCAGCGCCGGCGCGGCGCCAGCGACAGGCATTACTGTGACACCGGCAGTTGCGCCGGTCGTGGCGATCGTCGCATCTGATGCTAGCGGCAAAACTTTGAACGCCACGACGCTGCAAACGACGGCATGTCCGACCTGCGCCACAACCCTGGTCAACCAGCCAGCGCCATCGTCCGGTCCCACCTCGACTCCGAGCCCTGGTCTGGTGCCTGCGGTATCGATCACCGGTGGCACCGGCAACTTTCGGCAGTTTGTGTATCTGCCGCAAACGACATCGAAGATAGGCGCGAGTACAGGATCGAGCACCTATAACTCGGTCTACAGTCTAGCCGCCGGGGTGGTGCAAGGCGCGTCCAACTATCTGTTCGATGCGTCCGGCAACCTCGCCAGTATCCTCGGTTCAGACTACAGATTGAGCGATCGAGGAGTTTCGACACCGCCCTCGTATGCCAGTGGCGTCCTGCCTTACACCGGCACGCCGGGTGGTTTACCCTCCTCGCCCCTGACCGGAGTGCTGGTTTCGTTCTCTGGCGGCACCACGCCCGACAGCAACTACAATGACACGGTCAACGGTATTCGATTGGGGCGTTACGCGGGCGGGGCGGTTACCACTACCGACTCCTCGAATCCCGCGAACGTGCAAAGCTTTGTCACGCAACTTGGCAATAACAGCTTGGTTTGGGCGGTGCGCGAGCTGCCGGGAAGCGTCCCGATTACCGGCAGCGTCGAGTACACGCGCGCCTATGCAACCAGCCCTAACGATAGCCGGGGCAACGCCGGCACCTTGAACTACGCGTCACTGGCGGCAAACTTCACCAATCAGACGGTCAGTCCGGCAGTTGGCATCACCATCAACAATCAGAATTTGTCTGCGGCGGCGACCAATGTGCCGCTGGACAAGAGCTTCGGCTTTGATGTCTCAAGCGGTGCGGCGCAAAACCTGAACGGCGGTGGTGCACTCAAGGTCACTTGCTTTGGTTCGAATTGCGCCCCGCCGCCGGTGGGCCTCTCATCTGCTTACGGCGGGTATGGTGGACGGATAGTCGGCGGACTGGCGGGTGCCACCGGCACGGCAGGCGGAGCGTACTTCCGCTATAACTTCGATACCTATTACAACCCGTTGGTAGCGGCTGGTGTCACCGGTGGCATTCCAAGCGGAGAGACGCGCCCAGTCAACGACTACATCAATGGCGTGGTCGGATTCACCAAGGGCGCGGATGTGGGCGCGCCGGCGACGGGCGCGGCCGGATTCCAGTCGATCAGCGCATCCTATTTCCGACTGCCTGCGGGCTCCACTGCCTCATCGCCCTGGGCTCAGGATTACTACGCGTCTCCCGCCGACTTTACTAACCCGTTTGGCGTGGCCAGCACCAACAAGGTGGCGGACTACGACCCGACCGGAACGAGACCGCACTCCGAAACCCTCACGGGCGGTACGGTGGCGCAGGCAGCGACCAATGCCGACAGCTTTGCCGCCACCGGGGTCTCATTCGGACGTTACACCGGCGGAACGGTCGCGGGCAGCGATTTCTCCGGCAACGCGTTTTCTTACACCAATAAGGGCAGCTACGCCTGGATCATGGGGCCGAGCACGCCTTTCGGGATACGTGCGCTGGGTGGGACGGCCATGTACAAATTCGATGGCGGCACGCCGCCCGTAAACGACGCGGGATCCTCGGCGTCCGCCGGGACCGTCAAGAGCGCCGTTTTGGCCGTGGACTTCAACCGGTCAGCTGTCGGCATCGATTTGTCGGTGGCGACCAAATCCGAATCATGGACCGCGAGTTCGACGCCGGGCGGCGCGCTGACCGGCAATCCATCGACGTCTATCCGGTTGAACGGGGCCAGTTTTTTTGGGTCTGTGAATGCACCCGCCCCGTTGCATGAAAGCTTGTACGTGTCGCACAACGGTGGCACGGCGAATGCGGCTGGCGTATCCGGCTTTGTTGCGGGCGCTCTCATGGGTGGAAATCTGAACGGCGCGGGCATGACTTACGCGTTCCAGGATGACAGCACGACGCCACCGGGTTTCGGCATAAACGGTGCCGTGGCATTTGCGCTGAATTCCTACTCCAGCACCCCGGCGACCATCAACGCCACCGGCTCGGCAGTCGCAACGCCGACAACGACCTTGGGTACCTCGGCCATCGACATGAGTAGCCTGCCTTACCAGATACGCCTCGGGACTTCGGGGCTCAACGCCAATCCGAGCGCGATTCCGGCCAATGCGCCGGCCTCGGTCGATGGCGCCTACCTCACGCACGTTGCCGGCCTGGCTTCGTCCACCAGCAGATCGAATTTCGGAGCCGACGGAATGACAACCAAGTGGGACTCACTAACGGGTGTGACGGCCTGCACTGCTACGCCCTGCACTGCCAGCACTGCCTTCGTGCGCGCGATACCGATTCAGATATCGATCGAATCGGCAAGTTTTGGTACCGGTGCCGGGCAGGTCGCGTTACCGGCCGGGAAAAGCGTGGCGACGGTATTGGAATCCGGGATTGATGCCGCCACAGGCATGCGTTGGGGACGTTACGGCGGAGGCGTCGCCGCCATAACCGACCGTATCACCGGTGCCGTGTCGACCGCCGATCTGTCGACTCAGAACTTGCATGCGATTCTGGGACCGACGCAGACGGGACCCACCGTGTTGCCGACCACCGGCACCTTTAGCTACAGCAACGTCGGCGGCACGCATCCGACGGATAACCTGGGCAGCGCGGCGGGAACGCTGAATGCGGCAACGCTGGTGGCCGATTTTGCCAAGCAAACCGTGAATGCCGGCGTGAACGTCACGGTGAACGGCCAAACCTGGAGCGCCGGCGCGAGTACGATTCCCATCCAGCAGATGCGATCGTTCGAAGCGAGCCGCACCCAATCGGGCAGCGGCAATTTGAACATTAACGTCTGCAGCGGCGCCGGTTGCAGCACCACGATCACCATTCCGACTGCAAGCAGCGCAGGCACTTCGGGCAGGGTTTTGGGTGCATTCAACGGTACCAGCGGCCAGGGTGCAGGAGTGGTCTATTCCTTGAATCAAGGCAATGTCACCGGGACCACGGTTTCCGGTGTGGCAGCCTTCAAGCGCTAGCGGCTGGTGCCCTGTTCAGGCACGCAATGCGCAGCACGTAGGTATTTCTAATGTTGAAGGCATCTCCCAAGAGGGACTCTATGAAAGTTAATTTGATTGTTCTGCATTCGGTGGTTCTGGCGGGCACCGTGCTGCTGACGGCTTGCGGCAGCGGCAGCGGCGGCGTGACCTCGACACCGAGTGCCGCTGCGGGCGCAGCGGCGACCACGGCGACACCTGCGACCACTCCAACCGGCGGCGCGATTGCCGGCGTTGCGGCTAAAGGCATACTCTCCAAGGCCATCGTGACGGCGTACTGCGGCAACAGCGAACTGACCGCCGACCAATTGGCCACAGGCACCACCGACTCCGCAGGCGCATTCAGTCTCACCTGGTCCACGGCCTGCACCAAACCGCTAAAGCTGGTGGTTACCGCCGATGCCAACACGAAGATGGCCGACGAGGCGACCGGAACTTCTGTAACCCCTGCGACCGGATTCAAGCTGCGCGCCCTGGTTGCCGATCCCGATATTACTAAGGTCAAGAACATCACCCCGTTGACCGATATGGCGGCGGCGATTGCCGGGAACTCGGCAGCACTCACCAAGATTGCGGCCTCGAATGCCGAGTCCGCAGTCATCAATACGGTGCTGGGCGGCGCCATCGGCGTCTATCTCGCAACGCCGCTGGATCCGACCACGGCGGTCAACCCGATCACTGGTGCGAACGCGATGGCGAACGCGAGCGCGGACCAAAAGCAACTCGCAACTCTGCTCACCGCCATTTCGGCCTTCGCTCAGGACAGTGCAACGACTGCCAAGTGCGGCGCCGCAACGAGTGACGCGACCAAAATCCAGTGCGCGCTAGACGCATTTGCAAAGCAGGCCGTGGCAACGGTGACTGCAGTCTCGGATACCGGCTACTCCGTTGCGACCACCCTGCCGGCGGACACGCCCGCCACGATGCTCAGCGTCACCGTGACCAAAATCAAGACTGCAGCCAGTGCCGGAACGACAAGCACCCTGATTACCGCGACCAATATCGCTCCAGTCGTCACCGCCGATTCTTCCGGTTCCGCCGCGCTGTTGACGACGGGAACCTCGATTGCGAAAACGGCTTCCACGACTTCGGGCGGAACTGTCGTGGTCGCCGCCGCCTCCGGCGTCCAGGCTGCGCGCGATTTATTCAACAGTTTGAAGACCGATCTGCTGGCATTGTCGAACGGCAGCGGCAGCGGCTATCTGGACCAGAAAGTCACCGCGATGCATGACGACTGGACGACGAATAGCGATCTCAGCGCCGCCAATTTTTCGAAAAATCTGCGTGCGATGAAACGCGCCATCGATTTTGCGCATGATTCCAAGGCCTCGGCCGCGTCATGGATCATCCTCGGAACAGGACCCAACACCGTCTATCCGGTGCCCAATACCAATGTCGCCGTCGAGACCGACGGCACCGGAGCTCCGGCACGCTTCCTTCGCAGTTTTGACGACGGCACAAATTGCTATGTCGCATATGCAGACAAGGCTTTGGGTAAGGCCGGGTGTTACTACGGCACCGGGCAGGCGAATGTTGCGCTGACTTCGACGACCTTTACCGGTTTCTACCACGCAGTCGAAGTGGCAGAGAGTGCGAACTCGACGGGCAGCGGTACCTTCACCGGAACCTACTCCTGGCAGGACTACATCGCCTCGCGCACCTACAGCATTTCCAGATATGCCAACCCCTTTTTCTACTTGATCAATGGCAACGGCAGAAATTTGCAGACCGCGGCGGCGCAGGTCGTGACCGGAACCGCGCAAACGGGCACTGCCGTCGTGACCTGGAATACGTCCACGGGAGACATAACCGCGGCGAGCGCCAAGGGGAACATTCAGCCGTTGTTGGCGGGCCAGGACTTTTCGACGGTGGATATCGGTGGTCTAAGCAGTTCGACATCGGCAACTTCGGAGGTCACCAGTTTTACCGGTACCGTCACCAACGTCAAAGGTGCGGCGACGAATTTGACCATGGCCTTCACAAGCGGCTCGCAATTTGTCGATGCGCCCGCCGTCGCCGCTACGGCTACGACTCCCGCAATTCCCGGTCACGCGATCTCGGGCAAACTGAACCTGCAGATCAAGACTCTGGCCTTCCAGTTTGACGGCACCCTCAGCGCTGACACGTTCACCAAGGATCTCGATCCGGCAGGCGATTTCAAGCCCGCCAACGGCAGTTTTACCGGCAAGATATCGACCTTGTCCAACGGCGTCGCGACTGAATTTCTGAGCGGAACGCTGGGCGCAACGCTGTCCAACGTCGCAGCTTACAATCCGACCATCGCCACCAGCGCGACCAACTTCCTCAAACCGACGGCCACCTTCTCCGGCAAGGCGACCAATGGCAGCACGACCTACGATTTCACATTCATCGTCGACGGTTCGACCTACAATCAGGCAAGCGCGACCCTGAACTACAGTCGCACCGCTTCGCAAGTGGTCAGCGTCAGCATAACTTCGACCGGCATCAATACGGGGGTTGCCAGCACCGCCATCAGTATCAACGGTTCGGGGAACGTGAACGCCACAGCTACCGACGGCGTCGGCGTCGTGAACACCGGAACGACGAAGGTCGGTACCATCAGCAAGAATCCGAGCCGTGTGGATTTCACCGACGGCACCTATCTTCTGCTGGGTATTTGACGACTGGAGATTGCGGCCGACGCTGGTTCGAAAGTCGGCAAGTCGTGCCCGATGATTGCCCGGAGATCAAGTAGCAACGGGGGTTTTCGGACCATCGCTGCATACTTGATCGCCTATCTGTGACTGGCTTCGAATCCGGCTGGCGGCTGTAACTTCAATTGCCCCTTACGCGCTTGAAAACCTCATTTTCCCCGGTAGTCGCGATGTTAGGCGCTCTCTCTTCGTCGGCGTTGGCAGCGGATTTTCTGTCGACCGAGAATCCTGCCAATGCGGGCGTCGCGACTGGCGTGTATCTCGACGGCCAGGCATTTTTCGGCAGCGACATCGTTCCTCTGGTTCGGGTCAACAAGGACTGGAGCCAGGGCTTCCACCCGCGTGACGGAAAAAACTACGCTCTGATCTCCACCCGCATTGAAGCCGGAATGCAGTGGAAAAGCTTTCGCCTGGGCTATATCGAACGCAACGAGTGGCTGGGTTCGGCGAATCGCGACAGTCTCGATGTGGTACGCGCCGATCGGCAGAAGCTCGACTACGACAACGGGCGAAATTATTCCTTAGACTATCGGCTGCGTGGGTTCGCGGCCGACGGCGCGCGCCTGACTAAATCTTTCTCCAATGAGCTTGGATCGGGTTGGAACTTGCGTTGGGGCGGCGCAGCGAGCATGCTGCGCGGCCGCAGAGTTCGCAGTGAAGATATTCACGGCAACGCCACTGCGACCGGAGGCCGCAACTACACGGCGAGCGTCGAATGGACGCGTGATTACAGCCACACCAACATGATTGCGGATGGATTTATCGATACGTTTCAGAATGGCAACCCGTCGGGTCAGGGATACGCCGCCGACTTTGGCTTGACCTTCACCCGACAAGATGGTCTGCGATTCGAGTGGATAGCGAGCGATGTCCTTGGACGCATGAACTGGAGCGACATTCCGGAGAAGACTCTGTCCGGATCCAACCTGCCCGGAGCCGCTTTGCCGGGGGGGCGCAAGTTGCGCGTGGATCTGGAACAGCATTTGCCGGTCAAGCACGCGCTTTCGGTGACCATCCCTACCGCCGTGGCAGATATCGAGTTGGGCGACACGCTATTTCAAAGTATACATTTGCCGCGCGTCGGATTGGCGAAGCGCCTCGGCGCGAACTGGATGGCACGGATCGACTACGATTTTCGCTTCTCGACGATCGGGCTCGGTGTTTCGTACCGCTGGTTCTACCTCAACGCGCGCAGCGACACGCTCAGCGTGAACAAAGCCCGTGCCTTCGGCCTTGGACTCGGAGCCAGGCTTGAGTTCTGATCCAGACGGACAATTCTCAGATCAAACTGACGTTTTTCAACTCGTCCTTGACCCAGGCATAGACGATCGGCGCCGCGATGACGCCAGGCAGGCCGAACGCCGCCTCCATCAGCAGCATCGCCGTCAGCAGTTCCCAGGCCGACGCCTTGATCTGGCTGCCGACGATACGGGCGTTGAGGAAGTATTCCAGCTTGTGCACCACCACCAGGAAGGCGAGCGAAGCGACGGCGGTCTGCGGCGAGTGGGCGAGACTGATGATGACGATGATCGAATTCGAGATCAGGTTGCCGATCACCGGCAGCATCCCGGCAACGAAGGTGACCGCAATCAGCGTCTTGGCCAGAGGCAGGTGCACGCCGAACACGGGCAAGGCGACGGCCAAGTAGAGCGCGGTAAACACCGTATTCAGCAGCGAGATCCTGACTTGCGCGAATACGATGCGGCGAAAGGCGTCGGCGATTCGCCGCGCCCGTTCGGCAAGCGCCACGGCAAGCGGGCCGAGCGCATCGCCGGCAACCGCTTCGCGCGTCGCAAGCATGGCACCGATGATCAGGCCGACCAAAAGGTGGGCCAACGCCAGACCCGCCTCCTTGCCGAGCGCACCCACTTCGGACGAGTGTTGACGCAGCCAGTCGACGCTTTCCGTGTGCAGCGCGCTGGCTGCGCCTTCCCCGGTTTCCGGCAAATATTCCAGCACCCACGGCGGCAGCGAGGCGCGCGCGCCGTCGATGATCTGCGCCATCTTGCCAAACAGGCTGGCGAGGCTGCCGGCGTCGCTGCGGAAAAACGCGAGCGCGCCGAACACCGCCACGGCGGTCGCCGCGACCACGGTCGTTGCGAGTAGCGCGACAGCGATCAGCTTGCCGCGCGCGCTCGAAATCCGCCGCTGCAGCGTTGGCGCGATCAGATGCACGAGTTCGTGCACCAGCAGTCCGGCCAGCAGCGCAGCCAAAAGATGCAGCCTCAGCGCGAGAAACAATGCCGCAGCCGCAACTATCCACGCGACCTGGCGCATTCGGTCGGGGGTCGGATTCATCGGCATCGAACTCATTGGCTAGGTCCTTTTGGTCTCTGCAGCGGGTTCGGCGCGTTCGGTTTCCAGTCCCTGCCACGCACTGGTGATGTCCTTGCTCAGCTGGACCAGCATCGGCGCGTAGCGAGCGATTTGCGCATCAGCGCCCTCCTCCTCGGATATCGGAAAACTGATGTTGACGGCGTAGTGCATCCGGTTGGGCCCCTGCAGCGGCGCTGCGATCGCGACCATGCCACGCTGCCATTCCGCCACACAATAGCCTTTCCTCGCCAGCATGGTGAGGGCCTGCACGATTTGCGTTTCCACCCGAGGCCAGCCCTGGCTGTACTTCGAGGCGATTCGCTCAAGGACCTGGCGCCGTACCGCCTGGTCCAGCGCGAACAAGTGGGCATGCCCCAACGATGTCAATTCCATGGGTATGCGCGAGCCTGGAAAAATTCTCCTGAAAATGCCGCGCCGGCTCTTGCGGACCGACTCCAAATAAACCATTTCCAGCTTGTCATCGATTGCCAGGCCGACGTTGATGCTTTCGCCATCGGCGACTTTCTTCATGAACGGCAGCGCCAGGTCGAGTACCGGCACGTCGTTGCGAAACACGCAAGCGAGGCTGAGAAAAACCGCGGTCAGCCGATAGGCGCGTTTATTCATGTCGAATGCCAGGAATCCGCTGTCGACCAGCGACCGCGTCAGGCGACTGACCGTCGGCCGCGGCAGTCCGACGCGCTCGGCCAGTTCTGCATTGGTGAGTACCGTGGTTCCCAAACGAAATGCCCGAAGCAGCAGCAGGCCTCGCTCCAGCGACTGGCTTCCGGGGGTTTCGCGAACAAACCGTCCGGCCTCGTGGGTGAACCGCCGTGAGGACGTTCTGGATGGGGTGGTTGCAGCGGGTGCCGTCATGGTTCAATTCAATAATTTCGCAGTTCGAAATTTCAGTGTATCCAAGAAAAGAAACGAACGTCAATAATTGAATATCGAAAATTGCAGCAGACCAATGGAGAGAGATTGCCTCGCCGCAATCCACCACAGATGAGCCATCTAGAACTTCTGTATGACGTCCAGGACCGCGTCGCCACCATCACCTTGAACCGGCCCGAGCGCATGAACGCGTGGACTCCCACCACGGAGCTTGAACTTCGGAGTGCGGTATCAGAGGCAGTCGCGGACGACGGCGTGCGCTGCATCGTGCTGACTGGCGCGGGACGAGGATTTTGCGCAGGGGCCGACATGAGCCGATTGAACGCGGCAGCCCAAGGCGCCTCGGCAGCGCCACCGCCGCCTTCCGGCGAGGGTGATTTAGAGCAACGCTACAGCTACTTGCTGGGCGTGCCCAAGCCGCTGATCGCAGGAATCAACGGCGCCGTGGCCGGGGTAGGTGTTTGCATCACCCTGTACTGCGACCTGCGTTACATGGCGGCCGGCGCCAAACTCACCACCCCCTACGCACGCCGGGGACTGGTGGCAGAACATGGTTGCGCCTGGATGCTTCCTCGCCTAATCGGACCGATGCATGCTGCAGATCTACTGCTGTCTGGACGTATTGTAGAAGCCGCCGAGGCGGCCCAGATGGGCCTCGTAAAAATGCTTGATGCAGAGGGCTTCGGTGCCGCCGTGCACGCGCGAGCGTCCGAACTCGCCAATCTTTGTTCGCCACGTTCGATTCGTATCATGAAGCAGCAGCTGGTGCTGTCGACGCGTCAATCGCTGGCCCAGGCAACGTTGATGGCAAATGAAGAAAACGCAAAGTGCCGCGATACCAACGATTTCCGGGAAGGTGTTGCGCATTACCTGGAGAAGCGGCAGCCTCAATTCACCGGAGATTGAAGCCTGGATACGCCAGTCGACAAGTACTTGAACGAGTTGTCCGTAGCCGCGCCGATATGATCCAACGAGGGCTCAAGTTCGAATTTCGCATTATGAAATTAGACTGTCGCCAGGAAGATCAATCGGCGCTAATAATTGCAACCTAAGACTTCGCGGCGGCATCGGCAACAGCAGATGGCCTATAGACGACAGCAGAACTACAGGAGGATGACATGCAGGAGAAGCTTGTAGATATAAAGACCCGCGACGGGGTCATGA
>Ga0334722_10001621_pt1 | contig 27570 bp, 17 predicted proteins | sample C3_bottom_MG_FD_207210 | JGI IMG/M metagenome (GOLD analysis project Ga0334722, IMG submission 207210) | Sediment microbial communities from Yellowstone Lake, YNP, Wyoming, USA - C3_bottom | ecosystem: Environmental > Aquatic > Freshwater > Lake > Sediment | place: USA: Wyoming | collected... | reverse complement strand
CTCGATTGGTTCGTCTGGACGGCGGCGATCGGCTCCCACGTCTTCTGGGCGTGGCTGTGGTGGGTGTCGGGACGAACCCGCGCGGCGGCTAGCTTAAACCCCAGGCCTCAAGAAGGGCCGACTCTTCCTCAGCCGATCGAACCTTCTTGAACCTCGCCCCGGAGCGCCCCTTGACGCGCGCTTCACACTCCTTCCAGGTCAAGTGCCGCTCCAAACGTCCCTCGAGCAAGCTTAAGTAGACGACGGGACCGGAAGGCACGGCGGATCCGGCCGCCCGGCTTCTCGCGGGCAAACCTCGCGCCGGCGAGGGCGCCAGTGATCCGTGGGGATATTGAAGCAGGGGACCGTCGTAGAGCGTCGCCCGCCGGCGGCGGCAAAAGGCCACGGCCAGCTCGTCGCAGCGCTCGTTGGCGTCGTGGCCGCTGTGTCCCTTGACCCATCGCCACTCAACACCGCCGCGGCCCGAGGCCAAGACGTCCAGTTCGCGCCAGAGGTCCTCGTTCTTGACCGGACCGCCATCCGCGGTCTTCCAGCCGCGGCGCTTCCAGCCGAAGATCCATCGGGTGATCCCTTCCAGCACATAGGTCGAATCGGAGTGGATGATCATGGGGCCCGACAAAGACCGTGCCGCGCGCAGGCCGGAGATGACGGCCGTCATCTCCATGCGGTTGTTGGTCGTCGCCTCCGCCCTGCCGGCCAGCTCCCGCACGTGCCCGCCTGGCGCGGCCAGCACGCAGGCCCAGCCCCCGGGGCCGGGATTGCCCGAACAAGCGCCGTCCGTGAAAAGAACGATCACCCCGCTATCGTATCAAAAGCGCCCCGCCGGACCCGAATGCTAGAATCTGCGCCATGACCTTGACCTGGCTGTGGGCGCTCTTCGTGCTCTTGACCGGGGGGCTGCTGGCCATCGACCTCGGTCTCCTCCAGAGGACCGCGCACGCCATGCGCATGCGCGAAGCGGCCGTCATGACCACGCTCTGGGCCCTCCTGGCCTTAAGCTTCTGCGGCGTCATCGCCTGGGCCTATGGGCACGACAAGGCCATGCAGTTCTTGGCCGGCTACATCCTGGAACAGTCCCTCTCCGTCGACAACCTCTTCGTCTTCATCCTCATCTTCCACTATTTCCGCATCCCGTCCCAAGACCAGCCGAGAATACTGCATTGGGGCATCCTGGGCGCGATCGTGATGAGATTCTTCTTCCTCTTCGCGGGCCTCTCGCTCCTGAAGGCCTTCGCCTTCATGTTCTACGTCTTCGGCGCGATCCTTCTCTGGACCGGGGGCAAGATGCTCCTCTCCGGCGATAACGACGCCCCCGAGCCCGGCAAGAACCCGGCCCTGCGCCTGCTGCATAAAATGCTGCCCGTGACCCCGGATTTTCACGGCCAGGACTTCTTCACCCGCTCCGCCGCCGGACTCTGCGCCACCCCGCTTCTGGCCGCCCTCGTCGTCATCGAGGCCTCAGACCTGATCTTCGCCGTCGACTCGATCCCCGCGGCCCTGGGGGTCACCAACGACCTCCTCGTCGTCTACACCTCCAACATCTTCGCCGTCATGGGCCTGAGATCGATGTACTTCCTGCTGGCGGGCTCGATGATGAAGTTCCGCCACCTCAAGACGGGCGTCTCCGTGGTCCTCGGCTTCGTGGGCCTGAAAATGATCGCCAAGGACTTCCTTCATATCTCCACCGGGGTTTCGCTCGCCGTCATCGCGGGCGCCTTGGCCCTCTCGATTGCCGCCTCAATAATCCTTAAGCCCGCCGAAAAAGAAACCTGACGCAAGACCGGCGGGCGTCTCGATGCTCGCTCAGCGGCGCTGATGGGAGCGAAACGCTTCCTTGCGCTTCTTCCAGTAGTCCTTCTTGGAGGAGGACTTATGCTCGCCGGAGTGGGGCGGGCGCTGGGGGCTGGGCATGAGCGATTTGCTCGGCGCGGAGTCCTCGAAGAGCGCGGGGGCGGTCATGACGAGGAAGCGTCCGATGATCTCCTGAAGGTCCATCTCCGAAACGACCACCTGCCACTCGGGACCCAGAAGAGAAATCGCGCGCGCGTGATGCTTCGTTGCCTGGAAGCGCGCGAGGAGCTTGGCGACTTTTTTCAAGCCCAGCTCACGACGACTGGGGATATGGCCCTCGGTCATCTTACTCTTCGTCATATGCTCGATGCGCTCGATCATGTAGCGGTTGCTCGGCGTGACCAGGCTGATCGCAACGCCCGAGACCCCGCTGCGCGCGGTGCGCCCGATGCGGTGGACGTAAACATCGAGCTCGCGTGGAATTGAGTAATTGATCACGTGGGTAAGATCCTTGACGTCCAAGCCGCGCGAAGCGACGTCGGTGCAGACGAGGAGGTTGACCTTCTTGTCGCGAAAAGCGCGCATCGTGCGCTCGCGGTCCTGCTGGGTCTTGTCGCCGTGGAGGGAGTCGACCCTGTAGCCGCGGCCCGAGAGGTACTCGCTTAAGTCCATGACGAGAGCCTTCGTCTGGCAGAACACGAGGCCGTAGAACTCGTCGGCGGCCTCGATGAGCTTGCAGACGAGCTCGGGCTTGTCGGACTCGCGCGCCGGGTAGTAGACCTGCTTGACCGTCGCCGAGAGAACCTCGGTCTTGTTGACCTGGGCGTGCTTGGGCTTGCGCAGGTAGGCGTCGGCCACGCGGCGGACGTCTTTGCTCATCGTCGCCGCAAACAGCCAGATATGCGCGGTCTCGCGCGGCGTCGCCTGAAGAATCTTCTCGAGGTCTTCCTTAAAGCCCATCGAGATCATCTCGTCGGCCTCATCGAGGACGACGGTCTTCAGGCCCGCGAGCGCAAGCGAGCCTCGCCCTAGGTGGTCGATGAGGCGGCCGGGCGTGCCGACGACGATCGCGCAACCGCGCTTGAGCCCTTCGAGCTGGTCGCCGTAGCCGGCACCCCCGTAGATGGGCAGAGCGCGCACGCCCTTATACTTGCCGAACAAGTTAAGCTGGCCCGCGACTTGAATCGCCAGTTCGCGCGTGGGGCACAGCACGAGGCCCTGGACGCGCCGGTCGGCGGAGTCGACATGCTCCAGGAGAGGCAGGCCGAACGCGGCGGTCTTGCCCGTCCCCGTCGCGGCCTGGCCGATGAAGTCGGTCGGACCGGCAAGCAGGACCGGCAGAGCCTGCTGCTGGATCGGAGTCGGCGCGGCATAGCCGAGCTCGGAGATCGCGCGCGCCAGCAGGGGGCTCAAATTTAAGTCGTCGAATGATTTCAAGTGCGCTCCTTTAGAACCACATCTTACTCCAATGCCCCCGCCGGGCCCGGGCCGTCATATTGGAAATGCTGAGCGAATCCACTGGGAGAGGCGGGCCATCCCGTCCTCCATGCGAACTCGAGGCCGCCAGCCGAGATCGTGCTTGGCCGCGCGAATGTCGAACCAATGCGCGGTGGTCAATTGACTGACGAGGAAGCGCGTCAGGGGAGGCTCGGACTCAAGTCTCAGGGCCCGCCAGACCGCCTCGCAGGCGTCGGCGGCCGCGAAGGCCAGGCCCTTGGACACGGTCTTCTTGACGGGACCCAAGCCCGCGGCGGCCAACATCCGCTCGACAATCTCCCAGACCGGGCGAGGATCTCCCGCCGAGAGGAAATACGCGTTGCCCGCGATCTCGGAGAGAGGAGAGAGCTGGACAGCGGCCAGGACATGCGCCTCGACGGCGTCGTCGATATAGATCGTATCGACGAGCTTGTTCTCCGCGCCGATGCGCATCAGGCGCCCGGCGCGGGCGCGCGCAAGGATCCGGGGCAAAAGATGCCGATCGCCCGGCCCCCAGACCAGATGAGGACGAAGCGAGATGGTGGAGAGCCTCTCGAAGTTGGCGGCCAGCACCATCTCCTCGGCGCGGGCCTTGGTGCGGGAATACTCCGAATCGAAGCTCTCGGGATAAGGGATGCTCTCGTCGACGCCCTCCACGTCTCCGCCATGGAAGACGACGCTGGGCGATCCCGTAAATACCAATCGCTTGACGCCGAACTCAAGACAGGCGCGCAGGACGTTTTTAGTTCCTTGGACGTTGACCGCCTCGAAGTCCTCCGTCCGGCCCCACAAGCCGACCTTGGCCGCGACGTGAAAGACCGTGTCGCGGTCGTCGCAAGCCGCGCGGACGGCCTCAAGGTCCGTGATGTCGCCGGTGAAGACGTCGATGCCCATGACCTCAAGATCGGGGTACAAACCCCGACCCAAGACTCGCACGTCATCTCCCCTCTCCCTCAATTTACGGGCGAGCGCCCCTCCGAGAAATCCCCCTCCTCCCGTGACCAGCGCCCTCATTTAAGTCTCCCCGCGGCCCAGACGGAAAGCTTCTCCCGAAAAATCTTGGCGTTATGGCGGATATCCACCGGGAAATTGGGATGGAAGAGAATCGTGGCGATGGGCCGCGTGTGGGGATATTTCTCCCCCAACCCCAGCAGTTCCCGAGTCAAATCTTCATCCGTCTTCCCGCACGAGCGTTCCTTCTCGACGCACAGGACAGCGCGCCGGCCGACTGAGACCAACGCCGTGCGTTTAATGTCGGGATGAGCGTTGAACACACCCTCGACTTGGGTCGTATAAAGCTCCCCGTCCTTCGTCCGAACGCGATGAGACTTGCGTCCGAGAAACCACAGACGCCCCTTCTCGTCGATCCTTCCCAAATCTCCCATGCGATGCCAAAACCCCGTCCCATCCGGGATCTTGGCCAAAGCCGTCTCTTGGGGACGATGGAAATACTCCCGCGAGACCATCGGGCCTTTGACCGCGATCTCGCCGACCTCGCCACCCCGCACCTTCAGGGACTCATTCCAAGAGGCGACGGGTCCGTCCGTGATTGCGATGAGCGCAACCTCCGTCCCATCCACAGGGCGCCCCACGCAGACTCCGCGCCCCTGCGCGCTCAGCCCGGCGGTTTCCGCAAGAATCTCCAAGGAACCCATCACCGCCGCCGGCAAAGCCTCGGTGGCGCCGTAAGGGGTGTGGACCTGCACCCCGGGCGCCAGCATTGCCTGGACGGACTCCAGTATCTTGGCCGAAACGGGCGCTCCGGCCGAAAGGACGCGACGCAGGCCTGGAAGCGCGATGCCATGACGGCGTCCAAAACGGCCCAAGCCGTCGAGCAGCGCCGGCGAGCCGAACAACTGATGGGCGCCGCGGCCCTGCAGGAGTGCGACCAGGCGGGCCGGGTCCGCCGAGCCCGGGCGGGTAAAATCCATTTCCGGAATGATGCAGGTCTGCCCCAGGGCCGCGTCGAACAGCCCGAAGAGCGGGAAGGTCGGCACGGAGACTTCTCCCTCTTGAATGTCGAAGAGGCCCCGCAGGCTCTCAAGCTGGGAGGCGAACATCGCGTGGGTGTAGACGGCCCCCTTGGGAGCTCCGGTGGAGCCGGAGGTAAACAGCACCGCCGCGGAAGACTCGCAGTCGACGGGCTCAATCCGGACTTTGCCGCGCAGGCTCCGCCAATGGGGCGCACCCGGGAATTTCCCGTCCGCCGAGAGGAAGAGCCGCGCGGTGGGCGCCCAGCGCCCCCAAAGGCGCGCCAAATGCGCCTTGGGCGAGCCGACGAAAGCCGCCGGCTCCGTCTCGCAGAGGCAGCGCCCCATGTTCAAAAACCCAATACCGGGATCAATAAAGACCGGGACGAGGCCGGCAAGGTAAAGGCCGAAGGTGAGGGCGTAGAGGTCCTCGGAGGGCGGCACGAGCAGGGCGACGCGCTCCCCGGGCTGAAGGCCCGCCGCGCGGATGCCCTCCGAGAAACGCTGGGCCGCCTCGGCGATATCTCCGAAACGGGCCGCGCGGCCCCCGCGCACGACGGCGGGCTTGGCGGCCAGGCGCGAGGAGACCCGCAGGAAGGTCTCGGCGACGGGCTCAAGAGGGGCGACGCTCATGCGCGGCTCGCCGCGGACCTCGGGGCCAGGAAATCGGCGATGAGGCCCGCGAGTTCCGGGGCGTCCTCAAGCAGGAAATGCCCGCAGTCGGGAAAGCGCCGGATCTCCGCCTTCGGGAAACGCTGGGCCCAGCCTTTGAGAAAAGACTCGTCGAAGACCCAATCTTTCATGCCCCAAGGCAGGAGCATGGACGTCTCTCGGAGCGAACCGAGCTTGGATTCTATCTCGGTCATCGCCCGCCAAGAGGGATCGCCGGCCGCGAGGGGGATGTCCTGGACGAAGCGATGAACGGCGAGGCTTTCGCGCCAGCCGTCGCAGACCGAGAGATAGCCCTCCTCGGCCTCGGGGGATAATCTCGTTTTCGCCGTGCAGGTCCTCAAAACCAGCTTGCGCGCCAGGCGGGAGGCTCGGAGGGGAAGTCCCGTCACCGCGCCGCGCAGCCCCCTCAGGAGTCCGGGAAACGCCTTCTCCTCCGGCAGGCGGAAACAGGAGGTATTGAAGGCGACGATGCGGGAGACCCTTTGGGGATGTCGCACAGCCCAGCCCATGCCGATCATGCCCCCCCAATCGTGCAGGACCAGAGAGACAGGGCCGCTCGGCGCGACTTTTTCGACGATGCGCTCGAGGTCGTCGATGCGGGAGGCGAGTGTGTAGCGGTAGCGGTCCTCTCCGGGCTTGTCTGAGAGGCCCATGCCGACATGGTCGGGCACGAGACAGCGATGAGAGCTACGAAGGGCCTTGACCAGGTCGCGGAAATAGAAGGACCAGGTGGGATTTCCGTGGACCATCAGCACGGTCTCGCCTTGACCCTCATCGAGGTAATGCATCCAGTAGCCGCCCAAATCCAGGCGGCGGCCCTCGAAGGGATAGAGCGTCCGGCTGACCGAACTCACCACTCCCACCCCAGCATCATGCAGTTAAGGCCCGAACCGATCCCCAAAAAACCCACCTTGTCGCCCTTCTCCAAGAAACCCCGCTCCTCGGCCAAGGCCGCCGTCAGCGGCAGGCTCACCGTGCCGATATTGCCCAGATATTCAAATGTGGAGAAGTCCTTCTCGGCCGGAACTCCAAAGGCCTGGAGCACCGCGGCGCGATGCGGGCCGCCGACTTGGTGGCAGATCGTTTTATCGACGGAGGTCGGAGCCCAGCCGAGGGTCTTGGTGAAGCTCTGCCAGGTCCCGCGCGCAAGATCCACGCCGTTCTTGAGCACGGCAGGGGCGTCGGTGCGCATGAAATCTCTCTCCCAACGGCAGAGATCCCAATGCTCGGGCGCGGCATGAGCGACGCCGCCGAGCAAACGAGGCCCTTCCGCCCCGAAGCTGCCGTCGCTCAGGAGCACGGCCACGGCCCCCGAGCCTCCCGTCAGCGTCGCGATGGAGAGCTTGAAGCAGTCCATGGTGGGAGTCTTCAGCATGGCGAAGATCATGCTCTCGTTGATCTCGCGCGCCGACTCGCAGGAGACGACCATCCCCGCCCGGATCTGCCCGAGTTCGATGCGGTTGGCGATGTCGATGATCCCGGAGAGGACCCCGAGACAGGCGTTGGAGATGTCGTAGACCGCGCAGTCTCGTCCGACTCGGAGAGAATTGGCCACAGCGCAGGCCGTGGCGGGCTCCGAAGACTCGCGGCAGACTCCCGCATAGATGAGAGCGCCCAGGGCGGACGCCGGCACGCCGGACTGGGCCAGGGCCTTGCGTCCCGCGCGGGAGGCGCCCTCGGAGAGCTTAAATCCCGCGTCCCACCACCTCCGCTCACGGATGCCGGTCAGGGCTTCGAGCTGCCCAAGCGGAAAATGCAGGGCCTTGTAGACGGGTTCGATTCGTTTTTCAAGTTCCGAGGAAGTGACGACGTTCGGGGCGAGCTCGTACGCCAGTCCGGCCAAACTCACCTTGGCGTATTTCATTGCGCCACCTTCAGAGTGAAATCGCGCATCTCATAGACCGTCAGCCCGTCCCGGGTCAGGTAGCCGTCGGCGGCGACGGTCTTGTTCGCGTCATCGACGGAAGTAATCACGCAGTCGATCACGACTTCCTTGTTCGCCTGCGTGTATTGTCCGCGGTAGAGCCAGCGGTGCGGTTTGCCGAGGATCATGTTCTCAAAGCGCCCCGCGCCGGGCCAGCGGTCGCGCGCATAGCACTTCATCAACTGGATGAAGGACTCAAGGCCCAAAGAGCCGGGGCAGACGGGATCTTGGTAGAAGTGCGCCTTGAAGAACCACTCGTCGGGATCGACCTTGCGCACGCCGCGCAGGACCCCGAGGCCCTTCGGCCCGCCGCAGAAGAGCTTCACCTCGTCGAGCATGAGGAGCCTGGAGCCGGGGAGAGCGGGCAGGCCGCCCGAAAGAGGGAGAACCTTGCCGGAACCGTCGTTGACCGGGCGTTTGGCGCCGCGCAGGCCGAGCTGGTTGGAGAGGGCCTCCTTCGTGAAGAAGCCGAACTCCGTCGTGCCCTTATAGACGAGCCGGCCTCGGGCGTCGGTCATGGACATGTCGTAGCCCTGGATGATCATTCCCCCGGACTGAGACACCTTGCTCAGCGTGACCTTCGTCATCAGCGTCCCCGCCTCGTGCGTCACCTCGACAAACTGCGTCGCCACGCCGCCGAGGTTGCGGAAAGACAGGTCGATGGGGCTCGTCAGCGCCGAGCCGCAGTAGGCGGCCAGCCAGCCGCAAGGCTGAAGGGCAACTTCCAGGAGTACTGCAAAGGGCATCGTGCTCTGGCCGTTCTCGCTGAAGTACCACTCCCCGGGGGGGACGTCGTACTCCGCCGTGGCCGTCGCTCCCGCCTTCAACATCCAGGGCGGCCCCTCCACATCCACGATACGGTCCAGGAATTGATACGGCGGAGCAGGCAGACGTGCAATAACGCGATCTTGATCGAACGGAAGATATCGGTCGCCGAAGGCCTCTGAGGGTTTGCCGTTCGAATAGGCAAGGATCTTGTCTGGGCCGTAAAGGACGGTCTTCTTCGCGGAGGTGCGACTCAACCACAGTCGTTCAATCTCATTGCGATTGGTCCCGGAGAGGCGGACCGACATATCCGTGATCTGAACGATGTTTTTATCATCGGCGTACATGAAAGCATCGGCAATGCAGAACGGCGCGCCGTCCTCCCCGTAGCCCAGTTCCTTGATGTGGAGTTCATACCGCGCCTTCTTAGTCGAGGCCAACACCTGACCCCGGCATTTCAGCTGGCTGGCCACTCCGGGCACAGGCTCATGCCAGACTCTGCCCTTCTCCCCCACCCAGCCCATCCGCATCAAATAAACGCGCAGGGTGTGCAGGCAGCACTCGTACATCAAAGTGCCGGGCATCACGTTGTCGTCGATGAAATGACAGACCAAATGCCAGTCGTCCGGGTGGATGTCCATCTCCCCCACCGCACGACCCAAACCATAACGCCCGCCGTGCGGGTCGAGTTCCAAGATTCGATCCACAAGCTTCATATTTCCCGCGGGGAGAGTCTCTGGCGCAAACGACACGGCTTTGAACTCCGGTCCAAAGGCCGAGACCATATCGCCGGAACGAAGAGCCTGGAACTGCCGGTCGGATAACGAAGTTTTTTCGTTGAAGAGAGAGAGGGGCTTCCAATCGGCCGGGAGTTTCCCGGGCGCGGAGGCCTTTTCGGCTTCGGTAAGTATGATCCCCCGTCCCTTGGCCAGTTCCGCCTGGGTGAAGAAGCCCGCGCAGCCCTTCCTCATGGTGATCAAGGGCTTGCCGTCGACGGTCCCGTCGTAACGGAAGAAGAACAGCCAGATGTCGTCGTGCTGGCCGAAGCCGTCGATCGTGATGTCGTAGCGGATGACCTCGCCCGGCGCCGGGAGATGGTCGTGAAAGGTGACGATGGCGTCGAGAAGCCGGTAGACGGCCAGCCCCTTGGTCCGGGAGTCGATGCCGAGATAGCCGGAGAGGAACAAGTCGGCTTGGCCGGCTTCAACGGCGATGCAGGTCGGGATGCGCCCTCCGTCGAGATACCAGCCATCGCGAAGGACATCGTGCTCGGTCACGCAGCGGCCGGACTTCATCGAATTCGGCTCGCCCGAGACCGAGAGGATTCGGTCGGCCAGCATCAAGGGCTCGCCCGGGAGCCTCACCCGCGTGGGATAGGCGTCAACGTGCGCGAAGTCCTGGCCGAGGACCGCGCCGATCTTGCCGACGGCAAACTCCAGGCAGGCCGCGCGATCCATGAAAACCCCCGGGGCCTGAGAGACCGCTTGACCCCCGGCCAGGCGGACCTGCTCGGAAATGTTGCGGGTCTGAAGCTTGGAAAATCTCTCCGAGAGCCGCAGGAATGTTTCATGGGCCTTGAGCGTCAATGCCGCCGCCGAGGCCGTCGAACCGGCCGGCACGCGGGGCGTCTCAAGCGAGGAAGGACGCGCCGTCGTCGTGAGGCGCGCGCTCGGCGCAGACGGCGGTCGCGGCGAATCTTTTCGGACCGGCGCCCAGGTGACTTTCGCCGGCCGCCCGCCCAGAGGCACGCGAACCCATTGCGCAGGCGCTGCGGCCGCGGGCTGATGAGCGACGCAGAAGCTGCGGCCCCCATAGAGAACCTTCAAATCGACGGCGACGCGCTCAGACAGAAGGAACGCCAGGACCTTGAGCGCTCCCGTGACATCGTCTTGGCCTCGCACGTCGAGGGCGCGGGCGTTGTGGGGCAGGGGGCCCAGGATCTTGCCGATCATGCGGGTGCAGGAGCCTTGAGGACCCAGCTCGATGAAAGTGCGCACGCCGTCCTCGTAGGCCTTCTTGACCAAGGCGGCGAAGTCCACGCTGCGCACGGCCTGGGTCGTGATGGAGTCGGCGGAGCTCTCCCGCGTGACCTCGTAGGCCCCGCCGAAGGCTCCGGAATAGTAGCGCACCCCGGGCAGGGGACGAGTGGGGAAGAGGTGGAGCTCGCGGTATTTTTCCTCGACGAGCTTGGCGGCCGGGAAATGGACGGTGGACACTCCTTGCAGCGGCAGGAACATGCAGCCCAGCCCCTCGACGAGCTTCTCGACGGCCGAGCGATAGCCCCCCACCACGCACTCAACCGGGGCATTGACGATCAGCAGGGCGGCGCGCTCCGCCCCCCTCAGGGCCTTATGGACGCAATCAGCGGGACGGTCCACCACGCCGAGCACCCAGTCCACCTTCTCGTGCGCGGGAAGATTCCAGAACTGGCGCGCCGCGTCGCACGGCCCGGCGAGCTCGCTGGTAAACAGGCTTGAGCTCTTCATGCGGCGCAGCATCTCATCGCGAGCCGTCCAGGCGCGCGTGGCGAAGAGTCCCGCCGTCTCTCCGAGGCTGTAGCCCAGCACCGCCTTGGGCCCCACGCCGAGCAGGCGAAGGAGGTCGCTGGCCACCGTGCCGTGGGCCACGGAGCCGAAGATCAGGGCGTGGTAGTCCTCGTTGAGCTCGCGCTCAGCGGAAGTCTCCCAGCCCTTCTCCCAGCTCAGGCGCCAGGGCGCGATGCGTCCGGGAACCATCTGGTCGCGCAGATGGCCGTTCTCGGCGTCCTGACGCCTGAGAAGTTCGGGCCACTGCGCGCCGAGGCCGACGGTCATGCCCAGGTACTGGTTGCCGGAACCCGGGAAAACGAACGCGAGGTCGCCTGCGAGGGGCGGACGCGTGGTCAGATGGATTCGGTCGGACGCCGCGGGGCGCTCGGGGTTTTCCTGCAGGGAATCGGAGGCGGCGCGCGCCAAGCTCAAAAGCTCTCGCCAATCGCGCGCGAGCAAAACCGCCGCCAAGGCCTTCCGCGGCGACTGGCCGCGCTTCATCCACGAACGGCGCGCCAAGGCCTCGACGTTCTCGGCGGGATCCTGCTCGGAGGCCCAGGCCGAAAGCTCCGAGAGGCCCGCGAGGAGGCCCGCGGCGGCGTCGGCCTCGACGAGGAAAAGTCCCTCGCTTCGCGCTCCCAGGGGCTGGCGGCGCTCATCTTCCAGGCTCGGCGAGCCATCAGCCTCCAACTGCTCGAGCACGACGTGCACACAGCCCCCATCTGCCCCCAAGGAGGACACCCCGGCGCGCCTTGGGCCCTCGGCTCTGTTTCTCAGCCAATACTGGGCGCGTCGCGGGCTGTGGAAACGCTTGCTCGCAGAAGACAGGGGCGCTACGGGAAGAACAATCTCGGGACCGGGAGGGAGTATCTCCTGGTAGAGGGCGAGCGCCGCCTTGACCAAACCGGCAAGGCCCGCCGCAGCCCCCGCGTGGCCGATGACGGACTTAGACGACGACAACGCCACGGGCAACTCGGCCTCGGCGGTGCCGAAAACCTCGACCAAGGCGGATGCCTCCGCGAGGTCCTCGCGAGGGTCGCCGGAGCCGTGGCATTCAAGGAGGCCCACGGTGCTCATGTCGATGCGCGCGTCGGTATAAGCGCGGCGCAGGCTCTCGGCGCAGGCCTCGGAATTCGGAACCAACTCTTCGCAGCCTCCCCCGGAGGCAGACCCCGCCCCTTTGATCACCGCGTAGACGCGGTCGCCGTCGCGCAGGGCATCGGGAAGGCGCTTGAGAATGACGCAGGCCGCACCCTCGCCGGGAGTCGCGCCGTCTGCGGAGACGTCGAAGGGGCGCGAAGTCCCCGTGGGCGACCAGGGCTTAAGAGCCTGAGCGGCGGCCAGGGCGCGAACGTCTCCCGCCGCGTCGCAGGCGGCGACGACGGCGGCGTCCACCTCTCCGCGCTGAAGCGCGCGCAAGGCGGCCTCCACGGCCTTCAGAGCCGAGTTCTCCTCGGCCGAAAGCGTAAAGCTCGGCCCGCCGAAGCGGAATTCCCGCGCGATGCGGCTGGCCGCCACGGAGGCGAGGCCTCCCATGACGCGGTTGGCCGTCAGCGCGGGGCCTGCCGCCTCGCGCAAATGGGAAAGCCAAGCGGACTTTTCATCCGCCAAGAGAGACCAGCCCTTGGCTGCGGCCCAGCCGTCGGCCTTGGCCGCCAGGGTCCAGCGGAAATCGTAGTGCGTAATCGAGAGATCAAACGCCACCCCCAGGAAGACGCCGACGCGGTCGCGGCCTTCCTCGGAAAGGCGGGCGTCGGCAATCGCGGCTGCGGCGGTCTGCAGGGCCAGGAGCTGCTGGGGCAGCATCTCCTCCATCTCCTTGGGCGGGATGCGGAAGGCCGCGGCACCCTCGCCCGCCTCGCGCAGGTAGCGGCCCTTAAACCCCGCGGGGGTCTCGGCACCCCACCAGCGCTCGGAGGCGAAGGCAGGCTCCTCGGCGGAACCGTTGAAAACCGCCTCCTGGTAGGCCCGCAGTCCGGTCGCGGCGCCGAAACGCGCGTCCATGCCCACGATCGCGACCGGGACGTCCGAGCGCGGCCTCTGAAACGGCACGGCGGCGCGTCGGGAGGGGACCTTCCTCTCGGGAGGCTCTTCGACCAAGAGATGGGCGTTGATGCCCCCGAAGCCGAACGCCGACAACGCCGCGCGGCGCGGGGTCTTCTCGTCGCGCCTGGGCCAGGCGGCGGCCTCCACGGGAACGCGGAAGGGGCTGTTCTCAAGAGCCGCCGAGGAGTAGGCGGCGCGGAAATTCGCGTTGGGCGCGATGACTCCCTTCTCGAAGGAGAGAAGGACCTTCATGAGCCCGGCCGAGCCCGCGGCGGTCAGAAGGTGCCCGACGTTGGACTTGACGGAACCGAGGGCGCACTGGCCGGGCGTCCAGCCGCGCTCGCCCCAGAGGGTCTTGAGGCTTTGTATCTCGACGGGGTCTCCGGTGGGCGTGCCGGTGGCGTGGCACTCGATGAAATCGACCTGGGAGGCGGACAGGCCCGACTCCTTGTAGGCCGCGCGCATGGCGCGCAATTGGCCCACGGAGTTGGGCGCGAGGAGGCTTCCGCCCACGTCGTTGGAAAGTCCGCCTCCAAGCAGGACTCCCCGGATTTTATCCCCGTCGCGCTGGGCGTCGCTCAGGCGCTTCAAGACGAACATTCCAGCGCCCTCTCCCACCACCAAGCCGTCGGCCGCCGCGTCGAAAGGCGCGGGCAGGCCGGAAGGAGAGAGGGCGCGAAGCTGGGAAAACCCCATCTGGGTGTAGAGGCTCTCCGGCCGAGAGACCCCGCCTGCGAGCATCGCATCGGCGCGACCCGCGCGCAGTTCCTCCATGGCAAGCTTCAGGGCGTAGAGCGAGGAGGCGCAGGCCGCATCCAGGGTGAAGGCCCCCCCGCCCAAACCGAAGGCTTTGGCGAGCACCCCCCCTGGAAGTCCGGCCACGGAGCGGTTCTGAGGACTCGTGCGGGGCGAAGACGGCAGCGGCGAAAGACCCAAGGCGTCGCGCTCGAAGGCGGGCAACAAGAGTTCCCGGCCCCAGGCGGAGGCCGCGTCGGTCGGAAGGACGAGTTGCCCGATAATGACGCCCGTGCGAGCGCGCGCGGAGGAGGAAAGCCGGGAGTCCTCGACGGCGGCGCGCGCGGCGTGCAGGGCGAAGTGGTAGGCGCAGTCCAGTGAGAGCGCCCACTCGCGGTCCAGGGCCAGCCCGGCGGGATCGAAGCTGAAATCCTCCACGAAGCACGCCTTCAGGCAATAGACCTTGTCGGGGGCGCCCCGCGCGGGATCAAAGGCTTCGCGCGGGTCGAGCGGCCAACGGCCCGCCGGGACCTCCTTGGCCGCGCAGCGGCGGCCGACTAAGTTCCGCCAGAATCGGTCCAGGGTGGGCGCGTCGGGGAAGAGTCCCCCCGCGCCGACGACGGCGATGGGCTCGGGCTTGGGGGTCACCGCTTGTAGATCGTGAACGCCTCCGCGTCCTCCGCCCATTCGACCTTGGAGCGGTTAAGCCGCCGCATCACGCCGAACCAGCCGCCCTCGCTCGGATCGTAGACGGTCTTCGGCAGGGGTGCTTTGCTGGCGACGACGCGTATGGTCTCAGCCGACATCTCGTCCGTCGACTTCGGAAGTTCCGCGACCAGGCGCACCCCGTTCTTCTTGGCCGCCTCGTCTGGATACTCCCAGGACTCGCCGGCCTTCAAGCTCTTCTCGGAGACGATCTCGTTGGGCACGACGAGCGCGGTCTTATCCTGCGCGCCGAGATCGTAGACATTGTAGAGATAGACCGAGCAGTCGCGCGTCACGGTCACCGTGATCTTCGCCTCGTCGCCCTGAACGAAGCGCACCCGCGAGATCCCCAGTTCGACGTGGAAATCCTTGTCGGACGCGGCCTCCCGGGGAACGACGCACGCCTTGAGGCTGGCGTGGTAGCGGCAGCCGGGGCAGCCCGCAACGTCCTGGTAGCCCTCCTCCAGCACGACTTCTTTGAGGATGCGTCCGCTTCGCGTCGTCTGCAGGATGCTCTCGGTCAGGCGAGACTCCTTGCGCAGACCCTCCTGCTGGAAATCCATGAACTTGGATTTGACCTCGACGCCGAGGAAATCCTGGACGGCGGCCGCTCGGGCCTGCTCGACGGCGGCCGCGCGGACCTGATGCTTCGTGTCCTGCTCGCCCACCGAGACCGACGCGTCTCCCTCGACCCAAGTGCAGCCCTCCGGGTCGGTCCCCAGGATCTTGCCGCGGCGCTCTTGGACTTCGTTCTTGCCGGGCTCCTCGACCGACGTCCCGGTCGGCCCGGACAGAACCGCCTCGGATTTCGGCTTGCGGACGGAAGCCGCCGCTCCGTTATGGACGCGGTCATGATCTTCAAAGGCCTTCTCGGCGCGAGCCTTCACGGCGTCGGCCTCGGCGGCATTCAGCGTCGACTCCAAGGGTTTGACGGGTCTGAGCGCAGAGCGACCGCCGCAGCCGGCGGCTCCCAAAACGACCAAGACCAGCAGGATATTCTTCATGATTTCTCCCGGAAAGAATCTCAGGCAGCGGTCTCCACGGCGTTGCGCCGGAAAGCGGGGGCCAGGGAGGCGTCGACGGTGCATTCGTAGCCCTCCAGGCGCGCCACCAGCGCTCCGCGCTCATCGATGAACTCGATGTCGGCGCCGGCCAAGCCCTCGCCGCGTCGGAAGGCCTTGGCGACGACCCGGACGCCGCGCTCGGGAAAGCGATCCTCGAATTGCCGGTAGCGCCGGGCAAAGCTCGGCAAAGACGGCGCGCCCATTGTCTCGCAGGTCCAGAGGATCATGACCTGAAAGGCCGCGTCGAGGGCGGAGGGGTCGCAGGTCCACCGGTCGCGCACGGGCGAACGCATCCAGGACGTCGGCGGCAAGGACGTCTTGACCTCGGCGACGACGCCGCCCGGGCCGCAGACGGGCACGGAGAGCAGTCCCTGGAGTTCGGGTCCGTGGAAGAGGACTTCGCGATAGATCTTCTCGATCTTGAGAGGATAGGCCGGCCCCTTCGTCGGCGAAGACGCCGCCGGCGCGGCCGCGCGCTTGAGCGCCAGGACAACGCTCGCCGAGGCGTGAAGGACCCCTTTCTCGCTCCGGATTTCCGAAGCGACGACGAAGCCTCCATCCCGGCGCTGCGCGGGACCGGCATGGACCTTGATGGCCGTGGGACGCACGGAAGAGACGACGACGCCCTTGGCCACGCGCAGATCATCGAAGCCGACGAACACCAGGCCGGGCTGTCCGTGCAGCGCGCCATGCGCCAGCCACTCGGCCGTCATGGCCAAAGGAAGGACCGCACGGCCGTTGATGACGTGAGCGGCGAGGAAGGGATGGGTCTCAAGCGCAAGGTCCCGCTCGAAGGCCAGCGGCAAAGAGGGCCGAGTCCCCGGCAAGGCCGCCAGGATCACGGTCTCAGCGCTTGCCGCCCCGGCGCGAGCCTCCGCAACGAGATGAGCGCCTCCCTCGGCCAAGCCGATTGCGCCCACTCCCTCGGAGGCGAAGAGCTTCTTGAGTGAGGCATCCACCATGCCCCCGTCCCACGGGCCCCAGCCCAAGGACATGACGCGGCAGTCCGGCAGGCGCCGGGAAAGAACCCGCGCGGCTTTATTCAAGACCTCGTTGGCCATCGCGTAGTCGGATTGTCCGACACGGCCATAGCGGGCCGTCGAGGAGGAAAACAACGCCAGCAGGCGAAGGTCCCTCAGTTTGAGCGCGTCGAGGAAATGACGCAAGCCGGCAAGCTTGGTGTCGAGAACCGAATCCAGATGCTCGTGCGTCTTCTCTAGTATTTTCTTGTCGGCCAGGACCCCGGCGCCGTGCACAAGTCCGCGAACGGGCCCGAAATCGCGGACGGTCTCGGCGAGGAGCGCCGTCACGGCGGCAGGATCGCGCACGTCGAGCGATCGATACCTCGCCTCAACCCCGGCCTCCTCGAGGCTCTGGAGAGTCCTGAGGATCTCCCGCGACGACAGGACCTCCCTGGCTCGCGCGGCGATCTCTTTGGGAGATAAACCCTTTTCAGTGGAGGCAATAGCCGACCGGAGCTGCGCCTCGCTGCGGGCCGCGGACAGGGCCTGGGGCTCGCCCTCCGGCGCGGGACTGCGGCCGACCAAGACAAGCCGGGGCTTGAAGGCTTTGGCCAGGGCCAAAGCGGCGGCGGCGGTCACGCCGCGCGCTCCGCCCGTGACGATCACCGCGTCGCCCGCGCAGAGAGGCTCGCGCCCCGCGCTCGCCGCGGGCCGTTCGACCAGCGCGATGGTCCTCACGCCCTCCGTCGAAAGAGCCGTCTCGACTGGCCCCTCATAGCCGAGTTCCTTGCCCAGGAGTTTGGCGGCCGGTTCGAGCGCCAACGCGGCGTCGAGGTCGATCCATCGAGAGCGGACGCTCGGCCACTCCCGCGCCGCGGTCTTAAGCACACCGGCCAGGCCGCCCAAGGCCGGGTCCTGATCCCGACCCTCAAAGCCCATGGCGCCGTCGAGGCGAGTCACGCCCACGATCATCCCGCGCCGGCCGCGAGACTCAAAATGCCTCCCAGCGGCCTGGATCATCAAGAAAGCCTTCTTGAGCCACTCCTCGGACTGCGCCGTCCACGGACAGCCGGACGCGGCCGGACGCGCGGGAGCCACGACGACCAGGACGCCGAGGTTCTCGGGGAGAGACTTAAAATCGTCGATGGCCACCGCCTCCGCTTTGAGACCCTTGCCCTGCAATTCGTAGACCAAGGCCGTGTCCAGGCCCGAGTCGCGAGTGACGGCGATGGTCAAGGCCTTGTCGAGCGGAAAGGAATCCCTCGGCCCCACCGGGACGAGTTCAGGCTCAAAACGCTGGATGAGACAGGGCTCCGAGCTCTCGGGAGACGACGCGGAAGGAGCCGGCGCGGGCGCCGGCGGCGCTGCGGGCACAGCCGGAGAACTCCCCTGCGAGAGATATTCGGACAACTGGCGGAGACTGCGCAGCGTGCCGAGATGTTCGGGCTTGACCTTGGGGGCGTTCGGGAGCCTCTCCGCGACGACGGAGAGAATCTCCACGCGCTTGATCGAATCGATCCCCAAATCCCCCTCCAAATCCATATCAGGGTTGATCGTTTCAACGGGATAGCCGGTCTTCTCCGAGACGACGGCGGCCAGGATGGAGAGAATATTCGAAGGAGTGCTGGACGACAATGACGGAGAAACGGCAACGACGGGAGAAGAGTTCCCCTGGGAGAGGTAATCGGCGATGGATCTTAAGGTGCGTAATGTCCCAAGATGCTCGGGCTTGACTTTAGGCGCTCCGGGGAGCTTCTCCTGGACGGCGGAGAGGATCTCCACGCGTTTGATCGAATCGATTCCGAGGTCCCCCTCCAAGTCCATGTCGGGGTTGATCGTTTCGACGGGATAGCCGGTCTTCTCCGAGACGACGGTTGCCAGAATGGAGAGGATATTCGAAGGAGCGGCCGACGGCACTGGCGGAGAAACGGCAACGACGGAAGAGACGGGTGTAATCCGTGCCGGGATCGCAGGCGAAGGGATGGCCTCAGGAATGACCGGGGACAAGGGAGCAGAGCCCGCCAGGCGGGCGTAGAGGGACTGCTGCTGTTCGACCAAGGCCTGGACCGAACGCTGAGAGGCCTCCTGGCCCTCCAGGAACTGCAGGTGAAGCGCGGCGGTCTGCTCCTGCAGCCTCGTCATGGCGTCGATGCTGGCCTGCGCGGCGGCAAGGGCCGAACTGAGGAGAGAAGCATCCCCGGCCGGAACGAAGGAAACGGCCGGAAGCGACGGGGCGGAAGCGGGAACGCGCTTGGCAAACTGCTTGCGCGGAGTGGAGCGATAGCCCGCGCCGGTGAGGGTCACGGCCATCTTGGGCTTGGGACGGACGTCCCTAAGCCCGGCGGATCCCCCCTGCCAGGGCGCAAGATCCACGGCATGGCCGAGGGCCGCGATCTGGGCCAAAGCTCGGGCCAGGTCGGCGGCGCCGGATTTGCGGCCGCCTGAGGCATCCACGGCCACGACGGAGAAATCCTTGTCTTTCAGGATCAAGGATGCCAGGGCGCTTAAGCGCGCGCCGGCGCCGACTTCCAGGAACGTCCGCACTCCATCACGATACATAGCAGAAATAAGCTTGACGAACTCCACGGGCTGGGCCAACTGATGGGCCAGGATTTGCCGCGCCTTGGCGCCCTCGACGGGGTAGGGTTCTCCCGTCGTGTTGGCGTAAACGGCGAGATCCGACTTGGCGAAAGAAACTTTTCCGAGAGCCTTGGAGAAAGGCTCCAGTGCCGAGGCGACCAAAGGACTGTGGAACGCCGCCGCAACGGGAAGCCGCACGCATCTCCAGCCTCTGGCGGAGAGGACTTTCTCGGCCTTCTCGATCTCTTTCGTCGCGCCGGAAAGGACGTTCTGCGCCGGGGCGTTGCGGTTGGCAATCACCAAATCGAGCTTCTCTTCCAGCGCGGCTTTCTCGACCTCGGCAAACGACGCTTGAACGGCAAGCATGGCGCCCTTGTCGGAGCCGTCGCCCTTCATCAAGCGGCCCCGGAGTCCCGACAAAGAATGCAATGTCTGGGCGTCGAATCGCCCGGCCGCATGGAGGGCGACCAGTTCTCCGTAGGAATGGCCCGCAAAGGCCGCAGCCTTCACGCCGAAGCCCTGCAGGACGCGCCAGGCCGCCAGGGACACGGCCCCGAGCGCGGGCTGGGCCACATCGGTGGAGCGCAGGGCCTTCTCTTGAGCCTCCTTCTGCTCCGCCTTCCAGGCCGGATGCGGGAACATCAAATCGGAAAGAGGCGAGGTCCCCTCAAAGGCCGCGTCGGCCTCTTCCAGGACGCAAAAAGCCTCGGGGAACTGGCAGATCAGGTCGCGGCCCATGCCGACGTACTGAGCCCCCTGGCCGGGGAAGAGCACTCCCAGCTTGCCGGGCTTGCCGGAACCGAAGTAAATCCCCTCGGGCGAAGACCAGGAAGATTGGTCGGCATTCCCCGAAAGCAGAGAGGATGCTTTGGCGAGCACGGCTGAAAAATCGGAGGACTTCTCCACGACGACGAGCAGACGGCAGGGAGACGAAAGGTCAAAGTCAGCACGACTTTCGTTCGCGGCCGTCCGAATCTCATCCCAAGTCTTGATCGGGGCAAGTTTTCCCAACTGAGTGGAGAGAGAGGTCGCGTCGCGGCCCGACAGGGCGAGGATTTCGCAATCTGCGTCCCAATCGGTCTCCGTCTTGGCGGGGGAGTATTCCTCGAGGACGGCGTGGAAGTTGGTCCCGCCGAAGCCCAGGGCGGAGCAGGCCGCGCGGCGCGGGTGGCCCTTCGGAGACATCCAAGGCCTCTTCTCAAGGCTCAAGTAAAACGGGCTCTTGCCGCCCGCCAGCACGGGCAAGGGCTCGGAGACCTTGATCGTCGGCGGGTAGACCTTATGATGGAGGGCCATCGCGGTCTTAATCAAGGCCGCGGAACCCGCCGCGGCCTTGGTGTGGCCGATCATGGACTTGACCGAGCCGAGGGCGCACCAGGCCCCGTCCCGCCGCGCCTCGCGGTAGATCGAGGTCAGAGCCTCGACTTCTATGCCGTCGCCGACCGTCGTTCCGGTCCCATGGCCTTCGACGAGCTCGACGGTCTCGGGCGGCACTCCCGAGACCCGGTAGGCCTCGGCCAAGGCGCGCTTCTGGCCGTCGGCCGACGGCGCGTAGATGGACTTGCCCTTGCCGTCGGAGGAGGTCCCGATGCCGCGGATGACGGCATAGACGCGGTCGCCGTCCTTTTGAGCCTCGTCGAGGCGCTTGAGGACCGCCATGCCCACGCCCTCGCCCAGGGTCGTGCCGTCGGCCTGGGAGTCGAAAGGCTTGGCGTGCCCGCCGGCGGAAAGAGCCGGGGTCTTGGTGAAGCACATGTACATGAAGATGTCGTTGAAGGCGTCGACGCCTCCGGTCACGACCATCTTAGCCCGCCCCGTCTGAAGCTCGAGGGCGGCCATGTGGGCCGCCGAGAGAGAACTGCCGCAGGCGGCGTCGACGGAGCAGTTCGTGCCTCCGAAATTGAAGCGGTTGGCGATGCGGCCGGCGACCACGTTGCCCAGAAGCCCGGGGAAGGAGCTCTCCTGCCAAGGCACGTAGGCGTCGGCGATGCGCTCGACGACCTCTTCGGCCTGCTCGGAAGGCACGCCGGCCTCCCGGAGGGCCTTGCGCCAATGGGGATGGCCCAAGCGCGCCCCGAGGGGAATGACCATCTCAAGCGTTCCGGTCACGCCCAGGATCGTCGAGACCCGGCTCTTGTCCCAATCCTTCTCGACGGGATAGCCGGCGTCGGCCAGGGCCATCTTGGCTGCGACCAGGCCGAAGAGCTGGGCAGGATCGGTCGCTTCCAATGTGTTGGGCGCCAGGCCGAATTCCGCGGGATCGAAGTCGTACGGCTCGAGAAATCCCCCCTTGTAGGCGTAGACGTGGTCGGGCTTCTTGGGATCCTTGTCGAAATAATCCTCGCTCCGCCAATGGGACGCGGGAACGTCCTCGATGGCGTCTTTCTTGTTCTTGATGTTGGCCCAGTACTCGCGCAGGGTCTTCGCTTTCGGAAAGAGGCAGCCGATGCCGATGACGGCCAGGGGATGAAACGGGGGCGTGGCGTCTGATTTATTGGGCATTGTCTCTCAGTGGAGGAGTTGGTCGAGTTCGCCGGAGGTCAGGGGCTGCGTCCGCAGGGTCTCGCCGTCGAGTTCGACGCCTTGGCAGCGGAGGAAATGAGCGCGAGTCAGCACGGCCGCCCCGTAGAGCAGGTTGAGGGCTACCGTCGCGATGGAACGGTTCTCGGGGACTTCCAAGAAACTCCCCTTGGTCCACTCGTTGAAGGCCCCCATCGCCGGGCCGCACCAGACCTGATAGTCGAGGGCCCGGTCGGGCACGCCGGCATTGGCCCAGCGCGAGGCCTGGCCGAGATAGGAGCGAAAGACGAGGGCCAATTTGTGTTTTGGGTCTCTCTCCGCGCGTTCTATTTGGGAGGGATCACGCTTGAGGAAAAACTCACGAGTCTTGGTCCAAACGGATTCAAGAGGCTCGCGGAAAAGATCTTTTTCAAGAGGACCGCGCACGGACGGAGGCAAAGCCTCAACCGAGTCGTAGGATCGATACACGTCATAAAGCTTGGCGGCACGCATGGCAAACATCGTCCCGCGCTTAAGGACCTGGACCTTGACTCCCAGCTCGAACATATCCGCCGCCGGGGCCATCACCACGTCGGCCTGACCGGCCTCGGCGAGCATCTTGCGCACGCGGTCGCAGCTGCCCGACTCGACACAAGCCTGATTGACCGAGCCGGTCATGACGTAGGCGGCCCCCATCAGGTAGGCCGCGGCGGCGGAGGCGGGAGTGGCGATGCCGCCGGCGGCCCCCACGCGCGGAGGCGAGGCGAAACGATGCTTGGCCTGCAGGCGGTCGCGCAGGGCGAGGATGGCGGGCAAAAGGCTGATCAGGGGGCGGTTGTCGGTGTGTCCGCCGCTGTCGCCTTCGACCGTGACGTCCTGGGCCATAGGGACCTCGGCGGCGAGTTCGACCTCCTCGGCGGTGATGAAGCCCGCAGCGGAGAGCTCCCGCAGCATCGATTCCGGCGCGGGGGAAAGGAATTTCTCGGCGACCTCGGATCGGGAGATCTTCGCGAAGACCTTGTTGGGCGCTACGACTTTCCCATCGGGAGCGCGGCGCAGGCCGCTCAGGCGATAGCGAACGATCGAGGGTGTGAGTCCCATGAAGGCGGAGGCTTCGACCAAGCGCACGCCCCGGCGGAGATAGAGATCGCAGACAGCATTTTCCAGATCGGGCTCGTTGGGACTGTGGATGAGATTAAATCCATGCGGCGTCCCGCCGAGAGAGTCCTTCAGACGGAGGATGGCATCCTCGACATTCTCCAGGGGAAGTCCCGCCGAACCGAAGAAGCCCAGCAGGCCCGCGCGGCCCGCCGCTTCCACCATTGGCATGGACGCGATGGCGTTGGCCATGGAGCCGGTCGCGTAGGCGTAGCGCAAGCCGTGCTCGCGCAGGAACCGGGGGTCTCCTAAGGACTCGGGCAGAAGCGCGGGGGCGACGGCGTCGCCGCAACGGACGGGGCTCTTGAGGTCCCTCAAGGCCTCGCCAAGCGGGGCGTGAAGGACAGGGTGGCTCGGGGTCAAATCGTTCTCGTTGGCGCGCGTGTCAGATGAAGGTCAATTATACCGTTTTCTGCGCGGCGGAATCATCACATTTTGATAGGATGAGCCCCCATGAAAGAGAGCTTCCACGAACTCCTCAGGATTTGGTTTCACTTCGTCGAGGCGAAAGGCTACCTCGGGGTCTTCCTCTTGATGGCCCTGGAAAGCTCCATCGTCCCGATCCCGAGCGAAATCGTCATGCCGCCGGCGGCGTACTGGGCCGCGCAGGGCCGCATGACCTTCTGGGGCGTGGTGCTGGCGGGAACCGCCGGCAGCTGGTTCGGCTCGATTGTGAGCTATCTCGTCTCCCGCGCCGTCGGAGCCCCGGTCGTCAAGCGCTACGGGAAGTTCTTCCTGATGCCTCCCGAAAAGGTCGCCGCCGCCGAGGCCTGGGTCCGAGAGTACGGAGTCTCCGGAATCTTTTTTGCCCGCCTCGTGCCGGTCGTGCGGCACTTGATCTCGATTCCCGCCGGCATACTCGAAATGCCGGTCGCCGCTTTTTCCGCCGCGACCACCGCGGGGGCCTTCCTCTGGTGCGTGGTGCTGTCTTGGTTCGGGATGCGCATCATCGGCGACTCTCCCCAACTCCTGGAGTCTCCGGAGGAGCTCGCACGGGTGCTCAAGGACAAGATGCACCTCGTCGTCCTGGGAGTCATCCTCCTGGCCGCCGCCTACGCGGCGATGAGCTGGTTTAGGAAGCGCGCCTCAAAGTCCCAAGTGCAGGCGTAGGGACGCATTGATCAGGCGCATCACCCCGGAAGGAAGCCTCCCGATCCTGCGTCCCAGCCGGCTCTTATCGACACTGCCGACCTGGTGAGTCTTGGCCCTGCAGGCGCGCCCATCGCCGACCGTCCCGGCGGGAATGGCAACCTCGAATAAGAACTCCCGGCCCGACGAGGAGGACAACGGGACGACCGTGACGGTTCCCATGTGGGCGTTGTGCGCGTCCCGAGAAACCACGACGGCCGGACGAGTCTTTCGCACCTCCGCGCCCACGGCGGCCCTGTAATCCGCCCAGTAAACCTCCCCCCTCAGGATCACCAGTCGTCCCTCGCGTCCTCCAGTTCCTCCGGATGGGCGGCGGCGTGGCGGTAGTCCGCCGCCAGCCTCCGCTCGAGTTCTTCCTCGCGGAGAGACTTAAATCTCTCCAAGACGGCGCGGGCGACGAAGGCGCTCTTGTTGGCGACCTTGTCCAGGCGCTTGGCCAGGGGCTCGGGCAGGGTGATGTTCATGCGTCGGTATCCCATCCGGATAGTGTAATACACATTGCAATACACATCAAGACCCGGCCCGGCCCCCGGCCGCCGTCAGCCGCGCGCCGTGGCCTGCCCCGCTTCGCAGGCCTGGATGTACTTGGCCAGGATGACGCCGCGGGCGGCGTCCCGGGCCTGGGCCGTCACCGGATGGGCCACGTCGAACCACCGGTCCTGGGCCGAGCCCTTCCCCTTCTCCGCGGGGAAGACGACGAAGGGCTCGTCGTTGCCCGGCTCCTCCTTTTTAAGCACGCGGATGCCTTTGATGACGAAGGCGTCGGCGACGACCAGCTCGGCGAAAGCCAGCAGCTTCGTCGCCCGGCCCGAATTGTCCTCGAAAAGCCTCACCCGTCCGTCCAGCTTCGGCAGTGTCGCGTCCATGATATCCCTCCTTGATCCGCAATGGCGTCAGGAAGGATACGGAGAAGGGGGCCGAAAAGTTCCATCCGCCGAGCTATGGACGGACGATTTCCCGCCCCAAAAGCGCGTCAAGCCAGCGCCAAGGGGCGCGCCGCGTGGGCTTGGAGACGACGCGCACGTCGGCAAGGGGCAGGGCGCTGCGCCCCGAGGCGAGCTTGACGGCCGGGCGCCCGCGCGCGATGACGCCGAGTTCGCGCTCCTCGCCGTTTTCGCCGACCAGGGCGACCGCAATCAGGGTCTCGCGCGCCGCCGCGCCGAAATAGCGCCGCCACCAGCCCGCGCGCGCAACGAACTCCCTCCAGGCCCGGGCCACGGCCTCGGGAGGGGTCCGGCGGGCCAGGGCGTCGGCCAGGGTCGGCCGCCACTCCAGGGAATGCTCCTCGCCCAAGATCGAGAGCTTCAGTCGAAACCAGGTCTTGGCTGGGTCCGAGACCGGAAGGGCCGAGGCGTCTGGAAAACTCGGCGGGCGAGAGGCCTCGACGATGACGAGGCCGTGGCTGGTCTGGCGATGCGCCAACGGGCCCCTGAAATGGACCTGGCTTCCCGTGACGACCTTAAGCCCCTCGACATCAGGATTGCCGGCGAGCTCCCGCAGAAAGCGCGAGCGATCCCGCGTCTGTTTATAGCTGAGATGCCCGAGGCTTTGATATCCGACCGAGAGCGGGTAGTGCCACAGCGTCAAAAGCCCCGCGCTCGCAGCCCCCGGCCAGCCCGCCAGCCAATAAGCGGCCGCGATCTTGGCCGATTGGATGGCCGCCTCGACGGCGTAGTGCCCGACCTGAGCCCGAGGGCTCAGCTCGACGGGGCGGTCGAAGGTGCGCGAGAGGATATAGAGCCCGCTCGGAGAGGCCAACTCTGGGGCGACGACGGGCGGCGCCGACAAAACAGGCGCAGCCATGGCAGAGGGGATCGCCGTGCCGGGCAGTAACGGCAGCGCCGGCGCCACGGCCGCGGGCAGAGGGGCCGAGGCGCTCAAGCGCAGGCGCACGGGCTCAAGCGCCCACGAGGGCGACGACACAAGCCAGAACAGCGCCAGAGCCCGCCGAGCGCCGCGGATCACCGCGGACCTCCCCATATGACCCCTTGGTCCCGGCTTTCGGGCGCGACGGGTTCCGCGTCGGAAGAGGCCCTGTCATTGGGGAGGCGTCCCGATTCGTTGTAAGAGAAGCGCGGACTGATCTCCCTCAGAAGCGCGGGAAGTTCCTCGGGATGAAGCGCATGTTTAAAGATCTTGGCGAAGCGCTCGCGCGAATGTCCGTGGTCGTAGAAGGCGTCGAAATCGCCGAAACGCCTAAGCCCCCTCGCGACCCTCGCGCGCGTCCATCCGGCAAGCCGCATCCCGGGATAGCGGGTGAAGTAGATCATCCCCTGGCAGGCGTCGGGAAACGACATGGGCAGCAGGCCCAAAAATCTCACGGTCCCGGCAGCCCAATCCGCGTAGGCCCCGGCCACACGCCGCCGGCCGTGCTCCCACTGGAGCGCAAAACGCCCCTCGCCGAGGCCGAGGAACTTAAGCTGAAGCCGGCCGAAGGAAAACCGGTCGTAGTTGCGCATAGGCCGACTCCCCATGACGGAGACCGGGTTTGCGGAGAACGCCTTGACGGCCATCCCGCTTAAGTCGTTCCGGGCGGCGGCGGCGTCATCACCAGGGAGGAAGAGGTCCACGTCTCCTGTCCGGGAGAGACGCCCCGTCTTGGCGATGGAGGCCAAGGGTGAGAGCATCTCGAGCGCCTTGCTGCCGAAGACCGTAAAAGAGGCCCCCTTCGTCAGCGACGCCGCCAGGCCCAGGGTCTCGGCGTCGACGAACACCCTCGCCGTTCTCTTGCCGGCCGGAAGCTCGTAGACGCCAGATCCCCCCGGCCCCTCGCCCAGCCGCCGGGCCCGCGGCGCTTGGAAGGCGTCGCGCCAAGCCTTCGCGATCTTGGCGGCGAAAGAAGGGACTTGCTCCTCCTGCGCGGACGCCGCGGCCTCCAGGACAGGCGCGGCGACGGCCGACGCGAGAGCCTCCTCCGCCGTCAGAGGTTTTGGAGCAGAGAGGGCCGCGGCGACGGAGATCGCCGTGCCGGGCAAAGACGGCAGCACCGGTACTACGACCGTGGGCAGAGGGGCCGAGGCGCTCAAGCGCAGGCGCACGGGCTCGAGCGCCCACGAGGGCGACGAGACAAGCCAGAACAGCGCCAGCGCCCGCAAGACATAGCGGTTCATATTGGGAAAGTGTAGACGGAAGCGCCTCCGTGCGAGAGTGCCGAACGTCCTAGGAGCCTGGGCGGGAAGGACCCACGCTGGGAATAGGTCTATCCCCTGGGATCATTAGGCCCAAGGCCTCAGGCGGGTTTTGCGAGGGGCTGTCACAATGACAGGAGCGGCGGACATCCGCCGAAGGAGAAAACGATGAACGCGAAGAGTCTGGCTTTGATGCTGTGCTTGGCCGCCGCCTGTCCCCAGAACGGCTGGAGCCTGTGCGTGAGCATGGGAGGCGACCAGGAAAACTGCACGGTGGGAACTCAGCTCAAAGAACGCCTGCAGAGGGCGATCTCAGCCTATTTCGAGGGGAAGGACGCCGAGCTCAAGGAGGTCGCCTCCGCGATCTCAAGCAGTTCTGATCCGAGGTTCATCTACACCGCGATCGCTACAAAGGCGA
>Ga0334722_10001620_pt1 | contig 27576 bp, 23 predicted proteins | sample C3_bottom_MG_FD_207210 | JGI IMG/M metagenome (GOLD analysis project Ga0334722, IMG submission 207210) | Sediment microbial communities from Yellowstone Lake, YNP, Wyoming, USA - C3_bottom | ecosystem: Environmental > Aquatic > Freshwater > Lake > Sediment | place: USA: Wyoming | collected... | reverse complement strand
ATTGCCAACATCTCGTCCGACCCGTCGACTAGGCTGCGTGCGTGGCCAAGGTCGTCGTCCAGTTCGCGTGTACCGAATGCGGCACAACCGCAGGTCGGTGGCTCGGACGCTGCCCCGGCTGTGGCGCCTTCGGGACCCTTCTCGAGGAGCTGACGGGGCGCGACACCGAGTCCAAGGCGGTGGCCGCGAAGCCGCTGCAACGGCTCGGTGAGGTCGAGGCGAACGAGAAGGAGCGCATCTCGAGCGGCGTGCCGGAGCTCGACCGCGTCCTTGGCGGCGGAATCGTTCCCGCGTCTCTCGTCCTCGTGGGGGGCGAGCCCGGCGTCGGGAAGTCGACTCTCTTGCTCATGGCTTTGGCAGCCATGAGCAAGAGTAAGAGGGTACTCCTCATCAGCGGGGAGGAATCGCCGGCCCAAGTTAGCCTGCGCGCGGCCCGTCTGGGTGGTGCGCAGGCTGTTGAGATTCTCGCGGAGACGGAGCTCGAAGCAGTCTGCGCCACGATCGAGCTGGAGCGGCCGGCCGTCTGCGTGATCGACTCCGTCCAGACGCTCACCTCGTCGGCGCTCGGCTCTGCACCCGGCTCCGTCACTCAGGTCAGAGAAGCCGCGGCGCGCCTCATGCGCACGGCCAAGGGGCACGGTGTCGCAACCATCCTGGTCGGGCACGTCACGAAGGACGGTGCGGTCGCCGGGCCGCGAGTTCTGGAGCACCTCGTCGATTGCGTCCTGCAGTTCGAAGGGGACCGGTACCACGCCCATCGAATCCTCCGCGCGACGAAGAACCGCTTCGGCTCGACGAACGAGATCGGTGTCTTCGAGATGACCGGTGCCGGGCTCGTCGGGGTCCCGGACCCGTCCGAGTTGTTCGGGCACAGTGTTCCCGGCGAGATTGGCGCCGTCGTGGCATGTGCGCTCGAGGGAACACGCCCGCTCCTTCTCGAGATCCAGTCGCTCGTCGCGCCGAGCGACCTCGCAATGCCGCGCAGGGTGGGCACAGGTGTGGATCCAAAGCGCCTGGCCATGATCGTCGCCGTGCTCTCGCGGCACGCCGGAGTCGCGCTCGGCGCGGCTGACGTCTTCGTCAACGTCGCCGGGGGCGTCCGGATCGACGAGCCCGGGGCCGACTTGCCGATCGCGCTCGCAATTGCCTCCGCCGCACGAGGCATTCCCGTGGCGGACGGCACCGCGGCATTCGGGGAGATCGGCCTGACCGGCAGGCTGCGACCCGCGGCGCAGGCCGAGCGGCGGCTCGAGGAATGCGCGAAGCTGGGCATCCGTACGATCGTCGCACCCGCCGAGACGCCTGTCCGTGGCAGACTCCGACTGGTGGACGCTCCGACGCTGAGCCACGCTGTGCAGAGGGCCTTGGCCGGGAAGGGAGGGGATGACAGCCGAGACGACGACGGATAGAGGCGACGCCTCGGGGTGGGAGGGCCGTCTGCGCGACGCGATCGCCCGCGTCGCACCGGGCGCACCTCTTCGGCAGGGGATCGACGACATCATCCGGTCACACGAGGGTGCGTTGATCGTCATCGGGCACCCCGACGAGTTGTCGTTCCTCTATTCCGGTGGGATCCGCATCGATCAGCCGTTCACTCCGCAGCTGCTCTACGAGCTGGCGAAGATGGACGGGGCGATCGTCGTGGACGAGACCTTGACCCGAATCGCATACGCGAACGTCCAGCTGATGCCGGATCCTACGATCCCGTCGGCCGAGACCGGAACCCGGCACCGCACCGCGGAGCGCGTTGCGAAGCAGACGGGCGTCCTGGTGGTCTCGATCTCGCAGCAGCGGGAGACCGTGACGATCTTCATCGGCCCGGCGCGCCACCAGCTCGATCCAACGTTCTCCGTGCTTGCGAAGGCGAACCAGGGGCTCGCTGCGCTCGAGACCTATCGCAAGCGGCTCGATCAGGTGCTGACGAGGTTGACAGCACTCGAGTTCCAGGGCGCCGCTGTGCTCGACGACGTGCTCGTCGTCGTCCAGAGGGGCGAGATGACGGCCCGCATGGTGAGAGAGGTGGAACGCGACATCGTCGAGCTCGGCTCGGAGGGGCGCCTCATTCGGGCGCGGCTCGACGAGCTGTCGAGTCAGCTTCCCGAGGAGTTGGCCGCTGTCGTTGCGGATTACCACGCGAGCGACGTTGTCACGGACGGCCCGTACGCACTCGATCAGCTTGCGGCGCTGCCCCACGAGCTGTTGCTCGAGCCGGAGACGGTGGCCGAGACCCTCGGGTACCCGCGAGGTGTCAATCCGCTCGACACCGCGGTGAGTCCCCGTGGGTACCGTGCGCTGTCGCACGTTCCGCGCCTGCCCCCGACGGTGATCCGGCGCCTTGTCACCGAGCTCGATGGTCTCGAGGCGCTTGCACGTGCGTCGCTGCGCGAGCTCGAGTCCGTAGACGGGGTCGGCGCCGTTCGGGCGAGGGAGATCAAGGAGGGGCTCCGGCGCCTTCAGGAGCACAACCTCGTCGAGCGCTACCTGAATCTCTGACCGTCCGTCGCGCTTCGCGTGGGAGGCTGTCAGATGGCCTGCGGACGAGGACCGAAACCGGCTAGAATGTTGACCTGTCGCCGGCGGAACCAAACTGCCGGCGCTTTTCGTGAGGCAGTCGGACCACGGGGAGGCTTGGCTTGTTCGACATCGGCGACAAGGTCGTGTATCCGCACCACGGTGCTGGGACGGTAGTCAGCAAGGAGAAACGTGTGGTGCTGGGTCAGGCTAGGGAGTACCTGACGATCAAGATCCTGCACAACGACATGACCGTGAACGTCCCGAGCGAGAACGCCGAGAAGGTCGGTCTCCGCTGGGTGATCGACGAGCAGATGGTCGAGGTGGTCGTGAAGACCTTGACCGGTGTGTCGACTGAGATGCCGAAGAACTGGAATCGGCGCTTCAAGCACAACCGGGACAAGATGAAGACGGGCGACATCCTCGAGCTGGCTGAAGTCGTTCGGAATCTCGCGCTACGCGATCACGACAAGGGCCTCTCCACGGGCGAGAAGCAGATGTTCGTGAAGGCGAAGAAGATCCTCGCTTCCGAGTTGATGTACGCGAAAGAGATGACCGAGGAGCAGGCGGCAGAATGGCTCGACGAGGTCGTTGCGCGTCCGGCCGCCAAGCGGCCTGCGAAAGCCAAGCCCAAGGCGGCCGCTGCCACCGTCTAGGCGCTCTCGCTGCGCGAGAGCGCTAACTGGAGACGATGACGATGCCTTCGACTGTTTCCGGTGAAACCGGAAACACGTGGGCGATACTCGTGGGCGCAGGGTCTGGGGAGCGGCTGGGCAGCGATCAGCCCAAGGCGTTCGCGGCGCTGCGTGGTCGGCCGCTGCTGGCCGAGAGCCTCGAGCGTCTCGAGCGATCCGCCTGGATCGACGCGATCGTCGTCGTCGCTCCGCCCGGCTGGGAGGAACCGGCGATCCTGCTCGCCGAGGAGCTCGTAGCCGCGAAAGTCGTCACGGTCGTCGCGGGAGGGCAGACGAGAGCCGAGTCGGTTCGTGCGGGGTTGGAGGAGGTTGGAGTGGAGGCGCTCGTCGTGGTCGTCCACGACGCGGCTCGCCCTCTGCTCGAGGATGACGTGCTGGAGCGGGTTCTGACGCCTCTCGGTGAAGGGTGGGATGGAGCGGTACCCGGGTTGCCCCTCGCCGACACCGTGAAGCGCGTCGACGGTCGTCGCATCGTCGAGACCGTCGATCGAGACGATCTCATGGTCGTGCAGACTCCACAGGCGTTCAGGGCGGACGTGTTGCGGCAGGCGTTCTCCGGAGATCTCGCCGGGGCGACGGACTGCGCGTCGCTCGTCGAGCGGTGCGGTGGTCGTGTCCTCGTCGTCGACGGGGATCGGCGGTTGTTGAAAATCACCACGGTCCAGGATCTCGCCGACGCAGAGCGGTTGCTCGCGGGGTAGGGAAACGCGTGGCGGTTCGAGCCGTGTTCTTCGACGTCGGCGAGACGCTCGTCGACGAGCGCCGCTACTGGAGGGAGGTGGCAGCGCTCGCCGGTGTTCCGGAGCACGCTTTGTGGGCTGCGCTCGGCGTGGCAATCGAGCGCGGCGAAGACCATACGGCGGCATTCGGGTACCTCGGGGTCGTGCGACCGCGAGAGCTCGACGACGTTGTCGTGTACCGACGCGACGACCTTTACCCGGACGCGTTGCCGTGCCTCCTCGCCATGCGCGAAGCCGGATATCGAGTCGGCATCGCCGGCACCAGTCCGCGGCGCTCGAGGCGTGGGCGTACTCGGAGGACCTCCCGGAGCTCTCGGTGGCGCTCGTGCGCCTTGCCGCATAGCTGGCGTCCGCGCGTCCGAGCCTGCCACGTCAGAATGCCTGAGTGAACGATCTCCGCATCGGTCTCGGCGTCGACGCTCACGCCTTCGAGGAAGGAACTCCGCTCGTGCTCGGCGGAGTCGGGCTCGACTATCCACGCGGTCTCGCCGGTCACTCGGACGGGGACGTGGTCGCGCACGCTCTGACCGACGCCGTCCTCGGCGCTGCGGGGCTCGGCGACATCGGCTCGCTGTTCCCCTCCGGCGAGCAGCGCTTCCACGGTGCGAACTCGCTCGACCTTCTCGCACAGGCCTACGCCCAGGTCCGAGCTGCCGGATTCGAGCTCGTCAACGCCGACTGTGTCGTCATCGGCGAGGAGCCGCGGATCGCGCCGCATCGCAGCGAGATGAGGAGCCGTCTGGCAGGTGCGCTCGGCGTCGACGCAGCGGTGGTGAACGTTCGCGCCACCACAACTGATCGCCTCGGCTTCACGGGACGCGGCGAAGGGCTTGCCGCAGAGGCTGTTGCGCTTCTGCGCCGCAGCCGATAGCGCTCAGGCTGGCAGCCGGACGAGCCCGCTCTCCTGCATGACGAGCCCGTCGCGGAGGAGCGACTCGACGACGATCGGGTCGAGCTCGCCGGCAGACCGCGGTTCCGCGGCGACCAGCCGCAGCGTCTCCGACCGCCGCTGGCGGAACGAGCCCTCGAACCGGCTCTGCTTGCGAACCGGTTCCGAGCGGCTGCCGCGTGACGGGCAGCTGCCGGCGAGCGGACACGCGTCGCAGCGAGGAATCCGTGCCAGGCAGACCGTCGCGCCGAGATCCATGAGCGCTTGCGCCGCGACGGGCGTGAACGCGAACCCGGTACGGTCGAGCACGCGTCCCACGTTGACGTCGACCGGCAGGACGGGCTCCCCGTGGGCGAAGTTGCGGACCGCCGCAGCGGTGTAGGCCCCGACGCCCGGAAGCGCGGTGAGATCGTCAGGCCAGCCTGCGCGTACGACCAGCTGTGCTGCGCGGTGCAGGTTGATCGCGCGGCGGTTGTAGCCGAGCCCTTGCCACTCGCGGATCACGTCGCCGGGGCTTGCGGCAGCGAGCGCCTCGACGGTACCCCATCGTTCGAGCCAGGCCTGGTATCTGGGGATCACGCGCTCGACCTGCGTCTGCTGGAGCATCACCTCCGACACCAGGATCGCGTAGGGGTCGCGCGTCCGGCGCCAGGGGAGGTCCCGACCGAAACGGCCGTACCACGCCAGGAGGAGGGATTCCACGAAGCGATCCTACGGGCCGCGGTTGGCCGCTCCAGGCGGTCCCGCCTGTCGCCTCCTGGATCCGGCTTGAGGAGTATCGGCCTGCCTCCCAACTGCTAGAGGGTCGTGCCGCTGAGGAGCTCGTCTTGGAGCGAAGACGACAGAGCCGTCATCCGTTCAACGCTGCCGTCGCGTGCGAGCGCCGCAAAGCTGACGCCAAGATCCGGCAGTCGCACGAGCTTGGCGGTCGCGCCTTCCCAGCTTCCCCCGTGGCTCTCGACGCGCTTGCCGTCGATGCGGAAGACGCGGACACCCCAGGCGTAGTCGAGCGGGGTTCCGTCGTCGAGCGCGCCAGTTGTGTGAAGCGTGGCGGCCACGCCGGCTGTGTCTGCGAGCAGCGCCTCGTTCCAGCGAAGGAGGTCGCTCACGGATGTCCAAAGGCCGCCGTCGCCGATCGAGAGCGGTGCGGGCGAACGCCACGGCTGCGCAGACGCCGCGGTAGGCGGTGAGGCTGACCCAGACCATAGTGTCGTTGTGCGCATCTGCAGTGGCCCGAAGAAGTGCTTCTGCGCGAAGGTGGCGAGGTCGTTGCCCGACAGTCGTTCGAGGATGCGCGCCAGGCAGACGTAGCCGACGTTCGAGTAGGCGTATGTGGTGCCAGGCTGCTGCTCGAGCTCGTCGATCATCGAGAGCGCATCGATCACACCGTCGGATGTCCAGTCGCTCTCACCAGAGCGATCCATCTGCGTCCACACGACCTCCGTGCTCGGCAGTCCGGCGGTGTGGTGGATGAGATGGCGCACACGGATCGTGCCCGCCCAACGCGGAAGCTCTGGAAGCCAGTCAGCGATCGGAGCCTCGACATCGAACATTCCGTCCTGCGCAAGCAAGGCAGCGCACGCTCCCGTGATCTGCTTGGCGAGCGAACCGGCGTAGCCGACGGCATCGCAGTCGAGGAACCGGCCTCCTGCGCCTTTCCCGTGCGCGGCGAGCACGGTCGTCGAAGGCGAACTCACGCCGACCGCCACCAGCGTCGAGGAGTCGTAGCCTGCGGCGACGATCAGCCGCTCGATGTCTGGCTCGTCAAGCGCCACGAACGCACCGTAGAGCGATAGGCGGGAGACCGGCGGGGTTCTCGCTTCTCAAGGTTGCGTCGATCATCTCGCGTTAGATTGGCGGGCACCGTGACGGTCGTGCGTGAAGACGGAGGTGTACGTGATCGGTCGTGAGGTCGTCGTCGTCGATGCCGTCCGAACACCGATCGGCAGGGGGCATCGCGAGCGTGGCCTCTACAAGGATGTCCACGCGAACGCACTGCTCGGCGCGACGTTCGTCGGCTTGCTCGGTCGCGCAGGCATAGACCCTGCCGTGGTCGAAGACGTGATCACAGGCTGCGTGCAGCAGTACGGCGAGCAGTCGCTCAACATCGGTCGTAACGCCTGGCTGCAGGCTGGATTGCCCATCGAAACTCCGGCGACGACGATCGACCGGCAATGTGGATCGGGGCAGCAGGCAGTGAACGTCGCTGCTGCGCTCGTTGCGAGCGGTGTGCACGACGTGGTCATCGGCGGCGGTGTCGAGCACATGGGCCGCATCCCGATGTTCGTCGGGCGCAGGTGGATCGATCAGGTAGGCACGCCGTTTCCGCCGGAGCTGCTCGACCGGCACGCGCTGGTCGAGCAGGGTCTCGCGGCAGAGATGATCGCGGAACGGTGGGGGATCTCACGCGAGGAGCTCGACGCGTTCGCGCTCCGCTCGCACCGCCGAGCGACGACGGCGCGCGACGAAGGCCGGTTCGAGCGTGAGATCCTGCCCTTCCGCGTGAATGGCAGCACGTACGTGGACGACCAGGGCATCCGTGCCGACACGAGCCTCGAGGCGCTCGGCGATCTCGCGCCGGCGTTCAAGGAAGGCGGCAGGATCACGGCCGGCAACTCGTCTCAGATCTCGGACGGCGCCGCCGCCGTACTGCTCGCAGCGCGCGACAAGGTGGGTGAGTTGGGGTTGACGCCCCGCGCGCGCATCGTCGACCACCTGACGGTCGGCGTGGATCCGGTGATCATGCTCACGGGTCCGATACCGGCAACGACGAAAATCCTCGAGCGCAACGGGATGACCGTCGGCGACGTCGACCTGTTCGAGGTCAACGAGGCGTTCGCGTCGGTCGTCCTGGCATGGGAGCGGGAGATCCAGCCCGACGGCGAGCGTGTCAACGTGAACGGCGGTGCGATCGCTCTCGGCCATCCGCTCGGGTCGACGGGCGCGAGGCTGATCACGACACTGGTGAGCGAGCTCGAGCGATCGGACAAGACGATCGGGCTCGTCACGATGTGCTGCGGTGGCGGGTTGGGAACCGCAACCCTGATCGAGAGGCTGTAGTGGTCGTTACGGCGAATGGAGCCCGGATCGAAGCTCCACGAACCAGTCGAGGGCGTGCGGGTTGGCGAGCGAGTCGCGGCTCGCGACCCGGTCGGGCTGCTCGCCCATCAGGATCCGCTTCACCGGGACTTCGAGGATCTTCCCCGAGAGCGTGCGTGGGATCTCGGGCGTCTGGCGGATCTCGTCGGGGAGGTGGCGCGGTGAGCAGTCGGTGCGGATTCGCCGCTTGATCAGATCGACGAGATCGTCGTCCAGGCTGACATCGTCACGGAGCACGACGAAGAGGGAAAGCCAGCCGTCTGTGCCCTCGCGCGGGATGTCGACTGCGAGCGCCTCGACGACCTCGTCGAGAGCAAGCACAGCGCGGTAGATCTCGCTCGTGCCCATGCGGACGCCGCCGCGGTTGATCGTGGAATCGGAGCGCCCGTAGATGATCGCCGTGCCCCGGGACGTGATCTCGATCCAGTCGCCGTGGCGCCACACGCCCGGGTAGACGGAGAAGTAGCTGTCGCGATAGCGGCTGCCGTCCTCGTCGCCCCAGAAGCAGACGGGCATCGACGGCAGGGGCTCCGTCAGCACGAGCTCGCCGACCTCGTCCACGACCGCGTTGCCGTCCTCGTCGAACGACTGCACGTTTGCGCCGAGCGAACGGGCCTGCAGCTCGCCCGGGTAGACGGGAAGGACGGGGACTCCGCCGACGAAAGCGGTGCACACATCCGTGCCGCCGCTCATCGAGAAGAGCCAGGTGTCGCGGCCCACGTGGTCGTACACCCAGCGGAATCCCTCGGGCGAGAGCGGCGAGCCGGTCGAGCCGACGCTCCGGAGCCGCCTGAGGTCGCGCCCCGCCCGCGGGTCCACATTGGCTTTCATGCACGCGGAGATGTAGGCGGCGCTCGTCCCGAAGCACGTGATCCCGGCCCGTTCGGCGAGATCCCAGAGGATGCCCGGATCGGGCGCGGCGGGACTGCCGTCGTAGAGGACGATCGCCGCGTCCGTGAGCAGTCCGCCGATGAGGAGGTTCCACATCATCCAGCCCGTCGTCGTGAACCAGAACAGCCTGTCGCCCGGGTGCGCGTCGACGTGCAGGTGCAGCGTCTTCAGGTGCTCGAGCAGGATCCCGCCCTGCGAGTGCACGAGTGCCTTCGGGAGCCCCGTCGTCCCCGACGAGTAGAGCACCCAGAGAGGGTGCTCGAAGGGAAGCTGTCCGAACTCGAGCTCGCCCGGTCGGAGCAGTTCGTGCCAGTTCCCGTCGGTTCCCAGATACGGCAGCACGAACGCTCGCTCCACCGTCGGCAGCTCCCGCTGGAGCTCCGACACGGCGTCTCTCCGATCGAAGTCTCGACCGGCGTAGCGGTAGCCGTCGACGGCCAGCAGCACCTTCGGCTCGATCTGCGCGAACCGGTCGACGACCGTGCGCACACCGAAGTCGGGAGAGCACGACGACCAGACGGCTCCGATCGAGGCGCACGCGAGGAACGCGGCTGCCGCCTCGGGGATGTTGGGCATGTACGCGACGACACGGTCGCCGCGCTCGACTCCGAGCGCTCGCAGCCCCGTCGCGATCTCGGCAGTCAGCCCGCGCAGCGTTCCCCACGACATCTCCCGGAGCGGTCGCAACTCCGAGGCGTGGACGATCGCCACTGTCTCGTCGGCCTTGTCCCGGAAGACGTGCTCGGCATACGAGAGCTCCGCTCCCGGGAACCACTCCGCTCCGGGCATTTCGCGCCGTCCCAGCACTCGCTCGTACGGCGCGGCGGCCCGAACGCCGAAGTGGTCCCAGATCGAGGCCCAGAAGCCGTCGAGATCGGTCACTGACCAGTCCCACAACTCGCGGTAGCTGGCGAAGCGTTGGGCGCGCTTCGCCTCGAGCCACCGCAGATAGCCCGCAAGCAGGCTGCTCTCGGCCGCTGTGGGTGACGGTTCCCACAGCGGGACGGGGATGGTCTTCCTCTTCATCGGCGAGCTACGGTAGCGCCCAGGGCGAGGACTTGTAGATTGGCCGGGTGACCGTTCGCGTCCGCTTCGCGCCGTCTCCCACCGGATCGCTGCACATCGGCAACGCGCTCAGCGCGGTCGCCAACCGCTCCTTCGCGAACGAACACGGAGGGGTGCTAGTCCTGCGGATCGACGACACGGACCCGACGCGCGTCGCGTCCGGCGGCGAACGCGCGATTCTCGAGGATCTCGCGTGGCTCGCGGTGACGTGGGACGAGGGGCCATATCGGCAGAGCGAGCGCGGCGAGCTCTACGCTGCGGCCGCCGAGGGAGCGCTCGCGAGTAGTGGCGTACGCGATCCGGACGGCTCGATCCGGCTTGACGGGACGACGCTGGTTCGCGCGGACGGCACCGCGACGTATCAGCTCGCGACGGTCGTGGACGATCTCGAGCTCGCGATCACGCACGTCATCCGCGGCTCGGATCACCGGCCCAACGAGGCCGTCCACCGGCGGATCGCGGCCGCGCTCGGAGCGGCGTTCCCGGAGGTGATCCATCACGGGCTCGTCCTGGGCGACGATGGCAAGAAGCTGTCCAAGCGGCACGGGCACGCGGTTGCCTCCCTGGCGGAGCTGCGCGCCGAGGGCATTCCCGGATCGGCCGTCCGCGCGTACCTCGATGAGCTCGATCTCCCCCGCCACGACGTCCACTTCGACCTGAGTCGTGTTCGGCGGCTCGCGATCGAGGCGGTCGGGGCGATGACCGACGCAGAGCTGGCGGAGGCGACAGCCGCGCCGGTCGAGCTTGCACCGGCGCTGCGCGGAGCTCGGACGCTGATCGAGGCTCGCGAGATCGCCCGACAGATCCTCACACCGACGCCTGTCTCGCTCGGCGAGTCGGCGCGGCCGACGGTCGAGCGGTTCACGGAGCTGCGAGAGGCTGCAGCAGAGCGGCTGGACGAGACGGCCGCGAAGTCGATCGTCGTCGAGTTGAAGGCCGTCGGCGGTGACCTGAGGGCGCTGCGCCTGGCGCTCACGGGTGCGGAGCGCGGGCCGGAGCTCGCGGCCGTCGTGGCCGCTCTCCCCCGTGACGAGGCACTTCGACGCGCCGCGGCCGCGATCGGTGGCTGAGCGCGCCGATACGATCGCGCGGTGCGTCTCTACGACACGTACACGCGCGGGCTCGTCGAGCTGCCGCTCCCACCCGGGCCGATCGGGATGTACGTCTGCGGGCCCACCGTGTACCAACGGGCGCACATCGGGAACGCACGACCGTACGTCGTCTTCTCGTGGCTCGCGCGTTGGCTTCGCTACCGCGGCTACGACGTGACGTTCGTTCACAACATCACGGACGTCAACGACAAGATCTACGACGCGGCACCGGGACGCTCCGCAGAGCGAGCACGCGAGGCGACCGACTGGTATCTGCAGGACACCGACGATTTCGGCCTTGGCCGCCCGGACGAGCTTCCACTGGCGACCGCGACGATTCCGGAAATCGTGGCCTTGATCCGCGAGCTGATCTCGTCCGGTCATGCGTACGAGGTCGACGGTGACGTCTATTTCCGCGTGGAGCGCTTCCCCGAGTACGGTCGGCTCTCCGGCCAGCGTCCCGATCAGGTCGAGGAGCAGGAGCCGAACCCGCTCAAAGAGGACCCGCGCGACTTCGCCCTCTGGAAGGCCAACAAGCCCGAGGAAGACACGTGGTGGGAGTCACCCTGGGGGCGCGGGCGACCGGGCTGGCACATCGAGTGCTCGGCGATGGCGGAAAAGTACCTCGGGCCTGCGTTCTGGATCCACGGTGGCGGCCTCGACCTCGTCTTCCCGCACCACGAGAACGAGCGCGCCCAGTCCCAGGCGGTTGGGCGGCCGTTCGCGCGCGTGTGGATGCACAACGGGATGCTCCAGTTCACCGGCGAGAAGATGTCGAAGTCGCTCGGGAACGTCGAGACGATCCGCGACGTGCTCGACGAGTGGGGGCGCGAGACGGCGCTCCTCTTCTTCCTCACGGCGCACTGGCGCAAGCCGATCGACCTCTCCCAGGGGACGATGGCGGCGGCACGCGCCCAGTGGAGCGACTTCGTCGCCGCGGTCTACGATCGGCCAGACGAGAGATCGGCGCCGGGTTGGGAGGCCTTCGCGGAGGCGTTGGAAGACGACTTCAACACCCCCGGGGCGCTCGCAGTCCTGCATGACTGGCGCTCTGCCGGACAGCTTGACCTGATGCAGCGAGGCCTCGACGTCTTCGGGCTCGAGATCGAGCACATCGAGCCTCCAGATGACGTACATTCTCTCAAGAACATGCGCGATACGGCGCGGCGGCTTGGGGACTTCGACGCCGCTGATGTGCATCGCCATACGATCGAGCAGCGAGGCTGGACTCTCCGTGACAAGCCGGATGGGTCGGTGCTCGTGCCGCGCGCGTGATGCGCGAGCTCGTCTACGGGCGCAATGCCGTGCGCGAGGCGCTGCGCGGCCGGCGTGAGGTGCTCGAGCTCTGGGCCGGCGAGCGGGCGCTGGCTGCGTTGCCGTGGCTCTCGGAAGGGCCGCGCCTGCAGGTTCACAAGGAGCGCGAGCTCACCGAAGCTGCGGGCTCGCCCGACCACCAGGGCGTCGTCGCGTGGGCGGCGCCGTATCCGTACGCCGACGCGTGGGAGCTCGCTTTGGTCGAGCGTCCGCTGCTCGTGTGCCTCGACCAGGTTACGGACCCGCGCAACCTGGGGGCGGTGGCGCGCAGCGCTCTTGGTGCCGGGGCAACCGGCGTGGTCGTCCCGGTCCACGGGGCTGCCCGCGTGACGCCTGCGGTGTGCCGCTCGTCTGCCGGCGCCGTCGAGCACCTTCCCGTGGCGGTCGTGCCGAATCTGGCGCGCTACCTGGCAGAGGTGAAACGGGACGATCTCTGGGCGCTCGCAGCCGCCGCCGACGGCAAGCAGACGCTCTGGGAGACCGATCTGACGGGCGGAGTCGCGCTGGTCTTCGGCGGCGAGGGAAAGGGCGTCCGTCCGCTCGTCCGCAAGACGTGCGACGGGCTCGTCTCGATTCCGGTCGAGCCGGGAGTGGAGTCGCTGAACGTCTCCGTGGCGGCGGCGCTCCTGCTCTACGAGGCCCGACGTCAGCGGAACAACTAGGAGCGCAGTTGGGGTCGCTCGCGCCCGGGCCTAGTAACACTCTGTTACAAAGGTCTTCAGTCATGTCGGATCCGACCCTCTATCTCTTCGACGGCTCGAATCTCTTCCACGCCGGCGCGTACGGCGACAGGGACGAACTCGTCGACGTGCTGGCGAGCTTCGTCGCCCTGCGCGGGGCGCGGGGTGTGGTCGTCTTCGACGGTGCCGGCGCGGAGCGGACGATCGGGCGCCTCGTCGTCCGGTACGCGCCACACGCGGACGACGTCCTCGAGCGTCTGGCGGCCGAGCATCGGGACCGCGAGGAGGTCCTGGTCGTCACCTCCGACGCTGCTGTTCGCGGAACCGCGGGCCAGAGCGTGCAGAAGGCGGGATCGCGTGCTTTCCTCGAGGAGCTCGGCACGACGTCGCACGTCGAGGAGTCGGCAAGCCGCGTTCGCGACCGTCTCGACGACGAGACGCGCGCAAAGCTCGAACGCATGCGACGCGGCGAGCAGTAGACCGAGCACGCTGGCTCTCGAACATATGTTCTTAGCACCATGCAGATATTGCAATGGGGTTGTAACGCCCGCGCAAAGATGCTAGTTTCTCCCTCAACCTTAGGGTGAGACTTGGGCGTCGGAGCCAAGACCGGCGTCCAGGGGTCGTCTCAAGCGAACCGGGGGGACAGATGTCGACTCGCACAGCCGCAGTCCCGAAGACCGCCCAGAGAGTCCAGCGCGAGCTCGAGGACTTGCAACTCGTGATCAAGGCAAGAAACGGGAGCCAGGCCGCGCTCGACCAGCTGCTCAAGCGCTACCACGGCTTCGTGCGCCTGAAGGCGAGCTCGTACTTCCTCGCCGGCGGGGACGGAGACGACCTGATCCAGGAAGGGATGATCGGCCTCTACAAGGCCATTCGCGACTACCGCTCGGACAAGGAGACCTCGTTCCGCAGCTTCGCCGAGCTGTGCGTGACGCGGCAGATCATCACGGCGATCAAGACGGCGACGCGCTTCAAGCACACCCCGCTCAACAGCTACGTCTCGTTCAGCCACACGCCGGCAGGCTACGACGGCGACGGCGAGTGCACCCTCGGCGATGCGCTGCCGGGTCCGAACGTCGACGAGCCCTCTACGTGTGTCATCTCCACCGAGGAGCTCGAGAGCCTCGTGTTCTGTCTCGGCAGCGGTCTCTCGCAGCTCGAGTCGGATGCCCTGCGGCGCTACCTCGACGGCCTCTCATACGAGGACATGGCCGAGGAGCTCGGGTGCGACACGAAGACGATCGACAACGCGCTCCAGCGCGTGAAGCGCAAGATCCTCGCGCATCAGGCCACGCGTGCCGTGCCAGCCTGAGCGAAAGCCGGAGGAGGGACTCGAACCCTCGACCGCTCGCTTACAAGGCGAGTGCTCTGCCAGCTGAGCTACTCCGGCGCTCCCCAATCGTAGACGGCACGACCTTAGCCGGCTGCGACGCGGAAGGCCCCGTTGAATCTGCCTGCGCAAGGGTGGGATCCGCTTAGCCGCGGATCCCACCCTGCGCGAAGACCCCTGACGTCGGGTCGCTTCGCGACCCGAGGGGAGGTGACTCGATGTCTACGCAGCCAGTTGCTCGACCGCGAGCTCGGGTGCCTTCTCGGTGCCGGCACCGTGGTCGAGCCGGGGCAGCCAGTCGAGCCACTTCGGCAGGTACCAGTTCCAGTCGCCGAGGAGCTTCATCGTCGCGGGCAGGAGCACCGCGCGGACGATGGTGGCGTCGATGAGGACTGCGGCGGCGAGGCCGATCCCCATCTCCTTCATGTCGATGATCGGGAGCGTCGCGAAGATTCCGAATGCACCGACCATGACGACCGCGGCGCTGGTGACGACGCCGGCCGTGGTCTTGATGCCGTGCGCGACTGCGTCCTCGGTCTTCATGCCGCGGTCGTACGCCTCACGGACGCGGCTCAGGATGAACACGTGGTAGTCCATCGAGAGGCCGAACAGGATCACGAACATGAAGATCGGGAGCCAGAACGCGATTCCGCCGTTGGAGCGGAAGTTGAGCAGGCCCTCGCCCCAGCCGTACTGGAAGACGGCCACGAGCACGCCGTAGGCGGCGCCGACGGAGAGCAGGTTGAGCACGATCGCCTTCAGCGCGATCACGATCGAGCGGAAGGAGACGAGCAGGAGCAGGAACGCGAACGTGAGCACGAAGACGAAGACGAGCGGCGCCGAGCGCTTGAGCAGCGAGTTCGCGTCCGCGGAGGCCGCGGTTCCGCCGGTCACCGCGTAGGCGGCTCCGTCGACCTTGCCCACGGTGGCGGGCAGGATCTCGTTGCGGAGCGTCTCCAACGCGGCGTTCGACTTCGCGTCGGTGCCCTTGCCGGCGAGCGGGATTGCCACCCGTGCGACGGTGTGAGCGGGGTTGACGTCGACCTCGATCGGGCCGTGCATCTGGCCGCTGGCCAGGGCACGCGTCTTCAGGTCGGCGATCGCCTTCCGGGTCGTCGCGGCGTCGGTGTTTGCCTTGATCGCGACGAGGGCGGGATCGGCCTCGCCCGAGAAGGCGTCCTGGATCCGGTCGAGCGTCTCCACGGTCGGTGCACTGCGGGGCATCGAGTCGAGGCCGGACTGCGACGTGTGGATGTGCAGAACCGGGATCGCCATCGTGATCAGCACGGCGCCGGCGGCGATTGCCGAGACGACGGGGTGCCGCATGACCGGGGTCAGGATGGTCGACCAGAACCGGCTCTCGCCGTTTGACCTGCGGAGCCGCGACACGAACGGGATCCGGCCCTTCTCGACGCGGTCGCCGAGCTTTGAGAGCAGCGCGGGCAGCACGGTCAGTGAGCCGAGCATCGCGATGCCGACGACCATCATCGTTGCGATCCCGAAGGACAGGTACGTCTTGTCGCCGGAGAAGAGCATGCCGGCCATGGCGATCATCACGGTGACGCCCGAGATCAGGACCGAGCGGCCGGATGTGGCCGCTGCGGCCTCGAGCGCGGCCCGATGACCCTTGCCGGCGGCCCGCTCTTCGCGCTCCCGCTTGAGGTAGAAGAGCGAGTAGTCGACGCCGACCGCGAGTCCGACGAGCAGAAGCACGGCGCTGACGTTCGAATCCATAGGAACGAGGTGACTCGGCAGAGCGACCAGCCCGATCGTCGCGATCACGGCGGTGAGCGCGAGGAGCAGCGGCAGACCTGCCGCCACGATCGCGCCGAAGACCACGATCAGGACGATCAGCGTCAGCGGCACCGAGCGCTCGCCGGCCTGCTTGAGCTGCTCGTTGAACATCTTCTGCAGCGCCTTGCCGGAGCTGATCGAGCCGGCCTCGCCGACGTAGAAGGCCGGATGCGCCTTCGCCACCTTGGCCGTGGCCGCGGTGAGCGCGTCGACGTTCTTCTCGGCGACCTTCGAGTCGCCTTTCAGGTCCCACTCGACGAGCACCGTGCGACCGTCCTTCGAGACTTGGTCGGCGTGCGCGGGATCGAGCGGCGAGCGGAGGTTCTTGATCGTCGTGTAGGGCTTGACGCTCGAGACGACGTCCTCGACGGTCGAGCGGAACGCCGCGTCCTTGACAGTGAGGCTCTTGCTCTGGATGAGCACGATCTCCGTCTGCGGGTCGGCCTGGAACCCGGCGTCCTTGAGGATGCGGTCGGCGCGGTGGGACTGGCCGACGTTCGCGTCGCGCTCGTCGATGTTCTTCGTCCCGACGACGGTGCCGGTCATCACGGCCGCGACGACGAATACGAGCCAGCCGAAAACCGCTGTCTTCCAGTGACTCGCGCTCCAACGACCCATCCGGGCCGCCAGGTTGTTCGATCTCTTCAAAGGTGACATGCGATCTCCTTGGGTGGCTAGTTGCAGGCGAAGCGTCTCAAGGAGGTGCCGCCGCGGCCGTGCGGCTGGCTGGCCTCTGCTGGTGCGGGAAACCGCACTGCTTTGTCTGGCAAGAAGCAGGATCCGCGTAGCCGCGAATCCCGCTTCGCCGAAAATCCCTGAAGCGGGTCGCTTCGCGACCCGAGCTGGCGAGGGGCGACGTAGTAGGGGCCAGACCTTCGGGTCTGACCCGGTTTGGAGTGCGTGAACCGGGGTCTCGCCCGAAGGCCAGACCCCGGCGCGGGCGGGGTGAGACCTTCGACGGCTACGTCCGCAGGTACGCGAGCACTGCCAGGACGCGGCGGTGGTCGTCCGTGCTTGCGGGCAGATCGAGCTTCGTGAAGATGCTCGTCACGTGCTTCTCTACCGCGCGTAGCGTTACGAACATCCGCTCCGCGATCGCCTGGTTCGATCGGCCTTCAGCCATCAGCTCCAGCACCTCGCGCTCGCGCGGGGTGAGCTCGTCCAGCGGGCCCTCCGCTCGACGGCGACCGACGAGTTGGCTGACGACGGCCGGGTCGAGTGCCGAGCCGCCCTCGCCGACGCGTCGCACGGCACTGGCAAACTGGTCGACGTCCGAGACGCGGTCTTTGAGCATGTAGCCGATGCCCTCAGCGGTCTCGGACAGGAGCTCCATTGCATAGCCGGGCTCGACGTACTGCGAGAGCACGAGCACTCCGGTGGCGGGAAAACGCTCCCGGATCGCCTTCGCCGCCCGAAGGCCCTCGTCCGTGTGGGTGGGCGGCATGCGGATGTCGACGATCGCGACGTGCGGCTTGTAGAGCCCAACGTGCCGAAGGAGGTCTTCGGCGTTTCCGGACTGGCCGGCGACCTCGAAGCCTGCTTCCTCGAGTAGGCGAGCGACACCTTCGCGAAGCAGGACGGAGTCGTCTGCGAGCACGACCCGCATCTCGTTGCCGAGCGTCGCCACCGTGTCGCGCAGCGCCGGGAAGTCGCGCGGAAGGTCATTGGCGATCACCTGAAACACGCGCTCGGGCTCGGCGAGTCCGCGGAAGCGGTGGGCCCCCAAGTCGCTTGTCGCTACGGCCGGACAGCGGGCTCGGGTGGGCTCTGTGAGAAGGATCTGGCCACCGTGCCCGGCAGAGGCCACGCGGGCGACGCGATGCAGGTCGATTCCCGTGTACCCGTCCTCCGTGACGATCGGATCACCCGTGTGCACGCCGATGCGGACGCGGACCACGTGCCCGCCGGCCCAGTCGTGCGCGATGAGCCCACGCTGAGCCGAGACGGCCGCCGCTGTTCCGGCCTCGGCATCGTCGAAAACGGACAGAAGCTCGTCGCCGTGGATGTCCACCTCGAAACCCCCGTGGGCTGTAACGGCGTCGCGGAGGATTCGGCGGGCGTCGCCAAGCAGGTCCGCGTACACAGGCCCCGCCTGCTGGACGAGGCGCGTGGATCCTTCGACGTCGGCGAGGAGAAACGTGACCGTTCCGGTCGGCAGCACGCTCACGCCGCGGAGTCTAGGTGTTGGCGGGAGTCGGTCAGCACGGGGGACGTGTACCGGAATCCCGGTACCAGGTTCCCGACCGCACTTCGCAAGACGCCCCGCGAATCACCCTTCCGCGGGAGAACAACGGCTCCAGAACCGACGATCAGGTCGGGAGCCGCCCCGTGGCCGTGTACCAGAGAGAGGTACAGGCAGCGGACACGACGTCCAATCCCTGGAGACGACCATGGAGTTCCCGCCGCTCTCGCCGGACGACTGTCCGTGCGGCACCTTCTTGTCAGGACGTCCCTCGGACGGCTTGGTCGCAACCCGATGAACGGGATCACGTTGAGGGACACGCTTCCGGTTCTCGTTGGCATCGCCGCCGCCGCCTGGATGTCGCTCGCCGTCTACACCCTCGCCGGCAGGCTCGCGACCGCCCGCCGGCAACGGCGCCTCACCGCGGCGGTTCCGGTCGGCGGTGGGAACGAGCGCAAGCTGATCGCTGCACTCGAGGCCGGAGGGGGACCGCGCTCGGACACCAAGCGCGCCCATGCGCTCCGCGCACTGGCACGCAGTGACCATCCCGACTGCAGGGAGTTCTTCGAGCGGGCGCTCGACAGCGCGGACGAGGAGCTTCGGCTGGCTGCGGTCGCCGGTCTCGGTCACCTTGCGGCGGCGCACGACTGGGCCGTCGACGCGCTGATCACCGCCCTGATGGAGCGGTCGGACACGCCCGCCCGTGTCGCAGCGCAGCTCGCGCGCCTCGCACCCCGGCCGGGAGCGCGGCTCGTCCCGCTGCTCGGACACCCGGACGACGTCGTGCGCTTCTGGGCAGCAAGGCTGATCGCGGCGCAGGGTAGCCCCACGCATCCAGCTGTTGCCTCGCTGACGAGAGATCCGAGCCCCAGAGTGCGCGCGGCGGCTCTCTCGGCGCTCCGCGCAACGGCCGACCCGGACGCGCTCCGCTCCGCACTCGAGCTGCTCGGCGACCCGGCGCCTCCGGTTCGCGCGCACGCGTGCCGTGCAACTGCTGCGCTCGGAGGCGTCACGATGGCGGCCTTCCTCGTGCCGTTGCTCGGCGACACGTCATGGTGGGTGAGGGAGGCGGCCCAGGAGTCGATCCGCGGTCTCGGCCCGGCGGTCGTCGGCTTCGTCGTCCCGGGGCTCTCGAGCTCGGACGGCGCGGTCCGCCACGGCGTGGCGATCGTCCTTCAGGATCTGGGGATCGTCGACTCGCTCCTGCAAACAGGCCACGACCACAAGCTGCTCGAGAGCATCTTCGACGCCGGTGGTGCCGACCTGCGGGCTGCCGCCGAGCAACGCGCGGCTGCGCGGGTACGCCCTGCACACGAGTCGACCTCTGGGTACGTGCCGGCGGTCGCCGTCTCATGAACCTCGGCCACGTGCTCCACACGACCGTCCTCGTCTGCGCGGGCTACCTCGTGCTCCTCTACAGCTCGTACGCTGCGCTCACGGTCATCGGCGTCTTCGAGAACCTCCGCCGCCGCGACGAGGCCGAGCTGGAGGACTTCGAGACCATGGGCGAGTCCGCCTTCACGCCCTCGGTGAGCATCGTGCTGGCCGGCTACAACGAGGAGGCGACGATCGTCTCCGCCGTCACCTCGCTGCTCGCGCTCGACTATCCGACGTTCGAGGTGATCGTCGTCAACGACGGATCGTCCGACGACACCATTGGGCGGCTTCGCGAAGCATTCGACCTGCTCCCGGTCGAGATCGCCGGACGGCGCGCCGTGCCGACCGAGCCGGTGCGCGCCTTCCATCGCAGCAGGAGCGACGCACGGCTCGTCGTCGTGGACAAGGAGAACGGCGGCAAGGCCGACGCGCTCAACGCCGGGCTGAACCTCAGCCGCCACCGTTACGTCTGTGGTGTGGATGCCGACACGGTGTTTGCACCCGATGCGCTGCTTCGGACGATGCGGGCCTTCGCCAGAGAGCCGGGCCGGGTGATCGGCTTGACAAGCTACGTCGAGATCGCAGGAAACCCGAATGTGGCGATGAGCGCACCTCCCGGGCGACGTGCCGTGGACGACAAGCTGCTGCTGAGGTTCCAGTGCCTGGACTACCTCCGGGCGTTCTTCAACAACCGGATTGCCTGGTCTCGCCTCGACTTCATGCTGTGTGCAATCGGTGTGTTCCAGGTCTGGCGGAGAGATCAGCTCGAGGAGATGGGCGGCTGGTCGCGTTCGTTCACCTGCGAGGACATCGAGTTGACGTTCCGGGTACACCAGCAAATGCGGAGCCTGGGCCGCCCCTATCGCATCGTCTGCCTCCCCGACACCGTCGGCGTCACCGAGGGGCCGAACACCATGCGAAAGCTGATCGCCCAGCGGGAGCGCTGGCAGCGCGTGACGCTCGAGACGTGGTGGGCGTACCGGCGCATGTGCTTCAACCCTCGCTACGGCGCGGTCGGCATGCTTGGGATGCCTTTCTACCTCCTGTCCGAGATCCTGGCACCGCTGTTCGAGGTAGCGACGGTCGCGACGATCGTCGCGGGAGCGGCGGCAGGCCTCATCGATTGGCGCCTGTGCGCCTGGGCGACGCTGTTGATTACCTTTGCAAACGGTGTTTTCAGCGCGGCGGCCGTCCTCGCCGTCGAGATCCAGTCGCGCACCTACCGGTCGAGCGCGTCAGCGCGGCTGCTGCTGCTCGGGCCGCTCGAGCTCTTCCTCTACCGTCCCGTACTCGGCTGGGCGCGCGTGAAGGGAACATGGCGGTTCCTTCGCGGCGACAAGGGCTGGCACAAGTTCGAGCGCAACCTCGCGGTGAAGCCAGCATGAGCACGCTCGTTCTCCTCGGCCTGCCCATGGTTGCCGTTGCCGTGGCGGGATGCGCGGTCGCCGTGATCGGCCTCCTCGTCAAGGAGCGGAAACAGGCGGAAACGCGGATGCAGGTCGTCGAGGCGAGCGCGACCGCGCTCTTCCGAGCGATCCCGGACGGAGTCGTCGTCCTCCGGCAACACGAGATCGTCGCCGTCAACACCCGGCTGTGCGAGCTCCTCGGGTGCTCGTCGGACACGCTCGTCGGGGCGTCCTGGCTCGATTCGCTCTCCGCCCCCGAGCACCGACACGAGATGGAGAGCTGGCTCGACGGGCTGGCACTGGATGGCCACGCCGAGGGGATGCTCGTGCTCTCCGACCCGGTGGGCCGGCGTGTCGCCGTCGAGGCGGCTGGTCGCGTGATCACGGACGACGGGTCGACGCCCCGTCACGTCGTCACGATCCGCGATGTCAGCGCGAGTCGGCGCGACGGGGAGCGGCTCGCCGAGATCGCGACCCGCGATCCGCTGACGGGTCTTCTGAACAACCGCGGGTTTCAGGAGCGTCTCCTCGAGGAGGTGCGGCGGGCGCGGCTTGGTGCGAAAGGCTTGAGTCTCGCCCTCGTCGATCTGGGCCCGTCCGGGCTCGACGAGATGGAGTTCGCGGCGGCGGCGCAGCTCCTGCGGAGAGACCTGCGAACCGGCGAGCACCTGGCGCGCACCCGCGACCGCGAGATCGCGTGGATCCTTCCGGCTACCGACGCTGCCGGAGCCGCCGGCGCTATCGAGCGCATGCGAACCGCGATGGCGGGCTCCTCGGCGTCGGAGACGCTTGAATCGAACCTCCTCGCAGGCGTGTGTGACATCGCCAAGGCCGACGACGCGCGCTCGCTGTACGCGCTTGCGAGCCGTGCGCTCGATCAGGCCCGTGACGATGACGCCGGGAGCACGGTGTGCTTCGCGTGGGCGGGCATCGTGCCCACGACGCGTCAGGAGCCAGTGCTGGTCGTCTCGTGAGCCGCGTGCCGCGAGCCCTCTGAACCGGAACGGGCCCCCTCGTACAAGGGGGCCCGGCGGAGGAGGAAGGAGGGAGGGGAAGTCGGGGCGGAAGGGGTGCGGTTTCAGGCTGCGTAAGCGAAGGGGTGGTAGAAGGCATCGAGGGCTCTGGCACGGTCGACCGGGAAGGCGACGGTGCGGCCGGTGCGCTCGTTGAGGACGGCGACCTGGACGCTGTCGTCCGCCGGGGCCCAGAGGAGCGTGATCTCGAGCCCGTCGTTTCGCCGCTGTGCCAATTCGGTGAGGTTCGTCTGGGTCATCGTCGTCTCCTCTGCAGTTCTTTTCGAGTAGTCCGTCTGATGACCGAAACGTGACAGCCTGCTGCTCCGTTCGCCGTGCGGCCCGCAGGTGTCTCGGGGTACGGTCAGCCTCACCCTTCAGCAGGGCTGTGCGCGGTCGGGAGTGGCACCTCAACGCGCACGCGCGTCCCGTCACCGGCGGGACTCTCGATCGTGAGGCGGCCGTTGAGCGCCTCGACACGGTCCGCGAGGCCGCTGAGCCCGCTGCCTCGACTCGGGTCCGCGCCCCCGACCCCGTCGTCCACGACCTCCGCGGTCACGACGCTCTCGCCGTCCAGCTCCACTCGGACCCTGGCCGCCGTCGCGTCCGCGTACTTGGCCACGTTCGCCAGAGACTCCGAGACGACGTAGTAGAGCGCCGCCTCGACGGCTGACGGCAGTCGCTCCTGCGGCAGCTCGACCTCGACCGGGAGCGGCGTTCGGGTGACGAGCGCCTCGATCGCCGCCGCGAGCCCGCGGTCTGTGAGGACGGCGGGGTGAATGCCGCGCGCGAGCTCGCGCAGCTCCTCGAGTGCGTGGGCGAGCTCATCGCGTGCGCCCGACAGAATCGCTGCGGCCGAGTCCGGATCGGACTCGAGCTTCGTCTCCGCGAGCCGGAGCGAGACCGAGAGCGCCACGAGTCGCTGCTGCGCGCCGTCGTGCAGGTTCCGCTCGAGCTTTCGCCTCGTCTCGTCGGCCGTTTGGACGATGCGCGCGCGCGACGCGCGCAGCTCCTCTTCCTGGCGCTTGCGCTCTGTCACGTCGATACCGGAGAGGAGCACGAGGGACGCCTTTCTGCCGGTGACGTCCGCGATCGGCGTGGCCGTCCAAGCGATCACGAGGCGGTCGCCGTCGCCGCGCAACCAGCGGGACTCGCGCTCGGGTGAAGCGACTCCGTTCGCGGCCGACGCGATCGCCATGCGGGCGAGATACGCGTCGTCCTCGTCGATCAGATCGAGGATGCTCCGGTGGACGAGCTCGGTGTCCGGCCAGCCGAACGCGTGCCTGAACGCGTTGTTGACCCCCGCGCGCTCGGCGTCGACGCCGCTGTCGACGATCATCGCCTCCGAGTCGACCACGACGACGAGGCTTGGGATCGCCTGCATGAGCGTCTCGGTGATGTCCCGTTCGCGCTGCAGCTCGAGCTCGCGCCGTTTGCGCTCGCTGATGTCGGCGAAGAGCGCCATGTGGCCGACGAAGGCGCCGCTCGAGTCGCGGATCGGCGCCGACGACACCTCGACGTCGACCAGCGAGCCGTCCTTTCTGATGCGCTTGCTCTCGTGGCCGGTGTACGACTGGCCCGCCCGCACCCGCTCGAGCAGCTCGAGATACTCCTCCGACTCGGACTCGGGCACGAGGTAGAGCGGCCCGGTAGCCACCTCCTCCGCTGTCCACCCGAAGATCTGCTCGGCGGCCGGGTTCCAGCTGCGCAAGCGGCCGTCGTCGCCGACCTCGACGATCGCGACGGGTGACGACTGGATCACCGCCCGCAGCCGCTCCTCGCTCGCGCGGCGCTCGAGCTCCTGGCGCTTGCGCTCGGTGACATCCATGTACAGGCCCATGAGCCCGACGACCTGTCCCCGCGCGTCGCGCACCAGCGCTGCCGAGACCTCGACGTCGATCTCCCTGCCGTCCTTGCGGAGCCGGGTCGTCTCGAAGCCCGAGACGACGCTACCGGCGCGGAGCGCCTCGTTGAGCTCCTGTGACTCTTCGCGGCGGGCAAGGGAGATGACCGGCACGGGCTTGCCGATGACCTCCTCGGCCCTCCAGCCGAAGATCTGCTCGGCGGCCGGGTTCCAGGTGACGACGCGGTCGTCGAGGTCGACCTCGACGGTAGCCACAGGCGAGGACTCGATCACCGCCCGCAGTCGCTCTTCACCCGCGCGCAGCTCGACTTCCTGGCGCTTCCGCTCGGTGATGTCGATGCCGCCGGCGATGACGCTCGTGACGCGGCCGCTCTCGTCCAGCACCGGGGCGCTGCGCCAGTCGATCACGCGCTGCTCGCCCTTTGCGTTCGTGAATGCGTTCTCGTACTCGGCAGACGCGAAGTCGGGGGCGGCGGCCGCGAACCGTTCGCGCATCGCCTCCCGTTCGTCGGCGTCGATGAAGACATCCCAGAAGAGGTGACCTCGGATCAGCTCTTCGTCCTCGTAGCCGCTGGCGGCGAGCACGGCGGAGTTCTGGTTGAGGATGCGGCCCTCCAGATCGATGTTGACCAGCAGGCTCGGGGCGGTGTCGACGAGCGTGACCAAGAACTCGAACTGGCTGCGGAGCTCTGCCTGCAGTCTTTGGGTCTGCAACGCGAGCGCCGCGGCCGCGGCAACCCCGTTGACCAGGTCGGGCTCGTCGTCGAGCGACGAGTCGTGGACGAGTGTGGCGACCCGCTCACCGTGCCGTTCCACGGTCGTCACCGAGCGGCGGCCTTTGGCAACAGGCTCCGGAACGCCGCGTCCGTCCGCGTCCACCCAGCGGTCGCGGCTGTCGAGCCAGTACGCGATCTCGAGCGAAGGGTCGCCGAGCGCCCTCGAGAGTGCTTCCCGGAGGGGTGTTCCCTCCTCGAGCTCCATCAGGAGTTGCACCACCGAGCCACGTGCGAGCCTGCTTCTGAGGAGTCCGGCGAGGAACGCGATCGGAACGAATGCGATGAACGTGACCGCCACGATCTCGATCACCGTGCCCGCCCGATCGGAGACCGGTGCGACGGCGTTGCCCAGGATGAGAAAGACGAGCGCGAAGAAGAACATCGTGTAGACCGGTCGCAGCACTCTTCGCAACGGGAGGCCCGCTCCGTGGTACTTCCGCGCGAGCTCGACGAGCACTGCGACGCCGAGCCCGAGTGCAACAACCGTGTAGCCGACCTCGGTCGCCACGGCGACGGCGTGGTTGTCCCAGAGCACGAACAGGCTGTCCGGGCACCTGTCGCAGCTGGTCGGCTGCCGCTCGAACACGGAGATCAGGAGGGGCCCGCCGCCGACGACGATCCAGAGGGCGATGACAAGCCGGCGGTGGTAACCCCGGTCGAGCACCCCGGTCGGGTACGAGAGGAGGAGATGGCCGAGAGGTGCAAACGCGAGCTGCTGCGTGACGGCGCCGATCGTGAAGAGCAAGGGCGAGTTCGTGAGGGTCAGCGCGCCGAGCCCCCAGAAGAAACCGACGCCGAGCATCAAGATGCCGGTTCGGTTGTCGGGTCGCCGTACGCAGGCGACGATTCCCGCCGCGGCGAAGGAGAGACCTGCTGCGATCGGGACTGCGACGAGCAGCGACGCGTGGTCGCTCGTCGCGGCGAGCGCAATCGCCCCCGAGTAGAGCAGGGCACCGGACGCGGCAAGAAGCGCGACGCGGCGGGCGGTCACCCGAGCAGGCTAGCGACTGCCTCGCCGGAGAGCTCGGCCTTCGGGACGAAGCCGCGTGCTCCCGAAGAAGCGATCAGCTCGCCGTAATCGCACGCGTCCCGACTCGAGACGAGCACGACGGCGGTCCGGTCGAGGTCACCGCACGCCTCACAGATGTCGAACCCGGACATGTCCGGCAGCTGCACGTCGAGCAGCACGACATCTGGGCGAAGCTGGCGCAGAAGGGCCAGAGCCGACGCACCGTCTGCCGCCTCACCCACGATCTCGAAGCCGTCCGCCTCGAGGATTGCGCGCGCCGATGCGCGGAAGCTCGGATGGTCGTCGACTATGAGGACGGTTCTCGGCAACGGTCAAATCGTGGCAGACGTGGCGATTCGGCGTGGTACGGCTGCCCACACTCTTCGTCACCGGGTGTTTCTCCGCTCGTGTGCGCGCTCTGTGCGCCTGGCTGGTGCGCATTGCGAGGCAACCCCCATTTGACCTCGCCAACGGCAGAGCGGAAGATCCCCGGATGTCCGTGACGCAGCACAGCGCCTCCGAGCGTGTGAACGCAGAGCGCGGCCGCTACGTCGCGCGCGGTGTCTCGACGCCTCGGCTCGTGGTCGAGCGTGCTGCGGGCGCGCGCGTGACGGACGTCGACGGTCGCACGTTCCTCGACTTCGCCGGTGGAATCGCGTGTCAGAACACCGGGCACGGCTTCGCCCCGGTGGTCGCAGCGGTCCACGAGCAGGTCGACCGCTTCCTGCACCAGTGCTTCATGGTGGGGACGTACGAGCCCTACGTCGAGGTCTGCCGCCGGTTGGCGGAGCTTTCACCGTGCGGGCAGGGCGCGCAGCGCTCGGTTCTCGTCAACTCGGGAGCCGAAGCCGTCGAGAACGCGGTCAAGATCGCGCGTGTCGCAACCGGCCGGCCGGCGGTCGTCGTCTTCGACAACGCCTTCCACGGGCGGACGCTCCTGACGATGACGATGACGAGCAAGGTGAAGCCGTACAAGGCTGGGTTCGGTCCGTTCGCGCCCGAGGTCTACCGCACGGTCGCGCCCTACCCGTACCGCGAGATCGGCTCCGACGATGCGATCGGCGCACTCGAGCATCTCTTCAAGGGCGACGTCGATCCGGGCTCTGTCGCATGCGTCGTGCTGGAACCGGTGCAGGGCGAGGGCGGGTTCATCCCCATGCCGCCGGACTTCCCGGCGCGGCTGCACGAGCTCTGCCGGAAGCATGGGATCCTCTACGTCGACGACGAGGTTCAGTCGGGTGTGGGTCGGACCGGGAAGATGTGGGCGATCGAGCACTACGACGGAGTCGAGCCCGACCTGCTCGTCTCCGGGAAGTCCCTCGGCGGAGGACTGCCGCTCGCGGCCGTCACCGGCCCGGCGGCGATCGTGGACGCCGTGCCGCCGGGCGGTCTCGGTGGAACCTTCGGTGGCAACCCGCTCTCGTGTGCGGCGGCTGTTGCAGTGCTCGACGCCGTCTCACAAGCCGAGTTCCTCGCGGCCGCGACGCGGCTGGGCGAGACGCTGCGGGATCGCCTCGACGATGTCGCCTCGCGGCATCCCTCGGTCGGCGAGGTGCGCGGGCTCGGATCGATGCTGGCGCTCGAGCTCGTCGAGCAGACGCCGGACCGTGCACAGGTCGTCGTGGCGGAGGCGTTCGAGCGGTCGCTTTTGCTGCTCGCGTGCGGTCTCTACGGGAACGTGATCCGCCTGCTACCGCCGCTTACGATTGCGGACGACGAGCTCGACGAGGGGTTGGCGATTCTGGAGGAGGCACTCGCAGCAGGTGGGTAGTGCACGCGGCCACAAGTACGGTTATGCGTCTGTCGGGCTGCAAACGCTTCGCCTGCCGTCGTCCACAGTCGCCCCG